>Ga0210049_1002018_pt1 | contig 19117 bp, 17 predicted proteins | sample CryGeyCG2014_300_2_FD_183964 | JGI IMG/M metagenome (GOLD analysis project Ga0210049, IMG submission 183964) | Groundwater microbial communities from aquifer - Crystal Geyser CG06_land_8/20/14_3.00 (SPAdes) (version 2) | ecosystem: Environmental > Aquatic > Deep subsurface > Groundwater | place... | reverse complement strand
GAGGGGCTCAGGGTTGACCCTGCACTTCGATAAACTCAGTGTCCTGAGCCTGCCGAAGGAAGCGGCGCTTCTTTACCCCGCCTTCAAAGGCGGGGCTTGGCGCCGCCGAATGGGTCAAAAGGCAGAAGTCAGCAGGCAGAAGAAATTACAGTCCATAGTTGTAAAGCGGAACTAAGGAAAAGCCGATCAGGCAAGCCAATTCCTGAGGAAGCCCTCTCTTTCAAAACTTTCAAAAAAGGTATATATTACCTGAACACATAGCAACCGGTTTGAGTCGGAGGAGGTGGTAAGCTGCGGAGTTCAACCCGGGGCGTTAGGCTTTGATGGAGGAAGAAATGGACAGTGGAGAACTGAAAGAGTGGGTCGGAATCAAGCCCGCAGATCTTTTGGTTTATGCATCTTGCGGTGCTATTGTCGCGATGTATTTCACCAAGAGTATCCTGCTCGACTCTGCGCTCTCGGTGGTCGCGATCGTCTTGTGCATTATTTCCTGTTTCGTAGGGATGCGGGCAGACGAAAACCTCAGTGGGTTTACAAACGTCGTCAAGAAAGTCGTTTATCCCGTCTGTTTGGTCGCAATTCTTGTGTTCATCTACCTCAATTTTACGCGATGGAATGGCCACTAAGTCGCCTAACCCTTGACCGGATGCGCAAACAGTGCGCGCCGGTCAGCTTGTCGCTATGCTCACTTTCAAACAATAATCCTTGATTATTTAGCCTTGACGAGAGCGGAAACAACAAGATTTTATGGCAAGGTAAAATGAGATAAACATGTTGTGTGACCGAACCACGCCTCAAAATTCGATTAAGCGACTGTAACGGATAGCCACTCCTTTATTCCTGACACCTCATACTTGATTGTATTCTTGCCGTTGTTTTTGGAAACGTACATAAGATTATCAGAGATCTTTAGGAGGTCATCAACCGTAGAGGGTGGGCTGATGAATGTCACTACCCCAATACTAAATGTTACAGGCCATCCATTTTTCTGCATGATCTCCAAATTCATCTTTTGAACTTTACGAGTGATTGCCTCGGCCAGTTCGGGCCCAGTCTCCGGCAACAGGATCGCGAACTCATCACCGCCAACCCGTGAAACCGTGTCTGTTAGTCGGATGTTGCGCTTAATGGTGTTGGCTACTAACTGCAACAGCTTGTCGCCAGTGCTATGTCCAAAACGATCATTAATCGTCTTAAAATTGTCAAGATCAATGTTCGCTACTGTTAAAGGATGTTTATATCTGCGGGCCCTATTTATTTCCATATCAGCTAACTCGATAAAGTATCTACTATTTCCAACTCCGGTCAAAAAATCAATTCTGGATAACTCTTTTTCCTTCTCTACGGCGCTTTTCAGCGCCGACAGAACGAGAGTAAGGATAAGAAAGGAACCTGATCTTGCAATGCAATTCCAATAAGGGATGGCATGATCCAAGTAAGCGGCTCCCGATGTATAATCTGCCATAAGCCATGTTAAAGCGCTAACGATTGACATCAGAATTCCAATCCATCTTTCTGTAAACCAAGTAACGAGAAAGATAGGGATCAAATAGAATATCCAGATCGAAAGGTCTGGGCCCGCCAGGTGATTAAGAATCCCTACAGATGCTAAAATTACAAACGCTATCGCTATCAAGAATGACCTGTGTAGCTTATTAAGATATTCTGTTATTAAATCAAAGATCGAATCGAGTGTGGATTTCAACTTTCTCGGTGGCGGAGTCTGTCCGAGTGTTTCCCGCGCCTCTGTTTGATCCCAATCGACGTTTCTACACCTGGTGTAAAGAGTCGGGGTGGAATTTTCAGATTTTTGATGAGATGAAGTTTGTCCTAAAATTGCCATCTAAAATCCTTTCATGACCCAGCCATTGGCGTCTTGTAAGAAAGTTTTTGCGGGTTCCTCTTGGAGAGGGCTTTCAAATCGAAAGCGTTCTCACCTCTCCCTCCGCCATCACCTGTAAAATTTTTTCTGCTGAGCCCAATCTTTCTTTTTCGAGATCTTTCTGAGATCGAATCGAAAGAAGCAAGCATCTCAGTTTCGAAAATTCATGGGTGCCTGTGAAACGTCTCATCACCTTCTCCACTTCTGAGAGGGATATTTCCCTTAAATGGGTTAGAGTTCCACGGAGCTCATCCTCTGTAAACCGCTCTTTGATGTCATATTCTCGCAATTGCATTCGGGATTGGAGGTTATTAATCAATGTGACCCCTCCTGACAAGATAAAGAGGGAGACGCTCCGCATCCCATACTGAATGACCTCCCGTTTCTGCTCGCACCCCAAATCAGATTGGGTTTTATAGTCCAGCTTGTATAAGCTCTGTAAATTTTGGAGGAGAATGATTTGATTCTCTTTGGAATGAAACCACGCAAACGGTATACGCCCGGGGTGCGCCCCCCGATGCCCTCTCCCATCTCTTAGATTTCTTTTCGCTTCTATCTCCTGCAGTGTGTATTCGAATTTCGAGTACAAACTCTTGGCCAAAAATGCAAATTCCATGATCTCTCTTTGGCGATGAGAATCCCGGCGATAATACTGCTTGTACTTAGCATCCAGGAGTTGATGAATTCCCCTGATTTTTGTCAGTTGGTCCTGAATCTCCTTATAGATTTGGCGAATATCGGTAATGATCCCTGTTGGAACAATCCGCTCCGGGGTAACCCTCAGGCATAACTCATGAAATTGATCCATCGCCTCCGTAAGGTCAAAATGGGCATTTTTCATGATTTGTTCTAAGCCTGCGATATATCCTCGAAAATTCTCCCTCTCCATGGTTACCCTTCAAATAAGTCTATGCCAATTTCCTTCCCTATCCCTTTTCCATTTTTTCACTAACGACCCTTTTGAAAGCTCTTACTACCTCAGGATCGAACTGCTTCCCGGCTTTAGATACGAGTTCGTTTAATGCATCCCAAGGGGGTGAGATATGTTCCGGCAAAGGCAACAATAAGAATGACACCGACCAAAACCTTTTCAAAATGCTGCAAAATTAATTGTTTGAACTGTTCCATACCCTCTCCCCTGTCTTATGACCAAACTCCGATACCGGTGCGGCCATCAGCGAAAAAGTTTCAATGACTAAATACTTATGGGTTCGTAATAAACCACCTTTCTTCTTTCGATTGGAAACCTCAAAGTAATAAGGGTCCTCGGTTTCTTCGGGTCAACTTCATAAGTCATGCTCCCGCGATTTTTTTGGAGGATTTCTTTTACTAATTGTAAAATCAACTTGGTGGTTTCTTCTTTTTGGTCGACTGACTTTGCAGGGATGTCTTTTGATTGTTCAGCCTGCTCCTTGCCGCCTATAAAACCAATGGCTGCCTCAATATAACCTCCGTTCCTTTCTGGTAAGACTTTCTTATCAGGCGCACCATTATGAAAATCGAAAGATTTTATCATGAAACCGATTGTCCCATTAGGGGGAGTCGAGAGGATCGCATACTGGAGAACAGAATTTAAAATAAATCTCACCTGTTCATCGTGAATAAATGTCTCAGGAAGGTCCTTTTCACATTTTCTAAATATGTTGATCTTCTTGCCCTGAATCTGTTTCTCATTGGCTTCTAAAACTTCTTCAAGAATAAGGGAAAGGGTATTCGATTTTATAATGGGGGTATTAATATGGATATAATTTAAAAGACTGTTGAGCACGGAGTCGATCTTCTTTATATCTTCTGTAATGCTCTTTTGAGAATATTTCCTAAATTCCACATCGTTAAATTTATCCGCTGAAAGAAGCGACATGTTCTTAATAGAGATTAGAGTATTTTTAATCGAATCGATCAATTCAATCAGAAAACAAGACAAAAAAGGAGGGTCTTGTTCTCCTGGAGGGTCCTTCTCCTTAGCATTAGGGGGGTCTGCTTCAGCCTTGTTCAGAAAAGAGGCCAACGGGTTATTCTCATTTTCTGTCCCGAAAAAGTTATTTTCCATTTGGCCCCCTTTAGGGTTATCATTGATTCCGTTCAAGTAAGATGCCAAATCATTATTTTCAGTAACAAAAGAATCGGTTTGCATAATATGTCTCCTCCCAATGGTAATGTTAGATGAAAGAATTATAATATTCCATGCCCGTCATCGAGAATGCGCTTCAGTTTGCGATAGTCCTCCTCCAATATTTGGATAAATTTTAATCCCAATTGGTACCCTTCCCAATTTTCTTCCCAATGAATATCTTTCCAAATGATCTCGGCAAATACTTCAAGGTTGGCCAATTCGAATCGATTAGGGAACAGGACTGCGATATTTAATTTTGTGCCGATCGGGATGTTTTTAACAGAATGGATAAGAAGTCCTGATTCACTCGCATTGACCACCAGTCCTCCATGGGCATGGGGGGCGTCCAAAACCCGATATTCAAGCGGCAAATCCAAGTAAAACCGCGGATGTTTTCTTTTCTCTTTTACATGATTTGAATCCTGCATCGAATCCTCCCCATGGATATTCAGTTATTCGTCCATTAACATTCAGCTTGGCTACTGGATGGAAATATGGCTATTTTCTCCTCCTGTCTCAACTCAGGGACAATGGGTGATTTGAACGTTCTTTCCAAGTTTACACCCTTCTTTTTTTGGTAGCTTAGAATTGAGTAAAAGTTTTTGTATCCAAATTTCCTGCCTACTGCATTGGTGGAAAGGGAATGAACCCTGTAATATTGGAGCGCTTTGGCTAACTTTTCGCTTCTCATGGACGCGAATGTTTTAGAAAGAAAACCTGACGCCTTTAACTGATTCAGATGCCAGTGACAGACCCCATCTTCGATGCTTAACATTTGAGCCAGCTGCCTTCTTATGATCAGATCATCCTTTTCGGCTATCTGTAAAATATTTTTGCAGACCTCGCATTGATGAATGTCGTGATCGCGCGCTAAATTGTTTTTTCTTTTGATGATATATCCAAATCTTTTAGCTCTCATCAAAATTTCGTGAACTCTCTGCTTGGTAATGCCATATTTCTTGGCTAACCGTGGCATCGTTTCAAAGGTGGAGTTGTATCGCTCTACAATCTTTTTATCTCTGTAACTTAACTCTTTTGCAGGTTTTCTTCCCCGCCCCATCGATTTATCCTTTTCCAAATAAAGAACTCTTGTTGCCATTTATCAGGAATTCGAGTTCTCGTTAAAATCCAGTTAGGGAATGACTTCTCGCCAATACATTATGGCCTTGTTGGTTGAGGGAGAAAATGCTCCCTGAGAGAAGATTTGACCACTTGTTTCTCCAATAATCACAGATGCCTTCCCTTTCATATTCACCGAAATCACTGGACTAGAGGGGGCTCCCGAACCAATCTCTTTTGAACGTGCGGAAGGAGTTCCTAATAGGTCGCTTAAATCATCCACCGCTAATGCACCTCCACCTGTAAGATAATATACGATATATTCTTTTCCGATACCTTCAACAGTACAGAGATCTGATGTTTCTACATTAGTATAGGTTGTAAAATAGACTAATCGGTAAAAAACGTAAGGTCTTGCCAGTACTTTTTCTAAAGATTGCCCACTCTTATCTAATTTGATAAACCATCCACTCTTTGTAGGATCGGTTGTGAATGTATTTTCGCCCGTAAAATCGTGTAGATCAGGGCTTTCTTTTCTAGGATAATTGCCAGATCCATCATCTTTAATAGCATAGAATCTCTCTTGAGTGTTGGACCAATCTTTAGGATCTTCCCTGTCCCCTGTCCCGAAATAGACCCATGGTTTTCGATTCTGATCGAAACCAACTGCAGGTTGGTAGTATATTCGATGTTTCTCACCACCCCCACTTGGAGCCTGAAATAATATCTTCGCTTTATCTGTCCAGAGGCTATTGCTTTTTTTACTCACTGCATCAAATGAAACATCAAAAACCCACATCTGCCCACCTAAATCACCAATATAGACTTGATCTATATATCCATCTAAATTAGTATCTACAACCGTGGGAGGTGCTGCAAGTGCATGAGTCATTTTCTTCTTCACATCATGATCCTTATCGTATGAAAATTCCCATATAATATCACCATTCGAAATATCAATCACAAAAAAGGCCTTTCCAATATCTGCATCCTTGCTCTTTGTCTCAGAGGGGTCAAAACCTCCACCAATGAAAGCCACCCATTTCTCGACGAGATTACCATCCTTTTCTATTTTGACTCTTCCAATGGCGGGCTCGGACCAACTCTCTCCTAATTTCGCTAGCGTGGTTGCATCTCCTGCCTTCGGAAATTCCCATAGATATTTTGGATTTAAAGTATCTGTAATATCCAAAGCAAAGTAGTATTTCCCCCCCTTCCTTAAGCCGCAGACCAGAACTGTTTTCCACTCATTGGGATCTTTCTTGGTATTTGAATTTAAGTCACCGAACCAGACATCTGCCACTTTGGGTGTCGAATCGACATAATAGGTGTGGGTCGTTTGCATCGTCTTTAGATTCTTCAGCAAACTGTTTGGAATAAAAGCCCATTTTTCAACACCCGTATCTGCATCGAAGGCGTGAAGTATCCCATCGTTTGCTCCGACGATGATGATCTTTTCGCGGCTTTTTTTATTTTCATAGAAACCACCTGTTCCGCTATACCCTTCTTCTATATAGAATTGAGATGGAGCACCAACAATGACGGAATTGGAATGGAAGATGTCTCCCAAACCAAGATTTCGAATATAGGAAATCAAAGCGTTCTTTTCAGCATCGCTTCCTACGTCTAAATCTTCTTTCGTCAAATTAGCACTGGTAAAATCTTTTAATGCACCGCCCACATAGGTTTTAATTACGCGACTTCCTGAATCTGGAATAGAGGAAGACCAGATTGGAGCATTGATGGGTTCTCCATTGGCATCCACAGGAAAAGTTCCATCTGAGTTTAATTGATAGGCTTTAAGATTTCCTGGCCAGAATGGATTTTCAGTGCTTGGTGTAAAAGAAGCGATATAGGCTCTATAATCTTCTGTGTCGTCCGTTCGAACTGATGGGACTGAAGGTGAGGCAAATGAATATGCACTTTCAAGGATACTCTGGAATATATTCGCCAAACCACTATTCAACTCTTCTGGTTTATCGGCATAATATGCTTTACCACCGACATCGGTCCCTCCATGAATGGCCATATCATCTAACTTGGGCTTTGCTTCATCAGACAGGCCGACACCTAAGACATAGGTCTTAACATCAAAATTGTAAGATTTGCCTTTTATAGTGGTTGAGATATTCCTCAAGTTGTCGATCTTTGTTAAAACAGTGGGCATTAAAGTGTCTGCACTTTTAGGAGTTCCACTCTCGTCCACACTTGGCAGTCCATCCGTCACATAGATGATAAAATTCTTTTGACACCATGCTTCGATGGGGCTCGTATAACCACCCACTCCTTTAAAATATTTAGTCGATGTTTCCAATGTTCCAGCAGTAGGGGTTAAACCTGCATTAATCACATAGGAACAAGTATTTTTATCCCCAGCGCCACAACTCATATACCCTGTTTCATCATTCTCCTTTGGATCAAGTTTGTTCCACAACGTTGTATAAGTAGCTGTTGGATCACCATTTTTATCCAATAAATTATCAACAGCAACATGGAGGTAACCATCACCAGGGGAGGAATTTGAAAACCAGGTCTTGCCCACATAATACCACTGCAATCTTCTTCCAAAATCCTGGTAACCCAAGGCATAATCTGTATCGGTTGGAATGAATGTGCTGTTAAACCAAAATTCTGAATAACCGGTGGGATAATCATCATTTGTTCCTGTCTTGGTTTTATAACAACTGTATGAATCCCAAGGAGTGCTTTCATTAGGGTTATACGCCGTTGAATAACAAAAGGATGTACCCCAATTTGAACCAGAATACATGGGGTAAGCATGTTTATAATAGATATAATTGGAAGTATCTTTTGGATTTTTCATCCTTTGCGTATGAGGATAGACTAAATTGCTATATCTATTCCTCTGCTCAGAACCAACACCATAATTGGTAATAATTTCATCCAAATAGGCTGCATCAAAGGAAGGATTGTCTTTTTTACACTCCGTTTCGCAAGTAGCTTTAGCACCTGCATTCCCAGTTTGAGCATAAGTCACACACTCAGGCGGGGGATTTGGGCAGTATGATTTTGGTTCATAGGAAACAAAATATGGGGAGTTGTGAATCAAATAGGATGAAACTCCTGAAACTTTATAGGCCATTAAACCAAACCTTAATTTACTCTTAAACTGATCAATAATGTCCCTCAATGCCTTTTTACCATGGACAGATTTGCTATTCGAAGAGAAAGAGCCGACACCGTTCCCATAAAAATCTTCATCCATACTATTCGAGTCGTCCAGTAGGATGAGGATATTGGGCCTCGCTTGAGTTGTAAAAAGTTCTGTGTCGCTCGCATGGGATTGGATGACGCCCATAAATATTGAAACTGTAATTAATATGAGGAAAAACAATTTTTTCATTTTCTTTTCACTCCTTCCTTTTTGGCTTATAGCTCATGGCTTCTTTTTGGGTGTTTTAATAACAATTTTTTTGGCAGAAAAACCATTTGGATTACGGAGCGCTTCTATATCTACAGAGACCTTTGATTTTAAGTCATCTATCTTTAAAATATTTCCAATTTCATCCACTATTTTTGTATTCGAAGAAATAATAAATTTTGCTTCATTGACCACAATAAATTTAAAGTCCCTATCGATGCTTTGAATAACCCCGGAGAGGGAAATGGTCTCCTCCTTTAAAACTTGAAAACCGGAAAGAAATATCAGAAGGGCGAACATGAAAATCATAGATTTAATTAAGAATACCTTTTGAGATTTCATCTTTACCTCCCATGTAAAATCGAGTCTATCGACTAATTGTATTGGGTGCCCGCACTAAAGGGGCCGTAAGATACTTGAACCTCTATCTCTTTCATCGCGCCAAAAGATTGCCCGGTCGCATTGACCTGAAAGCGCCTAAACTCCCATGTGACATCATATCCTGCCCTTCCCATCAACCCCAGGCCTGTTAAGGGCTGGGGGGTTGAGGGCGTCATTCTCCCGCTCCGATATGTCTCATCACTGCCAATATTTCCTGAATAGGCAGTAATATCGGGCAGACGGTTGATGCCTACATCCACCCCTCCTTTTGAAGCATAGAAAGCAGCCGCTCCAAAGCGGTCATTTCCTGATATTTTTGATTCAAAAAAGGTTGAACTGATCGAGCTTATTCCGATCAACGTGAGAACAAGCAGCATGATCAGGGCAATGATTAAAGCCACACCTTTTTGATCTCCCCAAATTAATCTTTTCATCATATTCCCTCCTTCATAGTTCTAAACCCATATTCCTCAAGTGAACGTTGGTAGCTATTTGCCTTTTGCGATAACCCCCGTCACTTTTATAGTCGGGGTCTGAAATATTCGTTGTGTTCTTCAATGTTACTCGAACTACCCGAATATCTGGGGGGTTGGCTGTTGGGTTTCCATTGGCGTCCAAGTATCCAAATAGAAGAGTTTCTATGTTGTCTGCCAGGGCTTGTCCACCCGCTCCAGTATTCTCATCTCTCAACAATGTTGGTATTCCACTCACCATCCCTACCTGATAACTGATCGCCCTGATTCCAAAGACAGGGGTATTCACTGGATGATTATAGGTCAATGTTCTGCTGAGGGTGATGGTCGTCCCCGCGATATTCGTTATGGTGTAGCTTTCAACCCCACCAATGGATATGTACCTCTTCTCTCCGGTGTCGAATAGCGTATTGCCTTGACTATCTGTGAGACTATTTACTGTAATCTGATTGGTGGCAGGGATCCCTGTGAGAGTTGTGGATCCCATTGCAGAGACGATGGTGAGCGCTCCGGCAGCAGGAGTATCTGGATTCACCACATCATTGAAAGTCTTGCCCCCTAATGTGACCGGTAATACCATTGGGACATTGCCAAAACCTGCCATCCTGATTTCTGTCATCATTCGATTAATGGCCACTCTCATATTTTGCTGCATATCGACGACCTGTCCCTGGACCACAAAGGTTTTTTGTTGATTGATAAATGTTCGATATACAGCAGCAAGGAGGAGGCCGCTGATTACAAGAGCTACCAGCAATTCAATCAATGTTATTCCCTTATCCTTTTTTAAGATCTCGTTCATATTGAAACCCATCCTTATTGTGATCTAATTGTTGAAAACGAAATATTCCGATTAACACCGTCATTCCACCTTATTGTATAGTAAATAATTTTATAGCCATTGGGATCATCCACCACGGTGTAGGACGGGTTGAATACAATTCCAGAAATTGTTGTGGCGGGATCGTTGTGATTTCCCGCTAATAATTCGTTAGAGGAATAAGATAGATTATCTAAAAATTCCAACCGGTCTTGACCGAAATAACTGGCTTGAGTTAAATAATGACTGAAGAAATTACCCCGGACTGCAGTAATTTGCATTCCAGCAATCGCTAAAAGTCCAATGGCTAAAAGAATGAGGCCGATAAGAACTTCTATCAGTGTGAATCCTTTCTTATTCAATTTTATCCCTCCTTGATTAATCGTAATTTGGTTTGATCGTTGCGAATTATGTTTTGGATAAATAATTGTGCAAGGACAGTGCCAATCTTTCAAAATACTCATAACCTATTGAATTATAAATATGTTATTAAATTTTATTTTTAGCTGAATATCTCATAACATTCCAAAAATTGTCTCCCCTCTATGAATCTATTAAAATTGAAAGAAGTAAATTCTAATTGACCCATTCGGCGGCGCCAAGCCCCGCCTTTGAAGGTGGGGTAAAGAGGCGCCGCTTCCTTCGGCAAGCTCAGGACACTGAGTTTATCGAAGTGCAGGGTCAACCCTGAGCTATCTTTTAAGATTCTTCGCTTCGCTCAGAATGACAGCGAAGGACTCAGAATGACTGGGAAAGAGACTTTTTCGGCATCCTCCTTTTTCATCTATTAGCCTTTTTCGGTTAAGGTCTCCAGAATTCCCCTGAGGTAACTGATGCTTCGGCTGGCAACCGTTTGAGGATCAGGACTGAAATCGATAACCTCTACGGAAATGTAACCCTTATAGTTATTCTTAACTAAGCTTTTCAAAATCGGGATGAACCCCGTCTCTCCAAAGCCCGGTCCCCTTCCGTTCGCATCGTTGACATGGATATGACGGAGGTATCCAGACTCCATGGCCCGGAGGAGGGCCTCAGGGACCGATTCCTCCTGGGCTGATGCGCTTCGACAATCGAAGACCATTTTGAAATTGGGATGCCTTATCTCTTTCACCAATTGAATGGCCTCTGCCACGGTATTAATGAAGTTGGTGCTCGTATGGGCAAGAGGTTCAATACAGTAGAGAACATTTCTTTTTCGAGCCGTCTTAAGACATATCTTGAAGGTTTCCTTGGAAAAATCCCATGACTCTTGAAAATCCCATCCCCCTTGGATAGTCCTCTGATGTGGAGAACCATGGACCAGAATCTTCCCTCCGATGTCGGCACAGAAGTGGATGAGCGCCTCCATATACTCCTGGGTTTTTATACGGATGATCTCATCGGGATGGTTGATGTAGAGCCCTTCTGGCTTCGCCAGCAGCCAATGAAGGGCAACCACCTCGATCCCCGCCTGTTCTGCCGCAAGCCGAATGGCTTTTCGCCTCTTTGGTGAGATTTCGGTGACTGAGTCTGCCAGGGTGTAGGGAGCGATTTCAACCCCATCGTAACCCAATAGAGCGGCATACTCAAAGACTTTTTCAATCGGCCATCCCTGAAAAAGCTCATTACAAATCGAAATCTTTATCGGGCTTTTTTTATTCATTTTTCATCATCCCCTTTTCTCTTTCTTTTCACTCCAAGAAGATTTAAATATTTCCCCAAATGTTTTTCCAGCACGGACCAGTAATCCTCTTCATATTGTATCAAAGTTTGATAAAGCCGGTCTTTAAAAATATTATTCCCAGCCTTGTTCTTTGCATTGAGTAGATAACCATAGGTGATGTGGAAAAGTTGTCTGGAATCTTCTTGGTCCAGAAGAGCAGGAAATTCCCCATCGTTTCATCCTGGACAGGGGGTTGGCCTGAGTTAATCAATCTCATATCCTTTTTCTTTAAGCATTGCGGCTAAAAGAACTTTCTGTTCTTCTGTAAAAGAATAGGGGGCGCAGAGAGTTTTAAACTTCTCTTGAGAGAGGCCATTTTTCTTTCTTGTTTCTTCCAAATTTTTAAAAAATTCTTCAAAGGATTTGAGATAGGTAAACTCGGGAAGATCCCTCATCATCAACTCTTTTCCCCTTCCAGCCAATCCCCATAAATAGATGAGTTCGGAAACAGGGGAGGCGACCACAGGATGGCAACCCCCTGGGATGGCAAAGATGCTTCTGTCCCCGATGAGAAAAGCCTTCATCAGCTTTTTACCATCCATGAGCATTTGGACGCCATAGGGCCCGATCTGATCCTTGGTTCCTTTTTTCCAATTGAAACGGTGGTAATAGACCTCTTCGTGACCTGATTCTCCGGATGAAGGTTGATCTTTGTCGTGTAGATGGAGAGGAGTTCCTGACCAGAAACCTGGAGGGCTGTAAGTTTCTCCAATCACCAGGTTCGAACTGGCATTCTTAGGGCTGATCAAAGGGGTAACATCCCTCCGCCAAATCCAATCTCCCCTTGAGACTGGCTCTACTTCCTGACTCGATAAATAAAATGGAGGTTTTTCTTTAAGGGCAGGTGCTTCAAAGAAGGCAACCTCTCCATTTCCTTGAATCCTCAATTTGGAATTGCAAGGGATGTAGAGGGCAGAGGCATTCGATTTTCTAACCCCGAGTGAAAAAGGCCCCCCAGTTCTCTTTATGGAAAATCGTATTCCATTCACCTCAGCCTCGAATTCCCCTTCCTGAGGGACGAGAACGATTTCTTTTCCCCTCGTCTCCTTCGTGATGAAACGAGAGCTCAGTTGATAAATTCCAAACCCCAGAAGTTCAAGAGGCGCCTCCTCTCGAAGGGGATCTAAAATCAGTCCGCTCGTTTTACCACCGTATCGGATATGAGGATTGACTTCATTTCGTTCAATCCTCGCAGCATATTTTTTCAGTGTGCTTTCCATGAATAGAACCTCCTCATCCGTGACCGAAATGAATTAACCCATCCTTATTATAATCGATTATATTCCTGAAGTCTTTAACCTGTCAATTTTCGATTATCTTGACCCATTCGGCGGCGCCAAGCCTCGCCTTTGAAGGCGGGGTAGAGAAGCGCGGCTTCCTTCGGCAAGCTCAGGACACTGAGTTTATCGAAGTGCAGGGTCAACCCTGAGCCCCTCGGCCTGAGCTCGGGTCGAAGGCAAGCCCTGGCCTTCAGGCCAGGGAGTCGAAGGGTTGACTTTTCTCTCTCCCATCCTCATAATAATTGAACAAACGAGAAGGGAAAACAGGGAATGATCAGAGAAGGAGTTGCCAGAGTATTAAAGGAACTTTTGAATATCGAAGAGATACCTTTCAATGTGCCTCCTCAGCAGGAGTTGGGGGATTTCTCAAGCGCCGTCTGTTTGTCCATGGCAAAGCAGAGAAGGCAGTCTCCAATGAAGATAGCTCAGGAATTGGCTGAGCGATTGAAATCGAAGCTTCCGCCTTATATTAAAGATATCGGTGTTTCTCCTCCTGGGTACCTCAATTTCATAGTGGATTGGCCAGCCTTGGCTCAGGACCTCATCCCCCGAATCCTTCAAGAAGGTGAGCTTTTCGGGAAGCCTGTTTCACCACCGGGGAAAAAGGTCTTTATCGAACACACAAGCGTGAATCCCAATAAAGCGATGCATATTGGTCACCTCAGGAATTCGGTTTTGGGAGACACCGTAGCCAGAGTTCTCAAATGGAGCGGTTTTTCAACAGAGGTTTGTAATTATATTGATGATACAGGTCTCCAGGTGGTTGATGTGGTGACGGCTCTTCTTTATCTTGCCCCTCCTTCTTTTACGGAAGGGTCGGACTTTAAAGCCATCTGGGGAAAATTTCCGGCAGATCAACCTTTTGATTATTTCTGCTGGGATCTCTATGCCCGTTTCCAGAATGAACTTGAGAAGAATCCATCCCTCCTTGAGAAAAGGGAGGAGGTTCTCCACAAGATTGAAGGAGAAATCCATCCTATTGCTGGCTTTGCTAAAGAATTAGCCACAAAGATTGTTCAGTCTCATCTGGAAACAGTGGCTCAACTCTCTATTTTCTACGACCTTCTCAACTGGGAGTCGGATATCATTGCCAGGGGATTCTGGGAGACTACGTTTGAACTCCTGAAAGGGAAGGGGGCCCTTCGATTTGAGACAGAGGGCCCGAATGAAGGGTGCTGGGTAGTTCCTTTCGGCGGAATTGTCGAGACGGCTGAAGGAATGAAAAGTTTGGATAAGATCCTCGTTCGGTCAAATGGGAGTCTGACCTATACAGGAAAAGATGTTGCTTATCAGCTCTGGAAGTTTGGTCTTCTTAAGAAGGATTTTTTATATAAACGCTGGGGTTCCCAAGCCAATGGAGAAATGCTCTGGACAACGGCCAAAGAGGGTGAGCCAGGGGAAAAACTTTCTAAAAGCTTTGGCCATGCAGAAATGGTCATCAATGTCATTGATACCCGGCAGGGTTATCCTCAGCAAGTAGTCGTTGAGTGCCTTCGGCAGATGGGCTTTAAGAAAGAGGCGAACAAGTCCATCCATATGGCCTATGAAGTGGTCAACCTTTCTCAACAGTCTGCTCGACTTCTCGGTGCGAGTCGATCCCGACTGGGGATGGAGGAGACTGAGGAAAAAAAGTCCTATGCCATGTCGGGTCGCTCCGGGACAGGGGTGAAGGCAAAGGATTTTATCCAGATGGTGAAGCAGAAGGTGATAGAAAAGGCGGATCATCCCCTAAAAGAAAGTGTTGCTTCTACCTTAGCATCAGCGGCCATTCGATACTATTTACTGAAATTCACATTGGAGAGTCAGATTGTCTTCGATTTTGATGAAGCCCTGAAGACAACAGGGGATACAGGGGTCTATTTGGAATACGCCCATGCTCGGGCATGTAGCATTCTGAGAAAAGCCAAAGAGCAGAAGATCGATCTTCAATGGAGAAAGGATTGTATCCCCAAACAATTGACAGAGACGGAAAGAGGACTTCTGGATGGACTGTCCAAGTTCTCCTCCGCCGTTTCTAAAACTGGTAAGACGTTGAGGGTTTCTCAATTGACAGAATATGCCTTTGATCTGGCAACATCCTTCAGCAATTTTTACGAGCGCCCAGATCCAGGAGCAGATGTCCAGACTCCGTTTATTCACCTTCGAGATCAGGAACTTCAAACCTTTCGGCTCTCTTTGGTCTGGGCATTTCAAAAGGTGATGGGTAATATGCTCAACCTAATGGGAATGCCAATGCTCGAAAGAATATAAAGAAAGTTTAGAGTTAGGAGTTTAGAGTTTAGAATTAATACAATAACAAATAATAATCGGACACGTGACACGGACACGGTCACGCTTTTTAGAATGAGGAAAAGCCATGAATCGCAGAAAAAGAATCTTGCCGAGAGGATGGTATCCTTTTGATGGAAAGGATTGTAAAGGGGAGATCGAGTCTTATTTAGAGGGATGGTCACCTTCTCAACTTCAATTAACTAAGGGATTGGGTGGAATTGTCCCCCATGCAGGCTGGTTTTTTTCCGGAAAACTTGCCGCAAGGGTCTTCTATTCTTTGAAATTGAAAAGCAAAGTCGAGGTAGTTGTCCTTTATGGGGGCCATCTTTCCACTGAAGACCTCCCCAGGATTGTGACAGAAGAGGCTTGTGAGACCCCATTCGGTGATATCGAGATTCATACAGTCTTTGTGAAGAACCTGATGAAAAGAATGGATGTGAGAAAGGAGAGTCCAACCAGCGGGGACAATACCATTGAGATTCAACTGGCGATGGTAAAATATTTTTTCCCAGAGGCAAAGCTTGTTGCCATCCGATCGCCTCTTTCTCTCAAAGCTGAAACACTGGGAAAAGAAGTGGCTGAGATTGCAAAAAAAGAAGGGATTTCCATCCTTACAATTGGCTCCACTGATTTAACTCATTATGGCCCTAATTACGGGTTTTTAAATAAAGGGGTTGGGCCGGCTTCTGTGGAGTGGGTGAAGAAGGAAAATGATAAGGGGTTTATTGACCGGGCATTGAGGATGGATGCGGAAGCCCTCCTGAAACATGCCCTGGAAAATGATAGCGCCTGCAGTGCAGGGGCGGCTATCTCTGCCATGTCTACCTCCAAAGCTTTGGGAGCGGAGAAAGGGATACTCCTCGACTACTACACCAGCTACGATATTATGCCAGACGACAGCTTTGTGGGTTACGCAGGGATTGTGTATTAATGTGTGGAAGTCAGAATTTGAGCCTGCAGAGACTGTAAGGTTCGATGTAGACTTCCTGAAATATTGATTTTCAAATTTTCCCCCTCCATGCAACATTTTAAATGGAAATCATTCAAAATTAGTTTTTCAGGACCATATGAGTAGATTTGCTCATTTAATCCTATAGGTTATGTGCGCTAACTTCAAAATACAGTATTTGCTTTATTTAAATCCTCACAGGTTACCTTATAAAATTTTAAGTATCGGACTGGAAGAAAGAACGTTTTTGGGTTAAAATATATCTTCAAATAAAGGGGCTCTTAAAAATGGAAGTAAAATTCATATGAATAAAACTTTTAATCCAGAAAAATATGGTATGATAGTATGTCCATTGTGTAAGGGCAAAGGATATGTAATAAATCCAAAACGTCAATGTTGCCAAAAGTGCGGGGGATTTGGGTTTATTAAAAAAGGGAATTTAGCTGAAGGGGACTAATAAGGGACATTGGAAGCGAACAAATATTTCGACTGAACCTATATGGCATCACGGTAACCACATTCAACCTAGATTATCAGAATATTCCTATGATAGAAAATCCAAGAACGGAATCTTCCAAATATACAATTCTGGTGGTTGATGATGAAGAATTAATAAGAAACTTAGTAGTTACTTTTTTATCCAAACTGGGACATTCGTGTGTAACAGCAATGAATGGAGTTGATGCTCTGGATAAAATGAAGGGAAATAAAATCGATGCTGTCGTAACAGATATAAAAATGCCCAACATGGATGGAATTAATCTAACCATTGAGATTTTAAGACAATATCCTGGACTCCCTGTAATGGTCATGACAGCGTTTGACGAAGAATATTCCGCAGGGATAGCGATTTCTGTTGGGGCTCGAGAATTTATAAAAAAGCCATTTTCTCTTGATGAATTTGCCATTAGATTGCACAAGATGATCAATGACTCTGAAACCCTAAGGCGAACGAAGGGTGCAAAGAATGTAGATGAGAATATCCAAGACCTTATGGATGAGTTAGAGAAAACCTTAAAAAAGAGGTAGACGTCTCAGAAAATTAACCTACCAAAGCTATTCCATTACAGTGTTATCTGAGGGGCAGGAAGTTAATCGTAACCCCCTCTGTATTACTTCTCTCAATTATGCATATTTCTCTTAGTGCTTCGATTCGCAAATACGATCACGTATCCTCATGCTGCGAATTGAAATAATTGCTCACTCCATTCGGCCCGAGCTCATGGCCGAGGGCAGCACTAAGTCCTGAGTAAATAAATACGTTACCGAATTTATGAATCGATGGACTTAGTAATCGTTACTTCTCAGAGGTAACTCAGAATGAACATTTGTAGGTAAAGTTGCCAGTCAAGAGATAACCTGAAAATATCTGCCAATCCAAATCTCATCTACTACATTTTAATCTGGAGCAATAACCCTTGACAAGTCAAGTCTTCTATTGATAAAGTCTCTTCCGTTCGACAATTTTATACGCTAAGCGCTTAGCCTGCTTTCGCCGAAACGCTTCGTGCAGGCAGGCGCTATGCGCATAGCGAAAGAGGGAGGGAAGAACGATGGAGATCAAGAAAATTTGTGTACTCGGCGCGGGTTTAATGGGTGCCGGAATTGCTCAGGTTTCAGCGGAAGCAGGTTGTGAAGTCTCTATGCGGGACATCGAGGACCGCTTTGTCCAGGGGGGACTGAATATTATCAAGAAGAATTATGAGCGGGCCATCAGCAAAGGGAAGATGACTAAGGAACAGGCGGATGCTGTCCTATCCAAAGTAAAAGGGACACTCGACTTAGTCGAAGCAGTAAAAGGCGCACAGGTTGTCATTGAAGCCGTCATTGAGAATATAGACCTGAAGAAGCAGGTCTACAAAGAATTGGATCAACTCTGCGCCAAAGACACGATCCTGGCTACGAACACCTCCGGGCTTTCTATTACAGAAATCGCTTCTATGACAAAACGGCCAGAAAAGGTCATCGGCATGCATTTCTTCAACCCTGTTCCAGTTATGAAGCTGGTGGAGATCATTAAAGGACAATCGACCTCTGAAGAGACCTTTGCGGTCATCAAGGCCCTGTCAGAGAAATTGGGGAAGACGCCCATCACCGTGAACGAAGCGCCAGGATTTGCCGTGAATCGTATTCTGGTTCCCATGATCAATGAAGCCATTTTTGTCCTTCAGGAAGGGATCGCTTCGGCTGAGGATATAGATAAGGGGATGGTTCTTGGAGCCAATCATCCCATTGGCCCCTTGGCCTTGGCGGACCTTGTGGGCTTAGACACCCTCTTGATGGTTCAGGATAATCTCTATAAAGAACTTGGGGATTCCAAATATCGGCCATGTCCTTTGCTGCGTAAGATGGTCCGGGCTGGTCACCTGGGGAGGAAAACCGGAAAGGGATTCTACGATTATTCCAAGTGAGAAATTTTGTTTCCTTTTTAAAACCATTGACAATCATTATTCAAACTGCTTAAAATTTACCATTATATAACTTAAAGAAAGGAGGTGGGGGAGTGAAAAAAAATATTTTATAAAACATTTTTTAAAGGAGGTGGGGTTATGAGAAATAGGATATTTTTAATTTTTCTTGTTACCGTATTTGTATTGGGTTTTTCGATCACATCTGAGGCGCAAAAGAAGCCCGAAAAAACTCCTGCCGCAGCGCCAGCAAAGCTTGCAGCAGCGGCGAAACCTATTATTATTGGAGTTCCGACTTCTCTCTACACGCCCTTTGGGAGGGATGGTCTGAAGGCTGTGAATCTGGCTGTAGAGGAGGTCAATGCAAAAGGGGGGGTATTAGTAGGGAAAGAAAAGC
>Ga0210049_1002015_pt1 | contig 19125 bp, 16 predicted proteins | sample CryGeyCG2014_300_2_FD_183964 | JGI IMG/M metagenome (GOLD analysis project Ga0210049, IMG submission 183964) | Groundwater microbial communities from aquifer - Crystal Geyser CG06_land_8/20/14_3.00 (SPAdes) (version 2) | ecosystem: Environmental > Aquatic > Deep subsurface > Groundwater | place... | reverse complement strand
TAACTATTCTAACCTCTAGCCTCAGTTTAGCCAAATAATGATTATTTGCCAAATTTTAACCCCCATAGGCTCATCTTGCGTGAGAAACAAAGAGTTAGTTCAGGCTCATCTTGCGTGAGACAAGACTCAAGATTGACATATTTTATATATTATCTAATAATATTACTACTGCCAGGATCGGTAGTTTTTTGATTGCGGGATCGTCTAACGGTAGGACAGCGGCCTTTGAAGCCGTTTATCCTGGTTCGAATCCAGGTCCCGCAGCCAGGTAATATTTTTTTAATGGTGATTAAGCTGATTTATTATATAACGGTTTTACTGATAGAAAAATAAAAGCGGATCAAAGGTTGATCCGCTTGTTTTTTTGGAGAGACTATGGCTTTAGGATAATCTCCCCTTTTTGTATATTCGGCCAGACTTTCACCTGGCCATTTACGAATTCTCGGCTCCAGACGGAATCGTCTTCAGCGATAATTCCGCTGGTGGGCGCGCCCAGCCGGTCGGCGGCATCATACTCGGGAAACCACCGCCACTGGTTGTGACCCACGCAAAAATACGCATCCGCGAGCAAGGCGCTCGCCAGGACAAAATTGAACTTGTCCGGCGTGGTCGGCCATTGCGCTTGGATGATCGTCAAGGGCCCGGTCTGGCTGGCATTGGCCATGCATTGATACCAACCGCCAGCCCGCTTATCTTCGCCGGCGTAGTCAAAGGGAAAATGCTCGAACATCTTCCCGTCAAAAAGCCCGGGCCAGTATTCTGGTTTGCCCTTGTTGCCGACCACCAGAAACTTTTTGCCAGCGCGCGAACGGAGCCGCTCCACAAATTCGCTCTGTCCCTTCTGCCACGCCGCGTCCAAATCCTTCTCCCGGTCCGGCTGGCCGTCTAAATCGGCGTCAATCCAAGCCGTTTTGTCTTTTGGGTGAATACAGGCCTTGTTCACCCAAAATATATCCGCCGTGGAATTATCCATGAACCAGCCGTCCGGACGCGGCTCTTTGGTCAGTACATCCTGGGCGTAAAAATCCGCGATGAACTGGTTCCAACGTTGCCCGTCAACGAGCGGACAGTTGCTGGACATGTTCATTACCCAGTATGGCAGCGACGAATAAAATACAATATTCTGCCGCTTGGTGGTCCAAAGCCACCAATCCGCGTGCTTTCCGCCTTTATTCATCATCAGGGCGGTCAGCTTCTGGTTCAAGGGCCGCGCGGCCATTGGTTTATGGTAAACCTCAAAAGGGTTACTATAAACCAAAACTTTTGCTTTTCCATTGACTTCCTTGATCTTCATAATGGATCCTGGGTTATTTACCCAGTTGTCCAGATCAATTATGATCAAGCCGAATTTTTCCGGTCGGAAGTGCGGCTGATCAAACAACTGCTGACTGATGACTGGCGAGGTGTTATACACCGCCAGTTTTAACTGGCCGAATCCCGGCGTTGCGCATATGAACACCGACAGTAAACACCAAATGTAAATGAACTTTTTCATTTTTTCCTCCTTGTTTTTTGTTTTTTTAATTCAAGACTTACCCGTTGATCATTTTTCAATTAAACTGCTTAATCCGGATCATGCGCGGATCTTTACTACCCATTATTGTTAAAAAAAATTTCCAACGGGTCAGTCCTCTGGATAATCAGATAAATCGTATTATCTTAGCCTTCCCAAGCCAAAGTGTCAAGAAAAAAAAGGGGTGCCAAGCTTTACGCCCAGCACCCGAAAAATTGTTCAACTAAAAGGGAGTTTTGCCAGTGTGCAACGGGCCCACAAAATCGTAGCCCGTGCCCGGCACGTTAACTACCGTACAGGTCTTCCCGTTGCCCGGGTAGGCTGGGAACCCCTTTGAAACGCCCTCGTCCACGAGCACATGGGGCAGCCAATAATTGGCGTACCCCAGCTGGAAATTAAAGCGGATAAAACGTCCGCTTTCCAGCATAGGCGGGCGGTCCAACTTCACCACCCAGAAATTTCCTATGATTTCCATCTGCAGATCCCGGCCCCAGCCGGTGAAACCGGATCTGAAGGTGGGGTCACCGGGGGCCATCTTGTTCCCTTCCACCACCAGGTCCTTATGGACCCAGCAGTGGGTTGAATTGCAGCCCACCTGCTCAGTGGAGTATCCCTCCACCTGAGCGAAAGCCACGCCAGCCGCCATTGTTACGGCGGCTACCACTAACAACGAAAAAAAATACTTTCTCATTTTTTTCCTCCTTCTTTTTCCTTTTTCTTGTTTATTTTTTGGCTGGCCGCTGACCACCAGCGGTGCCAAACAAATCTGCTTTGACAGCAGAGTCCTGAAAAAAATCTTTTCCAAGACTCTGCTGCCAAAATTATAATGAGCGATTCAATATATCTAAAAATTACAAGACATTATCCATTGATCCTTTTTTGATCACTTCTTCATAGCTTAAATCGTCAATTTTGTCAAGGCTCACGTCCGCAGTTTGCTTATTGCTCTGTCTGTTTTCTGGCGTAAAAATATCTGGCCGCTTTGGAACGTTAATGCGCGCCGGCTCTTCCGCGAATGAAACATCAATATTCATTTCCCGCCCGGCCTGATCCTGATGTTCCTGCTTGACCGGTTTGGCCGAAACACGCTCGTCCGTTGATTCCGAATCAGACAGCAGATAAACAATGGCAAAAGAAAAAATCAAGCCCAGCAGTCCGGCAAAAACCAATGTCAAACGCAAATTCGGACGCGCGATCTTCTGCGAATAGACCGGCGTGCTGATGATTTTCAAACTGATCTTGTCGCCGCCGCCGTGATATTGCTGATGTTTGCCCAAAAGCGTGAAATTGATGGCCCGGGTAATCTGCTCCAACTGGTATTTATCTTCGTGATAAACCTTGATATTGATGATGCCGGTATCATAGACAGAAGAGGCTTTGACCGTGCTTTGCCAAATACGCAATTGTTTTTCCGGATTATCGCTGAAATAAGCGCGGCTGATGTTAAAGCCGGCCGCCAGCACCTGTTCATAGAAAATATTGGTGGACACGACCCGCGCCAAGATCGTGCTTAAATATTCGTTGGAGCGGGAGGCGTTATACGGATCCAAACCTTCTTTGAATTCCTGCACCAAGAGGATTTGGGTTTCAGCCCGGTATTGCCAAGGCTGGAAATAGAGCCAAAGGCCGCTGACCAGCAAAGCGACAAGCAAGGGCATGGCAAAGGCCGTTTTATGATTATTTATTTTTTGCCAATATTGGTAAAAATTCATAAGAAATATGGATATGGACGAAACATTTTTGATTAAGATTTATAAACTTATCACAAAATAAAAGATTTGTCAAGCTTAAGTCTTGCATTACCCTTGACTTTTTTCTGTTTTGTGTTATGATAGCCAATCAATTTGTTCGTTGACAAAGATTCCGATCCGGTGAAAGCCGGCTTTGGATTATATATATTTTCTTTATATTACCAAGCTGATTGTCAGCTTGGACAAAATAAAATAAAAACAAAGAAAAAAGGAGAAGGAAAATGAAGAAAATAAGTATTTATTTTGTGCTTTTGACTATGGCGGCTGTGTTTTATATTAGCACAGCCCATACTGATGAGCCTCCACCGACTCCGCCAGTGGGCTTTTCCGCCCAGAGCGAAGCAAAAATCGCCGATAGTTTTACCTATGGCGATGAAAAAAACGGGGGGTTTACAAATTATCAAGGTTTTGTTTCAGCCTGCGCAACCGATTTTATAAAGGCAGAAACACAGACCACCATAAACGTAAACATAAAAATCCCGTCGGCCAGCAATGGTCAGTCTGGAACCAGTTTGGATTTCCAATCCATTCTGCAGGGAACTGGTACCGTTGAGTATGGAGGCACCGTAAAGAGAGGGGATTGGATCAACCAGCAGGTTGAGGTCATAAAAGATCAATCTGCATATTTCCTGTATTCCGGCAATACTTCAGAAACACAAATCGCCGGAAAGAAAGAAAATGTGTCAGGGAATGTGCCGATCTCTGGCGGCATCAATGCCACTAATCTGGGAGCTTTCACTGGCGATGGCGAGAAAGCCATGAAGGTCGAAATCACAAACAGCCTGACTGGCAATGCGCCTGATGACGCCACCACCAAGATATTTTCTGGTTTTGGCGTATACGGCGGCGGAGTCAACATTGGCGGTGCCCAAGCCGGTTTTAGCGGGACATACAATGTCATGCCGGCTTCAGGAATAAACGTGCAAGCTGGCGGCTTTGCAGAAGTGGTCAAAACTCAAACAACAAACGGCGTGCAGTTTAGCGTCCGTTCACAATCAACTGCAAAAAAGCAATGATTGAAGGAGGGTGCCATGAAAAAATTTTTTCTTTTCTTAATTGTTGCCTTCTTGGCCATCAGTTTTAGTCAGAAGGCGTCCGCGGCGGATACCAATAGTAACTCGGCTTTGATCCAGCAATTTTCGGATAACCACGGAAACTACACATATGGGGATTTACTGAACAGTACAAAACAAGACCCAACCGTAGTAAATGGGCTTCAGCCTTTTCCGGCCGAAAAAACAAACGATACCCGTCTGCCTGTTCTTTTGGGCAGATATGGGTTCGTTCTCTTGGATGACTTTGATGAGGTATATCAAGGCATCAGAGTGGAAAACTTGCTGGCGGGCAAATCTAATTGGTGGGACTCTTCGGAAAATTTTTACCCGCTGGAAGCCGAAGACACCACCGCGGCGGAAAATGATAGAGTGTCTCTTCTTCCCTATTATCCCTGGGGGGTAGAGAAAGTCGGGGAGGCTTTTATCGCTGTCCCCAAGGATCATGAAATTATCACTCCATACCTTTATGAGGCAATTAGAAAGGTGTGGAGCAAGACCGGTTGCCGCTACTACACGGTCTTGACCAATATGCGGCAAATCACTGCCAATATGGGGTGGGGTGCCGGCATATCGTTTGTCGGCTCAGTATTGCCGGCACCTGATTCGCACGGCAGCCGGACTGGCATGGTAAGCGGTACCGGTGTTGGCGCTGGAAAATTTGAGTCATTTGTCTGGCAGAAACCCGGTTTTTATGTAATCGGGTGGCAGCATTACCTGTCTGAAAATGAAGCCAAGACAAACCTGGCCCGATTTAAATCAAGGGCCGCGGTCAAGGCCGCTGAAACTGTTAAAAAAGAAGAAACAGTGACCAAAAAAGTAGTCTCTGTTTCCGAACCGTCTAACGAACCACCGAAAACCGAAACAAAAATACTGCCGACTGCCCCTATCTTGTTTGCCTACGACAGTGATGTCGTTGCTCATGCCGAAGAGGAAAAAATACGAAAATGGGCCAACGATATTGCCCGGATTGTGGACAAAATACAGCCAAACCAAAAAATTGTTCTGATTGGCGGTGCCAGTATTGAAGGCACTGATCGGCATAATTGGGACTTAGCCGGGCGGCGTGCTGAAAACGCTGCCTTAAAAATGGCGGAGATGCTCATCAACTTGGGTGTCTCCAAAGAATGGATAAACGAGCACCTACAGTTCCAATCTGTGGGTGAAAACTTTATCCAGATTAAGGAAGACGGCCAGCACCCGAAAAACCGGTGCGTCTACATAGCCGTCCAAAACAGATTGACTTAAATTCTCCTCGCCGCTTCTGGCGGCGAGATTCAAGGAGGAAAATAATGATGAGATATTTTTGTTTAATTGCGATTATTTTTTTGTTCTCCGCCTGCGCTACTGGCGGACGAGGCGGATGGAATGGCGAAGTGCGCAAATCAACATACGCTCCAGCAGTTGATTCGGATTGGAGTGTAAAAGAGGCGCCCCCCAAAGCGCCTGTTGAAAAAACGGCCGAGGCGCCAGTCAGCGCACCTCAAAAAATTGACTTGAGCAAGCTGACAACTCCGGCCGCATCAGCTCCGGCCAAAGATTCAGCAACCGCTCAACCCGCCCAAGCCGCACCGGCTCCGGCCGCAGCGGATAAGGTCAAAGCCGCGCCTGCCACCTTGAAAATATTACAAGCAAGGATAGCGGTGGTGGAAAAAATAGTTGGACAACATGACAAAAAAATCAAAATACTTACAGACTATCAAATAAAAATTGATAGAAAATTGGAGGCTCTAAATATTGACGGAATAAACAAGGTGGTTACGAGCCCTTTTAATCAAGGCTCGGCGCAAATTACAAATACAATTACCAAACAACTGGACGTTATCGTCGAAAAAATAAAGACGAAAAAAAATGTCCACATCTTTATCGAAGGCCTGGCCAGTATCACTGGCCGGCCGGAAAACAATCAAAAATTAGCTTGGCAACGCGCCCAGACAGTTAAAAAATATCTCGAAGAAGAAGGAGGAGGGCTAGAATGGACAATAGAGGCGGTGGGAATCGGTTCCACAAACCGCATGCTCTATATGTCTAACAATCAAAGCGTTATTCTCACAATTGAATAGCGCGCAAAACCCCGGCTCAAAAACCCGGGGTTTATTATTGGCTTCATTTTTTCTGTAATTCTATCGATTTGAATGGTTCAATAAAATTATCTAAAAATTCAGATAATTTAGTGTAATTATTATTATCTATTTTTTGATTGTTCGCATATAATTCTGCTTTTCCGTTAGAAAATATTTTTAACGCAAATTTATTACTATTACTATTATATTGCATTTGGATTACGTTTTCATTTGTTAAATCATCTTTAACAATGTTTATAGCTTTCAATATTCTATTCTCGATATTTTGATTAATATCATTTTGTTTACAATAATTTTGAAAAAATTGCTTCATTGAATCTTTATCATCATTATTATTAAACAATTTAGCCAAAGACTCATTACAGCCTGACCCAACATCAAAAAAATTATTACTATTCATTTTAGCCAATAATTCCGCCGACCCAACGTAATTACTGCTAACATCATTTAAAGACTCTCTATTTTCGGCAATAGGAGATTCTTCCAATTCGGCACCCTCAGAACTGATTGTATTCAATCCCGGAACATCATTTCTTGTTTCCATTTTCTGTAAATCTATCAAAGGTTGATTTATGGCTTTTTCTAAATCTTCAAGACTGTCATATGCATGATTCCAGCCGGCTGGACCGTCGACAAAAATCTTTCCGTCTTTAATGAGCAAATCATAATCTGGCGCATTTTTAATATTTAAATGGATTGTGGCGCCATTATTATTATTTGAGAAGAGAATATCATTTTTATATTCATAGCCTATCCGACCAGCGCTTTTTCTAACCATTTTCTCTAAGAGATCAGGAATCTTCTCTATTTGTTTTTGTGCGTCTGTTGTTGAATTAGAATTTTTATCATCAATTGCTGGAGATTTTTCTTTACCTGAATTTTTTGAGGTAATAATGTGCTGGGAATTTTTTCTTAATCGCTCCTCGCTCCTCAACCCTGCCTCCATGGGCGCCGTACCTTTTTCCACCTCAAATGTCCCATCAGAATGCAGAACAACTCGGTTCCCTGCATAAACCAGATTGCGAACATCATCTCCATCGCCCAGTTTGAGGTTAGACACGGACATTTTCCGAATTGCCTTGCTCAACAGGGAGCCACGGTTTTTATCGGTAATATTTGGATTGCTAATATAACGACTGATGAATTTGTCTTTTGTTTCATCTTGAGCGTTTTTTACCGCTTCGTAAAGGGCCGCAGATAGAGTATGATGCTTTTTATCAATCGAAACGAAGCTAACCGGATCGGACGTAGTTGTAAATTTTTTGGAGTCACTACCACGCGGATCTTGCTCATTCATCTGGTTAGTTTGTTTTGTTAATTCACTTTGCTCATCATCATTAATTATTATCATTTTACCTGTATCAATATCTGCAGTTTTTATTGCGTATTTACCATCATTAGTAATAATCACTTCGCTCCCAGGCGTTAATAAAACCGGTTGCTGGCTATTTTCAAGATGACTTAAATAATGATCTTTAACTTTTTTTAAAGCGTTTTCAATTTCTGAATTTATATTTATATTTTTACAATCACTTTCTTCTAATTTTAACCATTGACTAATAAATTTTTTCACTTTTTCTGGTTCTTCCCTATTCAGTAGTCTTCTTAGAACACTATCCAAAGACTCATTTTTTTCCACCTTTTCAACAATACCGTGAATAGTAATATAATTAAAATTTGTGGTTGTGGCTTGTGCTTCACCGGGACTAAAAGAATCTGCTAAAAAATCTGTTAAGGTTTGACTTAATCGCGGCGCCAACTGCGCGAAACGATAAAGAGAATCAAGAGTCATAACCATACCCACGCCTTTGCCGGTTTTTTCTGTTAAACGCGCCAAATATGCCAAAGTATCAATTGTTCCTTGGTCGCCGACAATTCTATCTAGATCGTCAAAAACAGCCTTTTTTTTGGCCATGAAATCTTGTTTGGCTTTTTCCTTGTTCTCTGAGGAGTTTAAGTTAGAATTTTCTATTTTATCTATTTCCTTCTGAAAATGATTAACAATCATGCCCATATGTTTATTCATGATCTTGCCAATAAAACCAAGACCGGCGTAATCTGTCCGGTTTATTCTTTTCACCAAATCGGCCGGCAGATTTTCCTGATAAGCTTGCCGTAAGTCTTCACTCTCAACATGACCGTTGCTTTTTTGACAAACTTTTTCATACAGATCCCAAGCTTCTTCATAGGCTATGTCTTTGTCGTGAACTCGGGTGTTTTCAAGCGCGCCTTCATAATTAAATCTTGTTTCTTTCAAGGCCTCGCTACGACGACCAATAAACATGGCACTGGCGGTAATATGACGAAAAGGATTAGCCACGCCGGCGTCAAAAAGGATACGGGCATAACGAGTCAAGGTGCCAAAACCTTTTCCCATGCCTGAAAGTACGGATAAATTATTTTTGGGCCCGCTTTCATTAATCGCTTTTTCAGCGATCGCTTTATTTTTATCACAAATTGAGGCCTCGCTTGTAAAATATGTATTTAAAAAACGGCTATTGCTTGAAAAACCCGCCAAACCCTTAAAAACTTTGGAAAAAAAATCTTCATGCACGCGCGTGATTTCACTGCCGATCTTAGATAAACCGCTTAAAAATTTGAGTTGTTCGCCCTGGGACAATTTCTGGATATGCATCATACTTGCCTCACCCATTTTTTTGAACGCGGAATTCACTTCTTGAGAAAAAAAATCTTTGGTCTTATTCCAACCTTTAGTAAAAATACCTTGATGTTCGCCTGCATCAATTCCTTTATTAGAATTTTCTTCTGTATTTGATTGTGGGATTGTGGGTAAAACATTTTCCATACTCATAAATTTAAGTCTATAAATTAAACTAACTTAAATTAAACTATCTTAATAATTAGCTTATCCCGAATTCGTCTATGGCGACGATTTTCTTCCCCTCAAGGATATTATACAAAAAAACATCGGTAATGTCACGCCGATATTTGAATTCGCGGTTGCCGAGAATGGTAAAACGGATATCCTTGCCCAGCTCGTTTTCCAGCTCGTTGATGATCCGTACCAAACGCGGCTTGTTGAACTGCCCGACCGCCAAGAGGTCCACAGGCGAAAATGTGTTATTCACGAAAAAACCGCTAAAAACAAGGAGTTTCGGCACGCCGGCCCGCTTGACCTTCTCAATGAAATCCCGTTCGTAAAGGATCTGCGCCTTGACGACCAGGGACTTCAGCTCTTCCAGCAGGATGAAATCCGGATTCACTAGATAAAACTTCTTTTCCTGGCGGTTATTCGCCTGGCTTTCCACTGGTCCCGGGTTTTCCGGATTATCCACAGCCTCGGCCGATATCGGCCGGCTCTCTCCTTTGCCCAAAGACGAAGCCAGTAAGCCGAATTTCTCCAGATTATCAAGCTCGCGGCGCACGGCATTAAGCTGTAATTTCAGCTGACGAGCGATCTGACGGATATAGAGCTTTTCCTGGGGATGAAGAATGAAATGTTTCAGGAGTTTTAGGCGGGTCTTTGATCCAAACAGGCGGTTGAGCATAAAAAATAGCCTATTTAAAATAAAAAAAATACTATTTTATAGTTGCGTTTAAAGCACACCCAACTCTTCCCTTCTATCTCCATTTATAGTATAATATTTACGGCTGTTAGTCAAACATCGGCGGCCGCAAATTATTCTATTTTTTCTGAAATCATGTATAAAATCGCGGAACTCAACACCGGGACCGGCAAACGGCGAGATATTGCTTCGGCGGTTTTTTTATCGCAACCGGACGCTAACAAAGAAAAAGTGGCCGGGCGGCTTTTTGGTTTGCTGGAAATCCAACCCGCGGACAGCCTGAGTCCGGCTCTGCTGGAAATGATCTGGCAGAACTTGAAAAATAATTATTACCAGAACGAAAAAATTTTTCTTTTGGAAAGGTTGAGCACTCTGAAAGTTGACCATATCTTTGAAGCCGCGACCGCCAAGACCAACAAGGACTTCGGCGCTTACCTGCAGGAAAAAAAGATCAGGTTCAACTATCAAAATCTGCGCGCGACCATCGGCGTCTTGCATAATGACTATCTTTATTTCACGAACACCGGCACCAACAAACTTTTGCTTTGGAGCCCGCACCGAGCCGGCCAAGGACGACAGCTCATAAACCTAAATAAGCCAGTCGCTGAAGAAAGCGGTCCGGAAGGAGAAAAAAAGATCTTTTATTATTCTTTGGCCGGAAAAATCCCGGATAACAGCTTTCTCCTGCTTGCTAATGAGGCTTTACTGGAATATCTGTCTGAGAACCAGTTGGAACAGATTATCACCGCCCTGCCGCCCGCCAGCGCCGTCGCCCAAATCAAAAACTTGCTCGCAAATGTCAACAGCTATGTGCCTTTTAATGCGCTTTTAGTCAAAAAAACCGCGCTGATGGAAAGCGCGCCGATCTCCACTCCGGCGACAGCGGACAATTCCTTGGCCAAACTCCGACGCACGGAAAAAAATACGGACAAATTCCTCTCTCCTTCCGGCCTCTTTTCCGGGCAAAAGATTGAATCGTGGTGGAAAAAAATCTGGCCCTCTGTCCGCGGACGCCAAACATCATCTCCGCCCGCCTTGGTACTGAAAGAAAGGATTATTTTGAAAAAAAGACCATGGTTCGGACATGTGGCCGCCGGCTTCCGGCAAAGCGCCCGTTTGGCGGCCAATCTATTCTTCCGCCTCCTATCCCTGGGCACGCTTCTTTGGCGCGCCGCGCGTGTTTCCGCCTGGCCGGCGGGCATAAAAAAAATCCCCGCTGGGACGATTGCGTTAATCCGGAGCCTGGCCGCCTTCCTACGCGTTTTGCGCAAGCCTTACAAGATCGCGCTGGCGGTCCTGGCGCTCGTAATCATTTTTCTTGGACAAAATATCTGGCTGATGCGGCAAAAAAATAACGAACTCCAAAAACAGGAGGAATTCCTGACCTTATCCGGACAAATTGAGCAGAAACAGAACCAAGCCGACGCCAGCTTGCTCTATAATAATGATGAAGGCGCGATGAAGCTGTTCGCGGAAATTGATTCCTTGCTCCAAGCCTTGCCTGCCGGTTTGCCGGAAACGGAAAAAAAACGCGAGGAATTCACGCGCAAATACAATGAACAGCTGGAAAAACTGCGCCGAGTCGTGCGATTGAAGGAGGAAAAAAAGATTATTGACTTAAAAGAAAAAATGCCGTCCGCGGCGCCGGACAATTTGGTCTTTATCGGACCGGCCGGCAAGCTGATTGCCGCCGATACGGCGGCCAACACCCTTTATGTCATTGATCCGGAAAAACAAAGCAGTCTAACCGCCGCCGGCGGCGAACCCTTCGGATCTTACGGCTTGCGCGCTGATAACCGCCAAAATCTGGCTTTTTATTTCTTTAACAGCCAAATTCTTGAGCTCAATACTTCAGATAACCAGATCAGCCTCGCGCCCATCAAGATCAACCGGCCGGCCGCCGAATTCACCGGCCTGGCTGAATACAACGGACGGCTCTATCTTTTGAATCCGGCCGCCGGCCAAATTTACCGCCACAACCGCCTCTCCAAAGGATACGATGAAGGTACGGGTTGGCTGGAAGAAAAAATTGACTTGTCCAAGGCGGTGGACATCGGCATTGACGGCCATATTTACCTGCTCAAACAAGACGGTCAAATCATTAAACTGCTTCGTGGCCGGACCAGCGATTTTAAGCAAGGCTTGGTTGATCCGCCCATCCAAGCGGCGGTCCGGCTGATCGTTTCCGCCGACCAGCCGTATCTTTATGTCTTTGAACCGTCCGCCTTCCGCCTGATTGTCTATGATAAAGACGGCGAATTTCTTACCCAATATACTCTTGATCAGTTTACCGACTTGAAAGACGTGGCCCTTGATGAAAAGGGGAAAAATCTTTATGTCCTGAACGGTACTGCCGTCTATGGCCTCAAGCTTGAGCATATTAAATAATCAATTCTTCGACAAAAAAAACCGTCCGGCCAAGCGCTGAACGGTTTTTTTCTCACCCGAAAAAAATGGGTTATTTCAAAGTGACTTTACCGCCGGCCTCTTCCAATTTTTTCTTGATCGCGGCCGCGTCTTCCTTTTTCACGCCTTCCTTGACGATTTTCGGCGCGCCATCCACCAGATCCTTGGCGTCTTTTAAGCCGATTTCCGTCACTTCCCGGATCGCTTTAATGACGGCGATCTTGTTAGCGCCGGCTTCGGTCAATTCAATGTCAAAACTGTCCTTTTCTTCCACCGCTTCCGCCGGCGCGCCGGCCGCCGGAGCAGCCATCATCATGGCGGGCGCGGACGCGCTGACGCCGAACTTCTTTTCTAAAATTTTCACCAATTCGGCCAAATCCAAAACGGTCAAGGCTTCAATCTTGGACACGAGGTCCTGAAATTTTGCCGGAACGACGACATTTTCCCCTGACTCTGTTTGGTTGGTCTCATTTTTTACTTCTTCAGTCATATAGTTTTTTAATTATAAAAAATAATAAGTATTATCAGCCTTTAGCCGTTGGCTTTTTTCTCTTTCAGGTTGTTCAGGCAATAAAGAAAATTCCTGGTTACGCCGGCCAAGACATTGGCCAATCCGGACATTGGCGCGGCCAATGAGCCGACTAACCGAGCCCGCAGTTCCAATGTTGACGGCAGGCCGGCCAAGGCCTGGACCGCGGCCGCGGATAAATATTGCTTGTCCAGAAAACCGCCCAAAAAATTGATCTTGTCTTTATTTTCCGGACCGGCCGCGCGGAAACGGTCAATTATCTTAGCGGCTGATACTTCATCGCCGTAGCTGAAAAACGCGGCTATCTGGCCGGTGAAATCCGCCGCCGCCCCTTCTTTCAAAACATCTTCGCCTAATGATTTCTTGATCAAGGTTTTTTTCGCCACCAGCATCTCCGCCTGTTCAGCGCGCAGTTCGTTGCGGATCTTTTCGCTTTCCAATACGGTCATTTTGTTGAATTGGGCGAAAATCACGACTTTCGCTTTGTCCAGATTCTGAGTCAATTTATCCAATGTCTGTTTTTTAGCGCTCTTGCTTTTGGGCATAATATTCAAGCTAAATTTATAAAATCTTACAATTGATATAATTTAACATTTCTGGCGCTTTGCGCCAAATATGTTGTGTTAGATTCTAGACTGAAAGTTAATATTCATCAATAAAAAAACGGCTATTGCCGCAAATATAAAACAAGCTTTGTACTTGTTATTACCTCGGCGGGTCTTATTTTTTCGCCCGCGGTCTTCGGCAAATATAAAATATATATTAACAAACTGCCTTGATTTGTCAAGTAAAAAGGGAAAAAATTAAAATATAATTTTTTATTTAATTTTCGCTAAATTTAAACAAGGGGCCGAATACCAAATATTTTTTCCCTTCTGTTTCATAAACTGTCAGCAGCAAATCAACGCCTTCAATGGCCATAACCAATGATTGACCGCTGGGATAATAGTAAGTGAAAATTTTTTCTTTGGCCGGCGAAACCGTGTAAGAGGTCGCGAACTCACTGATAAATTTCTTGTCCGCCGGATCCAAAGCCTGGCCGGCTGTTTCCTTGTTAATAATTCCGGCCATAACCTCCAATTCGCCGATCAACTCCCTGAATTTTCGGCTAATTGTGTCCGCGTCCTGGATCACGGCCAGGGCCATCAGCATTTCATGGAGCATCTTGGTGTCGGCTAAAAATTCCGCCACGAGCGCCGGTTCCGGTTCAATCAAACTTAAATCACCTTCCCTGATGCCGGCCAGACTGCTTGCTTCCTGGACGCGCCGGCTCAATGTATCGGCCGGTAATTGCAAGGCGGTCCAAGAGCTCAAGACGGTCCGGATTTTCTTTTCCCGCCAAATATCCGAACCGGCCAGCAAAGGATAGTCGGCCTGCAGATATTTTTGCCCGATATGCAAAGTCTGCCAATAAATGTTGCTGTGCCAGCTGAAGCGGTCAAACAAGCCCAGTTCCGCGGTCAATCGCCCGGCTTGAGAAGGATAATTTGCAAAATAAGTATTCGCGACCAGGGCCGGATGCTCGGGCAAAGGGTAAATCAGATTAATCACATCCAGACCGAAGCCGCGGCAACGATAAAAATCTTTTTTCTGATTGACCAAGATCGTGCAAGCGGTTTTCAAATGTCGAGCCGCGGCCGGATCTTCCGCCGGCGGCTGGAATTCCCCGACTGCCGGATAAACCAGCTGTTTTAAAATGTAATCGTTCGGCCAATACCTCTCCTGTAGGAGCCTCATCCCGATATTTTTCACTTGTTTGGGGTCGTCGCGGTCAATCGCGCCTTCCATGGTCAGAAATTTGTATTCCCGCAAAGCGCCGGCGGTTTTTTCCGCTCTTTTAAAAACATCGGTCCGGGGGCCGGAAAAAACTTTTTTCACTTCATAATCTTCGCCAAAATTCAATTTCAAGGCGTCAATATAATGCAGATAGGTTAAATCGCGGCGCAAACCGGAAAAAAAAGATACGACTTTATAAATTTTCGCCCAATCATTTTTTAAGGACTGGTCGTTTTGGAAATCTTCGGCAATCAAGCAGGCGGAAATGAAGCTGATCAGCCAGTCGCTTTGGTCCAAGGCGCAATCCGGGCAAGTTTCAGAACGATAATTCAAGGGATAAAGGACATTAAACCATTTAGCCGCCATGTAATAATTACGCAGGCGGGCAGTTTTTTGATAGGCGGGCGGAACGACAAAAACCGCGTAATTCTGGTCATAGAGCATAACAGGCGATTTTTTTACGCCTTGACCGGCCAGGATGTTTTCTTTTTCCTTGGGGACATCCGCGGCCAAATAAATCGGCAGGGCAAAATCGTAGCGAGCGGCTTCCGCGTCCGTGAATTTATCCGGACGATTCGTTCCGGCCGGCGCCACTTGATCGCGGGCCGGCTTCAGCAGTTCCAAGGTAACGGCGAAAAAAGCGGCTTCCCGCCTTTCCGCTTCCAAAAGCGGGTCGTTAACCTCGCCGACGGCGGATAATCGCGCGCGATAGCGCTGATCGGCGTTCTGATAAAATTGCCGGCTGATATTCCAGATGTAATCAAAAAAAACATCTTCTTCCACGGACCGGAAAATCCCCTGCCAATGCGTGTAATAATAATAGGTCAAAAAATCCGCGGTCAGAAAAAAGGGCAGCTGCCTTTTGCTTAAAGAATTGAAGATGGAAAAAAAATCATTGCCTTCGGACCGGAAAGGATTATCAACCACGACAAAACCTTTGTTATTCAACTCGTCCAAATATGGATCAAGATTTAATTGGCGGGCGCTTTCGTAATAATTAGCCAAGTTAATTTTCGCGTCCAAGGGCAAGGCCAGGGGTTTGATCTTGACGGCGGCGGGTAAGGACGAAGATTGGTAAAAACTGCCGAAGGCCAAATTTTCCGCTTGAATTTTGGTGCTAGTGCCGTTACTTACCGTTGAATCACCGTTCAAATCACCGCCGATATGGCCGCCCAGATGGCCGCTGGTGCTGGTGGCCTCCTCAAGGGGTTGGCGGATCGGGGGCGACGGCGGAAAAAGCCAATGTGGACGAAAAAAGAAAATAAATAAAAAGAGGCCGATCAACGCGCTTAAAAATACGGCCAGAAAGATCATCCAAACATTCAGATCTTTAAACCAACCCTGGGCCTGGCGATATGTAGCCGGCTGGTAATGGGGAGGAATTTTGGTTTTGGGCGGATGAGGATTGGCGCCATTCTGCTCTTGGCCTTCAAACATAAATTTTACTAAAGATAAAAAAAATTAAACATAAATTCAAAAAAATAGAAAAAATAGAGCGATAAAGAGAAATAATAGAAAATAAAAATTTTATTTACTGAATTAGATTATCTATATCATAACATATTTTACAGAACTTTAGCAAAATGGGCATAACTCAAGGATTCAAATATTTGGCTTTATTCCGGTTGTGCTCGGCATAAGTCTGGCTGAAAACCGTTTCCCCGGTATCCGGACGGGACAAAAAATAATTGTATTCGGTTTCAATGGGATAGACCGCCGCCCGAATCGCGCGCAGACCGGGATTAGCAACCGGTCCAGGGGGTAAACCTTGATGCGTATAGGTGTTATATGGCGAATTGATCCGCGTGTCTTCATAGGTGTACTGCTTTTTATTTATACCCAAGGCGTAGGCCAAAGTAGCGCAGGATTCCAGGGCTTGGCCGTTTTTTATCCTTTGCCAAAAAAGGCCGGAAACGATTTTCATATCCTCTTCGGTCCGAACTTCTTTCTCCAAAAGAGAAGCCATGGTAATGATCGCAAAAACAGTTTTTCCCTGCCGAGCAATATCCGCCCGGATTTTTTCGTCAAGTTTCAGGCCAAAATTATCCAGCATTTTGACAGTGAGGTCAACGGCGCCGGCCGACTGAAAAATTTTGTAAGTATCAGGAAACAAATAACCTTCCAGGCTGGCGGCGCCGGGCGCGTCCGCCAAAAAATCATATTTTTCCCTGAGCTCCGGCCGTTCGGATATGGGGGTTTTGGCAAAAACGGCGAAATCCGCGGCCGCGGGCAATTTTTTGTCCGCCAAATAAGCGGCGTAATCGTCAATCCGCCAGCCTTCCAAAAAACGAATTTCCGTTTCCCGCTTGTCCTCGCCGCCGGCGGCGAGCAAGGCAACCAGATCCCGCAAGGATAAAGGCGCGGACAGATGGTAGTCTCCGGCTTTCAGAAGTTTTGCCGCGTCAACTTGGCGGACATAGAATTTAAACAAAAAAACGGATTTAATCAGCCCGGCGGACTGCAAATGAGCGGCGATTTGGTTGATATTTTCTCCCGCTTGAATCGTAAAATCACGCGCGCTGATATTTTTCGGCGGGCGATTGATCTGGCGGTTGTAATAAATATAAAAACCGGCCAAAACCAAAAGCAAAAGGATAAAAATAAAGGCGATTTTTTTTAGGCGCATAGGCGAAAACAAGCGTCCAAGACGCGCTTATGAATATTTTTCTTTCCCTTCAGCTTTCATTTTTTTCAGCATGTCCGTGATCAGCACGACCTGGTCTTTGGCTGCCACGAGCAAAGCGTCCTTGGTGTTCACCACTATCAATCCGTCCAAACCGACCGCCGCCACCAGTTTTTCTTGTTCCTGATTGTGGATCAGACAATCTTTGGTTTCATAGGTAAAAACTTCGCCTTGAACGACGTTCGCGGACGGATCCGGCGCCAGCGCTTCTTTCAAGGCGTATAAAGTGCCGGGATCGCTCCAGCCCATATCGGTCTTAATTACCAGCGCGCTGTCCAAATCCACTTTCTCAATAATGGCCCGATCAAAATGGATGGCCAAGGCGTTCTCATAATCATTTTGGCTGACTTTTTCATAAATTTCCGGCGCCAGACGCCGGTACTCGTCAAGCAAAAAATCAAGATCTGTAATAAAATAACCAGGATTCCAAAAACTATCGCCGCCCGCTAACAGCGCCGAACACTTTTCCGGTGTCGGCTTATAGTGCCAGCCGGCAAAACGGAAAAAATCAAAATGCCCATTATTCCCAATCCGGGGGCCGCAAGTGACCCAACCCAGATTATTGTTGGCAAAACGGGGCTTTTCCGCGAGAAAAACGAAACGATCCGGTTTTTTTTGGATCAATTCTTCGCCGGCCAGCAAAGCGGCGGTGAATTCTGCCGGCCTGTCCATCAAGTGATCAGCCCACAGGATCGCGAGCGGGCCGCTTATCCCCTTTTTCTTTAACTCCAAGCCGGTCAAGCAAACCGCCGGCCCAAGATTGCGGCGAGCCGGTTCCAAAATAATATTTTCCAGCGGCAAATCCGGTATCTGTTCGCGGACAATCTTTTCATAGGCCGGCACGGTTTGGATAAAAATATCCGCCCAGCCAAAAACCGACCTAACCCGAGAAACAGCCATTTCCAGGGTTGACTGGCCGAAAAACAGACGATCAAACTGTTTGGGAGCGCTCTCTCTGGACAGCGGCCATAGGCGAGTGCCGATGCCACCGGCAAAAATTACCAATTTCATGATTTTATCTGAATAATAAATTAAACTTTGCTCTTGGTCAAAGGCACGAAGACAAAACCGGGAAAATGTTCGGTGGAAAAATGCTTGTCTCCCAGTTTTTCCATCACCACGATTTCCTGGACGTCCCCCGCCCGCCCGAGCGGGGCGACGATCCGGCCGCCAACAGCGAGTTGGGCGAGAAGTTTTTCCGGCCAAACCGCGGCGGCCGCGGATACTAATATTTTATCATAAGGTGCGGCGGCCGGCAATCCTTCCCAGCCATCGCCAAGAAAAAACTTTATCCGTCCGCGGCTGACAAAATTATATTTGTCCGCGTTGACACGGCCGAAGCGCAAAAGCTCGGGATTGCTTTCCAGGGCGAACACTCGGCCGGACAGACCAATGAGCTCAGCCAAAAGGGCGCTTGTCCAACCGGAACCGCTCCCGACATCCAAGATCCTGTCCCCGGCCACGGGCATTAATTTTTCCAGCATAAAGGCCACAGTCATCGGCTGGGAAACTGTCTGGCCGAAACCAATCGGTAAAGGAACATTTTCCTCTTCCCGGCCGTAATATTCAGGCAAAATGAAATCACGGCGTTTAATTTGACGGAAAGCGGCGATAATCGAAGCTGTGGATAAATACCCTTCTTTAATTAAAAAATCAACTAAAAACATATAGTATAATGACTTAGTTTCTAGAATTTAACGCAACAGTATTGTTAATTAGTTGATTAAATACTTCATAAGGTTTTCGAAATCCCAGGGCCGCCCTGGGGCGGCCGTTCAGCAAGTCCTGCACTTTCTTAACTTCA
>Ga0210049_1002014_pt1 | contig 19125 bp, 6 predicted proteins | sample CryGeyCG2014_300_2_FD_183964 | JGI IMG/M metagenome (GOLD analysis project Ga0210049, IMG submission 183964) | Groundwater microbial communities from aquifer - Crystal Geyser CG06_land_8/20/14_3.00 (SPAdes) (version 2) | ecosystem: Environmental > Aquatic > Deep subsurface > Groundwater | place... | reverse complement strand
CGGAGGCGAGCGCGACCGAACTGGCGGGCGTGAACACAGCGGGGACGCTGGACCTGAACTCGGGCGGCGAGCTGATCGACGCGGCGCTGGCCAGTCTGACGGTGGTCGGCAATGCCGACTTCGCGGACACGGGGGGCGCGGGGATCACCCTCGACGGTACGAACAACTTCGGCACGTTGACGTTCAACTCCACCGGGGCGGTGGCAATCACAGAAGCGAGCGCCACCGAGCTGGCGGGTGTCAGCACGGCGAACCACCTCGATCTGACCTCCGTGGGGGCCCTCACCAATGACGGCACAGCGAACCTCACAGTGACCGGCGCTGCGGTTGTGGGCGGTGCGTCCATCGCCCTGGGTGGCGTCGCAGGCGACTCAATGAAGTTCGGAACGCTGAGTGTGACGAGCGCCGGGACCGTGGCAGTGACCGAGGACAGCGCCATGGTGCTGGCGGGAGTCACTGCTGGCGGCGATGCGACGCTCACGGCGACGAGTCCGCTGACGATTGTGGGCGACGTGGTGGTGACCGGCAACCTGGTGCTGACGGCGGGCGAGATCGCCGACGCACCGGTGTTCGCTGATGACCTGACGGTGAACGGCGGCGTGCTGGTACAGTCCACGGGCGGCGCTGTGACACTGCAGGCCGGCGACGACGTGATTGTTGAAGCCGGTGCGACGGTGACGGCGGCTGGCGCCGCGACGCTGACCGCTGGCTTCGGCGATCTGGACGGCGGCGGCGCGGTGACGCAGTCCGGGACGGTGAACGCGGGTGGCGCGGTCGGTCTGAGTTCGGTTGGCGATCTGGCTGTGGGTGCGATCAGCGCGCCCGGTCAGACGGTGACCCTGACGGCCGATGCGGACCTCGACGGCGCTGGCGCCATCACCGACGCGAACGGCGTGCTGACCAACGTGACCGCGACCAGCCTGGTCGCGGGTGCCGCGACGGGGATTGACTTGGACACCGACGTGACTAACCTGACGGCGACAAACACGGGCGCCGGCAACATCAACCTGGATGAGGCCGATGGCGCGGCAGTGCTGAACGTGGCGACGACCGGCGACGCGACGGTGACGAGCGCCACGGGCGACCTGAACGTGACGACGGTGACGGCAACAGGCGGCACGGCGACGCTGACGGCGACGGCCGGCGCGATCACCGACGCCAACGGCGTGGCGAACAACATCGCCGCGACAAGCCTGGTGGCTTCGGCGGCGACGGGAATCGATCTGGACACGACGGTGACGAACCTGACGGCCGCGAACACGGGCGTCGGGAACATCAACCTCAATGAGTTGGACGGCGCCAACGTGCTGGACGTGAACGCCGCTGCGGGCGACGCAACGGTGACGACGGCGACCGGCGACCTGGCAGTGAGCACGGTGACGGCGGCGGGCGGCACGGCGACGTTGACGGCGACGACCGGCGCGATCACCGATGCCAACGGCGCGGCGAACAACATCGCGGCGACGAACTTGGTGGCAACGGCCGCGACCGGCATCGACTTGGACACGACCGTGGCGACGCTGACGGCGGTGAACACGGCCGGCGCCATCACCCTAAATGAGGCCGACGGCGCGGCAGTGCTGAACGTGGCGACGACGGGCGATGCGACGGTGACGAGCGCCACGGGCAACCTGGACGTGACGACGGTGACGGCGACGGGTGGCACGGCAACCCTGACCGCCAGCACAGGAGCGATCCAGGATGCCAACGGCGCAGCCAACAACGTGACCGCCACCAGCCTGTTGGCAACGGCGGCCACGGGAATCGACCTCGACACGACAGTGACGAACCTGACGGCCAGCAACACGGCTGTCGGTTCCGTGAACCTGAACGAGGCGGATGGCGCGAACGTGCTAAACGTAAGCGCAGCCGACGGTGACGCCACGGTGACCACCACCGCTGGCGACCTGAACGTGACTACAGTGGCGGCCACCAACGGCACGGCGACGCTGACGGCGGGTGCCGGCGCCGTTGCGGACGCCAACGCGGGCGCCAACAACGTGACGGCCACAGGTCTGGTGGCTACTGCAGCTAACGGAATCGAGCTGGACACCACCGTCGGCACCCTCACGGCAACGAACACGACTGCCGGCAACCTCCTGGTGCGGGAGACCGACGCCCTGGTGATCAACGGCGCCCAGACCTTGGGCGGCAACGGGAATGTCACGGTGACAGCCAACGGCGACATTGACGTCACCGGTCCCGTGGCGGCCAACGGCGCCGGGAGCGTGGTCCTCACCGCAGCCAACAACGGCATGCTCACCGTCGGCGGCGTGATCTCCTCGGGCACCGGCAACGTTGCCCTGACCGCTGATGACGGCATCGAGCTGAACGTGCCGATCACTATCGCCGGGAACGTGACGTTCACCGCGGACGCGGACGGCCCGGACGGTGTTGGCACGACAAACATCAACACCGGCGACACCAACCCGGTGACCGGCGCCGTGGTGACATTCAACGGCCCGACCATGCTGTCTCAGCCGGCGATCCTGACCGGCACGGTATCGACGACGTTCAACGCGAATATCATCGGTGGCGGGAACGACCTGACCCTGAACTCGCCGCTGACGACCTTCAACGGCAATGTCGAAGGCATCGGCGCCCTGACGACAGACAACCAAGGCGCTGGTGACACAACGACGATCAACGCCGGCATTGTCTCCGGCGACCTGCAGCACTTCACAGACAATGTGGTCCTGGAGACCTCGTCGGTGCTGACGGGCTTGATTTCGGTCACCTTCGAGGCCCTGCTCGACAGCGCTGCCGCCGAGAACAACAGCCTGACAGTGAACTCGCCAATCACCGTGTTCAACGGTCAGGTCGGCAATGCCGCCGGCAACACCGCCCTCGGCACCCTGACCACCGACGCCGCCGGCTTGACCACAATCAACACCGACGTGGTGAACGGCGCAACGCTGACCTTCAACGACCCTGTGCTGCTGGCCACCAGCACCACCTTGACCGGGACTGCGCGGGTGGACTTCATGGACACGGTCGACAGCCAAGTTACTGAGCGCAACGACCTGACGGTGAACTCGCCGCGAACTCAGTTCAACGGGAATGTCGGGGCCCTGATGCAGGCTGGCGGGCAGGACGGCATGCTTGGCGCCCTGACCACGGATCCGGCGGGGACGACATACCTGAACGCTCCGGTCTTCAACACCGCCGGCGGAACGATGACGTTCAACGACGCGGTCGTGCTGATGCAGGACGTGACGCTGACGGACATTGGCGGCACCGGCGTTAGGTTCTTCGGCACGCTGGACGACGACAACCCCGCCGGCCAGTCGTGGGATCTGACAATCAACACCCCTGGCGGCGGCGTGACTCACTTCGGTGGGCAGGTTGGCAACGCAGGTCTCGGAACGGCTCTGGGTATTCTGACGACAGATGCCGCGGGGACCACCAACGTGAACACCGACGTCGTAAACGCCGAAGTCCTGGACTTCAACGATCCCGTGACAATCGACACCGACACGGCACTGACCGGCACCACCTCTGTTGACTTTGCTCAGACGCTCAATAGCGTTGTCGGCGAAGCGAACGACGTGACGATCAACTCCCCGGTGACCATGTTCCACGGCATCGTGGGCGGAGCGGCGGGCGGCGCCGTCGGTACACTGACGACCGACGCCGCCGGCACGACGGCCATCGACACGACGGCCGTGACCGGCGCGGTGCTGGACTTCAACGACGCGGTGGTGGTGAGCCAGGACACGACGCTGACCGGCACGACCAGCGTGGACTTCGCAGCGACGCTGAACAGCGATGCAACAGCCCGCGACGTGACGATCAACTCCCCGACCACGGCGTTCCACGGAGTCGTCGGCGGGACCAACGCCCTCGACACGCTGACGACTGACGCGGTCGGAGCGACGACCATCGATACTATCGCAGTCACCGGCGCAGTGCTGGACTTCAACGACGCAGTCGTGGTGAGCCAAGACACGACGCTGACTGGCACGACCAGCGTGAACTTCGCCCAGACCTTGGACAGCGACGCCACGGCAACAGACGTGACGGTCAACTCGCCGACCACGGCGTTCCACGGCCTTGTGGGCGGCGGAAGCGCCTTGGACGTGCTGACCACCGACGCGGCGGGCACGACGACCATCGACACAACAGCCGTGACCGGCGCGCTGCTGGACTTCAACGACGCGGTGGTGCTTGACCAGACGACGACGCTGATGGGAACCACGTCGGTGGACTTTGGCGGCACGTTAGACAGCGCCGCCGGTGAGGCGAACAGCCTGACGGTGAACTCGCCGGTGACCGCGTTCCATGGCGCCGTGGGCGGCGCGGCGGGTGGCGCCCTCGGCACGCTGACGACAGACAACCAGGGTGCCGGCGACGTGACCACGATTGACACGACAGCGATGACGGGCGCTGTGCTGGCCTTCGGAGACGCGGTTGTGGTGAGCCAGGACACGGCCCTGGCCGGCACGACGAACGTGGACTTCGCGGCGACGCTCGACAGCGACGCGACGGCGCGCGACGTGACGATCAATTCGCCGCTGACGGCGTTCCACGGCATCGTGGGCGGCGGCAGCCCGTTGGACGTGCTGACCACGGACGCAGCCGGCGTGACTGTCATCGACACCACGGCGGTGACGGGCGCGGTGCTCGATCTGAACGATGCCGTAGTGCTCGATCAGACCGCGACGCTGACAGGAACCACCTCGGGGGACTTCGGCGGCACCGTGGACAACGCCGCCGGCGAGGCGAATAGCCTGACGATCAACTCGCCGACGACCGGCTTCCATGGCATTGTCGGCGGCACGGATGCTCTCGGCACGCTGACGACCGACGCCGCCGGCACGACGGCCATCGACACGACGGCAGTCACCGGCGCTGTACTGGACTTCAACGACGCGGTAGTGGCGAGCCAGGACACGACGCTAACCGGCACGACCAGCGTCGACTTCGCGGCAACGCTGGACTCCGACGCGACGGCGCGGGACGTGACGGTCAACTCCCCGACCACGGCGTTCCACGGCATCGTGGGCGGGGCCAGCCCACTGGACGTGCTGACGACCGATGCGGCCGGTGTGACGACGATCGACACGACAGCCGTGAGCGGCGCGACATTGGACCTCAACGACGCGGTCGTGGTGAGCCAAGACACGACGCTGACTGGCACGACCAGCGTGGACTTCGCGGCGACGCTGGACAGCGACGCGACGGCAAGAGACGTGACGGTCAACTCGCCGGCGACGGCCTTCCACGGGATTGTGGGCGGCGCTAGCCCGCTGGACGTGCTGAGCACCGACGCTGCCGGTACAACGACGGTAGACGCGACGGCCGTGACGGGTGCCATGCTTGACTTCAACGACGGCGTGGTCCTGAGCCAGGATACGACGCTGACCGGGACGACCTCGATTGACTTCGGCGGCACGCTGGACAGCGACGGCACCGCTCGGGACGTGACCCTCAACTCGCCGGCGACGCTGTTCCACGGAATCGTGGGCGGCGCCAGCCCGCTGGACGTCCTCAACACCGACCCCGTCGGGACAACCACCATTGACACGACGGCGGTTACCGCCGCCGTGGCTGACTTCAACGACGCTGTCGTGCTCGAAAGCAGCACCAACGTGACCGGCACCACATCAGTGGACTTCGCCGCCACGGTGAACAGTGCCGCAACCGAGCAGAACAGCCTCACGGTGACTTCGCCGCTGACGACTTTCAACGGCAACGTGGGGACGGCAGCGAACGGCGCTCTCGGCTCGCTGACGACCGACGCCGCCGGCGCGACGACCCTGAACGCCGCCCAGTTCACCACGGCGGGCAACACGATGACGTTCAACGACGCCGTGGTGCTGACGCAGGACGTGACGCTGACGGACACCGGCACGACCGGCGTCACTTTCAACAGCACCGTGGATAGCGATGCCACAGCGCGCGACCTCACCCTCAACGCCGGCACCGGCGACGTGACGTTCGCCGGCGCGGTGGGCGGCACCAGCGCCCTGGACGAGCTGACCATCAACGCCGCCCAGGACGTGACGTTCAACGGCGCGGTGAACGCGGCGGGCGTTACGCAGGCGACCGGGACCGGCACCACGACGGTGAACGCCGCCGTCAACACCACTGGCGGCACCGGCGTCGCGCTTACCAACACCGCCATCGCCCAGAACGCGGACCTGACTGCGGCGGGCGCCAGCCCAATCACGGTGACCGCGACGACCGGCGCTATCACGATGGCGGCCGGATCCAGCGCTGCGACCGATACCGGCACGATCACCTACACCGCCCAGGGCGACGCGGCGATTGCCGCTCTCGCCACCGGCGGGAACGTGGCCGTGACCGCGACCACCGGCGCGATCACGGACGTCAACGGCGCAGCGGCGAACGTGACCGCCGCGAACCTGGTTGCCGGCGCGGCGACCGGTATCGACCTGGACACGACGGTCACCAACCTCACGGCCACGAACACCGGAGTTGGCAACGTGATCGTCAACGAGACGGACGGCGCGAATGTGCTTAACGTGGGCGCCGCCAACGGCAACGCCACGGTGACCAGCGCCACCGGCAACCTGAACGTGACCACGGCGTCGGCGACCGGCACCGTGACGCTCACGGCCACGGCCGGCGCAATCACCGATGCCAACGGCGCCGCGAACAATGTCGCTGCGAACACGCTCACCGCTGCTTCGGCAACGGGCGTGGACCTGGATACGACGGTGGCCAATGCCTCGGCAACCGTGTCCGGTACCGGCGGCGTCAACCTGAGCGACGCGGACGGTGCGGTCTTCACCGACATCACAACCGCCAACGGCGCGATCACGGTCACCGCCGGCGGCACCTCCAAGCTGGTGAACGTGGTTGCTGACGGCGCTGGGAACAACATCCTCGGCACCACCACCGCCGGCGATCTGCTGGTGGACTTGGTCAACGCCAAACAAGGGAACGTGACGCTGACCTCCGCCGGCGGGATCTATGAGAACCCGGATCTGGATATCGACATCGCAGGGAACACGATCACCCTAACGGCAGTCAGCGGAATCGGCACCCCGTTGGAGGCCATTGAGATCGCCCGGCAGACAGTGAACGCCGCGACCAACACCGGCGGCATCTTCCTGAACGGCGCCGGTCCCCTGACGCTGAACAACTTGGTGAGTGGCACAGGCAACATCGTGGTGACCACGGCGGCTGGTGACCTGATCTTGAACCAGCTCAACTCCGGTGGCGGGCTGACGTTCACCACGCCCGGCTCGATCGTGGGTGTGGCAGGGAATCTCGTTACGGTTCACGGCGCGTCGGCCTTTACGGCAGGTGGGTTCATCGGCCTGAGCCAAACGCCGGCGTTGAACAACGCGATCAACCTTGTGCTGAACGGCTGGCCCCTCGTGGTCATCTCGAACGGTGGCCCTGCCAACCTGAGCGTCGCCCTGAGCGGGAACCAGGGGCAGCGTCCTCTGGACGTGGTGCAGAGCGCGCCCGGTCTGAGTATCCTGAACGCCACCCTGATCGGCGGCGCGCAGTACGGCGACTTGGACCCAGTGTTCGCGCTTCTCGATCCGTGGTCAGCCGTGACCGAGGACGACGACTTGTTCCTCTTCCTGGACGGTATCGTGTCTGGAGACGACGTGACCGGTCGAGACATGATCGACGACCGAACGGGGAACTGACACCGGAGAGAGCGCTACGGCCGAGTCAGGACAGGCGGGATACCAACCGCCTGTCCCTGTGGTTCTTGGGCACAAATGCGCGGGAATGGGTGCCAAGTGACCGCCGATGCGTCACAATCTAATTCGTGCTAAGGCGCGGCCGGATGGCTCCCTTCCTCCCCAAGGGGAGGGTTCCCCAAGCAACCGTTCAAGGGGCGCGGATCTTCCGGTCTCGCTGCGGGTGGATACGCGATCCGTACCACCGAAACCCAATCGAAAGCGGAGGATGTTACATATGAGACTGAGAAGTGTCGTAGCGATGGCTCTGGCGGTGAGCCAACTGTCCCTGTTTGCTGTGTGTGTAGCGGCAGAAGAGGCCGCTCCTGAGAAAGGGAAGGTGTCGCTCTGGATTTTCGAGAACCAGATTCGGGCGGCGGCGCCGGGCATCGACCGCGCGATCAAGCTGAACGACGAGCAGAAGAAGAAGCTTGAGACGGCATACAATGAGGTGTTCAGCGCGGAATCCGTGCAAGCGGCAAGTGCAGTCCTGCAGAACAAAGAGAGCACGTTGGCTGAGCGTCAGGAAGCGGGCAAGGCGGTCGGTGCAGCTCGGGCAGCATTCCTCAAGCGATGCAACGATGAGGTCTTCACGCCGGAGCAGAACGAGCAGATCACGAAGATCTACGCGGCCTACAACGAGGTGCGCGTCGCCGCGCAGAAGGAACTGGCGCAGAAGATCGTCACTGGCTTCGGCGAGAAGCTCGGGACCATTCTGAGCCCGGAACAGAAGGACGAGGTGGCGAAGGGCAAGGCTGAGTTCCAGGCAGCCGTCAAGGCCGCCATCGAGAAGCAGAAGGAGCAGCAGGCAGCCAAAGAGAAGGAAGCCAAGAAGGAGTAGCAGGCGGGTTGCGTCCGGGGCGGGCCCCCAGCGTTCTCTCTTGCTGCAAGCGAACCGCACACTCAGGGCGGGTCCTCTGGAACCGAGTTCAGAGCGCCCGCCCTTCGCGCGTGTCCAGGGACGTGTCCGGGGAGCCGCGCCGTCCGAACGAGAGACCCGCCGATGTGGACCGGTCGAGAACTGCGTGCCCTGACGGTTGCTGCGGCGCTCAGTGCGGTGACCATCGCCACGCTGAGTGCCGCGGAGGAGTCAGTGCTCTACGTGTCGCCGGCAGGGCGGGACATGTGGTCCGGCACCCTGCCCGATCCCGCCGCCGGTGGGGCGGCCGGCCCCTTCGCCACGCTCCAACGGGCGCGGGAGGCGGTTCGTCAACGGAAGCAGGCGGGCGTGCAGACCCCCACCCGCGTGGTGCTTCGCGAGGGGACGTACTATCTTCCGGAGACGCTCGTGCTTGGCCCTGAGGACTCGGGCACGGAGCAGTGCCCGACTACGTATGAAGCCTACGAGGGCGAGCAGGTGGTCCTCAGCGGCGGCAGACCGGTCACGGGCTGGCAGCCGGCTGACGGCGAGATCCGGTACGCGGACCTCCCCGCGGCGCGTGGCGGGAAGTGGGTGTTCCGGCAGCTTTTCGTCGGTGATCGCCGCGAAGTGCGGGCCCGCTACCCCAACCTCGACCCGGTGGACGCGGTGACGAAGGGGTACCTGTACGCGCGGGGCCAGGTTGGATACGGGGTCCTCCTCTCGGGGTTGGCAAACATGGGGGACTTCTTGGAGCACCGGGTCGAGGTGGTCGAACCCGACCGGTACGACCTCTGGGTCGGATACGCCACCACGCAGGACTCCACCAATGCGAACTGGCAGGTCACCCTCGACGGCAAGAATGTGCCCATTGCCGACATGCTCGCCAGCGGGCACTTCCGCAAGATCCGCTGGGCGAAGCTCGCGACGGTCGAGCTTGCCGCGGGGCGGCACGTCTTGCGGTGGGAGCGGCCGGAGGCGCCGGACCGGATCGTGCACTTCGATGCCTTCGTGTTCAGCACGAATCTGGATCCGAAGCCGACGCCGGAGGCCTTCCCCGAGCCGGTCGAAGGCGAGAGTCAGGCGGTTGTGCAGGCGGAGTCGCTCGAGTCGAAGCTGGCCGGCCGCGGGACGCACGTGGGTGGCTTCCAGGACTTCGAGTGTGGCAAGGAAACGCGGTACCGGGTCTACTGCAAGCCGGGGGATCTCAAGGAGAGTTGGGCTCGCGCGTCCGGAGCGGAGGTACACCTGTTTGCCGCTTGGGGCTGGTTCAACGAGATCGCTCGCGTGACCTCCGTGGATCAGGCGAACGGGCTGGTCCGCCTCCAAGGCAACGAGTGCCAGTACGGGATTCGCGAAGGCAATCGGTTCTTCCTCGAGGGCGTGCGCGAGGAGCTGGATCAACCGGGTGAGTGGTACCTCGACAGCAAAGCCGGCCGTGTCTACTACTGGCCGCGAGACGAGCGATTGAGCGAGTCGAGCGTAGTAGCGCCGGCGCTCACGACGATCGTGCACCTGACCGCCGACCCAGTCGGCGAGGCGCGCGTCCAGCACGTCCACTTCCGCGGTCTCACCTTCGCCCACACCGACTACACCCTGGATCATGCCTCCGTCCGCACCGCGCAGGACGCAACCGTGCTGCTGGAGAACGCCTGGAACTGCTCCATCGAGAACTGCACCTTCGTCAACGTGGGTGGATCCGCCATCCGGCTGCACTTGGACTGTCAGCATAACCTGATCGCCGGCAACGAGATCTCGGAAGCCGGCGGCAACGGCGTGCTGCTGACCGCGGCGCGGGTGGACCGCGGGGTCCCGTTCGACACGCGTCCGGGGGCCGAGAAGTACGCGCCCATCCGCAACACGATCACCCGGAATCACCTCCACCACTGCGGCAGGATCCACAAGTACGTCGCCGGCGTTCACCTCGACAGCCGCCCGGCGTCCCTGGCGAAGGCGCCCGGCAACGTCGTCTCGGAGAACCACATTCACGACATGCCGCGCAACGGCCTCTTCGCCTTCGAGCACCAGGGCGGCAACGTCTTCGAGGGCAACCACCTCCACGACCTCATGCTCGAGTCCGACGACGGCGGCGGCATCCACATCTGCCAGGACAACATGGAGTGCGCCCCCACGCAGATCCGCAGCAACCGCATTCACGACGTGTTCGGCAACCGTGTCGGCAAAGACGCCACCGTCACCCGCGAGATCGGCATCGGTGTCTATCTGGATGGCGCCACCAGCCGGTGCCGCGTCGCCGACAACGTGATCTACCGGACCTCCTCGGGTTGTGTCTTCTTCCACGGCGGGAAGGAGAACACGGCGGAGAACAATGTCCTCGTCGGCGACGTGAAGCGCCAGTTCTGGCTGTCCAACTACACGAACAAGATGGCGGGCAACCGCTTCCGGCGGAACGTCGTCGTGTGCACCGAACCGGAGTCGAAGGCGATGCACCTGCGTGACTTCGCCCAGGAGACGTTCGCGGAATGCGACTACAATCTGTTCTGGTTCGGCGGAATGCCGGTTGGGGTCGAGCCCTTCGGCTTGCTGGCGGAATGGCAGAAGAAGGGGTTCGACGCGAACTCGCTTGTCGCCGATCCGCTCTTCGCTGATGCGGCCAGGGACGACTACTCGCTGAGGCCGGAGTCGCCGGCGCTGAGGCTCGGGTCCGGTCCACCGAAGCAGCCGATTGCGCGCCCGACCCCCTGAGGGTACACTTCAGGGCACCTGCGTTCCGAACGGGGCTCTATCGGAGGTCACCACAAACCGGAATGCCGTCACTTCTCGCTCTGCACGGAGGGAACTCGCTGTGACTATCGAGATCGACCGCGAAGAAGATGGGCGGTGGATCGCGGAGGTGCCCGATCTGCCCGGCGTCCTGGCGTATGGTAAGAGCCGAGATGACGCGATTGCCAAGGTGAAGGCGCTCGCGCTGCGCGTGCTGGCCGACAGGTATGACCACGGCGACGAGGTACCGGCACTGCAAGGTGTGTTCGCGCTCGCGGCATGAGTTCGTGGCGGTCCAGCAAAGCCAGGCGAGTGCTGGCTGCACTGCTGCGCCTTGGGTGGCAGAGCAAGCGCCAGGCGGGCACCTCGCATCGGGTCCTCGAGCGCGACGGATGGCCTGACTTCGTGTTCGCTTTCCACGATAGCGATGAGGTCGGCCCGCGCATGCTGGCGCGTATCGCGAAGCGCACCGGACTGAAGCCGGAGGATCTCTGAAGCACTGGGTCTGCAGATCCAGATACCCGTTCCGCCTCCCTCAGCACCCATGTACCCTCTCCACACCCCCGAAGTAGTCATCCTTGACCGCGTCCGCCAGGACCCTCTGGCGAACGCCCGCCTCGAGCGGATGCTCGCGGCGATTGAGACCGACCGGCTCACCGAGGTCGATGAAGCCGGGTTCAACGACCTGGTCGCCCAGCGCGGCTGGAACCGTGGTGGCTGGCGGACGGGGCAGTACCGGATGACTGAGCCACCGCCGCTTCTTTTCAGCACCTTCCGCTGGGCCAGCGCTGAGGAGTTCGCCGAGTTGCGCGCGCGGTACCCCAACCTGACGGGCACGCTGTGGTTGGGACAGGCGCCGTGGACCTTCCGCGACGCTTCGACGCTACGCCGCGACCAGTCCTGCGTCTGTCAATCTGCCTGGGAGATCCATTGCGCCTACGGCTGCCTGCACGCCTGCGACTACTGTCACGTGCCCAACTGGTTCCTGATCAACCTGAACCTGGAGGAGCTGGCGAAGCGCGTCCGTGCGTTCGGCGAGACAGTTCCCGAGCAGAACCTCTACAAGTTCGACAACATGACGGACACGATCGCCCTGGAGCCGGAGTACGGCGCGTCGGCTGTCATGGTGCCGCTGTTCGCCGACTGGCCGGGCCGCTACCTGTTGCTGTACACCAAGTCGGACAACGTGGACCACCTGCTCGAGCTGCCGCACAACGGGAAGACGATGGTCAGTTGGTCGCTGTCGTCGGCAAGGGTCGCTGAGCAGATTGAGAAGGGCACGCCGTCGATGGAAGCGCGGATTGCCGCGATCGAGAAGTGCCAGCGGGCGGGGTACACCGTTCGGGTCCGGATCTCACCCATCTGCCCGATCCGCGATTGGCGCGAGGACTACCGGGAGCTGGTCCAGCAACTGCTGACGCGGACGAGACCGGACGTGATCAGCCTCGATGTACTTGGCTGGATGGACCCGGCGACGATGCAGGAAGCCTTAGACGTGTCGCTCTTCGAGAACCGCTACGCCGCCAGCCTCGACAAGCTCATCGCCGAGGGCTTTCGACGCCTGGGCAAGCACGTCTTCCCTCACGACATGCGCGCTGAGATCCTGCGGTTTGTCATCGCGCAGATCCACGAGATCTGCCCGGAACAGCCGGTGTCGCTGTGCATGGAGACGGTGGACATGTGGCGCGAACTGAGTCCTGAGCTTGGCCGCATGGCGCCGGGCAACTACGCCTGCTGTTGCGGGCCGACGAGTGTCCCGGGGCATCCACTGGTGGGGCCGCGATGAAGCCAGTGGCAGTTCCCTTTGAGTCGCTGTCGCAGACACTGAACACGCTGCCCGGAGAGAGAACCAGTGCGCCTGCTCTGCACCGTTACAGGACGGGGCCCCCGAACTGAACGTCTGGCAGCCCTGCGCGCCTTTGCTCGCTCTTCTGCCGCCCTGCTGTTCGTCTGCCCCTCCCTGGTTGGCGCTGTCGGCTGGCCCACTTGGCGCTATGACGCCGGCCGAACCGCCTGCTCGCCGCAGGAGCTTCCCGCTGAACTGCACTTGGAGTGGAGCCGCGAGCTGCCCTCGCCGCAACCGTGCTGGCCTGAGACTGAGTGGCGGCTGCAGTTCGACCGGTCGTACGAACCCGTTGCTGCCGACGGGCTGCTGTTTGTTCCGTCGATGGTTCGGGACAGCGTGACGGCGTACGACGTGGCGACCGGGGAAGAGAAGTGGCGGTTCTACGCCGACGGCCCCGTGCGGTTTGCGCCGACGGTGTGGCAGGGGCGGGTGTACTTCGTGTCAGACGACGGTTACCTGTACTGCCTGAAGGCGGCTACGGGAAAGCTGCTCTGGAAGTTCCGCGGGGGCCCTTCAGACCGGCGGCTCCTTGGGAATGGCCGGCTGATCTCCGCTTGGCCTGCCCGGGGCGCGCCAGTGGTCTACGACGGGGTCGTCTACTTTGCCGCCAGCATCTGGCCGTTCATGGGCACGTTCGTACACGCGCTAAAGGCGGAGACGGGCAAGCGGGTGTGGACCAACAGCGGCAGCGGGCAGGACTTCCTCCTCCAGCCGCACAGCAGTCCGGCCTTCGCCGGGGTGGCGCCCCAAGGGTACCTGTTGGCTACCGAAGACAAGCTGCTGGTTGCAGGTGGGCGTTCGGTGCCGGCGGCCTACGACCGCCGCACCGGCAAGTTCCTCTACCACCAGGCCGACACCAAGCTCGGCGGCTTCGCCGTCGCGCTCGCGGGCGGCTGGTTCCTGAACGACGGGCATCTGTACGCCACTGCTGACGGCAAGCGGCTCCACCCGTGCGCGGCGACTGTCGTTACTGGCAGCGCCCTGCTGGGCATCGACACCGAGAGCCGGTTGGTCGCCTACGCGACGGCGGCGACCTCCGGAACGAAAGCCGGAGCCAAGGCAGCTTCACCGGTCCTGTGGTCGCGGACGACGAAGCCAAACCTGCGAACGGCTTTCCTGCAGGCCGGCTCGCGCCTGTATTGCGGTGCGCCCGGACTGGTGGCCGCCGTGGACCTCCCGAGGGCCGAAGCGGCCGCACACCCCAAGGGGGACACTGCCTCGCCTGGTGCGCCGCTTGTGCCACCCGCCGGCGAGTGGCGCTACCTGGCCGGCAGTCACCCGCCGGCAGGCTGGATCGAGCCGGACTTCGACGCTTCGACCTGGAAGACCGGCCGCGCCGGGTTCGGCTACGGCGACAACGATGATGCCACCGAGTTGGCGGAGATGAAGGACCACTGCTCGGTGGTCTACCTCCGTACCACGTTCGCGTTGAAGGCAGGCGAGGTTCCGGCGAGTCTGCTCCTCCGCGTGAACTACGACGACGCGTTCATCGCCTACCTGAATGGCCGGGAAGTGCTGCGGGTCGGCGTGGGGGAGGGCGCCGGGGCGGCCGCCACGGGGATCGATAGCCACGAGGCCAAAGGCTACGAAGACTTCTCGCTGCCGGGCGCCGAGACGCTCCTGCGCGTCGGCACCAACACGCTCTGTGTGGAAGGGCACAACGACGACCTGGTCAGCAGCGACTTCTCTCTCGACCTTTCGCTGCTGCCCAGCGCGGCCGCTCCGCCGGTAGCGGCTGCGTGGCAAGCTGCCATCGACGGCACGCCGTGGACGATGTTGGCGGCTGACGGCAGGCTCTTTGTGGTGACGGAGGCCGGTCGGCTCTACTGCTTCGGCGCCGCCGCAGGCAAGCCGCGCCGCTATGAGCTGCGCGCGCCTGCTGCGACCGAGACACTGCCCGTCGCCGTAGCACAGAGAGTCCTGGACGCCTCCGGGGTGCACGAGGGCTACTGCCTCGCGCTGGGTGTCGGCGACGGGCGGCTGCTGGAAGCCCTGGCGCAGCAGCAGAAGTTGAGCGTGGTCGGGATAGACCCCGACGCCTCGAAGCTCGTCGCCCGGCGGCGCCGACTCGAGGATGCTGGGCTGTACGGCCGGCGGCTTTCACTGGTGACCGGCGACCTCCAGAGCCTGCCTCTGTCGCCCTACTTCGCCAGCTTGGTGGTGAGCGACACCGCCCCGCCGCCGGGCGGACCGGACGACGACCTCGCCCGGCGCGTTTTCCAGGTGCTGCGGCCCTACGGTGGCGTTGCATGCTTCCGGGGCGGGGCCGGCACCCCGGCGCTTGCCGCGCGACTGCGTACGCTTGCGCTCCCCAACGCAGCCGTGCGGACGGCCGGCGAGTTGGTACTGCTGGAGCGGCGCGGACCGCTCCCCGGCGCCGCCTCGTGGACACACCAGTACGGTGATATGGCAAACACCGTGTGCTCGGCAGACAAGGCGGTCAAGTCGCCGCTGGGGATGCTGTGGTTCGGCGGACCGGAGCATGCTGACGTCTTGCCGCGTCACGGGCATGGGCCCAGCGAGCAGGTGGTGGGTGGGCGACTCTTCATCGAAGGCATCAACGCATTCAGCGCCCGCGACGTGTACACCGGCCGCGTGCTCTGGCGGAAGCCGCTCCCCGAGCTGGACACCTCGGGCATCTATTACGACACCACCTACGTCGCCGACCCCTACGACCGCACCTACAACCAGAAGCACATTCCCGGTGCCAACCAGTACGGCTCGAACTTCGTGGTGACGGCGGACCGTGTGTACGTGACCAGGCAGGACGAGTGCCTCGTTCTCGACCCGGCCACCGGCGAGACGCTGACCGAGTGGCAGCTCCCCGAGCAACCCGGAATCGGCCACCCCAACTGGGGGTGCCTGGGCGTCTACGAGGACGTGCTCTTGGCGGGCGGGGCGCCGCTGCATCTGCAGGGGGAGAAAGACGACCTGTCTCTGCTCGCCAACAGCCGCTTCGGCATCGGGAGCAAGTACCTGTTTGCGCTGGACAGGATCACCGGCAAGTTGCTGTGGGCGCGCGAGGCGGCGCACGAGTTCCGGCACAACTGCGTGGTAGCGGGTGGCGGCAAAGTGTTCTGCCTCGATGGGCTGTCGCCTCAGCGGCGCGAGTTGCTGAAACGCCGCGGGGAGTTGAGCGACGCACCGGCGGCTATTCTCGCGCTGGACGCTCGGACTGGCGCCGAGAAGTGGAGCGCGACAGAAGGGGTATTCGGTACGTGGCTGAGCTACTCCGGCGAACACGACATCCTGCTCCAAGCGGGCAGCCGAGCCGGCGACCGAGCGGCCGACGAGGTCGGGCAGGGCATGACGGCGTATCGGGGTCTCGACGGCAAACGCCTCTGGAAGCACAACGAATCGTACAGCGGCCCGCCCATCCTCTGGCACGACCGGATCCTCACCCAGACGGGCGGCGGCAACACCGCTGCTCCGCCCGCCAGAGCCTACAGCCTGCTGACCGGTCAACCCGTTGTGGCGACCCATCCACTCACCGACGACCCGGTTCCGTGGGGCTGGCTGCGCTTCAAGGGCTGCAACACCGCCGTCGCCAGCGAGCACCTACTGACCTTCCGCTCGGCTGCCGGTTGCTACGCCGATCTGCCGACAGGCTACGGCACCACCAGCATCGGCGGATTCAAGTCGGGCTGCACCTCGAACCTGATCGCCGCCGACGGTCTCCTGAACGCCCCAGACTACACCCGCACCTGCACGTGCTCCTACCAGAACCAGGCTGACTTCGCGCTCTACCCGCTGCCGCCGACGGGCGCCGGGGACCTGACCGTCGAGAGCTGGAGCTTCGACTACCTGCCCGCGCCCGACAGGCCGACGCCGGTCCGGCGCGTCGGGCTCAACTTCGGCGCCCCCGGCAACCGGCTGGGCCCAGACGGCACGCTCTGGATGGAAGTGCCCAGCGTCGGCGGCCCGTCGCCGGACCTGCTGGTGGCGGTCTCAGGGGACAACGCCAAGTTCTTCCGCCTGCACTCATCGCAGCTCGCAGTGACCCCGGGGGCGCTGCCATGGGTCGCCGCGTCCGGCGTCGACGGGCTGACTGGCGTGACCGTGCGGCTCTTCCTCCAGCCCGGCGATCCGAAGGCCAGCGCCACCGTGCAAGCCTTCGAGCGGAACGCCTCCACCACCCAGCTCCCCACCCGACTGGACAACGCGCTCGGCAGCCACGACACGCCCTGGCTCTACACCGTCCGCCTGCACTTCGCAGAGACCGAAGACCTCAAGCCCGGGCAGCGCGTCTTCGACGTCACCCTCCAAGGCAACAAGGCGCTCACCGGCCTCGACCTCGTCAAGGCGGCGGGCGGCACCCACCGGGCCGTGGTGAAGGAGTTCAAGGGCGTCCCGGTCAAGGACGACCTGCGAATCGAGTTCGCCCCGGCGCCCGGCGCCCTCCACCCGCCGCGGCTGTGCGGGGTCGAGGTTGTGCTCGAAAAGGGCGCTGCGTAAGGAAGCCGGCGAGCTGGTAGTGTAGCCCCTTGCGGGCGTCGTCAGTGCCCCAAGTCAGCTCCGGCGCCTGCCGCGTCTGCGTCCCGGTCGCGCCAGCTTCCCTCGCGCCTCCCGGTGCCACTCGCTCACCTTCCGCGCATTCGCCGTGTCTGCGACGGCGAGGAAGCCCCGCTCCGCCTGCTCCCAGCACGCCGCAGCCTCCTCCAGTCGTCCCGCCGCCTCCAGCGCGATCCCCATGTTCGCCCGCGTTAAGGCCCAATCCAGGGGGAAGTCGGCTTCGGTCCTGACCCGCAGGGCGGCTTCGTAGCAGGCGATGGCCCGCCCCAGATTCTGCCCCCGGTCCCCCGTCGGCAACTGCGCATAGGCGTTGCCCAGGTTGTTCTGGGTCATGGCCCAATTCAGGGCGAAGTCGGCTTCGGTCCTGACCCGCAGGGCGGCTTCGTAGCAGGCAATGGCCCGCCCCAGATTCTGCCCCCGGTCGCCCGTCGGCAACTCGGAGTAGGCGCTGCCCAGGTTGTTCTGGGTCCCCGCCCACTGCACGGGGAAGTCGGCTTCGGTATAGACCCGCAGGGCGGCTTCGTAGCAGGCGATGGCCCGCCCCAGATTCTGCCCCCGCTCGCCCGTCGGCAACTGCGCATAGGCGCTGCCCAGGTTGTTCTGGGTCCCCGCCCACTGCACGGGGAAGTCGGCTTCGGTATGGACCCGCAGGGCGGCTTCGTAGCAGGCGATGGCCCGCCCCAGATTCTGCCCCCGGTCGCCAATCGGCAACTGAAGGTAGGCGTTGCCCAGGTTGTTCTGGGTCATGGCCCAATCCACGGGGAAGTCGGCTTCGGTATAGACCCGCAGGGCGGCTTCGTAGCAGGCAATGGCCCGCCGCGGGTTCCCCTCTCGGTCGCCTGTTAGCAGCGCGCAGTAGGCGCCGCCCAGGTTGTTCTGGGTCATGGCCCACTGCATGGGGAAGTCGGCTTCGGTGTAGACTCGCAGCGCGGCTTCGTAGCAGGCGATGGCCCGCCCCAGATTCTGCCCCCGGTCGCCAATCGGCAACTGAAGGTAGGCGCTGCCCAGGTTGTTCTGGGTCCCCGCCCACTGCACGGGGAAGTCGGCTTCGGTGTAGACTCGCAGCGCGGCTTCGTAGCGTGCAATGGCGTGCCGGAGGTTCTGCTCCGGCTCCCCCGTCGGCAACTGTCGGTAGACTGTGCCGAGGTTGTTCTGGGTCAACGCCCACTCAACGGGGAAGTCGGCTTCGGTCACGACCCGGAGGGCGGCTTCGTAGCAGGCGATGGCGCGCAGCAGGTTCTCCCCCCGTTGTCCGGTGAGGAGGTCGCTCAGGACAGCGCCCAAGACGTGTTGCGCCCGGGCCCACTCGCGGGCACTCGTCTCGGGTGAGAGAAGTGCGAGGGCTTCGCGGGCGGCGGCTTCGGCGCGCGTGAGGCGGGCGGCGGTGTCGGCGCCGGCCAGCGCCCACAGCGCCTCCGCCAGCCCGAGGAGCGCTCGGGCGCGCTCGGGCGTCGGCTCGGTCAGTTCGCGCACCTTGTCCTCGTAGAACGCCAGCGCGGCGCGCGAGCCGGCTACAT
>Ga0210049_1002013_pt1 | contig 19133 bp, 20 predicted proteins | sample CryGeyCG2014_300_2_FD_183964 | JGI IMG/M metagenome (GOLD analysis project Ga0210049, IMG submission 183964) | Groundwater microbial communities from aquifer - Crystal Geyser CG06_land_8/20/14_3.00 (SPAdes) (version 2) | ecosystem: Environmental > Aquatic > Deep subsurface > Groundwater | place... | reverse complement strand
ATATATTTTCCACCAGCCGTATAGAGTTGAACGTTTGGCTCCGAAGGCGTCTGTGGCGGCTTTCAGGCCGTAATTTCTCCAGAATTGGAGAATCTTTAATCGTTGTTTGGCTTCTTTGGTAATCATAGGCGTATGTTTATACGCATAATTATACAATCGATTAAAACCCTTTAGCCCTCTAAGCGTGTAAATTGTTTGCATATTGGCCTGCTTCGCAGTCCAATATGTGTCTGAACTTATTCACTTTTTCAGAGCTTGACAGGAGTTATTATCTATTATAATATACCCCCATAGGGTATGAATAAAATTTTCAATTTTTAATTTATAATTTTTAAATAATGAAAAGAATTAAACAAAAAAACAGTCAAAAATTAATAAATCGCATTTCCCGCATTGAAGGGCAACTGCGGGGGGTTAAGCGCATGGTTCTTGAAAAGGGGGAATGCGTTGATATTATATCGCAAATTAAAGCTATCAGGGAAGCGGCCGCCATGCTGGGAGTTCTACTTTTAAAAGATGATTTTTCCTGCAAGCGCCGAGAAGGAGAAAAAATAAATGAGCAATATTTAAAAACTTTATTTAAAATTAAATAATAATTAATTAAAAAAGGAGTTGGATGTGTATTTTTGACATTTGATATCCATAATAAATTTATGAGTAATGCCTTAGAGTTAACAAATAAAAATTTCAGCGAAGAAGTTTTAAAATCCAGTTTGCCGGTTTTGGTTGATTTTTGGGCGCCTTGGTGTGGCCCGTGCCGGATAATGGCGCCGATACTGGATGAGCTGGCTGGACAGCTGGCCGGAAAAATAAAGATTGCCAAATTAAATGTAGAAGAAGCGGATAATCAGGCCTTGGCCCAAGAATATAATATTCAAAGCATTCCTAATATGAAATTATTTAAAGGCGGGAAAGTTATTAATGAATATATCGGCTTAAAAGAAAAAGAATCATTCGCCAAAGAATTAGAAGAGGCGATTAAATAATTTAACTCCACCCCAACCCCCTGCCTGCCCGGCCTGCTTCGCCATTGCTTTAGCGAGGCGAGCAGGCAGGCCCTTTTATCAAGGGGGTAAAATATATACTTGCATTATTTTTTTATTTTGCTATACTACATCTCATAGTAGATATAAGCTTATGAGTATAAAAAAATTTGGAAAACCGTTGGGAGAATTAGAGGAAGAGATTATGGAAACTGTGTGGAAATTAAAAAGTGCGTCAGTGCGCGATGTTTTGGCTGTTTTAGAAAAGAAAAGGAAAATCGCCTACACTACTGTCATGACCGTTATGGCCAGATTGTGCCAAAAAGGAATTTTGCAGAGAAAGATGAACGGCCATGACGCTTATATTTACAAGCCAGTGCAATGCAAGGAAAAATTTTTATCCTCCGCCTCAAAAAATATTATCAGCCACTTAATTAAAGAATTCGGCGAAGATATGGCCGTCGCCCAGTTTATTGATGTTTTAGAAAGCGCTAATATAAAAAAATCAAGGCAGTGGCGGCAAAGATTAAGAGAAATAATAAAATAATTTTTTATGCTTAATTATAATAAGAAAGCCAACATAATATTTTCGCAGATAATGTTGTTAGGGATAGGCTTTGCTTCGTTCTTTATATTTTTAGGATATATTTTTTATTCTAATTTAAGCATGATAGAAAGCTCTTGGCTGGGAAAATTGGAATCAATTTGCGGATGTACCAGTCATTTTAATTTTTTCCATCATCCTTGGATTTTTACCGCTTTATTTTTTATAGGGGCTGGCTTATTGGCAATTTTTTCAATATTTATATTTAAAATAATTAAAATTATCAAGTCAACCAACAATTTTATTAAAGTTGTTATTAAAAATAAAAAAAGAATTATTTCTTCAAAGTTAGCCAAAGAAATTTATCCCCTTAAATTAAATAATAAAATTATTGAAATCAGCGATCAGCGCTTTATAATTTTTTGTTATGGCTTTTTTAGGCCTAAAATATGCATCTCCGACGATTTAGTGGCCAAATTAGACCCGATTGAATTAAAGGCGGTATTAAATCATGAAAAGCATCATTTAGAGAGCTTGGCGCCGATTAAACTATTATTTATAAAAATTATAAATAAGGTTTTATTTTTTGTGCCCGGCGTTAGCCAGCTGGCTAATGAATACGCCGTGATTTTAGAACTAGCCGCTGACGAGAGGGCCACTAATAATTTTGGCGATAAAAATCCATTGGCGCGCGCTTTATATAAGATTATCAAATGGAGAGAAAAAATATTGATTGAAGAGAGTCTAGCGGTTTCTTTTTTTGAGAGCACCCTGGAAGAAAGAATCAAGAAGCTTGAAGGCGGTGAAATATCAAAAAGTTTAATATTAAATACGGCAAAATTATTTGCCGGCATATTAATATTGGCAGTTTCTTTTATGGCTATTAATATTTTTTCCAATTTTTCCAAAGCCGCTGCTTTAAACCACGATGACAAGGTTTGCCTGGATTCCCGCCAGCATTCAGAGTATCAGTGCCGGGAATTAGTAAATAGCATCTGCGCTATGAATTATAGCTACGAAAGCCAGTTTTGCGAGGAAATAAAAATGAAATAATCAAATTGTGGATAAACGCCCTTGACGAAAAATAAGTTATCTACTACACTGTATAGTAGATAAAATGGCAATTATGAAAAAGATAGTAATTTTATTAATAATTAATATTATCATTATATTATTAGCGGCCATAATCGGATTGAGCGTAGCTTATTATTTTTATAAAATTAATTAATAAAATAAAAAGTTTATTTAATCTATTATTACAATTAATAAAATAAATTAAAATTAAATAAACTCTAAAAATTATGGAAAAAAATCAAAAGCAAAGTTTCGGCTTAGGCCTAGCCATCGGCATAGCCGCCGTATCATTAATCGGCTTTGTAATTATGGGTGTGGCTTATGTACAAAAAGGTAATAACACCAATACTGCAGATTCAGACAAAGAAGCTGCTGTCGCTGACAAAAATGAACCAACCACCCCTCCGCCTGCTCCTGACCCTGCTCCAGAAGTTGACTTAAAAAAATTAGAAGTCAGAAACAGTGAATATATCAGAGGCAAGAAAGACGCTCCGGTGACCGTCATTACTTACTCAGATTATCAATGCCCTTTTTGTTCCCGGTTCCATGATACTATGAAGCAGGTAATAGCCGATTACCCCAATAAAGTTAGATGGGTTTATAGGAGTTTTCCTTTAAGCAGCCTCCATCCTTACGCGCAAAAAGCGGCGGAAGCGGCTGAATGCGCCGGAGAACAAAATAAATTTTGGGAATATACTGACGAAATTTTTGCCAATCAGGCAAGTTTAAACAATGATTATCTGACCACCGCGGCTAAAAATATAAAATTAAATACGACAAAATTTGAGAGTTGTTTGAATGACGGCAAATACGTGGCTAAAGTTAAAAGCGATTTTTCCGAAGGCCAATCTTTAGGCGTTAACGGCACTCCGGGTAGCTTCATCAACGGTCAGTCGGTAAAAGGAGCCCTCCCTTATGAGAACATAAAAGCTATTATTGATAGCTTATAAATATAATAAATTAATAATATGATTAATATAGCTAATTATAAAATTAGCGAAAGGATTTCTGACGATAAAAAATATCAATTAGAAGCAGAAATGGGAGTATTCGCAGGCGTTAAAGATGTTATAATAAACAGTCGTAAAGATAATATAGAAATAAAGTTTAATGCCAAAAAAATTTCAAAAGATAAACTTAAGGGGAAATTAATTGGTTTAGGATTGAAGCTAATTGATGCAGATTTAAGCAAAAACGAAAACAAAGAAAATAAGATTCAGGGAAAAATATTTACCGTCAAAGGTATGCATTGCGCTTCCTGCGAGATATTGATTGAAAACAAGTTGCTTAAAAATCCGGCCATAAAATCAGTGGAGGCCTCTGCCCCCAAAGGCAGTGTCGTGGTTGAATATATAGGGAAGGCGCCATCAATAGAAAATTTAAATAATAAGTTTAAAAATGACGGTTATATTTTTAATGAAGAAAAAAACGCTGATCTCCGCAGTAAAAAAATAGAAAATAAAAGCGATATGATAATTAACCATCGGAAGCTAAATAATTATTTTATAGTCGCCGGATTTTCAATTATTTTTATCGCTTTATTTTTATTTCTTAATAAATCAGGTTTGGCCGCTTTAGTCAGCGTTAATAGCGCTACCGCTTTGCCGGTGTTTATTCTATTCGGTTTATTAGCCGGATTTTCCAGTTGTTCGGCTTTGGTCGGCGGCATAATACTGGCCATGTCAAAACAGTGGTCCGATCTTTATTCTACCAATAATTCAATTATTAAGAAATTTGAACCGCACCTTCTTTTCAACGCCGGTCGGTTAATTTCCTATGGATTATTAGGCGCGTTATTAGGAGTAATAGGAAGTTTTTTCCAGATTTCTTTAACCTTTACTTCTTATTTGGTAATTATTATATCCGTTATAATGCTATTTTTAGGTCTGCAGATGCTGGGAGTTAAACGTTTCCAGAAATTCCAATTTACCATGCCTAAATTTATTACCCGCTATGTGGCTGATGAAAAAAATTTTAATGGCAAGTATATGCCGGCTATTATGGGAGCGGCTACATTTATTCTTCCCTGCGGTTTTACAATCACGGCCCAGGGGCTCGCCCTAATATCCGGTAGCGCAATACAAGCCGGGTTAATTATGTTTTTCTTTGCTTTAGGCACTTTGCCGGCTTTGCTGATTATCGGCTTATCAAGCGTAAAATTTACCAATCAGCCCCATTTGGCTGACAGATTTTTAAAAATTGCGGGTATAATAGTTTTATTTTTTGCTATTTTTAATATTAATTCCCAGCTTAACGCGCTGGGATTAAAAAGCTTGGATGATATAAATTTTAATAAAATACAAAAAACAAAAGCGCTAGCGGACGGCTTTCCGCCTATTGTTGACGGCAAACAAATAGTAAAAATGGATGCTTCCAGCAGCGGGTACAGCCCCAATAAGCTTAAAGTTCAGGCGGGTATTCCGGTAAGATGGGAAATTACCGATAGAGGAACAAGCGGATGCACAAACGCGGTAATATCGCGAGGGCTTTTTGACGGACAGATTGATTTAACTCCCGGTAAAACAAGCATTAAAGAATTCATCCCGCCAAAAGCCGGGAGCTATAAATTTAGTTGTTGGATGGGTATGGTATCAGGAATTATGGATGTGGTAGATGCTAATAACAATAATGGTACTGTCGCCAATTAAATTTTTTTATCTAAAATTAGCAAAAATAATTTTATTTGATTTTTGTCAAATTTGGCTAATCTTAAAAATAATTTTTTGAAAAATTTTTACATTGGCGACACGGCCATAATGCAGTACAGGCCGCGGTTGATACTAATGATAAAATTATCTCTTCCGGGGTCAAGGGTTGCGGGTGCGGCGGAGGCGGATCAGGAAGCTGTGGCGGATAAAATATAATATAATAACCGTCATTCTGAATGTAGTGAAGAATACCGTTGTAAAACGAATAGTGTGCAAACCCTGGGATCCCTGCCTGCCGGCAGGCGGGCTTCGCCGCTAATTTTCCTCAGGATGATAAAAAAATTTATGCAGAAAATTAAATTACAAATTAAAGGCATACGCTCTATTTCCCGCTCCGGTTTAATTGAAAACAAATTAAAAGATTTTGACGGAGTGGCGATGGTTAAAGTTAACAATGAATCCGGTAAAGCCGTGGTAATTTATGATGAGAATAAAATAGAAGCGGATAAAATAAAAAGAGCGGTAGAAAAAGCTGGTGATTATAAGGTAGAAATTATTGCCGAAGAAAGAGAAGAAACAGAAGATAAAACACAGCTAGAAAAAGAAAATAAAAAAGAAAAATCAAATCTTTCTTCAAATATTTCATTGATAATGGGAATTGTGGCCGGTGTTTGTATTATTTCCGTTATTTTGAACATTGTATTATTAATAACAGTTTTCAATAAATAGAAAATTATTATAGAGGATTATTAATTTAAAATTTATGAAAAAAATATTAATTTTAATTATTTTATTAAATTTTATATTTCCTTTCAGCGTTTCGGCCGATTATGACGGCTACGGGCAGATGATGGGCGGTTTTGGATTTTTCGGCCTGGGATGGATTTTTATGACATTTTTCTGGGTATTGGTTTTATTTGGAATTGTCGCTTTAATAAAGTGGATGGTTGGCCAAGGCGGAAAGCTGGGAAAAAACAATCAGGGGAAAACATCGCTGGATATCTTAAAAGAGCGCTACGCCAAAGGCGAGATGGATAAAAAAGAATTTGAAGAGAAAAAGAAAGATTTAATGTAATTATTATAAATAAAATAAAAAATGAAAAAAATATTATTATTATTTATTTTAGCGTTAATTTTGTCGGGTTGTTCTCAAATTAATAAATCTGAAAATAATACTGAAGAAAAAGTTAATAAAGCGACTTTAGAAGATAATAATGGGAACAGCGGCGCGGAAAAAGAATTTACAATTATGGCTAAAAAGTGGACGTTTGATCCGGTTGTAATTACTGTCAATCAGGGCGACAAAGTTAAATTAAATATAAAAAGCATTGACGTTGCCCACGGCATCGTTATTTCCGAATTTAACGTTGATGAAAGATTAGAGCCGGGTAAAATCATTAATATAGAATTTACGGCCAATAAAACGGGAGAATTTGATTTTTTCTGCAATGTATTTTGCGGTGAGGGCCACAAGGACATGAAAGGTAAATTAATTGTTGAATAATTTATATTAAATTAAAAATTAGTTAGTTTAAATAAAGACATATGAAAAAAGAAACAATTAAAATTAAAGGCATGCATTGCGCTTCTTGTGCGCTTAATATATCCCATAATTTAAATAAACAGCCTGGGGTTAAATCGGCCGAGGTGAATTACGCGACGGAAAAGGCGGTAGTGGAATATGAAGAGGATAAAATCGGCTTAGACGGCATTAAAAAGACAGTGGTTGATACCGGCTATAGCGTAATGGATGAAAATACGCATAAAGAGCATGGGCATAAGCACGGAGAGGATGAGGAGGAGAAAAAGCAAAAATTAAAAGTTATTTTGTCAATTTTATTCTCTATTCCGGTGATAATAAGAATGTTTTGGATGTGGGAAGCGCCGGGAGAATTTTTGGGCGCGTCCATGACCAATTGGATAATACACGATTTAACTTTTATAGTGGTTTTTATATTCGGCTGGCAGTTCCATAAGAATACTTACAAACAAGCCAAGCAAGGCCAGGCCAGCATGGATAGTTTAATATCCCTGGGCACCTTAGCCGCTTATTTTTACAGTTTATGGTTCATGTTTATGGGCGGCCATTTATATTTTGAAGCCGCCGTAGCTATTACCTCCTTGATTTTATTAGGTAAATATTTAGAAGTAAAAACCAAGGGGCGGGCCAGTCAGGCGATGCGTAAATTAATGGAATTGGGAGCGAAAAAAGCCAGATTAGTTGACTCAAGCGGCCGGGAAATTGAAACTGATATTAATGAAATAAAAGTGGGCGATATAATTTTAGTTAAGCCCAGCGAGAAAATACCGCTGGACGGAGAAGTGATTGAAGGCTATTCCAGTGTTGACGAATCTATGCTGACGGGCGAGAGCTTGCCGGTGGGAAAAGCCAAAGGCAATAAGGTTTTTGGCGCGACCATTAATCAAAACGGAGTTTTAAAAATAAAAATAACCCAAGTTGGCAAAGATACTATATTGGCGCAGATTATAAAAACCGTGGAAGAGGCACAGAATTTTAAGGCGCCGATTCAGAAATTAGCTGATCGCATCGCTGGCGTATTTGTGCCGGTCGTTATCGTGATTGCCATATTAACCTTAGCTGGCTGGATGATTGCCACCGGTGATTTTTCCAGGGGCTTAATCTATGCTGTCGCAGTTTTAGTAATTGCCTGTCCTTGCGCGTTGGGTATAGCGACGCCGATTGCCGTTATGGTCGGCACCAGCGTCGGCGCTAGAAATGGTATATTAATAAAAAACGGCGAAAGTTTTGAGAAAGCCAAGAATATAGATATAGTCATTTTTGATAAAACCGGCACCTTAACTTTAGGTAAGCCCAAATTGGGGAAAATAATAGTAAATAAAAATTTTGATTTTGATGCCAATCGTATTTTAAAAATCGGCGCTTCGCTGGCTATAAATTCCGAACATCCTTTATCGCAAGCCGTGGCCAAATTGGCGAAAGAGAAAAAAATTGAATTGGCCAATATAGAAAACTTTGAAGAGAAATCAGGCCAGGGCATAATGGGAAGATGCGCAATCCACAAAGAAAAATTATTATTAGGCAATAAAAAATTGATGGAAGATAGCGTCATAAATACAAGCTGGCTGGATGAGATTTTTGAAGAAAATAAAAACGAGGGCGGGACAATTATTTTTGTCGCCCATGGCGAGAAAATAATCGGCGCGTTTTTAATCGCTGATGAAATAAAAGACAGCGCCAAAGAAACAATTGTTAAAATAAAAGAAATGGGATTAACGCCGATGATGATCAGCGGCGATAATAAAAATACGGCGCAAGCGGTGGCTAAAATAATCGGTTTGGATAAATTTATTGCCGAAGTCCTGCCTCATGAGAAACAAATAGAGGTTAAAAAATTACAAGAGCAGGGCAAAAAAGTGGTGTTTGTCGGCGATGGCATTAATGACGCGCCTTCTTTAGTGCAGTCGGATTTAGGCATTGCTATGGGTTCCGGCACGGACATTGCCAAGGAATCGGGGAATATTATAATTATGAAAAACGATCCAATCAAGGTGGTGGAAGCCATTAAGCTTTCCCAAAAAACTTTTAAAATAATAAAACAAAACCTCTTCTGGGCGTTTTTCTATAATGTGCTGGCTATTCCCCTGGCCATTGCCGGCATGGTTACGCCTATGATCGCCGCCGTTGCCATGAGCGCTTCTTCTATAACGGTTATCAGTAATAGTTTGCGGATTTATAAGGAATAAATTTTCTTGTCATTGCGGGCTCTGACCCGAAATCCAGAGTTTAGCGGCAGGTAAATGAATATGTTAGAAATAAGTGGTTGATAAAACGTTAGTTATATATCTATATTTCTACAGCTCACTCCTTAATCCTTGGCTCGGAAGTCGATATAGCAAATAAGTAATTTTTAACAGCTCCTACCTTTTTACTATACTATTTTTTTGCAAAAAGAAAGCCCGCATTCATTTAAATGCGGGCTGTTAGTAATGAGCTATTTATTGGTTATGAATAATAAGTTAACTTTTATTCCATAACCCCCATCTTTTATTAATATTATAAGGAGAGAAGGAGAGCTGCTCCTTCTCTCCGGTAGGATTTAATCCTCCCACCTGGACTGGCGGCTTATTTTTGTCATAGCGCCGGTACGCCAGGCGCTTATTCTCCGGTCATTTTTCCTCCTTTCACCCGATATTATCTCTCGGGATTTATTTTTATACATTATGTCTAAATCTTATGGGTTGTTTCAAGTTCTTCAGCGTAAAGCTTTGCTCTGGCTAATCCTTCCTTGGTGATTCTATAAAACGAATGTATCGGTGAATTGTGCACCCTAGTTGGGCCAATAATTTCAATTGGGAAGCATGGGTTAATATAGCTCTTCTCGACAAATCCTTTAGCACTTAAATGATTTAACGCCAGTATTATCGGAGTAGAAGTTTCTCTTTTTTCATAACCCAGCTTTTCAAGGAATTGGACGATAAAAGCGCGAGAAGCGTATTTTCCAGAATGCACCAGTACTCCTAGTATAAACAAAATAAGAGGTGCCCAACTATGATTTTCTACCAAATGAAATTTGTTTATTTTACTTACTAAAACATCTTTTACATCTGAATTAATATTATTCATTTAATTCTCCTTTATAAGTTTTAATGAACGAATCTCCCTCTAAAAATTTTAAATAAATTTAAAGTTTTTAGAAGAAGGGGAAATTCTGTTGCCAGGTTTTCTCCGAACCCCGCTTTTTCCTAATACCGTATTTTACACTGTATTAGGTTTGACTCGGCTCTCTCCTCCATAATGGCAAGGAGCTCTAAGTCAATCTTTTCCCCAGGCACGTAGAGCATTATCGTATCGTAGGCACGACCCCCGGTGTAATCCACCCTTCTCCCGAAGTTTTCAAGCACTATTGGAGTTCCTTTATCAAGGGTCTCCTGTACTTTTTGGGTGCCGCTGCCATTGCAACGAGTTAGATCTCTTGGATCTCCTGGACAGCACTGCGACGCGATGTGCGGATCTTTGTCTAAGTGGAAGATCTCGCGGTAGAATTTTACTTTTTCTTGGTAGTACATGCCATTCTCCTTTTTGTTTAGGGGTTTAAATTTAATGTTCAATATTATCATCAGATTTATGATGATATTTTATATTATCATATATAAAAATATTTGTCAAGGGTTTTAGGCGTAAATTATAGATTTTTTGCTAATTTTAGATTAAAATAAATAATAATGAATAATTTTATTATAAGATATATTTTTTTGTCATCCCGAGTGTAGCGAAGCGAAACCGAGGGATCCCTAGTTTATTGCGACTAAACAAAATTTATATATCAATTAACTTTAATGCTATTAAAAAGCGATTCCTCGGCTACGCTCGGAATGACAAAATGACAATATAATAATGGATTATTATATTATTTTAATATATAATATAAATATAATTATTATAAAAATACCTTACACAGGCGCCCCCTTCCCTTAGTAAGGAGAGGGAGCAACATCTGTATTGTAATTATTTATTATGATAAATGAATTAAAAAAATTAGGTTTTACTAATAATGAAATTAATGTTTATTCCGCGATTCTTGATTTGGGCCAATCATCTACCGGCCCGATTATTAAAAAAACCGGGCTGCACCGGAATATAGTTTATGATGTTTTGGATACGCTAGTGAAAAGAAAACTTTTGTCAGAAAGCATTAAATCGGGGAAAAAATATTTTAAGATAAAAAATCCGCAAATATTAATATTAAAAGCCCAGGAACAATTAGAAGCAAGCAATAAGCTGGCGGGCTATATAAAAAATAAGCTAAAATCAAAAGCGCCGGAAGTTATTATTTATGAAGGAAAAGAAGGATGGGAAACCGCTTATCGTTTATTAAAAAATAGATTAAAAGCGAAAGAAACGGTCTGCACATTGGGAGTGGGCGGCGATAAATGGATTAGCGCTATGGGTGATTTTTTTATTACTTGGGAAAATTTTTTGGTAAAGCATAAAATCATGAATAAAATGATCGCTTACAAATGGCAAAAAAAGGAAATTGAAGCTCATCAAAAGAATCCCATGAGAAAAACCAAGTATTTGCCCGAGCCATATTCAATATCTTCCAATACGGAAATTTTTAAAGACGGAATTTTCATTCAAATTTATTCCGATCCGATAATATTAATTGAAATAAGAAGCAAAGAAATAGCCAAGGGGTACCAGCAGCATTTTGATGTTATGTGGAAATTGTCAAAATATTAACTCATTTTAATTTGACAAAAAAATAGGATATTGCTAATATATAGTAAAGCTAGTTGTTCTTAACAATTAGCTTTTTTGTTTAAATAATTAATAATAATAGATAATATATGTCAGAATTAAAAAGCGCGATAAAACAAATATGCGACGAGAAGGGTTTGAGTTATGAAGCTGTCATTGCCACCATTGAGTCGGCTCTGGCAGCCGCTTACCGTAAGGATTATGGCGACAAAAACCAAAACGTTAAAGTTGAATTTGATCCGGAAACAAGCCAATCAAAAGTTTTTGACGTGAAAACCGTAGTGGATGATATGCCGGAAGAACCCTCCGACACCGAAGCTTTGGCGGGCAAGGAGGAAGAAAAAAATCAAGAAATCAAAAAAATAATAAAACAAGAAAGCAAGGAGAAAAAACAAGAAAGCCCTTTGATAAGCTCAGGACAGGGCAAGGAGGAAGAAAAGCAGGAAAGCAAGAAAGATGTTAAGGAAGAAAAAAAAGTAGAGACAGAAGAAGAGAAAAGAAGATTTAATCCTCGGACCGAAATTCAAATATCGGCTGCTAAGATGATTAAGAAAAAAGTAAAAATTGGAGATGAGATTAAAACAAAATTACCTATTCCGGAATCATACGGCCGGATGGCGGCGCAGACCGCTAAGCAGGTGATTATTCAAAGATTAAGAGAAGCCGAAAGAGCCATGATTCTTGATGAGTTTGAAAAAAAACAAGGCGAGGTTATTTCCGGCGTGGTTCAGCGCCGGGAAGGCCGGATGGTTTTGATTGATTTAGGGAAATCCGCGGGCATATTAAATTCAGAAGGGCAGATTTATAATGAAAGATACAATCCCGGAGACAGGATAAAAGTTTATGTCAAAGAAGTAAAGTCCGGGCCAAAGGGGCCGGAAATTATATTATCAAGAACTTCCGATGAAATATTAAAAAAGGTTTTTTATCTTGAAATTCCGGAAATTTCCAACGGCTTGATTGAATTAAAAGGAGTGGCCCGCGAGGCCGGTTCGCGTTCCAAGGTGGCGGTGGCGGCTGTTTCGGATCATATTGATCCGATCGGGTCATGCGTCGGCCAAAGGGGGGCCAGAATCCAAACGATTATCAGGGAATTAGGCGGAGAAAAAGTGGATATTATAGAATATAACGAAGATCCGGATAAATTTATCACTAATTCTTTATCCCCGGCTAAAATTATTGAGGTCAAAATAAAAGCTAAAGAAAAAAAAGCCATAGTCATAGTGGCTGCGGACCAATTATCGTTAGCCATCGGCAAAGGCGGGCAGAATGTAAGATTAGCCGCTCGATTAACCGGCTATAAGATTGATATTGCGGAAAAGAAGGAAAAGCCAGAAAATAAAGAGGAAAAAAAGCAAGAAAACAAAGATGATAAGGATGATAAAAAAGAAAACAAGAAAGCAGATAAAGACAATAAGAAAGGTGGCAAAAAAGATAAGAAAAAGAAAGAAAAAGATGGAAAGAAAAAAGAAGAGATAGCAGACAAGAAAGAAAATTAGAAAATATAAAATATAATAAATCGCCCCCTTTATTAAAGGGGGATTAAGGGGGATTTTAACAAGAAAATCAAAAATAAGGAGGAGTGCTATGAGTTCTTTTATACAAGAATTAACTAAAGAAAAAGAAGAGGAAATAAGAAACATAGAAGCAAAATATACCAGTAAAATTTTTGAAAGAGCAGTAAAGTTGATCGGGAAAAAAGTTCAAATTATTGATAAAATAATAGAAATAAAAAAAACAGTAAAGGTAGTTGATATTGAAGTTCCTACCAGCGTCTATGTATTTACAATAGTCACGGAAGATGAAAAAATAGGTATTTCTGAAAAAATGGAAGTAAATAAAATCAGATGAAAGAATGGGGGGAGAAGATGTTAGATCCCCCCAAATTTTTAAAAGTTATTTATTTAAATATATTTTAAATTTTTTGTTATTACGATGAGATCTAAATAATAAGGAAGTTAAAGTTATCTCGGAAAAATAATTAAACGAGATTGCCGCGCTCCCTTTGGTCGCTCGCAATGACATAGTTAAAATTATGACCACATTTTTAATTTTGGGAAGCGCGTTACTAGCCATTATTTATGGCGGAGTTTTAATAAAAATGATTCTGCGCTTGCCGGCAGGAAATGAAAAAATGAAAGCCATTGCCCAGGCCATTCAGGACGGGGCGAGCGCTTATTTAAACAGGCAGTATAAGACTATTGGCCTGGTGGCGGTTGTTTTGTTTTTAATTATTGGCTTTGTTCCGGCCTTAGGATGGACAACAGCCCTGGCTTTTTTAATCGGCGCTTTTTTATCAGCTTTAACCGGCTATATCGGCATGAATGTTTCTGTCCGGGCCAATGTGCGTACGGCCGAAGCGGCGCATAATGGAATAAAAAAAGCCTTAGCCGTAGCTGTGCAGGGCGGATCTGTCACCGGCATGCTGGTGGTCGGCTTGGCGCTTTTAGGCACTGCTGGTTTTTATTTTATCACCAAGGATATCCATGCTTTAATCGGCTTTGGTTTTGGCGGATCGCTGATTTCAATTTTTGCCCGCTTGGGCGGAGGCATTTTTACCAAAGCGGCCGATGTCGGCGCCGACCTGGTCGGCAAAGTTGAAGCCGGCATTCCGGAAGACGACCCGAGGAATCCGGCCGTGATTGCCGATAATGTCGGCGATAATGTTGGCGATTGCGCCGGTATGGCGGCTGACTTATTTGAAACTTACGCGGTTACCTCCATCGCCGCCATGATATTGGGTTCATTGTTATTTACCGGATTTGCTAACGCAGTTATTTATCCTTTGGCCTTGGGCGCTATTTCCATTATTGCTTCCATTATCGGAACATTTTTTATTAAATTAGGCGAAAATAAAAAAATAATGCCGGCCCTCTATCGTGGCTTAATCGTGTCTAGTGTTTTAGCGGCCATAGCATTTTATCCAGCCACAAAAATTTTAATGGCCGGCAATGGCAAATATGAAACCATTAATTTATTTTTAGCATCATTGGTCGGATTAGCCGTTACCGCTTTATTAATGGTAATTACCGAATATTATACTTCAACCCATTATCAGCCGGTTAAGGATATTGCCAAAGCTTCAGAAACCGGACACGGCACGAATGTAATCGCCGGTTTGGCTATTGCCATGAAATCAACCGCTTTGCCGATTGTGGTTATCGTTGCCGCCATATTGGGCGCCCATAGTTTAGCTGGACTTTATGGAGTGGCTATCGCCGCTATGGCCATGCTTTCCCTGGCTGGCATAATTGTTACTATTGATTCATACGGTCCGATTACTGATAATGCCGGCGGCATTGCCGAAATGGCCGGACTGAGCGAAGATATTAGGAATATAACTGATTCTTTAGATGCGGTCGGCAACACTACTAAAGCGGTAACCAAGGGCTACGCTATCGGTTCAGCCGCGCTGGCCGCTTTGGTTTTATTTGCGGATTTTACCTATAAGATAACAGAGGGTGGAAATGATATTCAATTTTTAATTAACGATCCGAAAGTTTTAGCCGGATTATTCATCGGCGGACTTTTGCCCTATTATTTTGGCGCTCTATCCATGCAGGCCGTAGGTCGCGCGGCCGGTTCGGTGGTGGAAGATGTCAGAAAACAGTTTAAAGATAAGCCGGGCATTATGCAGGGCACGGAAAAACCGGATTATAAGCACACGGTGGATATAGTAACCAAAGCGGCTATTTCCGAGATGATTTTTCCGGCTTTAATTCCGGTAGTAGCTCCGATTTTAGTCGGTTTTATTCTAGGAGTTGAAGCGCTGGGAGGCCTTTTAGTCGGTTCAATTATAACCGGCATATTTGTGGCTATTTCCATGACTTCCGGAGGCGGCGCTTGGGACAACGCTAAGAAATATATTGAGAAAGGCAATTTGGGCGGCAAGGGCAGTTTCGCCCATAAAGCGGCGATTACCGGAGACACCGTCGGCGATCCCTACAAAGACACGGCTGGCCCGGCCATTAATCCAATGATAAAAATTTTAAATATTGTCGCTTTATTGATAGTGGGTTTGTTGATTTAAAATGACGGCTTACAAGTAGCCTCCTTTCAAAGGCTCTTAGAACCTTGTCCTCTTCATTTCCGCCCGCCTAGACTCGCTAGGCGAGGCTGGCGCAGGCGGGAATCCATTAAAAGTGATTATGCGTGGATTTCCACTTTCGCTCGCCTCGCTGAAGCTAATGCGAAGCTGGGCGGGAATGACAATAATAAACAAATAAATAAAAACAAAAACAGGAGGAACAAATCATGGATCATTTAAAATCAGGTTTTTGGCAAAGAGTAGGAATAAATAGTAGTAATAATAAAAAGGTGAAAAATGTGGATTTTAAGGAGGCAAAAGAAATATTAAAAAGCTTAGGATTACGGCCGGCAAAAGATGATAGAGAATATTATCGGTATTTTTATGAATTATTAGATTCATCTGAGAAACGGATTGAATACATAAAAAAAGTTGGAATAGCAGGGGGAAAAGGCGTTTCTATTTTAAAATATAAGCTTGTGCCGATAAATTTTGAAGTTCCGGAGGACAAAATTTAAGGCAGTAATTAATTGGCTCGAAAGAAAAACTCGGGCCAAATTTTTATTAATTAGCAATCCTCATTAAAAAAACTTCCATATGCTGGTGGTTGTAGGCCACTTGATTATGGCTAATCCATTAATCTTTAATTTTATTTAAAGATTTATTTTAACGGGGTAAATTTATATATTTTATGAAAGTAGAAAAAAAAGATTTAGGAAAATCACAAATGGAATTGACGGTGGAATTAACCGTTGATGAATTTAAGCCGTATATAGTCAAGGGAGCGGAAAAAGTTTCTCAAGAAATTAAGATTAACGGCTTTCGGCCCGGCAAAATTCCCTATGCGGTATTAAAAGATAAAATCGGCGAAATGAGCCTATTGGAGGAAGGGGCGAGGATCGCCATCAATAAAACGGTTGACAAAGCTATTATGGATAATATGGGGGGCAGAGTACCGGTGGGCCAGCCGGAAGTAAATATCACCAAGCTGGCTCCGGGAAATCCGCTGGAGTATAAAGTAGTGATGGCTATTTTGCCAGAAGTAAAATTAGGAAATTATAAAAATTTAAAAATAAAAAAGAATGAAATAAAAGCGGACGACAAGGAAGCGGATAAGGCGATTGACTACCTGCTTGAGTCTAGAGTAAAAGAAGCCATTGTCGGCCGGGAGGCGAAAGAGGGCGATAAGGTGATTATCAGCGTGGAAATGTTTCTGGACAATGTGCCGATTGACGGCGGGCAGAAAAATGATATGCCGATTGTTTTGGGGAAAGATTACATTGTGCCCGGTTTTGACAAGCAGTTATTAAAATCAAAAAAAGGCGAGACCAGAGAATTCAAACTTCCCTATCCCAAAGATTTTCATATGGCCAATTTAGCAGGCAAAATGGTTGAGTTTAAAGTTAAAATTAAAGAAGTTTATGAAAGGCAGATGCCCAAAGCCGATGATGAATTTGCCAAGCAGTTCGGGTTGAATAACATGGAAGAATTGAAAAATAATATTAAAAAAAGCTTGGCCGAGGAAAAAAGGCAGAAAGAAGGCGAGAGGCAAGAAATTGAATTAATTACCAAAATAATAGATAAATCAGATTTTGGCGATATTCCCGAAGTGCTTATTAACAATGAAGCAGAAACCATGGTGTATGAATTAAAGCATGGAATAGAGCATCAGGGAGGCAAGTTTGCAGATTATCTGTCCAGCATTAAAAAGACCGAGGAGCAATTGAAACTTGATATGGCGCCTAATGCCGTAAAACGCGTTAAGAGCGCGCTTATAATCCGCGCTATCGGCGATAAGGAAAAGATTGAAGCCGGCGAAAAGGATATAGACCGGGAAGTGGAAAAATTATTAAAGCAATACCAGGGCTATGAAAAAGTTACGGCCCGCGTTAAAGATCCCGAGTACCGCGCCTATCTTCATAATACATTAACCAGCCGGAAAGTGGTGGAGAAATTAAAAGAGTGGAATGTGGAGAAATAATATATACATAATATAATTGACGCCAATAATTTAGCCGGCCAATTGGGCCTTTTAGAAGAAGACAACTTTGACTGGCTGCTTATAAATATAATAAAGGACTATTTTAAAGGCAAAGAAGTAATATTAATTTTTGACGGCCTTGATTCTCTAGGCGATAAAATTATTAAGGGAAAATTAACTGTTATCTATACTCCGAAAGACGAATATTATAATTCAGCTGATGATAAAATATTGGAAATAGCGGAAAATTTAATTAAGAAAGATGAAATAAAAATAATCAGCGATGACCGGGAGCTAAAAGAAAAACTGGGGAAAATCTCCCAAGATAATTATAAAAGTTTTTTCTTTGAGAGCGCCGGCGATCTGGCCGAGAAAATAAAATTAAAGGAAGCAAAAAGAAAAAGCCAGTTTGACGAAAGCGATGAATTAAGCCAAGATGAACAGGAAGAAATTAATAATGATTTATTAAAAATTTGGAAATAATATGCCGACATTAGCATTTAACAAAAGGGCGAATTTTGATTATGAAATAAAGGAAAAATATGAAGCCGGGCTGGTTCTATTGGGGCATGAAGTCAAGTCAATTAAGACGGGCCATATTAATTTGAAAGGAAGTTATGTGACTTTTAAAAAAGCCAAAGGCCGGCTATTGCCGGAATTATTTTTAATAAACGTCCATATTCCTTTGTATAAATTCGCCGGTTCTATAAAGAATTACGATCCGTATCGGTCAAGAAAATTATTATTAAAAAAGAATGAGATCAGCCATTTAATCGGAAAAAAGCAGGAGCAGGGGTTGACATTGGTGCCGATAAAGGTCTATACTAAGCGCGGCTATGTCAAGCTGGAATTCGGCATCGGCCGGGGAAAGAAAAAGGCAGATAAAAGAGAGACAATTAAGAAAAGGGACATTGACCGCAGAATAAGAACATTAACGAAAAGAAGATAAAAAAATAATTGAAAATTAAATTTGGGGATGCCAGGCATCGATAATAAAGCCCTTTTAAAGCATTCAGAACGTGATTTCCGGTGTTCACGCAAATCAGGCCGGAAAATAAATAAGTGCAAAAACATTTGCCAGCAAGGTGAAAGCTGCATTTAGCATGCCGACCTTTGCTCCTGTTGCCGCTTAATTGCCGCAACCATCCGCTCCGGCGATTCCTAATAACCGGAAGCGGGTGTCAATTTATTAGGATAGGTTAAACAAAGTTCTCGGTGTTTAGCCGAAACCAATAGAACTAGCTATGGCTGATTTTGTTCGGTTTTCTACAGCCATGGCGAAATACAAAAACCGCGCTATTTCTGTAAATATGCTTTATGAGAATTTATTAGACGCGGGTTCAAATCCCGCCATCTCCACCGAATAAAAAAAATCCTGTTCTTTGGGATTTTTTTTATTTGTGGAGTATGGTGTATTGTCCGCGAGAAAATCGTTTTTAATGATTTAATTTAATATTAATAAACAAGACTCCATTGTTGTTATCCCATGGTGTTAACTGTACACACTCTGTCCCGCCCACATGATAATGTCATAGTACCGGCAATATAGAAATGTCATAGTTAACAGATTCGTGCCATAATTGGTCTAAATTAATTAATGTAATTTAGACAATAATATGGATACGAACCAATTGA
>Ga0210049_1002012_pt1 | contig 19136 bp, 19 predicted proteins | sample CryGeyCG2014_300_2_FD_183964 | JGI IMG/M metagenome (GOLD analysis project Ga0210049, IMG submission 183964) | Groundwater microbial communities from aquifer - Crystal Geyser CG06_land_8/20/14_3.00 (SPAdes) (version 2) | ecosystem: Environmental > Aquatic > Deep subsurface > Groundwater | place... | reverse complement strand
AAAATCAAACAGGGTGACAAATGTCCAAAGTGCGACAAACCTTTAAAATTCTGCAGGGGAATAGAGGTGGGACATACATTCAAATTAGGTACAAAATATTCAAAATCTATGGATGCGACTTTTCTTGATAAAGATGGGAACAAAAATAATTTTATTATGGGCTGTTACGGTATAGGTGTCTCCAGGATAGTTGCTGCTGCTATTGAACAATCCAATGATAAAAACGGTATAATATGGCCCGTTAACCTTGCCCCTTACCAGATAATTATTTTACCTTTAGATTATAATGATGAGCAAATTAGGAATATTTCCGATAAAATATATGAGTTATTATTGAAAGATGGCTATTCAGTCCTGATTGATGACCGTGACGAAAGACCGGGTGTAAAATTCAAGGATGCTGATTTAATCGGTATTCCTGTCCGTATAACGATAAGTAAAAAAACATTGGGTGAAAAACACGTTGAATTTGACGAGAACGAAATAGAACTAAAACTTCGCTCAGAGAAAGATTACAAACTAATAAAAATAAAAGACCTTAAAAAATATATTAAATTTCTGGATATACAAGGAAAGTATAAAAGGGTAAACCCTTAATTCCTGGAATTTACCCCTTAGGGTTTTATCCTTCAGGATTTTACTGGAGACCAACAAATGAAACAAATAAATGGTTGCTGTCCCTATTTTTTATTTTTATAGGAAACCAATGAAAGATTTTGAGAATATAGTAAATCAACTGAAAGAATATTTCATTAAAAAACCAGAGATAATGATGGCTTATGTGTTTGGTTCTTATGCAAAAGACAGGGTAATGTCAGAATCGGATATTGATATTGCAGTATATTTTAAACCAGAAAACAACAGGGTTGAGTATGAAGAAAACAAAAAGTATCCCGATGAAGATAAAATCTGGGGCGATGCGGAAAGTATCGTTGGAGTTAATACAGATTTTATTGTTATGAATAGATGTCCTTCTACGCTTGCTTTTGAAATTTTGCAGACAGGAAAAGAAATTATTGTAAAAGATAGAGGACTCTGGCTTGAGTTCTATCTTATAGTCAGTTCTGTGGCAGAGGACTTTATGGAGTTCGCAAAGGATTTCTATGCTATTAGACAGCGTTCGGCATCATTAAGCGAATTGGAAAAACACAGTTTAAGAAGAAGAATAGTTTTTCTTGAAAATGAAATAGAAGAAATTAGTTATTTTAAAGATTTAACTTTTGAAACATACATGACCGATCGTAATAAAAGAAGAATTGTTGAACGGTGGATTGAAAACATCATAAATGCTACAATTGATATAGCAAAAATTATTCTTGCTTCTGAAAAAAAAGAAATTCCAAAAACATATCAAGAAACATTAGAACTGTTTGGAATTTTGATTGGTTTTGAAGAAGCATCTAAAAAATTTTCTAAGTTTGCAAATCTAAGGAATATTTTAGCGCATGAATACCTTGATGTTTTATTTGAAAAAATAAAAGAATTTATTGATGAAGCCGAACCATTATACAAGAAACTAATAGATTTTGTGAATAAACTATTATGAAAACCAGAACCGTCCCCATTTTCCATAAATTCTTGAATGAATTTTTGTATTGATAAAAACTGTGTTGTTTGTGACAAAAAGATTACTGTTACTGTTTACCAAAACAGAAAATACAGGGGCGGTCATTATTTTGGAAAAATAAAAACAGAGAAAAACAAAATGTTTGAATACTGGGAATGCCCTAAATGTTATTATGGAGATTGGTACAAAAAGAAATGAAACGAGAAGTTAATCTGGGAAATCGGAAACAGGGGATTTACATTGGCGGTATTCCTCACCCGAGATTGTATTGGAAAAAAGGCAATGGTGTTAAGTGTCAGAGTGTAATAATTAAATGTGGTGATTGCAACAACAAGATGGAGGTTTCGTATGGTTTTTCACCAGAAGAAAAAAAAGCCGGAAAAACAATTATGAACGACCCGGGAATTGAAATCAATGGAGTGTTTGCACCAACAAAATTTTGGAAAGCCTTTTTTAGGAAAATCGGTTTGTAAACCTGTTAGAATTTATTGGTAGTGTTACAATATCAGACTGTGTCATAACCCGATTGGAATCCCGAACTTGTTCGGGTAGTATTATCAAGTTTTGTCATGTTTTGATTTCTTTTGTTATTTTTTAGCCCCAATAAATTCGATAATCCTGCGGACAAGTTGGGTAATCCGGTTGCGACACAGCCTGTATGAGGTGGATGACAAATAAATGAAAACCAGAACCGTCCCTATTTTCACAGAAAAAGAAAAACGAGCAGTTAAGGAATTAGTTGATGGACTTAAAAAACTCTATAGAGATAATCTGAGTAGAGTGATACTTTATGGCTCAAAAGCACGAGGGGATGCCAGTGAAGATTCAGATGTTGATATTATGATTATACTGAAAAACATAGTAAATAAAAGAGAAGAGTTTGAAAAAGTTATCAAATTATCCACGGAAATAGATTATAAATACGAGACATTAATTTCAGTTGTAGTTACTACTGAACAGGAGTTTTTATTTAGAAATACGCCACTTTTGTTAAATGTGAGGAAAGAAAAAATTGAATTATGAAAGAAGTTGAAATATTATTGAAAAAAGCTGCTGAATGAAATGTTAGAAAAAGCATTTAATTTAAGACAGAATGGTGATTATGAACCAGAACCAATTATTACAGAAAAAGATGCTAAAGAAATGCTTCTGGCAGCAAAGGAATTTCTAGAAGAAGCAAAGGAATATTTAGAAAAATAGAATGAGTATCAGAACCGTCCCCATTCTTTTCTATTTGACATTAATTTAATTTATATATATAATATAGCACACACTAAAAGTGGCAGTTGCCACTTTTATTTTTTATTTGCGATATTACAATAATGAATTTAATTGAAGAAATTGAAAAAACCGTTAAACCTGTACTGGATGAACTGAATTTTGAACTGGTTGAAGTCAAATTCAGCAGAGAAGGAAATAGCCGTGTTTTGAGGATATGTATTGACAAAGCCAGGCCAATTGACGAAAATGATAGAATAACGCTTAAGGATTGTGGAAACGTGAGCGAGAGAATAGGCTTTTTAATTGACCAGGCAGATTTAATAAAGGATAATTATACATTAGAGGTATCATCACCCGGAATTAACAGACCATTGAAAAAGGAATCGGATTTTTTGAGATTCAGGAATAAAAAGATATCTGTCAAACTTTACATGCCTGTAAATGGTCAGAAAAATTTTACAGGGCATCTTCGTTCATTTGAAAACAACGTGTTGAAACTTGAAGCGGAACCGGATAAAATCATTGAATTTCAAATGAAGGATATCGCTTCTGCAAAACTTGAACCCGATATAAAATTGAGTTAGGACTGGAGAGATAAATTATGGCTGAGGTTAAGAGTGAATTATTACCGGTGCTTGAGCAGATAGAAAAAGAAAAAGGAATCAAAAAAGAAGAAATACTTAAAGTAATTGAGGGAGCAGTCATTTCTGCTTATAAAAAGCATGTTGGCAGAGATGTCAATGTTGAAGCAAAAATTGATCCCGGGATTGGTGCAATCAGTGCCTGTGTTATAAAAAAAGTGGTTGAAGAAATAAAAAATCCTAATTTAGAGATTTTACTTCAGGAAGCGGTTGTAATAGACCCCCAATCCGTTGTGGGTAATGAAATCAGGATTCCTCTTGATACGCAGGAATTTTCTCGTATAGCAGCACAAATTTCAAAACAGGTTATTATTCAGAAGATACGGGAATCAGAACGGACGAGTTTATATGATGAGTTTAAAGCAAAGGAAGGAAACGTTGTAAGCGGGATGGTATATAGATTTATAGGAGATAATATTGTGGTTGACCTGAACAAGACCGAAGGTATACTGCCCGTGCGCGAACAATCACGGCATGAAAATTTTCATGTTGGCGAACATATCAGAGTATTAATACTGAATGTAGAGAAAATTTCCCGGGGTCCGAGAATATTGCTTTCCAGGAGTCATATTGATTTACCCAGAAGATTATTTGAGCTGGAAGTGCCGGAAGTTTACGAGAAGGTTGTTGAAATAGTTAAATTGGTGCGAAGTCCGGGATTTAGAACAAAAATTGCAGTTATATCAAATAATCCCAGGGTTGACCCCGTCGGTGCCTGTGTAGGAGTGAAGGGTTCAAGAATAAAGCCGATAATTGATGAATTACGGGGTGAACGCATTGATTTGATTCCATACTCAAAAGAACCCAATAAATTTATCACCAGCGCCTTATCTCCTGCTAAAGTGGTCAGTGTTAATTTTGTTGACCCGGCAAATAAGAAAGCAGAGGTGATAGTTACCGATGATATGCTTCCGATAGCAATTGGAAAAAAAGGTTCCAATGTTGCTTTGGCAGCAAGGCTGACCGGGTGGGAAATAAGAGTGAAATCAGAGTCACAAAAAAAGCAGGAAATAGAAACAAAAACTGTTCAAGCTGTTGAAACAATAACCCAACTGCCGGGCGTGGGACCTAAAATTGCCGAAGTGCTGTTGAAGAGTGGCTGGACTGAGATTGAAAAGATTGCTTCTGCAAAACCCGATGACCTCACAGTCTTGCATGGCATAGGAGAAAAAACCGCCCAGTCTATTATTGATTCAGCAAAAAAATTCTTGAAGCTTAGAAAATTATAAAAGGGTAAACCCTTAATTCCTGGAATTTACCCTTTAGGGTTTTATTCTTCAGGATTTTACTTGAAGACGAGGAAAGATGGAGAAGAAAGTAAAAATAAGCAAACCAAAAACGAAAAAAACAGCAAAGAAAACCGCTAAAGCAACAGATAAAAAGGTTACTACCAGGATAAAGAAAAAACCGCCAGCTGTTAGAAAGAAAAAGATTATAAAAAGAGAACTGGTTATTATTCCCAAAAAGCGCAAGGAAGAGGTAGTAACAGTTGAAGAGAAGATAGTACAGAAAGAAGTCAAAGAAGTCAAGGAAGTCAAAGAAGTCAAGCCCGCTCCTCCCGAAATACCCAGGGTCGTTACTGTCCCGCCGGTGGGACAACCAGCATTTCCAACAAAACCCAGAATAAAAATTAATGAACTTACTACGATTAAAGAATTCAGTCAGAAAATAAATGTTCCATTGCAGGAAGTGCTGAAGAAGTTTCTGTCCATGGGTGCTTTAGTAAGCAGCATGAACCAGAGATTAGAACCCGATGTCGCTCAATTAATAGCAGATGAGTTTGGTTATGGAATTGAATTCTTACCGTTATATGAAGAAGAATCGTTAGAGGTTTCAGACGATGTGAGTCAATTGAAACCGAGAGCTCCCGTGGTTACGGTTATGGGACATATTGACCACGGTAAAACGTCGCTCCTGGATGCTATAAGACAGACAAAAGTCACGGAACAGGAACACGGCGGTATAACGCAGCATATAGGAGCATATAAGGTGACGACCAAAAAAGGTGACATAGTTTTTCTGGACACCCCGGGTCATGAAGCATTCATGTCAATGCGTGCTCATGGTGCAAAAATAACAGATATAGTGGTTTTAATTGTTTCTGCTGATGACGGCGTGATGCCTCAGACCGTTGAGGCAATAGACCATGCCCGTGCCGCCGGTGTGCCGATAATCGTTGCCATAAATAAAATAGATTTACCAAATGCCAATCCCCAGCAGGTAAAACAGCAGTTGACCAAGCATAATCTCGTGGCTGATGATTGGGGAGGAGAGACATTTATTGTAGAAATTTCCGCACGGAATAAAATAAATCTGGATAAACTTCTTGAGACAATACTTTTTCAGGCAGAATTAATGAACCTTAAAGCGAACCCTTCAAGAGCTGCTCAGGGGGTTATAGTTGAATCAAGACTTGACTCCAAAAAAGGATATTTAGTGACAGTCCTGATGCAAAAAGGCACGTTAAAAATTTCAGATTCCTTTGTTTGCGGATTATGCTGCGGGAAAGTACGTGCAATTACAAATGATATCGGCAAACGTATAAATACTGCGGTGCCCTCTACGCCCGTTGAAGTTCTTGGATTTAATGATTTACCGGTTGCAGGTGAAAAATTTATTGTTGTTAAGAACGAACAAATAGCTAAGGATATTGTTGAGAAAAGGAAAACCCTTGCTAAACAACAAAAATTTGAAGGACGCCAGCACGTTTCCCTGAGCGACCTTGCTGCAGGGAAGATTAAGCAGTTTAATTTAATATTAAAGACAGATGTGGCAGGTTCCCTGGAAGCTGTGTGCGGTGCTTTAGAACGAGTACCCACTGAAGAAGTAAAGTTGAATATAGTGCACTCTGGTGTCGGGACAATAACAGAATCAGATGTAAATCTGGCAATCACTACCGATTCTGTTATTATTGGATTTAATGTTCGTTCGGATGTTAATTCAGAAGAGTTAGCAAAAAGAGAAGGCGTTGACGTCCGAACTTACAGAATTATTTATGAACTTATTAAGGATATTGAATCAGCCAGAAAAGGAATGCTTGAACCTAAAGTTATAGAGACGGTTATAGGGAAGGCGGAGGTCAGGAAAATTTTCAGGACAAGTCACGGTGCAGTCCTGGGATGTATGGTTCTTGAAGGAAAAATACAGCGTGGGGCACACGGAAGGTTATTGCGGGACAACGTAATTGTCCATAATGGTATATTGGCGTCATTAAGACGCTTTAAGGATGATGTCAGGGAAGTTGAAAAAGGATATGAATGCGGTATAGTGCTTGAAAATTTTAATGATGTAAAGGAAGGCGATTTAATAGAAGTTTATATACAGGAAAAAGTTGCCATAGAGTAAGGAATAGAGGCTTTAGCCTCGTTATTTATTAATATGCTTCCCTATAAGCGTTCTGAAAGAATAAGAAAATTACTGCAGGAAGAAATTTCAAAGATATTACGGGATATAAAAGACCCGAAGTTGGGATTTGTGACTGTAACAGAAGTGAAAATAAGTGATGACCTTTCCGTATCCAGAGTGTTTTACTCAGTCCTGGGAGATGAAAAGGAACGCAGTGATACAGGAAAAGTATTGTCCAAAGCAACCGGTTACATAAGACATTGTTTAAGTTGTAGTTTGGAGTTGCGTAAAGTCCCGGATATTGAATTCATATATGATGATACAGCAGAACGTGCGGTAAGGATATATTCTCTATTAGACGGGATAAAGGATGAAGAGAAGACATCAAGAAAATGAAAAAAGCAGAAGCAAAAGTAGTTGACGATATACTCAGGACACTTAAGGAAAACCACTCGTTTTTTATTACAGGTCATACCAAACCTGACGGTGATACAATAGGTTGTGAATTAGCTATGGCAATGTGGCTGGAAAAGGACAATAAGAAGGTAGATATCGTTAATGCTGACTCTTTACCGGGAAATTTGTCTTTTTTGCCACAAAGTAGAGTTATAAAACAAAAGGAGCATATAAAAAATAAGAATTACATTTATGATGTTGGAATAATTTTTGAATGTCCTGATATAGAACTTATGGGCAACGTAATAAACCTGAACTTGCTGAAGAAAATAATTAATATAGACCATCATACTACCGGGAACTGGAAGCAGCAAAGCGCCAATGAATATAAATATATTGCCCCGGAGTCATCGTCCTGCGCTGAGCTGGTATGGCGGTTGATGGATAAATCCGGACACAGACCTTCTAAAGATGAGGCTTTGTGTCTTTATACGGGCATTGTTACAGACACGGGTAAATTCCAGCATTCAAATACTACACCCGAAAGTTTAAGAATTGCTTCTGAATTAATAGAAATTGGAGTTGACCCTGTCCGGGTCTATAAAAATATTTATGGAAATAAATCGCATGGGTCATTGAAACTGCTCTCCTGTGCACTTGGGACACTGGAAGTTAAGGATTCTATAGCCTGGTTATGTATTACAAGGGATATGTACAAAAAAACCGGCACCGATGAATACGATACAGAGGGTATTGTGGATTATGCCGGGATGATTCCCGGTGTCCGGGTGTTTTTTTTATTGCGTGAGTTAGCAGACGGCAATTCTATAAAAGTCAGTCTGAGGTCATACGATAATATTGATGCGGGACTTATTGCCGGGAAGTTCGGCGGCGGCGGACATAAGCATGCAGCGGGTTTTCAAATAGAAGGAGATATTAATAAGGTTAAAAAACAAACAATTAAATATTTGAGAAAGGTCATAGAATGAATATTGAAGGCATGTTAAACGTTAATAAACCCGAAGGTATAACGTCCTATGATGTTATAAGGTTATTGAAGAAAAAATTAGGAATGGAAAAAATTGGCCATTGCGGGACACTTGACCCGATAGCAAGTGGTGTCCTACCCGTTCTTTTTGGCAGGACAACAAAATTGTTTGACTCATTCATAGAGTCTAAAAAAGTTTATCGCACAAAGATAGTTTTTGGTTTTGAAACTGATACAGGCGATAGGACAGGCAGGGTGATAAAAAAGAATGAAAATCCCCCTCAGTCCCCCTTTGGTAAAGGGGGAATAAAAGGGGGATTTGATGAGGGTAGAATAAGAGAGGTAATTAAAAGTTTTGTCGGTGAAATTGAACAGGTTGCTCCGATGTATTCGGCACTGAATTACAAGGGTAGAAAACTTTATGAACTTGCGAGGGCAGGTAAAATTATTCCGGAAGAGTTGCGCAGGCGCAAGGTAAAAATATATGAGATTAATCTTGTGAATTATAAATATCCTTGTGCTGAAATTTATATTGAATGTTCAAAAGGCACGTACATTCGCAGTTTAGTTATTGATTTGGGCCGTAAATTAAATTGTTTTGCTACAGTGTCGGGTATTGTCAGAGAGAGGACAGGGACTTTTGACCTTGATTCCAGCGTGGGTTTTGATAAACTGAAGGATATGACAAGAGAGGATATATGTAAAAAGATTAAATCCCCTTCAGTCCCCCTTTGATAAAGGGGGAATAAAAGGGGGATTTTAAAAGGATTTTTCGGATGAACGTAGTGTTGACTATAGGGTTTTTTGATGGTGTGCATATCGGGCACCGGAAGTTAATAAATTCAGTAATAGAAAAAGCAAAAACATTGCCTGACTGTAAAAGTATAGTTCTAACTTTTGAACGGGTTTTACAGAGTGGTTGCGGGTTGTTAACGTCTTTAGAAGAAAAAATTGTAATATTAAAAGAGACGGATATTGACCAGATTGAGGTTGTAAAATTTACTGAAAAATTCAGTTCCACAACTCCCGAAGATTTCTTCTATAACATAATAATGAAAAAATACAATACTAAAACAATGATTGTCGGATATGATTTCGTCTTTGGTAAAGATAGAAAAGGCAGTACAGCCATACTCGGGGAGATGTGTGAAAAAAATAACATGGAATTAATCGTTTTAGAACCAGTTCTTTATAAAGATACCATAGTCTCATCATCTTATATACGGAAGTGTTTAATGGAAGGTAGAATTGAACTGGTAAATATACTCCTGGGCAGAGATTATTCAATTGAAGGTGAAGTAGTGAAAGGCAAGGGATTAGGGAAGGGACTGGGTTTTCCGACAGCAAATCTGAAGGTAAAAGGAGAAGGGAAACTCCTGCCTGAAGGGGTGTATGGTGGATTTGTCAGTGTAGATAATAGCTCCTACAGGGCATTGATAAACATTGGTTCCTGCCCGACTCTATCTTCCTGCAATGTCATTCAACCTGAAATACATATCCTGGATTTTGATAAAGAAATTTCAAATAAAACCCTGAAGTTCTGTTTTAAGAGAAAGCTACGCGATGAAAAAAAATTTATTAATATTGAAGAATTAAAAAATCAAATAAAAAAGGATATTATATTTACAAATGCGTAAGGATTACAAAACGTCGGATTTAAGAAATGTGTGTATCGCCGGGAGCAATTCCACCGGAAAAACCTCACTCTCTGAAGCAATACTTTATCAAACGGACGTTATAACACGCCTGGGCAGTGTCCCCGAAGGGAATACCGTTTGTGATTACAACAAAGATGAAATAGAGAGAAGTATTTCTATCAATTTAGCGGTTGTGTGTTTGGAATACAGGGATAAAAAAATTAATTTAATTGACATGCCTGGTTACAGCGATTTCATAGGTGAAGTTATGTCGGGCATCAGGGTAGTGGAAGGGGCCGTGTTCGTGATTAGTGCAGATACCGGTATTGATGCAATGGCAGAAGATGTATGGGAAAATTTATCCCGGCAGAAAAAGCCGACATTGATTTTTATAAATAAACTTGATAAGGAGAATATTGATTTTGAAAATATACTTGCAGGGATTGAATCAAAATTAGGGATAAAAACCACCCTGGTTACTTACCCAGCCAGGACAGGCGCTGAAATAGACTCTTATGTAGATTTGATAAAAATGAAAAAAATAACGGTTTCTACTTCTACGAAGGATAAAACCGTTGAAGAGAGTCCTGTAGAAAAAAACACTAATATTGACAGATATCGTGATAAACTGATTGATTCTATTGCCTCAGTGGATGACACGCTTACTGAAAAATATTTAGAAGGCAGGGAGATAAACGAAAACGAACTGGTAAAAGGTCTAAAGACAGGATTCAGCGAGATGAAACTCCTGCCTGTTATGTGTGGTGCAGGGACAAGGTCTGTCGGTATTACTTCTCTGCTTGATTTTATTGCCGAATATTTCCCGCCACCGGTATTGATGAGTCAACAGAATAATAAATCCGCAGGATTGGTGTTTAAGACTGTGAACGAACCGGGTATGGGGCAGATGAATTTTGTCAGAGTATTTTCAGGTCAGTTAAATTCCGGTATGGATATGTATAATGTAACCCGACAGGTGCGTGAGAGGACCGGGCAGCTATGTTTTTTACAGGGGAAAAAGAGGATTGAAACGCAATCAATTATTGCCGGTGATATGGGCGCTATGATAAAACTTAAGGAAACTAAAACAAACGACATAGTTGCCGAGGGAAAAATGGATACTCAGGAACTGAAGGATTTTCAACCGGTGAATTTTCCTAAAACTGTCCTGGATATGGCTGTTTATTCCAAATCAAAGAGTGAAGAGGATAAAGTCGGTAATGCACTTGCCGCAATTGTTCTGGAGGACCAGACAATAAAGTTTAACTATAACCCCGATACGAAGGAAATGATAGTTTCGGGTATGGGAAACTTGCAATTAGAAGTTATGTTGTCCAGGATAAAATCCCGCTATGGTGTGGATATAGAACTGAGACAGGCGAGAATACCGTATAAGGAAACCGTCAGGGGGACAGCTGAAGTCCAGGGGAAATATAAAAGGCAGTCGGGTGGAAGGGGACAGTATGGCGACTGCTGGCTCAGGATAGAAGCACAGGAACGCGGTAAGGGATATGAGTTTGTTGATAAAATTTTTGGCGGTGCGATACCCAAGAATTACGTACCGTCAGTTGAAAAAGGCGTTGTCGGAGCTATGGCTGAGGGAGTTATTGCCGGCTACCCCCTAACAGATATCAGGGTTACGGTTTTTGACGGTTCATATCATGAAGTTGATTCAAGTGATATGGCGTTCAAAATTGCTGCTGCAATGGCTTTAAGAAAGGGAGTAACCTCCGCAAAGCCGTGTGTCATTGAACCCATTATGAACGTTGAAGTGGCGGTGCCTGAAGAATACTTAGGTAGCATAATGGGTGACCTGAACTCAAGGAGAGGGAGGGTCCTGGGTATGGATAAAGTTGGTAAGAAAAATTTAGTAAAAGCGCAGGTCCCGGCAGGTGAAATATCAAATTATGCAATTGATTTACGCTCAATTACAAGGGGGTATGGAAAATTCAGTGTCAGTTTCTCTCATTATGAAGAACTGCCCCAAAATATTGCACAGACATTGATTGAAAAACATCAAAAATCGGGACAAGAATAGGAGAAAAAAATGTTAGAAAGTAAAGCAAAGAAACAAATAATTGAGAAATTCAAGATTCATCCGACAGATACGGGTTCATCAGATGTCCAGATTGCTCTCTTAACAGAAAGAATTAAAACTTTATCAGGGCATTTTAAAGGTCACCCCAAGGACTTTAGTTCCCGTCATGGTTTTTTGAAACTTATCGGACAGAGGAGGCGATTACTCAATTATTTGAAAAGAGATAAAGATCAGAATTATGGAAGTGTTATTAAAAAATTGGAACTGGATAAATGACCCCATAGGAAATTATGAAAGGGTAAACCCTTAATTCCTGGAGTTAATCCTTCAGGATTTTACTTAAAAGGAGTATTTTAAAACTTTATGGAAAAAATAAAAATTAAAATCAAAGACAATGAAGTAGAAATAGAAACAGGTAATATGGCAAAGCAGGCAAACGGGGCTGTGCTTGTAAAATCAGGCGGAACTGCGGTACTGGCAACGGTATCAATGGGTAAAGACCCTCTGACGGAAGAGGAAAGAAAGTATGACATGCTTCCCCTCACGGTAGATTACAGAGAACGCACCTATGCGGTCGGGAAAATCCCGGGTGGTTTTTTTAAACGTGAAGGACGGCCCAAAGAGAAAGAAACGCTTGTCTCAAGATTTATTGATAGGTCAATCAGACCATTATTCCCGCGAGGGTTTGACCACAAGATACAGGTGAGTGTTCTTGTTCTCTCCTGTGATGGCGAGAATGACACGGAAATACCGGCGTTGATTGGGACGTCTGCTGCTCTGACAATTTCTGATATACCTTTTAATGGACCAATCGGAGCTGTCCGCGTGGGTAAACTCAAAGACAATTTTGTTATTAATCCCAGGCACTCCGAACAACAAACAAGCGGTATGGATTTGATTATTGTAGGCGGAAGAGATTCCATTATTATGATGGAACTCGGGGCAGATGAAGAACAGGAAGAGGATATAATTAAGGCGATTGAGATTGGACAGGGAGAGTTTTCCGGAATATGTGAAGCACAGACGGAATTAAAAAACAGGGTCGGCAAAACTAAAATTGAGTTTCATGAAAAAGAATATGACAGAGAGTTCGTAAATAAAACAAAGTCTGCACTTAGCGATAAAATAGCAGGACTGTTTAATCTAAAGGATAAATCTGATATTAACGATAAAATAGACGAATTAAAGAAAGAAATCAGGAAAAAGTTTATTACTGACCACAGTGAAATGGATATAAATTCCATGTTTGATAACACTCTTAAAAACGGAATAAGACAATCCATATTGGAAAATAAAATACGGGTTGACGGTCGCAAAAAAAATGATATTAGAAATATAAGTTGTTCCGTTGGCGTTTTGCCCAGGGCACACGGGTCTGCATTGTTTACCCGCGGACAGACACAATCTCTCGTAGCGGTTACGTTAGGTACACCAAAAGAGAGGCAGGTTATGGAAGAACTTGAAGGAGAATATAAAGAAAGATTTCTTTTTCACTATAATTTCCCGGGATTTGCTACGGGTGAAGTCAGGCCGGAAAGGGGGACCTCCAGGCGGGAAATAGGTCACGGAGCACTTGCAAAAAGGGCAATAAGCGCTATATTACCGCCAGAACAGGAATTTCCGTATACCCTTCGTTTAGTTTCAGAAATCCTTGAATCAAATGGTTCATCTTCAATGGCAAGTGTCTGCGGCGGTTCCCTGGCCTTGTTTGATGCAGGTGTGCCCGTAAAATCAAACGTTGCGGGTATTGCCATGGGGTTGATAAAAGAAAATGATGAGTACATTATATTGACCGATATAGCAGGACTTGAAGACCATTTTGGTGACATGGACTTTAAAATTGCGGGTACAAAAAAAGGTATCACCGCATTACAGTTAGACCTTAAAATTTCCGGTATAAATGTAAAGCTAATCAATGAAGTTTTTGTCCAGGCAAAGACAGCAAGGTTAACTATCCTTGATAAAATGTCAGAAGTGATTGCCGAACCCCGTAAGGAACTTTCAAGTTATGCACCCAAGATGATAATACTACAGATTCCACAGACAAAAATCGGAGAATTAATCGGTCCGGGTGGAAAGAACATAAAACGTATTATTGAAGAAACAGGGACAAAGATTGATATTGAAGACAGTGGACAGGTATTTATATCTGCTGAAAGTTCTGAAAGTATTGAACGTGCACGGCAGATGGTGGAATATTGCGCTGCCGAGGTAGAAATTGGTAAAACATATAAAGGCAGGGCTACCCGGGTAACTCCTTTTGGTGTATTCGTAGAAGTCATGCCCGGTAAAGAGGGGTTGGTGCATATTTCACAGTTAGCCGAGCACCATGTCAAAAAGGTTGAGGACGTTGTTAAAGAGGGTGACGAGGTTACTGTCAAAGTTACCGATATAGATAATCAGGGAAGAGTCGTTTTATCGCGGAAAGCAGCACTAAAAATATAATGGTACAATGACTAACTCAAAAGAACAAAAAAAAGTTGATAAAATCAGTGAACTTTACAATCTCATGATTGATGAAAATCTTGAGGAACTTGAATTAAAGGACAGTACGCATCATGTCAAACTTAGACGCAAATCGGCAAAAACCAAACCCGAAGTAACTCCTGTAGTTACTAAAGAGACAATAACAGGTACAAGAATAAAATCACCGTTGAACGGTACATTTTACCGTGCACTGTCACCGCAGTCCGAACCTTTTGTTAAGGAGGGTGATACGGTGGAACAGGGTGCTATACTTTATATTATTGAAGCGATGAAGGTTATGAACGAAATCAGAACTGAGAAAAGGTGCAGGATAACGAGGATATTCGTTGAAAACGGTAAAGTGGTAAATGTCGGAGAAGATATGTTTTTGATAGAGTTATTATAGAGATTATGAATTCCACAGAAAATTTATTAGGTACAACGGCAGGCAGAATCCTGGAGTACCTCTCTAAGGAGCAGGAGTGCGATATAATCAAATTAAAATTTACGCTTAAACTGAATAATTCATTGCTTTTTTTAGGGTTAGGATGGTTAGCACGGGAAGATAAAATAGTCATTATTCAGTCGAAAAACACCTATTTGATAAAATTGAAGAAAATGTGAAACGTCTCCATTTTTATGGCATACAGATATTTCCAATCACGCGTAAAACAAAAACAGCATAAGATAAAGAAAATAAAATCTATTACTATTTTCTTTATCGCTGTTATACTTCTATTCTGTTTAATCTCTCCACAGCAGTTTGGTATTGTGGGAAAAAAATTCAAAGAGTGGTTTTCAATCATTTTTGGCCAGGCTATGTTTCTTGTTCCTGTTTTTCTGGCATTTTACTCCTGGCAGTTGCTTAAATATAAAAAGGCGAAACCGCAGCATATTATACTTTCTGTTAGTCTGATTCTGCTTATAAGTTCATTCCTGAATATAATTGGTAAATTTTATAAAACAAATTATGGCGGCTGGACAGGTAAATTTCTGGGAGATAATATTTTTGAAAGATTATTCGGTGGGACAGGGTCAATTTTTGTAGTTGTTATCGGTATCCTTTATTTAATAACATTACTCTTCAACATATCCCTATCTGAAATTATAGGATTTATTTCAAATAGAATAAAAAAGGATTTAGAAGAATGGAAAAAGACCAGTGAACTTAATAAAAAGATAAAATCTCTTCCTGAGTCTGAAAAAATTATTAAGGTAAAACCTGAGCCACTACCCGAAATTCCAGGTGAACCTAAAATAGTAGTTGAGAAAAAACCCGGGATTAAGCCAAGGGTTGAAGAAAAAATTGAAAAGCAGAAAGTTGAGTATAAAATTCCATCGGTTGATTTGCTGCGGAAAGTACCCGGCTTTGAAAAAAAATACGAAAAGGAAGAGATGCGTGCAAAAGCAAAATTGCTTGAAGAAACACTTGCGAGTTTTAATGTTTTTGCAAAAGTCATTGACATAACCCCGGGACCTGTTGTTACAAGGTTTGATTTGGAACCGGCCTCGGGAGTGAAAGTGCAGTCAATAACAGCACGTGTCAATGACATTTCCCTTGCAATGAAGACCTCAAGGCTGCATATAATTGCACCTGTCCCGGGTAAAGCCGCCATAGGTATTGAAATCCCTAACCCGGAGATTAACATTGTGGGCTTGCGTGAAATTGTTATGTCTGAAAAATTTCAGAACTCCAAATCTAAACTTACAATCGGACTCGGGAAGACGTCTACCGGTGAACCCTATGTTGCTGATCTTGAAACGATGCCTCATCTCTTAATTGCGGGTGCAACAGGGTCGGGTAAGAGTGTTTGTATTCATTCTATAATTTCTTCAATCCTGTTCAAGTCAAAACCTGACGAGGTAAAATTTCTTTTAATTGACCCGAAGAGGTTGGAATTACCGACGTACAATGACCTGCCTCATCTTTATGACCCGAAGGTTCCTGCTGAGAAAGCAGGTGTTGTTACACAGGCAAAACAGGCCTCAAGGTCATTGCAATATCTTGTCAAGATTATGGAAAAAAGGTATGAAAAGTTTGCACAGGCAACTGTCCGCAATATTGAGGGATACAATGCTCTTATGGAAAAGAAAGGACAAAAGAAAGAGTTTTATATAGTGGTCATAATTGACGAACTGGCAGATTTGATGCTGACAATACCAAAAGAAGTAGAAGATGCTGTCCAGCGATTAGCACAGATGGCAAGGGCAGTTGGTATCCATCTGGTTCTGGCGACACAGAGGCCAAGTGTTGATGTAATAACAGGTGTGATTAAGGCAAATTTATCTTCCCGGATCGCTTTTCAGGTTCTTTCAAAGATAGATTCACGGGTAATACTTGACGTTGTGGGAGCAGAAGACCTGCTGGGCAGGGGAGATATGTTGTTCTTACCTACGGGTGAACCGCAACCCATACGTCTGCAGGGCGCTTATCTGTCTGAAAAAGACATAGAAGCAGTTGTCGGTTTCATCCGTCAGCAGGGTGTGAAACCGGAATATGAAGATGATATAGTGAAAACGGTGCAAAAGGAACAGGAATCAAAAGAAGACGAGACAAAGGAGACATATTTGAAACAGGCATTGGTGCTTATTAAAGAACGCAAGAGGGTATCACAGGACCTGCTGAAGGCTCACTTCGGTTCATCTGCACGGGCGAGTGATGTTTTGAGTTTGCTTGAAGTTAGAGGATTCATAGTCAAACCCGAAGGGACAAACAGATGGCAGATATTATTTGATAAAATAGACGAGTACATGGAGCCCGCAGATGAGAACTGATATAGTTTCCTCCCTTGGAGTCCCCGTTTTTATTTTTATATTTTTGTGTTCAGTAATCAACGCCATAGAAATTGACGAGGTTCTGGAGAATATACAGAAGAAAGAAAATGGAATCAGTGACCTGAAAGTCAAAATTATTCAGAGAATAGAGTTTAAGGAAGTTGACGAGAAACATACTATCCGGAGTGAAGTCACATTTAAAAAGCCGGATAAAATTTTATTGATTCAGCAGGACCCGGAAAGCAAAACAATTGTTTCAGACGGAAAGAAATTATTCATATACAGTCCGCTGACTAAACAGGTGTTTGTTGAGACCTGGAAGAACTGGAAGGGCATTTCATATATTATCCCGGGCATTTTCAATCCGGAAGGTAGAATTCAGGATTTGAAAAAGAACTATGTTTTTGAATTATTGAATGAAGAAAAAGATGCATATGTAATCTTACTCAAACCCAAACGGACAAAAAAGATAGTCCTGCGGACAAAAAAACATTTACCTGAAAGATTTGAATTCAATATGTGGATTTCCAGAGAGGATTTCCTGCCTGTTAAAAGTAAATTCATCAGCCAGACGGTTGTGTGTATAACAGAATTAACAGATTGGCAGGTAAATTTAGAGCCTCCTGATGAATTGTTCCGGTTCAAAATACCCGCTGATGTTGAAGTGCTCAGGTTGGAATGACAGGTATGACAATAGCAACAAAACTAACTTTATTAAGAGTAATTCTTATACCGGTATTTGTTGTGCTTATGTTTATTAACAATTTATGGACATGGATATTATCTTTGATAATATTTATTATTGCTGCATTGACAGATGCATTTGACGGATTTTTAGCCCGTAAATTTAACGATGTATCAAAATTCGGTATTTTCTTTGACCCCCTGGCTGATAAGTTATTGATATCTTCTGCATTTATAACGTTTGTCGGATTGCCTGAATTGGGAATACCTGCCTGGATGGTCGTATTGATTATTTCCCGGGAGTTTATTATTACAGGATTAAGGCTTATTGCTATGTCACAGGGAAAAGTCGTTTCTGCTGATTTGATTGGTAAATTCAAAACAACGTCTCAAATTATTGTGATAATTATTATACTTGTCATAATTGTTTTTCATTCTTTTTCTAAATCCCAGGGTTATGAAAATTATTCCCGGATAGCATTAATATTGTTAAAATTGCCCTTCTGGTTAACGTTATCCGTTTCTCTTGTAACAGCATATTCGGGCATATCTTATATTTATAGACATCGTGATATTATAAAATTAGAGTTTAATAATAAAAAATAAGTGAACTTAATAATAAAAACACTCTCCACGGGATTTTTTACAGGATACATACCTCTTGCTCCCGGTACCTTCGGGACCATTCTTTCCGCAGTAGTTTACTGGCAGTTATTTCCAAAAAACACTACTATGCAGATAATAATTGTATCGCTTAGTATTATTATCGCCATAATTGTTGCCGGGCAATCAGAAAAAGAGACCGGCAGAAAAGACGACAGGAGAATTGTAATAGATGAAATCGTAGGTTTTTGGGTATGCATGCTATTTATCCCGCATAGAATTACATTTTTTGCAGCAGGTTTTCTGCTTTTCCGCTTTTTTGACATAATAAAAATCCCGCCTGTAAAGAAGTTAGAGAAATTACCCGGTGGATTCGGTATAGTCCTTGATGATATTGCAGCAGGCGTTATGACTAATATAGTTCTGCAAATATTGAAAATCTTTATACTATGCAGATTTTAACAGCAGCTATTATTGCATTTCTTATTGCTTCCTGGGTATATAATGACGCCAGGAGTCGCGGAATAAATGGCTTGCCCTGGGCTTTGCTTACGTTTTTAGTTATGATTGTCGGACTGCCGCTTTATTTGTTCAGCAGACCAAAAGGTCAACTTGTAGAATGTTCAAATTGCAACAAGAGAAAGTTGGATTCACTTCCTATATGTCCTCATTGCAGTCAATATACACGTGTAGCAGAAGGAGCAGAAGTCTATGATAAAAAGAAAGTATGCAATAATTGCGGTAGGATAATAGAATCTTACTGGAATTTCTGTCC
>Ga0210049_1002010_pt1 | contig 19144 bp, 15 predicted proteins | sample CryGeyCG2014_300_2_FD_183964 | JGI IMG/M metagenome (GOLD analysis project Ga0210049, IMG submission 183964) | Groundwater microbial communities from aquifer - Crystal Geyser CG06_land_8/20/14_3.00 (SPAdes) (version 2) | ecosystem: Environmental > Aquatic > Deep subsurface > Groundwater | place... | reverse complement strand
GGGGGCATAGAAAAGATGTTAAAGGATATGCCAACGGACTGAAAGAGTTTGACAACAGCCTTCCTGAGATTTTAGGCTTGCTAGCCGATGGTGATCTGCTGATTATTACTGCTGATCATGGATGCGATCCCACAACCCCGGGTACAGATCATTCCAGAGAGTACGTTCCTCTGCTGGTGTTTAACCCATCCTATACTAAAGGAAGATGTTTAGGTGTCAGGCGTACCTTTGCCGATGTAGGACAGACCATAGCCTCGGCATTCGGTGTAAATTCCCTTGAGAATGGAACGAGTTTTTTGAAAGATGTCCTTCATCCGGATTTGGTTAGAATATAAGTAACTATTCAAGCAGGCGCAAAGGCACAGAGTACCAAAGGCACAAAGAAGGAAAAAACAACGAAACGACCCTGATCTGCTTTGTGCCTATGTGCCTTTGCCACTTTGTGCCTGAATAGTTACGAATATAATCAAATATAATACACCTCAAAGGCTGACCATTCTCCTTCCTGAAATCAGGAAACTCCAGGCATTTTTATCTTGACATAAAATAAACCATATATAAAATAAACCACAAAATGTATAATAAATAGACACAATTCTTCCCTTTAAAGGCTTAACAATAATGGTTGAAGCAGACAAGTTAAGACAAAAAGGATTGTTTGATAGGGTACAAATAAATGAACAGATACTCAATATATTTGATTATCTCTATGACGGTATAATTATTGTTTCTAAAGATAGTACTGTGATTTATGTTAACCCTGCCTATGCCAGGATTCTTGGTGTTTCGCCTGAGAAGTTAATCGGAAAGAAGCTTTCATTGATTGAACCAAACACCAAAGCACTTAACGTATTAAAAGATGGAAAGCCAATTGTTGATAAACATTTATACATCGAAACCCTGAAAGCCGAGGTAAGGGCTACTACATTACCTCTGCCATCGAGCAAAAACATTTGCGGAGCCATAACCATCCTTACCAGTATAAAATGGAATGAGAACAACCTCGAAGAAATAAATTATGAGAAACTGATAGCCGAATATCTGAAGGATGAACTCTTACTAAAAGAGCCATTACCTCCAGAATTCAATCTATTGATAGGGGAAGATAAGGCATTCAAGAAGGCCTTATATAGAGCTAAAAGGGCAGCAAAGACAGATATACCTGTCTTGATAAGAGGGGATAGCGGTACTGGCAAAGAGTTGTTAGTACAGGCAATACATAATGCCGGTAACAGAAGCCGGTATCCCATTTTAGAGGTCAACTGCGCTGCAATTCCCGATACGCTTCTGGAGGCTGAGTTATTCGGATATGAAAAGGGGGCGTTTACAGGAGCCAGCCAGCAGGGTAAAAAGGGTTTGTTCGAAATAGCCAATAATGGAACGGTTTTTCTGGATGAGATAGGAGATACCAGCCTATCCATGCAGGCAAAGCTGCTTAGAGTATTGCAACAAAATGAGTTCAAAAGGCTTGGAGGAACGGAAAAGATCAAAGTCAATGTGAGGGTTATATCGGCCACAAATAAGAACCTTGAGGAACTTTTACGAAAAGGGGAGTTCAGGGAAGACATTTACTATAGATTAAATACGATATCCATCACCTTACCTTGTCTTCGTGAAAGGAGAGATGACATAGATTGCCTGATAGAATATTTTCTCAAAATATTTAGCGAAAAATACCAGAATGAGATAAAGATGTCTGGGGATGCTCACGATCTGTTGAAAGGCTACAGTTGGCCTGGAAATGTGCGTGAGCTCAGGAATGTAATCGAATATGCCGTTACAATGAGTGATTCGGCTACGATAAAGCAAGAACACCTTCCCCAGTACCTTATAACCAATGATAACGAAGATAGAATAAATATATTCCCCAGGTTATCTCATACATCGGATATTAGGAGTAAAGATGGGGCCTTTTTGGATCGGATATTGGGCTCGACAGAGGCAGAGGCAATTAAACAAGCCATTGAAAAAACAAAAAATAAAACGGAAGCCATAAAGCTTTTGGGGATGAGCAGAAGGGCCTTCTACTATAAGCTCAAGAAGTATAATCTGGAAGGATTGTGTTAGTTGTTAAAGCTACTTATTTCTATTCAAGATTTATACATTTTTTAAACAACCCTGAATTTAAACTTCTCCAAAAATCACCACCCATCCACCCTTTAAACCCCCTTCATATATCAGTTTAAAAGGTACTGTATACTATTTATATACTGAGGATGCCAGGAATGACCTGCCAAGAGGGCAAACATTGTATTTGCATTTTCTGTAATACCTTTGAATATCAGGATGTTAAGTAGTTAATCGGGGGGTATGAATCTTTCCTTCCGATTATGGCATTAATATTGCTGCAACATTCAAATTGTATGTAAAAGGAGCTTATTATGACAAGTGAAGTAACCATCGTTGAGGTGGGTCCGTGGGAGGGACTCCAATGCGGGGAAACATACATACCGGTTGACAAAAAGATAGAACTCATCAGAAGAATTTCCGAAGCTGGTGTAAAGAAGATTGTTGCTACAAGCTTTGCACATCCTAGGTCTTTCCCTCAATTTATTGATTCCGAACAGGTTATGAAGAGTCTTGATTTTCATTCCGGTACAACCTATCTTGCTGCTGTTCCAAATGAGATTGGTTGTAGGAGGGCTCTAGCTTTCGGGGTCAAAGAAGTCGTTGTCTGGGTTTCAAGCAGTGAAACCCATAACATACAATGCTTGAATGTTCCGACAGCCGATACTGTGAAGGAAATTCAACTTGTAAGTAAGATATGTAAAGAAAATAATGTGAGGACCCGCGCTATGATTGCAACAGCTTTTGGTTGTATATACGAGGGGGAAATACCGATTGCAGTCGTGCAAGAAATGTCATTAAAGTTGAATAAGCTGGGTTGCTATGAGATTTGCTTGACGGATACACATGGTGTGGCAAATCCTAAAGAGGTCAGGAAAAGGCTGGGTCATTTAAAAAGGGAACTGCCTCATATAACCTTTGGGGTACATTTTCATGATATTAGAGGAATGGGGATAGCGAATGTATTTGCAGCCCTTGAGGAAGATATAGGAGTATTTGATGCTGCAATCGGCGGGATTGGGGCTGCACCGGATATGCCAGGTGGGTCATGGGATATCCCCACGGAAGATCTAGTATTTATGTTTGAAGAGATGGGGGTATTTACAGGTATTGATCTTGACAAGATATCTTATTGTACTGATCTTGCTGAAGAGATTATTGGAAGAAGATTGAGAAAAAGCGCCAAAGTGGCACAAGTGTAATAATCTTTTCATAGCAATTTCAAGAATTCAGCATAAAGGAGGAATATCGTCATGGAAAAAGTCTTAAGCAGGTTTGCAGCGGTGTCGACAGATCCCTATACCGCTTTGACCACGTGGAAACAGGATACAGGTAGAAAAATTATCGGTTGTTTCCCTATGCGTATTCCAGAGGAAATCATCCATGCTTCCGGTATGCTTCCGGTGGTGATGTGGAGGGGTAACGAGGCGGTTACTCTGGGGCATTCCTATGTACACAACTTCAATTGTGGTTTGACAAGGAGTTTTATCGATGATGTTATGAAGGAAAAACTGAATTTTATGGATGGCATGATATTCTACCGATCATGTCTTCAGGCTGAGGAGATACCCTCCACCATAGAGTTGAATGCCCCTCCTTCCCATTTCCTGTATTTGTACTTACCGCCTCTATATCCTGGTATCCCTTTTCGGGATTTTTTGATTCAAGAGTTAAAAAGGATGAAGCAGAGGCTAGAAGAATGGAGTGGGCAGGAGATCACCAATGAATCCCTCAATAATAGTATCGAAATCTACAATAAGAATCGCTCTCTTTTGAAGAGGATATATGAACTGAGAAAAAAGAGGCCGGGGACGATTAAGGCAAGGGAGATGCTGGCTATCGTTCACTCCAGCATGTTAATGGACAAAGAGGAGCATAACAGTCTATTGGAGAGTCTCTTACCTGAGCTGGAAGGGAGAAAGGAGCTTACCGGTGATAAAATTAGGGTCGTCTTGAGTGGCGGTCTTTGCCAGACCCCCCATACGGCTATCCTTGATTTAATTGAGGAGACAGGGATGGTAGTAGTTGATGACGACATATACACTGGTTCCAGGTACTTTGCAAATGACGTTACACTTGGTGACAACCCTTTAGAATCCCTGGCCGACCGTTATATGAAGAAAACACCACCAGATCCAACAATGGGGGATTGGAATACTCTATGGACAGATTATATGGTGGACAAGGTGAAGGAGAACAGTGCAAAAGGTATGGTCAGTTTACTCATAAAATACTGTCCCCCACACCTATGCTATTATCCTGATATAAGGCGGAGGTTTGACAAAGAGGGCATCCCGGAAGTCTTGCTTGAGGTGGAGCATGAGATAGTATCTTTGGAACAGGTGAGAACCAGACTTCAGGCCTTTATCGAAGTTATTAAAGGAGGTGCTTAAATGAGGCAACAGTTTAAAATTAACAGGTTAGCTACGACAGGGTTGATGGGCCCTATGGTTGACAAACACTGGGAGGAGTTGAGAACTGCGAAGGAGAGGGGAGAGAAGGTTGCGTGGTGTTCCGGGGTTCCTTTTATATTTGCGTATGCCATGGATATGAAATGTCACTTTATGGCAGGGTATTCAGCCTATTGTGCAGGGAGGAAGGCGGCAGAGCAGATCCTTGAAATAGCTGAAAACACTGGTGAACTTCCGGACACATGTTCATACCACAGGCTCCATATGGGGATGGCCGAGGCAGTCAAGAATGGGATACCCGTAAAAGAGGACGTTATACTTCCTATACCTGATTTAATGATTGCGGGTAGGGTTTGTCCTGAGATGTCTCACTATGCCGAGGCTCTTTATCGTAAATTTGGTATTGAGGTTGTTGGCATAGAGTTAATGACCCCCTATCAGGAATCCGACTATTCATTTTTGGAACCATTCGTGGAGAGGCAATTCAAGGAAGTGCTTATTCCTAAGATGGAAGAGGTATGTGGTAAACCCTTTAACTATGATCGGATGAGAGAGATACTTACTGTGCTGAAAAAGGTTGCAACAATACGAAATGAGTGTTTAGAGTATTTCAAAAAGGTCCCATCTCCCTGGACATTATGGGATTATGGGGTTAGTCTTGCCCCGGTAATCTATTTAATGGGAAAACCAGAGACCGTGCCGTATTACGAGAAACTCAAGGCAGAGTTGGAAGATCGGGCTAAAAACAACATATCCGCTATATTTCCAGAGGAGAAGTATCGGGTTTTTTGGGATGGATGGCTTCCGTGGGGTTTTTTGGGGCAATTCGCCCGTAAGATTACGAGTTATGGCGCCAATCCGATTTCTGGGAGGTATCCCTGGGAGATGTTTCCCCGACCAGATCTTATCGATCCTGAGGGGGATCCGGTTCGTACATTTGTGAAGGCACTTTACACCGGAACTATGCTTGGGAATAATATGGCAAAACCCGGTCTGTCCCTTATGGATAAGATAGTACCGGAATACAATATCGATGGGATAATCTTCTTTACAGCGAAAAGCTGCAGGATCTGGAAAGGGCAGATGACCATGTTGAATCAGATGGAGAGAAGGTACGGTATACCTGGAATTACCCTCGAAGCCGATATGGCCGATGGGAAAATGTTCTCCGAAGCCCAGATAGACACCAGGCTAAACGCATTCTTCGAGGTTCTGGAGGCAAGGAAAGAAAAAAGGAGATGGATTTAAGGTGAGGTCACGAAGGGGGAAAATGACGAGTATGTAGGAGGATAAAACGTATGCCATTTCAACTTACAGAAGAGCAAGAGATGTTTCGGAAGTCTTTAAGGAGCTTTTTGGAAGAGAAAGTAGCACCGAGAGCGGCTGAAATTGATGAGAAGGATGAATTTCCGCGTGATGTGTACAAAACCCTCAGTGAGATTGGTATCCAGGCCATATTCTTTCCCGAAGAGTATGGTGGATCCGGAGGGGACCTTTTGACCTGCTGTCTGGCTACTGAAGAGATCAGCAGGGTTAGTGGAACTATGGCTGTTCTCGTAGGTCCTCCTTTATCCCTTGCTTCTGCAGCCTTTAGACTGGCCGGCAGTCACGAGCAGAAGGCCAAGTACCTCCCTAAACTGGCAAGCGGTGAATGGATCTATGCTATAGCTATTACCGAGCCGGACGCAGGGTCTGATGTTTCTGCTATAAAAACAACTGCAGTACTTGAAGGTGATTATTATATTCTGAATGGCACAAAACGGTTCCATTCGATCGGTGACCAGGCTGATGTGACCACGGTCTATGCCAAAACCGATCCAGGCAAAGGTGCAAGTGGGCTTAGCACATTCGTGGTTGAGAAGGGAGCTCCAGGCCGAATTATCTCTAAAAAGGAAAAGATGATGGGTATAAAGGGCATTGCCTCATGCGAGGTGGTCTTTGAGGACTGTCGTATCCCTCGGGAGAACCTCCTCGGCAAAGAGGGTGGTGGGTTTAAGGACGTTATGCATACCCTGGATGAGAGCCGCCCAATAGTGGCTGCCATGGGTGTGGGCCTGGCTCAGGGTGCCCTCGATTATGCCGTAGGTTACGCAAAGCAAAGGATTCAATTTGGAAAGCCTATTTGTGAGTTTCAAGGGATACAGTTTATGCTGGCGGATATGGCAACCCACATTGAGGCAGCCAGGTATCTGGTATACAGGGCCGCTACCATTGCCTTGAATCGTAATAGAGAGAGCATGATGCTTGCTTCCATGGCTAAATACTTTAGCAGTGACATGGCTATGAAGGTGACCACAGATGCAGTCCAGATTCTTGGAGGGTATGGATATACGCAGGAATATCCTGTTGAAAGGATGATGAGAGACGCCAAGTGCTTTCAGATATTTGAGGGGACCAACCAGATCCAAAGGGTTGTGGTGGCAAGGTCATTATTGTCGTAAGCCCAAAAGTTTTTAAATATTCCTCAGAAGTTGGGTTAATGAGGGATGCAACTCATAAAAAGGAGGAAAATGCTATGAAAAGAGAAAAGTTGACCAGGAGATGCAGGTTGGTACTTACATGTCTTTTGGCAATGGTCTTAACATTGTTTTCAGGAAATATTTCCGGGTATGCCGGAGAAGTGAGGGGGGTTACGGATAACACGATAAATATTGGAGAATTGATTGCCCTCACTGGGCCTGCGGCCAATGATGCCTATCCTATCTACAATGCTATAAAAACATATTACAAGTACGTCAATGATAGCGGAGGTATCCACGGCAGAAATATAAAGATGATTGTTGAGGATGACCGGTATCTGGTTCCATCCGCCATCGCAGCATTCAAAAAACTGGTTTTTAAGGACAGGGTACTTTACCTACAGGGGCCAACGGCCAGTTCACAGCTGGTTGCGCTAATGGGACAGGCTGAAAAAGAGAAGATACCGATTATAAGCGTTACACTCGGCGAAAAGATAATTGAGCCCTTCAAGCGTTACAACTTCACTGTTGCATCCCTCTATGGGGATCAACAGGCCGTGGTCTTCGATTATATCATGAAAGACCTGAAGTTGAGGAACCCAAGGATAGCCTTTGTCTATCCGGATAATGAATATGGAAAAATGGCGATAGATGCAGCAAGGGAGAATGCAAAACGCTACGGGATTAAGATGGTGACTGAAGAAGTGCTTAACGTGGGCGATATTGATGCCACCTCTGTCATTATGAATCTAAAAAGAGCAAAACCTGATTACGTTATCAATCAGGGCTACGTAATAACCACGATTGCATTTTTTAAGGATTCAAAGAAATACAGGTTAAAGACCAATTTTATTGGCACCTATGGCGCGTGTACCGAAGATGCCATTAAGATGCTTAAAGGTTCAGAGATCACAACATATTTAGGCAACCATTGTTACAGTTCGTGGTATGAGGATGAGCCTGGTATTGCAAGGATGAGGGAGATAACCTTGAAATACCACCCTGGGACAGAGAAGCAACACAACAAATTATACCCTAAATTCTATACCCTGGGATGGCTTCAAACAAACATATATGTTGAGGCATTGAAGAGGGCGGGGAGGAACCTCAATGCCGAGACTTTAGTGGATGCCCTTGAGACCTTCAGAGAAGTTGATTTCGGCGGTATAAGCGGTCCTGTTACATATACCTCAAAGAGCCATAAGGCAAACAGTTATTCCAGGATGTACAAGGCGGATATTGACAAAGAAGTATTTATTCCCATTACCGGATGGCGGAAGCCGTAAGGGAATCGAATTTTTGGTCAAAGATTTAATATTTATCCCATTAGAAAATCCTTTTCTGACGGGATTTAGGTACAACCCTAACAAAAGGAGGGTGTTATGAGGTTTGGTAATGTGTTGTATGAGAAGAAAGACAGGGTTGCCATATTGACCCTTGATGACCAGAAGAAACTGAATGCCCTGAGTCCTGGGATCAGACAGGGTCTAAAGGAGGGGGTAAGGGCTTTCCTGGAAAAGAGGAAGCCTGTCTTTAAGGATAGGTAAGGGATGGGAGATTGAAGTGAACTTTGATTTTACAGAAGAACAAAAGATCTTTCAGGATTCGATAAGGAGGTTTGCCCTTAAAGAGATGGCCCCGCTTGTGGAGAAGGCGGAGGAAACAAACACCTTTCCTTTAGAGTTGTTCCCCAAGATGGGTGCTCAGGGCTACCTTTGCGTTACCTATGAGGAAAAGTACGGAGGGGCAGGGGCGGATAAGGTCTGCGATGCTATAATCAATTTGGAGATCGGAAGGATATCTATGGGATTTAGTGCCTCCCTTTCCTCACAGATGTTGTCTACTTTTCCTGTAAAAGTCTTTGGAAGCGAAGAACAAAAAGATAAGTACTTTCCATTCGCTATTTCGGGTGAGAAGACATTTGCATTCGGGATGACAGAACCCAATGCCGGCTCTGATTCTGCCAATATTGAAACTACAGCTAAAAGGGACGGTGGTAGTTATGTTATAAAAGGGACAAAAATGTTTGTTACAAATGGCCCGTTTGCCGATTATATTACGATTTCAGCCAGCACCGATAGGAGTAGAGGGATAAAGGGGATAGCAATTTTTATAGTTGATAAGGATGCACCCGGTTTGAAGAACATGGGAAAGTTGGAAAAGATGGGGCTCCATTGTGCAGAGACAGGAGAGATAGTCTTTGAGGATTGCCGTGTTTCCGAAGAATGCTTAATAGGACCGCCCGAAGGGGGGTTTCCGGCACTAATGGAGTCTCTTAATGAGAGTCGAATCTCTGTAGCGGCAATGATTGCAGGGGTAGCACAGGCCGCTTTTGAAGCTGCAATGGCTTATTCTAAGGAGAGGGTGGCATTTGGGAGACCTATCTGCAAGTTCCAGGTCAATCGGTTTAAGCTTGTGGAGATGGGGATGATGGTTGAGACATCTAAACTCCTTGTTTACAAGGCCGCATGGCTCTGTGATCAGAAGAGACCATTTGCAAAAGAGGCATCGATGGCAAAGCTCTTTGCAAGCGAGGCCGCCTGTCGTATTACAGGTCAGGCAGTACAACTTCACGGAGGTTACGGCTACATGAAAGAGTATCCTGTTGAACGCTACTTCAGAGACGCAAGGGCAGGAACGATCTTCGAAGGGACATCAGAGATACAGCACGAGGTTATTGCGAGATTAATGGGCATTTAAATTTGAGGCAGAGAGCTTGGGTTGTAGATGTTTAGAATGAGTTTGTTGATAGACTTTTTACGAAGCCATCAAGGTTGATCCAGGAAGGGGGGGATGAAATTTAGTCTTTTTGTTTATCGGAGGAAACTGCGATAGAATTTAAAACAGGTCTTGAAATATCAAGTATTGCAAAAAGAAAGGAGAAGTTAAAATGGATTTAGGGTTAGCAGGAAAGAACGTAGTAGTTATGGGAGGCGCTTCAAACATCGGGAGAGCGATCTCTCTGCAATTTGCTGAAGAGAAGGCGAACGTCCTCATCGGCGACTGGGATGAAGGACAGGCACAGAAGACGGCGGCCGACCTGACGAAGCACGGTGTTAAAGGCCTTGCCACAAAAGCGGACGTTAGCAACTGGGATAGTGTGCAGAGTGTCGTGAAGAAGGCACTTGACGAACTTGGCTCCATAGATATTTGGATTAATAATGCCGGTTGGGCCATGGATCGACTCTTCATGGAGAAGCCCAGGAGTGAATGGGAGCAGGAGATAGCCATTAACTACTGGGGGGTGATAAACGGCATCCGGGCGGTACTCGATCACATGGTAGAAAAGAAGCGGGGGAGCATCGTCAGCATAGGGTCTGATGCCGGCAGGATGGGTGAGTATAGAGAGGCCGTATATGCAGGGTGCAAAGGGGGTGTTATAGCGCTAACAAAGGCTGTGGCTAGAGAAGTGGGGCGTTTTGGCATAAGGCTCAATGTAGTGTGTCCGGGGCTTACCCCTGGAAGGATCGAAGAATGTGGTGAGAAGAGCCTCTGGAAAGGAGAAGAAGCAGAGGTGTTTACCCCTGAAGCCCAGGAGAGGGCGAAGAAGGCGTATCCTTTGAGGAAGCTAGGTACACCTGAAGACATTGCAAATGCTGTTGTATTCATAGCTTCCAGCCGTGCAGGCCACATTACAGGTCAAACGCTGAGTGTGAGTGGTGGATATACAATGATGTAATTTTCAACAACTGCTGAAAAATAGTCCTGATAGTTACGCAAGTTGTTTGTGGAGTGATAAAAAAAGCAAATGGAGGTAAAAAAGAATCGGATGGAATGAATGGGAAGAGATAACAGGTTACATAAATCAAATTAGATGAACTGATAACAAAAAACAATCTGTTTAAGGAGGGAAGAGATGAGACTGGAAGGAAAGATTGCAATAGTAACAGGCGCCGCAGGGGCAGGCATTGGTCAGGGTGTATCATGGCGGCTTGCCAGAGAAGGGGCAAATGTTGTTGTAAGTGATGCCCATCCCAAGAGGCCGTTTGAGGTAGCAGATAAGATCAAGGCTGAAACAGGGAAGGATGCCCTTGGTGTCGTCTGTGATGTTACAAAGAAGGATCAGGTTGACAACATGGTTAAGAAAACCATAGAGAAGTTCGGAAGGGTTGATATCCTGATCAACAACGCCGGTGGGAACAAGCTGGAACAACTCGTTGACTTGGATGAAGATGTATGGGATTTTGTAATAGACGTTAATCTGAAAGCCACGTATTTGTGTTGTAAGGCTGTCCTTCCCAGTATGATCGAGCAGAAGTACGGGAAGATCGTCAATCTATCTTCTTCAATAATATATGTGGGTTCCGAGGATGGCGAGGTTCCCTACACTGCTGCAAAAGCAGGTATTGTAGGCCTTACCCGGAGCTTGTGCAGAGAGGTGGCAAAACACAACATAAGCGTCAATTGTATTGCACCAGGATTGATAATGAACGAGTTTCTCCTCAAGATATACCCCAAAGAGTACTTCGATGACTTTGAAAAGACCATTCCCATGGGAAGAAGCGGAGAACCTTCGGATATCGCCGGAGCTGTGATGTTCCTGGTCAGTGACGATGGGAGTTACATGAACGGACAGACCCTATCCGTAAGCGGCGGGTGGACATTCAACTAAATAGTTCACACTGAAAAATTCCCTTTTCCGCTCTCTGGTTCAGGTTTTTTGACCCATCTATGACTCGCTTCAGGCATTTTCAGAAACTCGCCCTTCGGGCTCAAACACCTGAAAATGCTTATCTTCCGCTTCGTCAAGATGGGTGCCCCAAAAATCCTGCTCATGTTTGCTCCAAAGGAAATTTTTCATTTTTCAGGGTGAACTAAATAGCTTCCATCCGTAAATAACCGTGAACGGTTACTATTTTATAGGGAGGTATTTTATGAGTGCAATCGACATGCAGACCTGTACAAGCACGAAAGAGGGAATTGGGCGTATGATAAGGGACGATGGGATACTGAAAGAGCTGACCCAGTATTTCAGGTCTCCGGGAGACTATTTTAAGACAGAAGAAGAATTCATACAGGGGCTCAGAGAAAATGATGTTCAAACCGTCACGTGCAGCGGCACATGGAAGTTCATGGGCTGGACGGATTTTGATTTGATTAAAGAGAGGAACAACTACCTTGGTCATCTTATAAAGGACTATCCTGATGCTGTTCTCAGTGCCTGGGTCAGCCTGGACTCTGATTGGGGTTTGAAAGGCTTGAGGGAGCTGGAAAGATGTATAAAGGACTTGGGCACTTATGGTATCGCCGTCTGCGGCTCCATGAGTAATACCCCTGCGAATGACGAGTCGTTTTATCCATTTTATGAGTTGTGTATTGAAGCAAATGTGCCTGTCAAAATTTGGGTGGGTCATATAGCGGTACAAGGCAGGGGGTTACGCCTCTGGACAGAAAACCCTATACCCAATGTGGATGATGTTGCCGCTGATTTTCCTGAACTGAAGATAATCTGTGCCCATCATCCGTGGCCATTTCACAATGAAATGGCATCTGTATTAATCCATCATCCCAATGTATACAACGAGCAGCACGGATGGTCACCCAAGTATTTTCCGGAGACATTCAAGAAGGACATTAATTCTCGTCTTCAGGACAAGATCGTGTTCGGTTCCGATTATCCCTATTTTTCATATAAGCGACTGTTCCCTGACTGGGAGGCGGAAGGATTCAAGCCTGAAGTACTGGAAAAGGTATTCCATAAGAATGCTGAGAGAGTGCTGGGTCTCAAGTAAAGACTTTGTAACAGGTCACAGGGTTCGGTTGTCAGGGGTCAGAAAGCCATTTATGTTCCAAAGATTATGCTAAGCGTAACAATTAAAATACTCCATACCTATCATAGTATGGTAGCCGATGACCTTGGAGACCCAAGTAGCGTTGTGATCTTTGATGAGACAGGTTTCCTCAAAAAGGGGGATGAATCCATCGGTGTCAGCAAACAGTACTGCGGGGGCATAGGTAAGGTGGAAAACTGCCAAGTCGGTGTTTTCGCTGCCTATGCTTCCCCCCACGGCTACGCCCTGGTTGATAAACGGAAATCATCGGGCTTACCTTTCGCATCGGAAAAGGAGGTTGAGTCTTATAAGCTAAGTTTCGTTGTAGGGCTAATTCGTAAGTAACAAATCGCAGGATTCTTCTTGACATACTATATGTTGTAGTATAGATTGCCAGCTATACAATATAGCAGTAACGTAACGGTTCACAGGGGTCAGGGATCAGTTGTCAGGCAACTCCGATTATATCGGAGCTTCCCGAATTATTAAACTATCGGATAACATCAAGATGTTGATAATACTTCAAAATTAAAGTTTCCCCTGATCTCTGACAACTGATACCCGTGAACTGTCACGCAGTGCCTAACAGCCTTCAGCCTATCTACCTGAATAGTTATGAACACATTAAAATCAGGGGAGACACCAAAATCAGCCTAAACCTCTGTACCCTCGCCAGTGGAAGTAAAGGAAATGCAATTTATGTTGAAGCCGGTAAAACAAAGGTTCTTGTCGATGCCGGTTTAAGTGGGAGGGAAACCCGCAGGAGACTCCAGAGTATAGATGTTCATGCAGAAGACCTGGATGCTGTCATCGTTTCTCATGAGCATACCGACCATATTCAGGGGCTCAAAGTATTATCCAATCAACTAAACCTGCCTGTATACATAAACTATCCTACTCTTTCCAATATGAAAGGACCGGGGATCAAGGGAGATGTGAGGGAATTTGATACAGGGGGGGCATTTTCACTTCAAGATCTGTTCTTCCAGTCATTTTCAGTTCCCCATGATGCTGCTGACCCCGTTGGGTTTACAATAGAATACAAAGAAGTAAAAATAGGCATCGCTACAGACCTGGGGTTTCCGACAAGGCTTGTAACAGAGAGGTTAAAAAAATGCGACCTACTTATCCTGGAGTCTAATCACGATGAAGAGATGCTAAAGTTGGGACCGTATCCCTGGGAAGTAAAACAGAGGATTAAAAGCCGCCTCGGACATCTCTCTAATCATCAGGCAGAAACCCTCATCAAAGAGGTGTATCATGCAGGCCTCAGGCATGTCATTCTATTCCATCTTAGTGAGATAAACAATAGTCCCCAAAAGGCCGGCGAAGGGATCAGTCTTCTCCTGAAAAACCCCGGGTATCATCCAATCAGCCTCTCTCTTGCAGTCCAGCACACAGTTGGTAAAATGGTCTCCCTCACCCATGAAAACAAGTGGACATAATGCCTTCATAACTTTACCAGCTTATATTTTCTTGTCCCCAGCCCAATCTCCTCTCCATACTCCAATTGGGTTCTCCAATCCAGGTGCGGATAGATGCCTTTGAACTTATCCTCTCCCGGATTGAAGTTGTCCTTCAAGGCTGAATTTTGATTGCCTATCTGTTGATTAACCAGGTCTACGGATGCCTGGTCAATGGCCACAGGATCAGTGGAGGCAACGATACCCACATCAGGGACAATGGGCACATCAGAACATGGATAACAGTCACATGCAGGGCTGACATGGGTAATGAAATTTATAAATACCGACCTTTTTTCCTTGCCCTTAAGCACACCAAGGGCATACTCTACCATCTTCTTCTGGAAAACGTTGCTCGTTTCATTCCATTTGACCTGAATAGCCCCTTCCTTACAGATCAAAAAACACTCTCCACAGCCTATGCATCTTTCAGGATCAATCCTTGACTTCTTATCCACTATTGATAGAGCCCCCTGGGCACACCAGTTAAGGCACTCACCGCAGCCAACACAGATTTTTGTATTAACCGCTGGATTGACATTTGAATGCTGTTGGAGCTTCCCTGCCCGTGAGGCACAGCCCATCCCCACGTTCTTTATGGTTCCCCCAAAGCCGGAAAGCTCATGGCCCTTAAAATGTGCGACGCTGATTATGCAGTCACTATGAAATATATCATGTCCGATACTTACCTCTTTAAATATCCCTTTGTCAATCTTGACTTTAACAGCACTGCCTCCATTGAGTCCGTCACCGATTATCAAAGGTGCACCAACTACAGCATAGTCAAAACCGTTCTCAATAGCCGTTATTAAATGGGAGACAGCATCACCCCTGCCCAGGCTGTAAAGGGTACTGCAGTCGGTGAGAAATGGTTTCCCCCCATGTTCCTTCACAATATCTACGATCTGCCTGATCAAAACAGGACTTATATAACCCGTATTGCCCCGTTCACCAAAATGCACCTTTATGGCAACCAAACTCCCTTTCTTGATTTTAGAATTTAAACCTGTACGATCCAAGAGAGAAGCCAATTTGACAAAGATATTTTTCTTGGGAGTAACTCGTAAGTCTGAGTAAAATACCTGACTAGCCATAAACAATCCCTCCTATATTCTAACTAACTCAGGTAGACACAGAGGCACAGAGCACCAAAGGCACAAAGTAGGAAAAAACAACGAAACGACCCCACTCTGCTTTGTGCCTATGTGCCTTTGTCTCTTTGTGCCTGAATAGTTACATTATTTCTCAACCTCACTAAGACCGGTAAGGGAAAAGAATATCATAAATCTTTGCTCCCTTCTGTCTTCGTCCTTAACGACCCTGTCTGAATACTCTCCTCTTACCCCCCAACATTGGGCTCTATAGTTAATGCCAAAAATCGTCTCTAAAGATAATTTTTCCAGCGTTGAGTACCTGTTTTCTATCTTCAAGTCTACGGAATCCGAAAGCTTAACCTTTAGCTTCATATTAAGATTCCCAATCTCTGGAATCGTATCAAGATTCCCGGTCTGTCCCTTCGTATTCCTGTATTCGAGATCAAGGGAATCTCCCCGTTCATCCTTTAGGCCTATTAAAACATTATATGTTGTAAATTCACTATCGTAAGTATTATACTCCCCATCCAGCCTTAAGGAAGTGTTTTTAGCTGGATATATGTCCAGTTCGCCCGATACTGGAGAGAAGAGGCGACGAGAATCATCGGTGGATGTTCTCGTATCAGAGAAATTGTAGCTCTGGCTGAGTTTTAGTCTGACAAGCCTGTGGTAATAAGGGTCATCTGTTCCTTCATATATTTTCCCTGTGAGATTACTGATAAGGGAATAGGTAAGGGAGTTTTTCCTGTCAATCCTATCAGCAGGATCAAAGTTTGGAAGGCTTCCCTGGTCCACATCCGGGATAAACGTATACTTCAACTCCGGTTTAACGGAGTGCTCTAATTTTTTAATGCTTTCTCCATCAACATCAAATATCCTTTGAAAGACCGTGGTTAATCCCAGATTAAGGTCATAGATTCCTCTGGTATAAATCTTATCCTCTCCATCATTGAGCCTGTATATTGTCTCTCTCCCCCCGATCTCCGGCTTTAACTCAAAATAGTCCGTATGAAAAGTATACAGTAACTTTGGATAAATATCTACCCTCTGTCCTGTTTCTCCTTCCTCCCGCCAAAAATTATCGAAAGCAGATGTAAGGCTATAAAAGATAGGGGATCCCAGGATACTCTGTTTTGAAGCGGCAAACTCCACCCTTGGAAGACTCTGGAGGGTAGTTTTATCCTCTTTTTCCAGGTCTTCGGTATACCTAAACTCGGAATTTAGACCAAATCTCTGCCAGAGTTTAGTCGCAAAAACAGTCGATTCCAGTTTTTCTTTGGACCTATCATCAACGATTCTGCCAAAATCTCTGAAAAAGTCTCTATCGCTTACATGGGTGACATCAGCCTTTGCAGAGAAGGAAGGATCGAAATACTGTTCATGCCGGTACCTGAGCATCGTTCTATCAAGGCCACTGATGAGCTTTTCTCCCTTTCTTTCTTCCTTCCAATCTCTGTAACTGTTCATCTCTCTCATATTATAGAGATAAAAGTTCCCAGAGCTATTCCTGCTGAATATATAACGATACTCCAGCGCCTCTCCTATCCCTCTTTTGCCTCGGTAGTCCAGGGAAAAAGTGGCATCCATGTTTTCTGAGATTGCCCAAAAGAAAGGAAGTGTTATCTCCGCTCCCCCGTCATTGGAATATCCAATAGAGGGAATCAAAAGACCTGTCTGTCTCTTGATCTTTACAGGGTAAATTATGTAGGGAAGATATAGAACAGGTATATCCTTTATATAGAAAGCGGCATGTTTAACAGTGGCATAACCCTCTACGGTTACGTTTACCTCTTTAGCGGTAAACTTCCACGGAGGAGAAGGGCCATCGCATGTGGTAAACGCCCCATCAATTATCCGATACCTATCCTTATCCCATTTCTCAATCTTTTTACCAGTCAGATGCAAATTCTCTCTCTTAAAGAATAGCCTTCCATCATAGACAGTGCCCCTTTGGGTGTCCAGGTTGATCTCCATCCTATCGCTCTTCAACGTATCCTCTTCAGTGGTTAAGGTAATATTACCAGATGCCTCCGCCTCTTTAGTCTCTTGATTTAACTTTATCATATCTGCCTTTAATACCCTCTTGTCCTGGACAATTTCCACATTTCCCCGGGTTATATAGGTATTCTTTTTGCTATCAAACTCTAACTTATCCGCCTTTATATTTATAGGTCTTTTATCGATCTTTTGATCCCCTGATGTCATGTCTTCAGAGAACGAATATCCAGCATAACAGAGGAGAATAATTATGACTAAAATGGGGGAAATGACAATAGAAAGCCCTCTCATCAATTCTCCAGTATTTCATTCAATGTACTTACTCAGGCACAAAGGGGCAAAGGCACATAGGCACAAAGTTGTCTTGCCTATTTGCTGCTTAACTTCCTGATTAAACCGCTAAGCATTCGTTCTATCTCTCGGCTTAATTCATAGTTAATTACTCAGGCACAAAGGGGCAAAGGCACAGAGGCACAAAGCAGAGCGGAGCAGGGTCGTTGCGTTGTTTTTTCCTACTTTGTGCCTTTGGTGCTCTGTGCCTTTGTGCCTACCTGAGTAGTTACGAAATCTTGTATATTTCAGTAACCAAAGTCATTGATTTTTGCCAGGCTTGCAGATCTCTATACGTTTTCATTTTCCTTTGTGCCTCTGTGCCTTTGCCACTTTGTGCCTGAGTAGGTTACAAAGAGTATTAGAAGTGGGCAAGGTTGTCAAGGTAAAAAAGGTTTAAAAAACAGGTTTAAAAAAAACTCTTGACAAGGCTAATTAAAGGTGTTATTTTACTCTCCGAAAAGGGGATAATACAGAAAATCATATTGATAATAAAGCGTTTTAGAGGGGTACATCGTTTAATACTTCTGAGAAAAGGCAGCTTAAATATTTCAGTAAAGAAAGGCGGGTGATGCGATGGAATGAACAAATAGAGGCAATTCTGCCAAGAGAGAGAAGAGCGGAAAAATCTAAAAGGAAACGCCAAAAATTGTTTGCTACTATAAACAGGAGGTATAAATAATGAAAAAGTTTGTAATGTTAACCATGGCAGTGGCGCTGATTGCATTTTTTGCAATGCCAAAAGGAGCCTCTGCCGTTGCCCCGCAGATGATCTTTAAGGGCGACTATCAGGTTGTGGGTATAATGTCTGATAATGTCAGTGACCGCAATGACGATGTCTCTGACGGCGCAGCCTATGTTGAACAGAGGTTCCGCCTGACCCATATCGCTGCTATGCCAAACGTAAAAGGCATAATAGGCATCGAGATAGGCTGGGATGAATGGGGCAAGAGCTATTCCTACAATGGCGTTGGATCCCAATCTTCCATAAACATGTTTAAGGATCCCGGCGATACCGGTGTGATTGCAGACACAAACAGCACCAACATAGAGGTAAGGATGGCATACATTGATTTTAATGTCCCGGGTATGCCCCTCAGTGTGTCAGCCGGTAAACAGTTCCTTTTTACTCACAACCATGCCATCATTACTGCTGCGGCAGCTACCCCAGGGATCAAGTTTGACTACAAGATTGCTGAGGGATCGAAGCTGTCCTTATGGTGGACAAAGCTAGCAGAGAATGTGGTAAGTGATGGTAATCTCCGGGGCAACGGTGACAAAGACAATGATGCCTACTGTCTTGAGTTCAGCCAAAAAACCCAGGCTTACGACCTTGGGGTTTACGGTGCATATAACAGAGACCGCAGGGAAACAGGTATTACTCCACTTGCTGTTGGTACATCACCCCAGCTATACCAGGATGACATCTACTGGGCAGGGCTGTGGGCTGGTTTCAAGGCAGGGCCGGTAAAACTCGGTGTTGATGCGATCTATTCATTTGGAAAACGAGACCGAAGCTATACCGGACAGACCGACCTGGATTACAGCGGA
>Ga0210049_1002007_pt1 | contig 19151 bp, 14 predicted proteins | sample CryGeyCG2014_300_2_FD_183964 | JGI IMG/M metagenome (GOLD analysis project Ga0210049, IMG submission 183964) | Groundwater microbial communities from aquifer - Crystal Geyser CG06_land_8/20/14_3.00 (SPAdes) (version 2) | ecosystem: Environmental > Aquatic > Deep subsurface > Groundwater | place... | reverse complement strand
AAGGAAGGGGGCACCCGCCTTGGAATCGTCTTCAACGGGTCGCCGCTGTTCACCGGTGCGGCCGGGTCTGGAGAAAGTGAAATCCGCCGCTGGATCATCGAAAACGACTGGCTGGAGGCCATTGTCGCCCTGCCGGATCAGCTCTTTTATAACACCGGCATCTATACCTACCTCTGGATTGTCACCAACCGCAAGGAGCCTGGCCGCAGGGGCAAGGTACAACTGGTGGACGCAACGAGCTTCTTCAAGAAGATGCGCAAGTCCCTCGGCAACAAGCGCAACGAAATCTGCGATGACCAGCGCGACGAGATCACCCGGCTCTATGGAAATTTCAAGGATGCCGAACATGTCCGCATTTTCGATAACGAGGACTTCGGCCACCGCCGCATCACCGTGGAACGCCCTCTGCGGCTCAACTTCGCGGTGGACGAGACTCGGATTGCCAGTATCAAGGAGACCACGGCCTTCGCCAACCTCGCCTCCAGCAAGAAACGCAAGGATACAAAGGCCGCTGCCGCCGAGATCGAAGAAGGCCGCAAACTTCAGGAAGCCATCCTGTCCGCCCTGCGGCCGCTTGCCGCTAAAGGTGTGGTCAAGAACCGGGAACAGTTCTCGGAGATGATGAAGGAGGCGTTCAAGAAGTCGGGTCTCAAGATCCCGAACGCGCTCTTCAAGGCAATGCTCATGGCCCTTTCCGAGCGGGACGAGACGGCCGATATCTGCACCGACGCCAAGGGGAACCCCGAACCCGATCCGGAACTGCGCGACTACGAGAACGTGCCTCTCAAGGAAGACGTAGCTGAGTACATGAAACGCGAGGTCCTGCCGCACGTACCCGATGCCTGGATTGACGAAACCAAGACCAAGGTCGGATACGAGATCAACTTCAACCGATACTTCTACAAGTACCAACCGCCGAGACCGCTCGAAGAGATCGAGGCCGATCTCAAGAAGATCGAGAAGGAAATCGCGGACATGCTCGCGGAGGTGACGGAATGAATGACAAACCGGTAAAATCTTCCATTCTTCCGGCCACCACAGACAAGTTGGTTGGCGATATCCGAAAAATGATCCAGGAAGCACGGGCTGCTGTAGCCGCCACGGTGAATACCGGCTTAACCATGCTCTATTGGCGCATCGGCGGGCGCGTTGGCCAGGAGATCCTCAAGGGCTCTCGGGCCGAATACGGGGAAGAGATTGTCTCGACGGTGTCGAGACAATTGGAGATGGAATATGGAAACGGGTTTTCCGCAAAAAACATCCGCCACATGATTCGATTTGCCGATGCCTTCCCCGATGTTCAAATAGTCTCTACTCTGTCGAGACAATTAAGCTGGTCTCACTTCAAGGAGATGATTTATCTGAAAGAACCGCTGCAGAAGGAATTTTACGCGGAGATGTGTCGGGTGGAGCGCTGGAGCGTCCGCACCCTTCGGCAGAAGATCGCTTCCATGCTGTACGAACGCACGGCACTTTCCAAAAAACCGGCGGAACTGGCAAAGCTCGAACTTCAAGCCTTGCGGGAAGAAGATCGCATGACACCCGACCTGGTGTTCCGCGATCCCTACCTGCTCGACTTTCTCGGTTTGAAGGATGCTTACCAGGAAAAAGACCTGGAAGCGGCCATCCTGCGTGAACTGGAATCCTTCATCCTGGAATTGGGCGGCAGCTTCACCTTTGTCGCCCGCCAGAAGCGCATCACCGTGGATCACGACGATTTTTACCTGGACCTGCTCTTTTTCCATCGCGATCTGCGACGGCTGGTGGCGGTAGAGCTCAAACTCGACAGGTTCCGGCCCGACCACAAGGGCCAGATGGAGTTGTATCTGCGCTGGCTTGACAGGCACGAGCGTAAGCAAAACGAAGATTCGCCCCTGGGCATTATCCTCTGCGCCGGGAAAAACGCCGAACAGATCGAACTTCTGGAGCTCGGCCGCTCGGGCATCCACATCGCCGAATACCTGACCGTGTTGCCGCCCAAGGATGTTCTGAAACGCAAGTTGCATGAGGCCATCGAGCGTTCCCGGCTGGCCCTGGAGAACCGCGGCGAGGATGCGGGCGAGGCAACCGCAAAGGCAACCGTCAAGGAAAACTTGACGGTTCGCCCGGAGGACGCCCGGAAGAAGCTCGTCAAACCGGAGAGCAGGAAAAAAGCGCCTGGCAAAGGGGGCAAGTCATGAGCCGGCCCGCAACACAACACAAACGAGGGACCTACCCGGCGTACAAGCCGTCGGGTGTGGCGTGGCTTGGTGATGTGCCGGAGCATTGGGATGTCCGAAGATTGAAGTACAGCGCCTCAATCAACGACGAAGCGCTCCCGGAAACGACCGATCCCGACTACGAGTTCGTCTACGTCGATATCGGCAGCGTTGATGCGGCCAAAGGAATCGTGGCCACGGAGACCTACCGTTTCGAAGATGCACCATCGCGGGCAAGGCGTATCGTGCGTGACGGAGACACGATTGTTTCCACAGTTCGCACCTACCTGCGGGCTATCGCCCCGATTCGCGACCCGGGTGACAACCTGATCGTCTCCACCGGTTTCGCGGTGGTTCGGCCTCGCAAACTCGATTCCGGCTATCTGTCCTACGCGCTGCGATCCCCTTTCTTCGTCGAGACGGTTGTGTCACGTTCCACCGGCGTTAGCTACCCGGCGATCAATGCGCCGGAGGTCGGCAATATCGGGGTTACCATTCCATCGCTCCCAGAGCAGCGCGCCATCGCTGCTTTTCTGGACCGCGAGACGGCGCGGATCGATGCGCTGATCGAGAAAAAGCGGCGGCAGATCGAGTTGCTCCAGGAGAAGCGATCCGCCCTCATCAGCCACGCCGTCACCAAGGGGCTCGATCCCAACGCCCCCATGAAGGACTCCGGCATCGAATGGCTGGGGAAGATTCCGGCGCATTGGGAGGTCAAGCGGCTTAAGTTCCTCGCAAGCATCCGAAGTGGAGAAGATGCAAAGGCGGTAGATGGCGAGTACCCGTTGTATGGAGCCAACGGTGTTATTGGACGCACCAACAGCCCTTCATTTACATCACCACGAGTTCTCATCGGTCGCGTGGGATCTTCGGGTGCCATCAATTTTGTGAATGGCATCTTCGGTGTGTCTGACAACTGCTTAGTGCTTGATAGACCGAGGCATGTTGATACCGCCTATCTGCATTACGCTTCGCTGGTGCTCGACTTCACTCCAGAAATCAGCAAGAATGCTCAGCCTCTAATCACCGCAACGAATGTTGGCATTAAACCCGTGGCGCTTGCTCCGCTACCCGAACAACTGGCCATCGCCGCCTTCCTGGACCGCGAGACGGCGCGGATCGACGCGCTGATCGAGAAGGTGGAAAAATCCATTGAACTGCTCCGCGAATACCGCACGGCGCTGATTTCCGCGGCAGTGACAGGAAAGATCGATGTTCGCAAGGAGGCGCGAACATGAACAAACACCGCCGGTCCGTCCGGTTGCAGGGGTACGATTATTCCCGAGCCGGGGCGTATTTTGTGACCGTATGCGCGCACAACCGGGCATGTTTGTTTGGCGATATTGTGGATGGTGAAATGCAATTGAATGATGCCGTGCGGATGGTTGAACAATGGTGGGCCGAATTGAACAACAAATTTCCCCACATCGAAACGGACGAATACGTCATCATGCCAAATCATTTCCACGGAATCATTATCCTCGTAGGGGCGGACCTGCGTGTCCGCCCCCATTCGGGCGCACACGCAGGTGCGCCCCTACCGACGATTATTCAATGGTTCAAAACAATGACCACGAATGCGTACATACACGGTGTAAAAACAAATGGTGGGGCGCCGTTCCCCGGCAAATTGTGGCAACGCAATTATTACGAACACATCATCCGCAATGACGATGAATTGAACCGCATCCGGGAATACATCGTCAACAACCCGGCAAAATGGGCATTGGATCGGGAAAATCCGAATGGCCAATATCCGACAGGGCAACCACGGGGGGTTGCCCCTACGGAAGGGGGATTGCCATGAAACCATATTCTGAACAAGCATTCGAGACCGCCATCGAGCACCACCTCACGACGGCGGGCGGATATGAGAAAGGCGACCGGGAGGCGTTCGATCCCGAGCGCGGCCTGTTTTCCGCCGACGTGATCGCCTTCATCCAGAAGACTCAACCCAAGGAATGGGAATACCTCGCCAACCTCCAGAAGGAGAAGGCCGAGGAGACGCTACTGGACGACCTCTGCCGGGCGCTGGGCTCCGACCACGAAGGCTGCCTTTCGGTCCTGCGGCACGGGTTCAAGTGCTTCGGCAAGCTCTTCCGCGTGGCCTACTTCGCCCCGGCGAGCGGAATGAATCCGGACACCCAGAAACTCTACGCGGCCAACCGGCTCACCATCACGCGGCAACTTATGTACGGGCGAAAAATATTTCGCCCCTACAACACATCTGGGAAAATCGCGGCACACCCCAGTGGTCACAATAAATCTCTGGACGTCGTTCTGGCCCTGAACGGCATCCCCGTCTCCACGCTGGAGCTCAAGAACCCCATGACCGCTCAGACCTGGCGGCATGCGATCACTCAATACAGAAATGACCGCGACCCGGCCGACACGATCTTCCAGTTCAAGAGGCGCACGCTGGTTCATTTCGCCGTGGACACAGACGAAGTTTACATGGCCACGCGGCTTTCCGGCCGCAGCACCTATTTTCTGCCCTTCAACAGGGGCTGCGGAGGGGGCGCAGGCAACCCGGAGAATCCAGGTGGCTACAAAACCGCCTACCTCTGGGAAGAGGTCCTGGAGAGGCACAGCCTCCTCGACGTCCTGGCAAGGTTCATCCACATCGAAAAGAAGCAGGTCAAGCAGACTGCAGGGGCGCGTTGCGACGCGCCTTTTAAAGAGACGATGATCTTCCCGCGCTATCACCAGCTCGATTGCGTAAGGAAGCTCGTAGCCGACGCCCGCGTGCGGGGGGCCGGGACCAATTACCTTGTCCAGCACTCAGCCGGCAGCGGCAAGTCCAACTCCATCGCCTGGCTGGCTCATCGGCTCGCCAGCCTCTACACCGCAAAGGACGAAAAGGTCTTCGACTCGATCATCGTGGTTACCGACCGGGTCGTCCTCGACCAGCAGCTCCAGAACACCATCTACCAGTTCGAGCACAAGCAGGGCGTGGTCCAGAAGATCGACATCAACTCGACCCAGTTGGCCGAGGCCCTCGGGTCTGGTGTGCCGGTCGTGATCACCACGCTTCAGAAATTCCCCTTTGTCACCGAGAAGATGGGCGATTTGCCCATGCGCCGGTACGCGGTGGTCGTGGATGAGGCGCACAGTTCGCAGGGCGGCGAGACGGCGACCGAACTCAAGGGTGTGCTCGCCGGTGCTGCGATCAAGGAAGAGGCCAGGGCGAAGGCCGAGGAGGAAGGGCTACCCGATTATGAAGAGGAAATCCTCAAGACCATGGCCAAGCGCGGCCACCAGCCCAATATCAGCTTCTTCGCCTTCACCGCGACCCCCAAATACAGGACGCTGGAGGTCTTCGGCACTCCCGGCGCGGATGGCAAGCCGCAACCCTTTCATCTCTATAGCATGCGTCAAGCCATCGACGAGGGTTTCATCCTCGACGTGCTCCAGAATTACACGACCTACAAGACGTATTACCGGCTGATCAAGTCCATCGAAGACGATCCCAAGGTGGACAAACGCAAGGCCTCAAGGGCGCTCGCCCGCTTCATGAGTCTCCACCCGCACAACATCGCCCAGAAGACGGAGGTCATGGTCGAGCATTTCCGCCACTTCACCATGCACAAGATCGGCGGAAAGGCGAAGGCGATGGTGGTTACCTCCAGCCGATTGCACGCGGTGAAGTACAAGCAGGCATTCGATAAGTACATCGCCGAGAAAGGGTACACGGGAATCAAAACGTTGGTTGCCTTCTCCGGCACGGTGATCGATCCGGATGCTCCCGGTGTGGAGTATACGGAAGTCGCTATGAACAAAGGCATCCGGGAAAAGGAACTACCGGAACGCTTCGGGACAGAAGAGTACCAGGTGTTGCTCGTGGCGGAGAAATACCAGACCGGATTCGACCAGCCGCTTCTTCACACTATGTACGTGGACAAAAGGCTCGCAGGAATCCAGGCGGTCCAAACCCTCTCACGGCTTAACCGCACCCATCCGGGCAAGGAAGATACCTTTGTTCTCGACTTCGTCAACGAACCCGAAGAGATATTGAAGGCCTTCCAACCCTACTACGAGCAAACGATCATCGGCGAGAGGGCGCAGCCGAAGCAGCTTTACGAGCTTCAGGCCAAATTGGACGGACACCAGGTCTACTACAAGGCCGAGGTCGAGGAGTTCTGTAAGGTATTCTACAAACCACGGCAGAATCAAACACCCGCCGACCACGCCAGGATGAACGCATGCATTGATCCGGACGTGAATCGTTACAACGGACTTGAGGAAGAGGTCCGAGAGGAGTTCCGGAAGACGTTGGTCGCTTTTAGAAACCTTTATTCTTTCATGTCGCAGGTGATCCCCTTCCAGGACTCCGATTTGGAAAAGCTGTATTCGTACGTCCGGTTTCTGCTTACCAAACTGCCGAGAGATAACCGGGGACCGATCTACAACTTTGATGATGACGTGGCGCTGAAGTTTTACCGTTTGCAAAAGATCGGTGAGGGCTCCTTCGTCATGGAGCCGGGAGCCCGATACGAGGTATCGGGGCCGACGTCTGTGGGCACCGGCGTCGCTCGAGGTGATGAGATCGAGCTGTCCAAGCTGATCGATATTCTCAACGAGCGGTTCGGAACGGAGTTCAAGCCGGGCGACCAATTGTTTTTCGAATCGATACGCGAGGACGCCGTGGCCGACAGCAGCCTACGTCAAGCCGCGCTTGCCAACACAATGGAGAACTTCGGCTACGTCTTCCGCAAGGCATTGGAAGGCCTCTTCATCGACCGCATGGAACAGAACGAGGAGATTACGGCAAAATTCATGAACGAGGATCAATTCCGCGAGGCTGTCAGCCAACACCTCCTCAAGGAGGTCTACGAGAAGATCCGGGAGGAGGTGGAGGCCGCACATGACAAATGAAGAAATAGCACCGTTTTTCAACGATACCCAAGCGTTCATCCAGGGCAACCCGAACCTGCGCGATCCCCAGGTCGAGGGATGGCTCCGCACGCGTCAGCATTTCCGGAACAGCTCCTAGCCCGAGTTTCCTAGTTATAGAGGACTATTCTCAGTAAAGTTATTAAATTCAACAGGTTCGATGGAGTAAAGCCTATCCCCTAAAAACAATCGAAGTAAAATACTATTAAATAAAGCTTGACAAGCCTTTTGCTATGCCCTAAACTCTATCGAACGTTGACAAGGAGGTGGGCATGGAAAGGCTTGAGACCAAACAGATACATGGGCAAACCTACTATTACTACTCCAAATGGGGCTGGGTGGACGGCAAATGCCGTCGTATATGGCAGAAGTATCTTGGAAAACTTGAAAATATCGTCAAGGCCGTCGAAGGCGACGGGCCGGTTCCTCTCCATGCCGAAGTCTTTCAGTGGGGGCTGCCCATGGCATTGTGGAAAGAATGTGAGCATACCAAAGTCATTCATGAGGTTGACGCTCTATGCCCTAAACGCGATCAAGGGCTGACTACAGGGGCCTACATCGCCATTGCAGCCATGAATAGGGCCATCTGCGCTTTCAGCAAGCGATCCATGTGGGAGTGGTTTTCCCAGACGGCCTTGATGCGACATATTGCCCAGGCAAACAAAGCCGTGCTGAACTCCCAGCGCTTCTGGGATCACATGGATAGAATCGATGCACCGACTGCTGCGGCGATCTGGCGCAACATCATCAAGGGGGTGATCCAGCGGGAAGAGGTCGACTTGTCTTCCCTGCTCTACGACGGCACGAACTTCTACACCTTCATCGACACCTTCAACGTCCGCTGTGAGATCGCCCAGCGAGGGAAGAACAAACAGGGGCAAAGTAATCTGAGGCAGGTGAGCTATGCGCTCTTCTGCTGCACAGATGGCCATCTGCCGCTCTTTTATGATGTCTACGAAGGGAATCGCAATGACGCCAGGCAGTTTCCACAGATGCTCAAGAGGTTCCACGACTTCTACAGCGACATTGCCGAAGCCCGGGGAGAGGCTCCCGATACGACACTGGTCTTTGATAAAGGCAACAATTCGGCACCCAATTTTGACCTGCTCGACTCGCTCAAGATGAAATATGTTGGCTCCGTGAAGCTGGATGAACACAAGGAGTTGGCCCAAGTATCGAACAGTGATCCCCGTTTTGTCTCCTTTGGACCCGATAAGATGGAAGGGACCAAGGCATTTCGGGTCAAAAAGCTTGCCTATGGGCAAGACAGAACTTTCATCGTCACGTACAATCAGAATCTTTTCAATACACAGTGGCTGACGCTGCAAAAAGATATTGAGAAAGCCATGGATCGCCTCTGCGGAGTCCATCAAAAATTGGAAGACCGCCTGAGCGGCATCGTCACGGGCGGCAGGGCGCCAACCAGACAGTCCCTGGAGAGCCAATGCAGGAATATCTTGAGCCGCCAGCACCTGAAACGCATCATCGATATCAAGATCGAAGAAGGCACCGAGGGGAAGTTCGGCCTCGAATACGGCATCAGTGCCGAAAAGCTTCAACAGGTGGCCGATACGTACCTCGGCAAAAACATCCTGATCACCAACAGGGAGCAGTGGGACGACATCAAGGTCGTCCAGGCCTATAGGAGTCAGTTCGTGATCGAAGAAGTCTTCAAAGAAATGAAGGACCGACATACCGGAAGCTGGTGGCCGCTCTTCCATTGGACCGACTCAAAAATCAGGGTGCATGGCCTCTACTGCACCATAGCCCTGTTGCTCAGGGCCTTGGCCTATCGACGAGTGAGGCGGGCCGGCCTCAAACTATCCATGAAAAGGATGCTTTCGGAACTCAATGCCATTAGGGAAGTGGTCAATGTCTACCCGCGAAAGCGCAAGCAAAAGGTCGAGCGCCAACAAACCGTCTTGACGAAAACATCCGAGATTCAGCAAAAACTCATCTCCATCCTTGACCTTGGGAAGGAGTCAAATACCGTTTTAGGGTAAGGCGTAGTCTATCGTAAGCAATTGAAACCAAATATGAATCAAGACGCCTTTTCTATAACTAGGAAACTCGGGCTAGCACACCAACATGAAGCGGTGGAACGATGATCCAAAACCTTGAGCAGATCGAATACCGCCGGGACATGCTTGAAAGGGGCATGAAGCCCGAAGACGCCACTGCCCGCAGGGGGCGGGATAATTGAGGATTAATAGGATGACCAAGACCTTCAAACCCATCTTCGCCATCACCAACCGGATCACCGCCGGGCTGACCCGCATCGAGCGGGCTCGGGGCTTCCTGGAGGCCGCGACTTTGTCCGAGACCTGGGTGAGGGGGATGGGGCGTCGAGCGCTGATCCTCGAAGCTCATCATACCACGCATATCGAGGGTACACGCCTGACCTTGGATCAAGCTGAGCAACTCCTGGAAGGCAAGCCGGTCCCCGAGGCCGATCCCGATGATGTGCGGGAACTGCTGAACCGCCATCGTTGCCTGGCATTGTCGACCATGCCTTGGATATAGGAAAGCGAAACCGAAAACGACGGTCGACCCCAGATAAAGGCTGAACTGAAATCATGAGCGAATACCAGTACTACGAGTTTTTGGCCATTGACCGGCCTCTGACGGCAAATGAGCTGGACGAATTGCGGGTGCTTTCTACGAGGGCTACGATCACGCCGGTCAGTTTCACCAACGAGTATCATTGGGGTAACTTCAAGGGCGATCCCCGCAAGCTGATGCAGCACTATTTCGATGCCCATGTCTATGTGGCCAACTGGATGACGGCCATTTTCATGGTGCGCCTGCCGATCGAAGCATTGACCCAAGAGACGGCCAAGGCCGTGGCTGTATCTAATCTGATGGATATCAAGGCCACCAAGACCCATTGGATCATTACCTGGCGCCTGGAAGAGTCGGAGAACTACGACCGCTTCGGCATGGAGGACGGCCGGGGCTGGATGGCGCGTCTGGCCCCGGTGCGGGATGAACTGCTGCGTGGGGATCTGCGCAGCCTGTATATCGGCTGGCTGCCGGCCATCGCAGGGGAGATGATGGATGACGAAGAGACGGAGCCGCTGTCCGTGAGCGGATTGGAAAACCTGACGGCAGCCCAGCAGGCGCTGGCCGAATTTCTTGAGGTGGACCCGGACCTGCTGGCGGGCGCCGGCATGGGCAGCCCGGCTGCGCAGGAGACGGAAGTTTCACAACGGGAAATGGAAAAGTGGATCGATGCCCTGCCAAAAGAAGAAATCAATTCGATCCTGAAACAATTGCTGGAGGGCAAGGGGCAGCAGGCCGAACGGTCCATCAGGAACCGGTTCGCATCATGGCGGCGCATCTTACATACGGGCGATACCGACGCACCTCGTCGTACGGTGGGAGAATTGCGGCAGAACGCCGAAAAGGCGCGTCTCGTCCGGATGGAAAAACAAAAACGGGACCAAAAGCAACGGGAGATCAAGCGACTTGAGAAACGCAAGGCGCACATGAAAAATCCGTCCAGCGATTTTCCCAAGGCCTGGGCGTCGGTCAAAGAACCTGTCGAGCGTGGATCAGGGCGTGGCTATGACGAGGCCTGCCGCATACTCGTCGACATTGCCGAAGCCTATGATCTGTTTGCGACCAAAAAGCAATTTCAACAAGAATTGAAAAAGTTCATGGCTGATCTTACGCGACGCGAGGCGCTGATTCAACGTCTGGTGAAAGCCGGTATCTGGAAGGTAGAATAAATGCGGCAGCAAAAGGTAGCAGATGATGACATCGACCTGAGTAAACCCGTTGAATTGGTCGTCCTATCGGTCATGGAGCGGGCCGCCCGGTGCCGGTTGTTGGGAAGCGACCGTATCATTACCTTGCGCGCAAGCGGTTTCTGGGAGGTGGTGCCTGGCGCAATCGTAACGGTGGCACCCCGGAAGCAGTGGCGTTACAGCGGTCATCCGTACCTTTCCGGCGAGATTCAATCGACCCGGATCGACGTGAAGGCCCTCGATCTCGTGCCGCTGGGGCTCAAAGAGATGGGCGTGTGGGACCCCAAGGAAGAGTATTGGGGAGAAGAATGCGAACCCATCGAGGAATGGGCCAAGCCGATCATCGCTCATGGCCCCCGGCCCATGTTCGAAATGGAGCAGGTGCTGCCCGGCGAGGATCCTGACGATCCTTTCAATGACCCCATCACCCGATCCAACGATCTTAAAGATGCCGGCGAGCGGGCAGAGGCGGAAAAGATCCTGATGGATTTATGCCAGGCGGACATGCGCTGCCTCGATGCCCACTTGCATCTGGGCAATTTTGTTTTTGATCACTGGGCGCAAAATGCCATCCGGCATTACGAAGTCGGCCTGCGCATCGGCGAGCTGTCTTTGGGTGACGACTTTACCGGCGTGCTAGCGTGGGGCCTTATAGACAACCGCCCGTTTCTGCGCTGTATGCACGGCTATGGATTGTGTCTCTGGCGTCTTGGGCGCTTTGACGAGGCGGCGCACATATTTGAGAAGATGCTCTGGCTGAACCCGTCCGACAACCAGGGCGTGCGGTTTCTCATCGACGAGGTGAAGGCGAAAACAGCCTGGGAGGATCGAGAAAACGAGTAATAGAATGACAAAAACCTTCAAACCGATATTCACGATAACCAACCGGATCACTTCCGGACTGACCCGCATCGAGCGAGCCCGGGGTTTCCTGGAGGCCGCTACCCTGTCAGAGGACTGGGTGAGGGAAATGGGGCGGCTGGCGCTGATACTGGAGGCCCATCATACAACCCATATCGAAGGCACGCGTCTGACCTTGGATCAGGCAGAGCGACTCCTCGCAGGCAATCTTGTCCCCGAGGCCGACCCCGACGATGTCAGAGAACTCCTGAATTACCGGAAGGCCTTTGATTTCGTCTCAGAATACCTTGCCAGCGGAGACCGGATCACTGAGGGTCTTATCCGTGAAATTCACAAGCGGCTAGTAGAAGGGGTCAGAGGCGGCTCGGCGGCGCCGGGCCAGTACCGGAAAATCCAGAATTTTGTGGTCAACTCCGCAACCGGTGAAACCATCTACACGCCGCCCCCGGCACACGATGTGCCCATCATGATGGCCGAACTGGTGGATTTCCTGAGCAGCGAAGAGGATTCACACCCGGTGTTGGTGAGCGGGATTGTCCAGTTCCAACTGGTGAACATTCATCCTTTTTTAGACAGTAACGGCCGTACGTCCCGCCTGCTATCCACTCTGTACCTTTACCGGGCGGGGTACGACTTCAAGCGACTGTTAACGATCAGCGAATACTACGACAGGTACCGGCCAGCCTTTTACCGGGCTATCCAGGGGGTACGGGAAGCCGGCATGGACATGACCGGCTGGCTGGAATTCTTTGTCGATGGCCTGAGCACCCAGCTTTCCGAGGTCAGGAAGCGCGGCGAGCAGGCCATCCGCAAGAATCTGATTATCAAGGAGCATAACCTGTCCGACCGCCAGGCCTTGGCTCTGTCCCATATCCTTGTCCATGGTCGGGTGAGTATCCAGGACTTTGAGCGCCTCAGCTCTCGTGTCAGCCGCCGTACCTTGCAAAGGGATCTCAAGGCAATGGTCGACAAAGGCCTGATAATCGAGAACGCCTCAAGCCCTACCGATCCGACAAAAATTTACATCCTGGCAGGAAAATTATCCGGTTAAGTTGCTGCGCCATGCTGTGACATCGAGCTATGACATGCTATGACAAGAACTGTGACAAGCTGTGACATGAGGTAAGATGCCAAAGTAAACCGGAAATGTGATTCAACGCCGCTTCCGCCTCATGGGAGGCAGTCTGATCTTTGATAACTCTTTGAAATTGTAGTTTTTCGGTTTACTGCGGGAGAAAGAGAATGGTTATGAAACAGGTTGCACTCGGGGAGCCAAAAATCCATCCGCTGATTTCAGCGGTTCTTGTTTAACGCAAGACCCCGTGGGCCATATTTAACAAATGGTCCATCGGGGTCTTGTAGTTTCTGGCGTGTCCACTGAAATCGGCGCGGCCGGCAGGCATTTCGAACTGCCCTCCTGCAGGTATCCGACGAAAGCCGGGCCAGTGGGTCCAGCGCAAGCGGATTACCATACAGCGGATACAACCGTGAGATCGGAGACCGTTGTGGGTGCTGGCGATATCGCCTTCAGACGGTGCCGAACGTTCGGGAGCGTCCTTCTCGATGACCGGCCTTTCCTGCCCAGAGGCATTGATCAGCGTTTCCTTTTTCCGGAAGGTTCGGTCAGCGTTTTCCAGATATCCTCGACATGGAGCGGATTGTGGATGCGGACGCCCCGGATTTCGAACGGCTGCTCGCCTTTATAGAGGACCGCTCCGGGCAGGGCACGCTTTAAGCCCAGCGTTTGGAACCATTCGACTGGAATAGCGACAGATCGCGCAACTGGATCAAGGCGCGGGCATCCCGCTCGGCGCAGGCCCGCATAACCGTGCTCCCGGCCTGGCTGAATGACGTTGAATGCCCAGGCTGACCTATCTCGATTAGGCCGTGAGCTTCGCGAACGAACGGTTCCCTGCTCTGGTCGGTCCCATGGGCGCATCACTTTATTTTCATGGCAGAGATGGATTCCGAGGATACCTTGGGCATTCGGGGATGACAACGGGTGTATTTTCACGGTAACTAAATGCTTCTGTTCAGCGGAGTGATATTCAGTCCGCTGAACAGGTTGCCCGTTTTTTGGCGCCCGGTTATAAAGCGATCGAAGCTGTTTATTCTTCGATTAGGCAAGGTCGAAACGGTCAAGGTCCATCACCTTGCTCCAGGCCGCCACGAACTCGTGGACAAACTTCTGCTGCCCGTCCGCGCATGCGTAAACCTCAGCAATGGCCCGTAGCTGTGAGTTCGAACCGAAAATGAGGTCGATACGGGTGCCGGTCCACTTTAGTTCACCGCTTGCGCGATCACGGCCCTCGAAGACGTCTTGATCTTCTGAGGTCGCCTTCCATACCGTGCTCATATCGAGCAGGTTCACAAAGAAGTCATTGGTGAGTGTCTCCGGCCTCTTGGTGAATACCCCGTGCCGGGATCCTCCGAAGTTGGTATTCAGGACGCGCATGCCGCCAACGAGAACCGTCATCTCGGGGGCGGTCAGCGTCAGCAGTTGAGCCCTGTCAATTAGCAGTTCCTCTGCAGGTACAGCGTACTTGGTTTTAAGGTAGTTCCTAAAACCGTCCGCAACCGGTTCGAGGACGGCAAATGACGCCGCGTCGGTTTGCTCCTGCGACGCATCCGTGCGTCCCGGTGTAAATGGGACAGTAACATCGTGCCCAGCGTTCTTTGCAGCCTGCTCGATACCTGCGCATCCACCCAAGACAATCATATCGGCGAGTGATACCTTCTTCCCGCCTGACTGCGAGTTATTGAACTCTTTCTGTATTCCCTCAAGGATCTGCAGCACGCTCCTCAGTTGGGCCGGCTGGTTGACCTTCCAATCCTTCTGCGGCGCAAGACGGATGCGCGCCCCGTTTGCCCCGCCTCGCTTGTCGGAACCGCGGAACGTAGATGCCGACGCCCACGCGGTCGAAACCAGTTGGGAGATAGACAGTCCCGAGGCGATGATCTTTCCCTTGAGAGAGGCGATGTCCTTCGCATCAATCAGCTCATGATCTATTGGCGGCACCGGATCCTGCCAGATCAGCTCCTCCTGCGGCACCTCCGGGCCGAGGTAGCGCGACCGGGGCCCCATATCGCGGTGGGTCAGCTTGAACCAGGCCCGGGCGAAGGCATCAGCGAATTCATCGGGGTTCTGCAGGTAGCGCCTTGCGATGGGTTCATAGATCGGGTCGAAGCGCAGGGAGAGGTCGGCCGTAGTCATCATAGGCCGGCGCTTTTTTGAAGGATCGTGGGCGTCAATTACCATGTCTTCTTCGGCCACGTCCTTGGCCAGCCACTGGTTTGCTCCGGCCGGGCTCTTGACCAGTTCCCACTCGTATTTGAAAAGGACCTTCAGATAGCCCATGTCCCATTTGGTCGGGTTAGGCTTCCAGGCTCCTTCGATGCCGCTGCTTATCGTGTCGCCGCCTTTGCCGCTAACGAAGCTGCTCTTCCAGCCGAGACCCTGTTCTTCGATGGGGGCGGCCTCGGGCTCAGGCCCCACATGGGTCGCAGGCCCAGCGCCATGGCATTTGCCGAAGGTGTGACCGCCTGCGACAAGCGCTACGGTCTCTTCGTCGTTCATCGCCATGCGCGCGAACGTCTCCCGAACGTCACGGCCGGAGGCGACCGGGTCAGGATTGCCGTCCGGACCTTCCGGGTTCACATAGATCAGGCCCATCTGGACGGCGGCGAGCGGGTTTTCAAGATTCCGGTCGCCGGTGTAGCGGCTTTTGGGCTTGTCGCTCGTAGCGAGCCATTGCTCTTCGGATCCCCAATAAATGTCCTCTTCCGGCTCCCAGATGTCCTCGCGCCCCCCGCCAAAGCCGAAGGTCTTAAAGCCCATGGATTCCAGAGCGCAGTTGCCGGCAAGGATCATCAGGTCGGCCCAGGAGATTTTCCTGCCGTATTTCTGCTTGATCGGCCAGAGCAAACGGCGTGCCTTGTCAAGATTCACGTTGTCAGGCCAACTGTTGAGCGGAGCCAGGCGTTGGGAGCCGGACCCCGCGCCGCCGCGGCCGTCGCCCATGCGATAGGTGCCTGCGCTGTGCCACGCCATCCGGATGAAGAGCCCCCCGTAGTGACCCCAGTCGGCCGGCCACCAGTCCTTCGAGTCGGTCATCAGCGCATAGAGGTCATCCTTCAAGGCCTTGAGGTCGAGTTTCTTGAACTCCTCAGCGTAGTTGAATGCCTTGCCCATCGGATTGCTCAGGTCAGAGCGCTGGTGCAGAATTTTGAGGTTCAACTGCTTCGGCCACCAGTCACGGTTGGACATGCCGCCGCTTACTGTAGATCCCATTACCGGGCGTTTGCTGTCTTCATTCATAAGGTTTTCTCCTTTCGTTGTCTGAGTTGTTGCACTGGGCTGCTAGACACGTCCTGCTTAGACTCCTGCTATTTTCATAACCTATCACGGATATATCTCATAATTTACCGTGAAAATACACCCCCCACCCCGACCCTCCCCCGCACGGGGGGAGGGAAATCCTTGACCTCGCAAAGTGCAGAGCCGGAAGAGGATTTTCATTAGCGGGGGCGACAAAATATTTCTGTCATGAGCGTTTACCATGAAAATGCAACATGCTGTTCCATCGGAACCGCAATCTCGGTCGGGAAAGCATGCCGGGCGCTAAGAGACGATACCGACCCCCCCGATAACGCTTTGTAAACAGGGGGGGTGAAAATGTAAGTTTACATTAAAATGCCCCTTCCCCTTTGTCCCCCTCGACGGGGGAGGGAGCGGTGGGGGTGATTTTCATGCTTCGTTGTGCCCCAAAAGGGTGTGGGCGTTTATATGAAAATACATCGTCATAGCGGCGAAGGCCGGTATCCAGTCTTTTACACCTGAACTCCGGATCAAGTCCGGAATGACGAAACCGTGAATTTTGCAATTGCCTCCTTTAAAAGATGAGTATTCTATTTGAACCTGGGGGACAAGATACCTCCTTGCTTCAATATCCCAAGGATGCGGATATGTATTTAAGGGATGTGAAAAGGATTATCATGGCAAGCATCCATTTGATCCCCTTGGCTGGTACGAACTTCTGACAACGCGCCCCAAGATACATCCCGGCCATTCCGCCAACTCCGAAGAGAACCCCCAGGAGCCAATCCGGAGCCACCGATAAATTCGGATAAAACGGCGCGATGGCGTGATAAAACACCACACCGGCAACCGACGTGACGAAGGTGCCCATGAGCGCTGCTCCAGCCACGGTATAGACAGGCAGACCGAAAAAAGTTATAAAAAACGGGGCAATAATAGATCCGCCCCCGATACCGTAGATACCTCCCAAAACGCCAACGATTAAGCTGAGGGTGAAAATCCCCCAAAACGAAACGTCGAACGATTCATCATAGAACGTGTAGCCCAGACGTTTGAGGTTGAAATGCGTGACCTTGGCCGCCCTGCAATACTTCTCCTCGCTAATCTTCATTCCCCCTGACTTCGAACGGGAGCTTTTCACTAATTCTTGAAACCGCTTTTCACTGCTGGTTTTGCTTGAGCCTCCCGCGTTTTTTTTCAGTAGGTCCAGCGCCATCTTAATGCCGATATAAAGAAGCACGCCTGCGGCAAAGAGCTTGAAATGCTTTGGGTTGGGCAAATAGGCCACTCGCACGACGGCCCCGATAAAAACACCGGGCAGCGTGCCTGCGATCACGACCCAGGTAAGAGGCCATACCATGCGTCCCTCTCGCCAGTAACGATACACCCCGCTCGGGATGGCAACGATGTTGAATACCTGGTTGGTGGCGCTGACCGAGGGGTTTGTGTAACCGAGAAATGACATCTGGAACGGCAGCAGTAAGAAAGCGCCTGAAACACCTCCCATGGAAGTGAAAAAGGAAACCACAAACGCCACCAGAGGGGGGATCCAGAGAGCAACTTCAATGCCTGCGGTATGAAAGAACATCATGGCTTCCCTAATTAAATCACTTAACACAATGGACACGAAAATAATATTATACGTGTCTATCTAACAAGGCATCCATTTCCATGTCAAGGAATTTGTGTTAGATTGTCCAATAAGCGTGCCGAAACCGGCAGAGAACAATCCTTCAAGAGTAGATGAGGTTCAAAATGGTTTCAGATTCAAAGCTTGCGCCTCTGAAAGATGCTAATCACGGCCGCAGTGTCTCTTTACCGGGTGAAGCGCAGTTTCTGAATTCGATCCAGCTTCATCAGTTGGAGCAATCCTTTCGCGAGTGGACGGAAAACTCGCTGCGCGCGGACGTGCGCTTGGCCCGGAGGCGTATCCTGATCATTTTTCTGCTGATACGGTATACAGGCGCTAAATTGAATGAGGCTCTTTCCTTGAACCCATTCGAGGATATAGACACGAAACGCAACTTGGTTGCTTTTCATGGTTCAGGTCCCGATATGAAAATGGCTCCAAGGCAGGTGCAGCTTTCCCGAAATCTTTCCCGGGAAATTCAGGCCCTCCTTTTAGATCCTTCATTCAAGGCTGCTTTACACAAAGGGTTCGATGTTGATCCCGGCTTTGTGCGCCGTAAATTTTATGAGCGTGCCAAGGCCTGCGGGTTTTTAAAAGAATTGGGCGGGCCTGAGACGATTCGCAAGTCGCGCGCGGTGGAATTAATGCTGGGCAACATGCCGCTGCCGGCGGTTCAGAAAATGCTGGGCCATGCGACGCCCAATCTGACTTCCTCTTACATATCTTTTTCCACGGACGATATTCAGCAGGTGATTCGATTATTCCTTGAAAGGGAGGCATCGCGAAAAACCAGCGCTCGAAACTCATTTTTCGGAAAAATCGAATCAATCCGCAGGGGGGATATCCAAGCCCGGGTGGTGCTCACTACGATCAGCGGTTATTGCATAACAACCATCATCACAAACGACAGCCTAAAGCAGCTCGCGTTGAAGGAGGGCCGGCTGATCACGGCGGAAGTAAAGGCGCCATGGGTCATTCTCCACAGCGGATCGGAAGAACCTAAATGTAGCGCCGAAAACAGATTTAACGGGGTTATTGAGAATATAAAGAAGGGAGAAGTAAACACGGAATACACTGTGCGGATAAGCGACGGGACAGCTCTGTGCGCCGTGGTGTCCACTGAAAGCGCACGGATGCTCGCTCTGGGTGAGGGGGACCGTGTGTGGATGTTGTTTAACTGTTTCGCCGTGGTCCTGCGCACGGACTGATAACCACACTACCGTCGAGGCGGAACTGGATTTGGCTCATCCGACAGTCGAATAGATCGTCTCCCTGCTAAAAGTTGGCCTGGTGTCCATCCGGAAATGGCTATTTTCATCGGCGTTGGGCTCAAGTTTTAATGCTCAAAATATGTCAATATATTAATATGCTTAGACTGATCTTCTACAGTTGCCAAAAAATAGTTCTGCTATCTCAGATAGATGTCTGTCTTGAAAAAGTTCTTGGCACCACAGACTGCTCTTTGCAACATGTATAGCTTCATGCCACCTCCCGGATAGTCT
>Ga0210049_1002001_pt1 | contig 19177 bp, 22 predicted proteins | sample CryGeyCG2014_300_2_FD_183964 | JGI IMG/M metagenome (GOLD analysis project Ga0210049, IMG submission 183964) | Groundwater microbial communities from aquifer - Crystal Geyser CG06_land_8/20/14_3.00 (SPAdes) (version 2) | ecosystem: Environmental > Aquatic > Deep subsurface > Groundwater | place... | reverse complement strand
TCGGTTGAGGATGACAAGGGGGTGGAATGATATTTTGCGTAAGTTGTGAAATTTTCGATTTTTAATCAATGCTCAATGATCAATTTTCAAACATTATATGAAATTAAAGCCTAAAATAATTTGCTATGGTATTCTAATCGGTTTAATCGCTACGTTGGTGATGCCAGTTTTTCAATTAGGTCCATTGCCGATAAAATTTTCCAGTCAAATTGAAAACAATAATTTTATCAAAGGAATGCCACTTGTTTATTTTGGAAACTTGGATATCAAAGCCCAGACTGGCAAAAAATTTAATTACGAATTTAACCAATGGTTTTTTTTGATTGATTTAATTTTCTGGAGTTTTGTCGGGATATTTATTTATTTAGGTATGATAAAAATAATTCAAAGTGAGGAAATTAAGCTAAACCACCCAGCCTATCGCAAAGCAAAGTTTTAAAATTAACCCCAGACCTAAATTTTGTTGTTACTTATTTACGTGGTTTGCGAAAGTAAAATATAAATGTTATTCGTCTATTCGCGCGAATTAGACAATAGAAGAGAAGCAAAACCCAAAAAGGCAGAGCAAGGTTAAATAAAGAATCCGACGGGGCAAGCCCCGAGGTATTCTTTGTTTCGCTATTTGAAATGGCTTCATCCTTGTGGCAAGTCACAGGGTACTGCCGTCTTGAAATAATTTAAATATGTGCCCTGCTTGGACATAATTTTGAGATTTATCCCTATCTGTGCTAGTATGGCAGTATGAAGGAAAAGGTAAGGGAAATAAAATTAGATGAAACGGTTCGCCCGCAGAAGCTCGCTGATTATATTGGTCAGAACAAGGTGAAAAAATCACTGGCGGTCTATATTGAAGCAGCCAAAACTCGTAAAGATCCTTTGCCCCATGTGCTAATTCACGGCGGACCCGGGCTGGGAAAAACTACACTTGCCAATATCATCGCCAAAGAAATGAATGTGCCGATGCGTATAACTTCTGGTCCAGCGATCGAGAGAACAGGCGATTTAGCTTCAATTCTCACTAACCTCAAATCGCACGAAGTTTTATTTATTGACGAAATTCATCGGCTCAATCGCAACATTGAGGAGGTGCTTTATCCAGCGATGGAGGATTGGGCGCTTGATATTGTGGTAGGGAAAGGTCCATCCGCCAAAACATTGCGACTTGAGTTGCCACCATTTACTTTGGTTGGAGCAACAACAAAAATCGGTGCCCTATCTTCTCCGCTTCGTGATCGTTTTGGCGTGCTGTATCATCTGGATTTTTATGAAAATGCGGATATTGAAAACATACTTACTCGTTCAAGTCGGATTTTAAATATCCCGATTCATCAAGATGCTTGTGCTGAGATTGCGCTCCGTAGCCGTCGCACTCCGCGCATCGCCAATCGGCTACTGGCGCGTATTCGGGATTTTGCGCAAGTTAAAGGAAAGGGTACGATAGATATAGGGGAAGTTAATCGCGCTTTTTTAGTTTTGGAAATTGACAGCTACGGGCTGGACGGAACTGATAAAAAAATTTTACAAATTATCGCGCAAAAATTCGCTGGCGGACCGGTTGGCTTATCAACTATCGCAGCTGCTTCACACGAAGAAAAAGAAACCATTGAAGATGTAATTGAACCGTATTTAATTCAAACAGGCTTGCTCGAACGAACCCCCAAAGGACGACGGCTTACTCCGTTTGCCTATAAATATCTGGGCATTGCAGAACAAACATTAGTTTAAAATATGACCATATTCAACCCCATCTCTTTTGCGATTTATGGGTTTTTCATTATTGTGTTTATCGCTTTTTCGTGGTATTTTGTTCGCCGTATTTTAGAAATGAGATTTCAGGGCGATAAAAGTTTTTTGGCGGTTAAAATTTACTCGTTTTATTGCATAGCAATTTTGCTCTTTACTTTGATTGCTTTAATTATAAATAATTTACAATGACAAAAGATATTTCAAAAGAGTACTATTTTAGCACGCCAGACCATCAGCAAGGCGATGACGAAATTGAAATTTTCGCCCGACCATACATTATTCCCTATACCCCAGAAATTTTATTTATTATTGTTTTATTTTTATCGCCAGCATTATTGTTTTTAATTTTACAAATTACTTTAAAAAACTCTCCGCAATTATTTATCGAAAATCGCGCTTATATAAATATGTTTATTTTAGGCGCCAGCGGTTTTTATTTATCGGTCGGATTTTTTGCCCTTGCTGAATGGATAAATTATTATTATGATGTTTTGATTGTCACGCGAAGCTTGCTTATCGACATCAAGCAAAGGACAATTTTTTTTCGTGAAATTAGCCAGTTTCATTTAAAGAATATAGAAGATGTGCGATCGCAAATAAAAGGCATTTTGCCAACATTGTTTGCGTATGGCAATATCATTGTGCAGACAGCTGGCGCGCAAGAAAATCGGCTGATTGAGGACATCCAAAATCCGCAAAAAGTTTCCAGTAAAATAATTAAGTTGCAAGAAAATGCGCGCGCTGGGCAAAAACAGACAATTGAAAACGATGTTGAAAAATTGTTTCATATCGGCGAGAAAAAATTCAATGGAGATAAAAACCGAAGCTAATAATTTGAGCCAATTATTTACCGAAACCGCTTTGAAATTATCAGAAATTATTTTATCCGGAGAACCAGCCAAAAGCGCGCCTTCTAGAATAATTAAATGTCAGGCAGTGGATGAGAATTCGCTATTGTACGAATGGCTGGCAAGATTGATAAAAATCGCTGACGAGGAAAATTTAGTGATGCAAAAATGCGAATTTGAAGCTATGTCATACACTTATTTGGTGGCTAGGGTGCGGTTTAATAAATTTAATAGTTCGCATATTCCGACTTCGATTTCGCAAGATATTCATATCAAAAAAAAGAAAAAACTTTTTTTAGTTAAAGTTGGTTTGGATTATTAGTTGCGTTATGCGGTAATGCCTTGCGTTTCAATGTCATTCCTACATTCTGGGGAATGTTGGAATAATATAATAAAATGATAAAGCTACGATTTTTGGTCGGACTTGCGATATTGTTCTTTAGCGTAATTTTTTATTGTCAAAAAGTGAAAGCTGAAACAACAATTTTTCCGCTAACAAATAGCCCTTTGATATTATCTGAGGTTTTGCCAGATCCTGAGGGCGATGACGAGTTGGGAGAATTTATTGAAATTCAAAATATTTCCACAGAAAATGTCAATCTAACTGGCTGGAGAATTGAGTTTAAGGGCGGGGCGAACTCGAAGGTATTTGCGATGCCAGCTAGCGAACTTAAAGCAGGGGAGTGGCAAGCATTTTATTATCAAGATACAAAAATTAAGTTCATCAATTCAGGCGGTGAAATTTTTTTATACGCGCCTAGCGGTGATTTGGTCGATTATTTCAATTATCCCAAAGCAAAGGAAAATCAGGCGTGGGGAAGAACTTGCGCTGGCGAAAGTTGGCTAGCGCCATCGCCAGGGATAAAAAATCCTACCCCTGTGAGTTTGGATAAAATTAGTATTTCTCCGGACGCGATCAATTTTGTCAAAAATACTACCATTGATTTTTTGATCAGTGTTAACGCTCTGTGCGATGAAGTTAAATTTGTCAAAGCTTCCCTGCCCTCCCCTATCTCGCGCGAATTTTTTTTAACGGGGGAGGCAAGTGAATTCACCGGATCTTTTGAATACCAAAAGTTTCAAATTGATAAAGCCCAAATTTTTGAATTTGATATTTTTGTATTTGGAGAAAATAATTTAATTTTTACGCAAAAATTTCCAGTGAAGTTTTACGATGACGCCAGCGCGGTTATTTTGTCAGAAGTATATCCCAATCCGCCTGTAGGGCAAGACGAATTTATCGAGTTATTTAACCAATCGTCCCGTCCGATTGATTTAACATATTATTTTTTAGACGATGGCGAGGGCGGGAGTCAGCCGTTTGAGTTTAACCAGACAATTTTACCTTGGGATTATTTTAGCGTTAGCAAAGAACAAACGAAAATTGTTCTGAATAATGATGGCGATTGGGCGCGACTGTTGTCGCCCGAGTTGCGAATTGTTGATAGCGTGAAATTTAAAAAAACAAAAAAAGGCTGGTCATATGCTAAATTTGGGCAATCGTGGCGCTGGAGCGAAATCATTACTCCATATAAAAAAAATCAGGAAATGATTTACCCCGCTGGCATTTATATTTCTGAAATTTTGCCTAATCCAAAAGGCGCTGATTCAGAGCTGGAGTTTATTGAGCTTTTTAACAGTATGGATATTCCCGTCGATCTGTCAGGGTGGGTTTTGTCTGACGGAACAAAAAAATTTTTACTAGAAAATATTGCGATCGCTTCAAAAAGTTATATAGCGATTTATTCGCGAGATTCAAAAATTAGTTTAAAAAATTCAGCAGATTGGGTGTCGCTTGCCAATCCGCGAGGCGATATTATTTCAAAAATTCATTACTCGTTTATTGGGCAAGAAGACCAAAGTTTCGCTCTAATTGGTCAAAATTTTGCTTGGACTCTGTCCCCTACGCCCAACGCAAGAAACATATTACTTGGTAAAATTGAAGTTCCAGTAGTAAAAAATAATATAGAAGCAATTGCGATATCTGCGCCCACCGCCGAGCCAGCTCCAAGCGAGATTTCAGACATTAAAAATACAGTCACTTTGACCCAAACAATTATTACCACTACCACACGAGTAGCGGTTACTAAGCCCAGCGCGTGGCAATTTCTTCAGAAAAATTTAGAAAAATTTTTAACCAGCGAAACGGTTTTACCAAGCGTAAAAGCCCAAATTCAATCTCCGGCAGTGCTAGGGTTAGAAAGTCAACGATTAACAAATCCGCTGATATTTGTTATAATAAAATATGCTAGTTTGGGTTTGCTAAGTTTAAGCATTATTAAATTATGGCGACTTATTATCCAAAAAATGCGCTTGATACAAAAAGAATAGCCAGGAAATTATGGCAAAATATCCGTCAAGCCAAAATCGTTTTTTTAAGCGGACCGCTGGGCGCAGGTAAAACTTTTTTTGTCAAGCAACTTGGTAAAGTTTTGGGGATAAAAGAGGAGATTATTTCTCCTAGTTTTCAGTTAATCAAAGTTTATTCAATTCAAAACACTAATTTGCGCTTGGTGCATACGGACTTATTTCGTTTAGATATTAAAAGTCAAAACGATTTTTTAGAGTTGTTTGAATATCTAGGCGATGAAAAAAATATCGTCCTGATCGAATGGGGAGAGAAAATCGCAAATTTTATAAAACCTAAAATGACGATTGAATTTAGTGGAATAAAAAAGCGCAAAATAAAGGTGAAAAACTTAACCCAAATTTGCAAGCCCGACGGGCTTGCAAATTTGGGTTAAAATAAAAATAAAATAATGATAAAAAATGAAGGCGAAAATAATAATTAATACTTGTGAAAATCCGGCAACGATTAAGTATTGTAAAAATGGCGAGCTGGTTAGTTTGATTTCTTGGGATCAAAAAAAGGACAAAGCAGATAGTTTAATTTTGAAAATTGATCGCTTATTGCGCACCAAGCACCTAACGCCAGCTGATGTTGATTTTGAAATTGATGAATTTTGTCCGAGTGGCTCATATACCGGGCACCGAATTGGAGTGTCGGTGGTGAATGCGATCAATTTTTCTTTTGGTCACAAAAAAAGGTTTTCTGCCCGCTATGGTATGGAGCCGAAAATAACAAAGAAAAGTTCAAATTATAGATCTTAGATCTCAAAATAATAATTGCAGGACTTACGCAAAATACCATTCCACTTCCTTGTCATCCTCAACTAATTACCCCTTGTCATCCTCAACTAATTACCCCTTGTCATCCTCAACCGAAAGCGAAGCGCTTCGGATTGGGGATCCAGTTGGATCTGGATTCCCGTTTTCACGGGAATGACGGAAGTGGGGCGGGAATGACACACCCTTTGTCATCCTCAACCGAAAGCCCCCTTGCCATCCTCAACCGACTGCCCCCGTGTCATCCTCAACCGAAAGCGAAGCGCTTCGGATTGGGGATCCAGCACCTCCCGTCATCCCGCACTTGATGCGGGATCCATTCAGTCTGGATTCCCGTTTTCACGGGAATGACAGAGGGGAGATATGGGAATGACAAGCGGAACAAGAATAACGACAGACGAATTAAGCATAACAACAAAGAATCCGACGGGGTAAGTCCCTTGGTATTCTTTATTTTGATATTTGAAATGGCTTCATCCTCGAAGCAAGCTCCGAGGTATTCAGCCGTCTTGAAATAAGTGGAAGTTTTGCGTAAGTCGTGAAATTTTCCGTTTCTCACTTTATCACCTAAAATTTGCCCTTGGCAAAACAATTATGCTACAATAGTTTTAATGCAAATTAAAGAAAAACAAGTTGAGGATGGGAAGCTAAATCAAACACCAAATCCCCAGAGCAAACCAAGCCAACCCTCAAAAATTATCCGTGTTAAAAAACCAAGACCTGCTCGGACATTCGTTTTTGGTATTTTGGCGATCATTGTTTTATCAGGAATTATTTGGGGCGCCAGAGCATTTTTCTTGCTCACCAATGTCGTTTCTGGTTCATCTAAAGATGGATTTTTTTCAAACTTGTCGATTGTCAGCAAAAAAGACGGACTCAAAGGGCAAAGCGACGGTCGGGTCAATGTCCTTTTAATCGGTATTGGTGGAGCCAGCCATCCCAAGGGCGGGAATTTAGCTGATTCAATTATTTTAACCAATATAAAAGCCGATGGTCCCAAGGCAATCACTATGATGAATTTGCCGCGCGATCTTTTGGTTGATATGCCTAAACCCCTGTCGGGTCAGCAGAAAATAAACGCGGTCCACTCTTACGGCGAGCAGGAAAAAGAAAAAACCGGTGGCGGTCCAGAAAGTTTGAAAAAAGTGGTTGAAACCATTTCCGACCAAACAGTCAACTACTGGATTAGAATAGATTTTGACGGATTTAAAAAATTGGTGGACGCAGTTGGCGGGATTACTATTGATGTGCCCAAAGATATCAGCGATTATAATTATCCGGCTGATAATTTGATCGACTACGATTCTTTTATCATTAAAGCCGGGACGCGCCATATGGACGGCAAGACCGCGCTGAAATACGCGCGCTCGCGTTATTCAACTTCTGATTTTGATCGATCAAATCGCCAGCAACAAATTATTCAAGCGATTAAAGACGAGTTTGAAGCAAAGGGCTATATTTATCGTCCAGATAAAATTTTAGAAGTGATCAATATAATTAGCAAGCACTTAAAAACCGATATGACAATGCAGGAGATCAGGCAAATATATGATTTGGTCAAAGATATTCCTGATGAAAAAATCAACTCGGTTGTTTTGGATAATTCTGCCACTGGTCCGTTTCAGACTTATTCCAACGGTGGATATTATCTCATTCCTAAAGTCAGTGATTGGTCTGAGGTTAAGCAAATCGCTAAAAATATATTTTCATATGGCGCGATTTTAGCGGAAAAACCAACGGTGGAAATTCAAGATGCTTCTGGCAAATCAATTTGTAGCGCTGAAAAAACTGAGCTGAGCGCTATCGGCTACACGGTTGTCTCCTGTGCCAAAAGCCAGGACAAAGTATCTGCTACCAAGATTTATAATTTCATAACCGAGAAAAATCAAACACTCGATCATTTAAAAACACGCTACAGCGTCACAGGGGCTTTAATTGGCGATAAAAGTTTGTTAAAATCAGCGCAAGCAGACTTTTTAATAATTGTGGGCACTGGCTATGAATTTACGCATACAACAGGTAAAACTGGAGCAAATTAAATACTATATTGGTGGCGCGATATTGGTTTTTGGTATCGTCGCATTCAACCTTACCGAAGGATCTCGGCTGATAAAAATACTCATCGGGCTACTGACTTTGAGCGCCATTTATCTGTTTATCAAGAAAAATCGGGAATTGATTTTGATTGTTACCAGTTTTTTGGCTGGGGCTGGCATATACGGAATTTTAGACGCTGGGATGGTTGATGAGCTACCCGCCACTATTATTTTTTTATTTTGTTTTTTGGTTTTGTTTTATCTTTTTACCACCTTGTCGGAAAAAGACAGCAAAGTAAATATGTATTTTGGCTTGTTGGCGTTTTTATCCACCGAATTATTTGTTGTATTAAAATATTTTCCTATTGACGGAAAAAACAAAGCTATTTTATTGACACTTTTGTTTTGGTATTTTTCGCAGATATATTTTTACCAGAGCAAGAAAGGATTAAAACCGATGATCGTTATTAACTTAACATTAGCTTTTGCGATAATTTTTGCGGTGATAGTCAACACTTTACCATTTATCGGACGATGAAATTTAATTTATTTAATAAGAAAAAGAAGGCAAAAAATCAAGGCAAGCGGGATGGAAGATTTTTACGTATGCGAAAAAAAATTAAGGGGTGCTATGATAAATATATCAGCTTTAAAGCTGTTCAATCGCTGGAGAAGCCGTGGTTTACCATCTGGGTGATTTTGATTTTATATCTTTTGGGACTAATCGGCACAAGCGTGTCAGTCTATAGTTTTAAAGTGAATTCACCCGGGGTTAGGCTTTTGTTGAAAATTTTTCCCCTTCCAGCGGTGATCATTGATTCACAAGCAGTACCAGTGGACGAAGTGTACGAAAGAATGGAATATATTCAAAATTTTAACCAAGTTAGCCAGCAGGAAATGCCAAGCGAAGCAGAGCTCCGCGAGCAAGTGATGGGGCAACTTATTGATGATTATTTTTATCGCATTGGCGCGATTGACGCTGGGGTGATGGTGTCAAGCGTTGATGTGGAAGCGGTTTATCAGGAGAAAATTGTCAAAGAAAATGGGGGTGAAGAAGCAGTAAAAAATGCGGTTGAAAGTTTATACGGGATGACGATTGCGGATTTGAAACGGCTGATCAGAGTCCAACTTATCAAGGAGAAAGTGGCGAGCGATGGATTAGAGCAAGTGGATTTGAAAATGATTGTGGTGGCTGATGAGGCGACTGGCAAAAAAGTGATAGAGGAGATTAGCAAAGGAAAAAGTTTTGAGGACGGAGCCCGCGAATATTCGCGCGATGAGAAAAGTAAAGGGCAAGGAGGCGCGGTCGGTTGGGTGGCGCGCGGGCAACTTGACGATCCAGCATTTGTGGAAAAATTATTTACTCTGCCGATTGGCGAGCTGGTCAAAGAGCCGATTAACAGCCAATTTGGTTATACGGTAGTGCGAGTTGATGGCAAAAAAGGACAAATTGAAAAATCTATTGACAGGTGGATGGATGACCTGCAAAAAAGCACGCGGGTGTGGCGGCTATTGAAGTAGGGAGCACTAATTACACGACTTACACAAATTATCCTGCCTCTTCCGCCGGGCAGGCTTGCCTGCCTGAACCACCTCTGTGTCATCCCCTCCCGTCATCCCGCACTTGATGCGGGATCCACCCCCTCCCGTCATCTCCGACTAATCACCCCTCCCGTCATCCTCAACCGAAAGCGAAGCGCTTCGGATTGGGGATCCATTCCTGTCTGGATTCCCGCTTGCGCGGGAATGACGGAAGGGGGGCGGGAATGACACACCCTTTGTCATCCTCAACCGACTGCCCCGGTGTCATCCTCAACCGAAAGCGAAGCGCTTCGGATTGGGGATCCATTCGGACTGGATTCCCGCTTGCGCGGGAATGACGGAAGGGGGGCGGGAATGACACACCCTTTGTCATCCTCAACCGACTGCCCCGGTGTCATCCTCAACCGAAAGCGAAGCGCTTCGGATTGGGGATCCATTCGGACTGGATTCCCGTTTTCACGGGAATGACGGGCGGAACAAGAATAACGACCGACGAATTAAGCATAACAACAAAGAATCCGACGGGGCAAGCCCCGCGGTATTCTTTATTTTGATATTTGAAATGGCTTCATCCTTGTGGCAAGCCACAAGGTATTCAGCTGTCTTGAAATAAGCGGAAGTTTTGCATAAATTATGCAATTAAATACGAATTCTATCAAATTATCGCGAATACTGAAGCTTTATACCATTTATTTGGCAAAGTTCTGAATTTCTGATATTCTGAAATCAGAAAATAATTAAAATAATATGACACAAGTGAGAGTTCGAGAACGGGGAGAAATTACCATCCCTCGAAAAATTAGGGATAAGTACAAAATAGAAGCCAATGATATGATGTATATTTATTCAATGGGTGATGGAATTTACTTACGGATCAAAGAATCGATTGTTGAAAAAGCACAGGAAATCGGCGCGCAAATGCTTATGGACGCAGGGTTAACAGTCAAAGATTTACTCAAGGATTTAGACGAAAATGAAGTTTAAGATTTTTTTAGATAGTAACATTTTTATCACTGGACTAGGGTCAACAACTGGCGCGTCTGCCGATATTTTAAGGTTAATTCAATCTGCGAATCTTGAAGTGTTCACATCAAAATTAGTTGTTGACGAAGTTGGGCGAAATTTAGCTAGGAAATTACCAAAATACTTGCCGATATATTTTAAAGTGCTATCAGAAACTGGCATAAACATATATTCAAACATAAGAAATATAAACACTCAAATTTCTAATTGGATTTCCAAACATTCTGATGTTGTTATATTTAGCACAGCGCAAAAATTAAAAATTGATTATTTTATCACCCTTAATCGCAAGCATTTTTACCAAAAAGAAGTAAAAAAATTAGCTAATTTCAAAATAATAACACCTGCGGAGTTTTTAGTAATTTTTCGTAGGAAATTTTTTAAAAATTGATTTTTAGGAGTTTTTTTTGTATAATTTGGTCAATGGGGGCGTAGCTCAATGGTTAGAGCATCTGCCTGTCACGCAGAAGGTTGCCGGTTCGAGTCCGGTCGCTCCCGAATGGCTCAGATTTCAGAAGTCAGATATAAGATTTCATATTTCATAATGCTTACTCTCTTGATTTTTAGAAATTAAACCTTAAAAAGAGAACCGTCCCCTAGCTCTCGCTCCCTAGCTACTTTCGATGTTTTTTGAGCATCTCTAGCAGTTTGAGGTCGTTAAGTGAGCGGGCGAGTTCGCTGGACGCGCCGGCTTGCGACCGATCGTCTTTGGCTTCTTTTTTCATTTGCAACGCGCGATCGCGCGCCTTTTTTATTTCCAGCTCATTTAAGTCCTCAGAGCGGGTGGCGCTGTCGCATAAAATGCGAACGGTATTGTCCTTGATTTCCGCTATTCCGCCAGTGGTAGCTAAATAGTCTTGACCATTTTCGCGGGTATTACTTTGCGATCGCACAATAATAATGCCAGTGTCAACCACCGTGATGAGCGGTTCGTGACCCGGCAAAATAGCGATTTGTCCGCTGGTGGTGGGCAAAAGCACTTCATAGACCTCATGGTCGTATAAAGTTTTTTCGCTACTAATTAGTTTTAAATGCAACATATAAGAAATTTTAAATTATAATTTAAAACTTTTCATTCCCTAATTGATTTCCGAAATGCTTCCCTTCATATAAAAAGCGTCCTCGGGTTTATCGTCGTGCTTGCCTTCGAGAATTTCATTAAAGCCACGGACGGTATCCTCGATTTTGACGTATTTGCCCGGGCGACCGGTAAAATTTTCTGCGACTGAAAACGGTTGAGATAAAAACTTTTGTATTTTGCGCGCCCGATTGACCAGCTGTTTATCCTCGTCGGACAGTTCTTCTATTCCTAAAATAGCGATAATATCCTGCAAATCCCTATATCGTTGCAGAACTTTTTGGACGGCGCGCGCCACGCGATAATGCTCGTCGCCCACAATTTCTGGATCAAGAATGATTGAGTTGGAATCAAGCGGATCAACCGCTGGATAAATTCCCAGCTCGGTTAATTGGCGCGATAAAACTATAGTTGAATCCAAATGCCCGAAAGTAGTGGCAGGCGCTGGGTCGGTCAAATCATCAGCTGGCACATAAACTGCTTGCATTGAAGTGATAGAGCCTTTTTTTGTTGAAGTAATTCTTTCTTGCAACGCGCCCATTTCAGTGGCAAGGTTGGGTTGGTAGCCAACAGCCGAAGGCATCCGCCCCAGAAGCGCGGAAACTTCCGAGCCAGCTTGAGTAAAACGGAATATATTATCAATAAAAAGTAATGTATCCTGACCTTCGTCGCGAAATTTTTCCGCCATAGTCAATCCTGAAAGCGCTACCCGCAGGCGCGCGCCGGGCGGTTCGTTCATTTGCCCAAAAACCAAAGTGGTTTTACCCAGCACCCCGGAATCTTTCATTTCGTGGTAAAGGTCATTGCCTTCGCGCGTTCGCTCGCCAACTCCGGCAAACACCGAAGTTCCACCATGTTCTTTGGCGATATTGGCAATTAGCTCCATAATAATAACGGTTTTTCCCACTCCGGCTCCGCCAAACATACCGACTTTTCCGCCTTTAATTATTGGCGCTATTAAATCGATTACTTTGATGCCAGTTTCAAAAATTTCAGTTTTAGTTTCTTGGTCAGTGAAAGCGGGCGGATCCTGATGAATGGCGCGCATTTCTTTTCTTTCAAATTTTCCCAATCCGTCAATCGGCTCGCCAAGCACATTAAACATTCTGCCAAGGACATTTTTTCCCACCGGCACCGAGATAGCTGAGCCAGTGTCAATCACTTCTTGTCCGCGAGCAATTCCGTCGGTTGAGCCAAGGGCAACGGCGCGAACAGTGTCGTCTGACAGATGTTGTTCAACTTCAAAAACTAGCTCTTGACCATTGTTGTTTGTTTGTAAAGCATTATAAATACTGGGTAGTTTGGCGCCATTTTTAATATCAAAATAACAGTCCACCACCACACCAATAACTTGGGTAATTTTTCCTTTATTCATATTATTATCCATTATTTATAAATTTATTATTTATTAATTTTTTTGCTTGGTTGAATTGATTAGAGAAAATAGGAGCTTTTCTTTAAATGATTTTCGTCCGAATCCTTCGGCTATATTTGATGTGATTGAAATTGCGCTTCAACGCAATTGGCTGGTGAGCCCAAACACTTCTTATTTAGGGAAATCTTGCGTAATTTTATAAATTTCTAAAACCAGCTGATGCGATTTTTTTCAAACGATTAAATCAGTAAATTTTGTTATGGTTTTTTCCATTTTTTTTGAATATTGGATATTGAATAATGAATATTAATTAAGGTTTTCCGCTCCGGCGGTAATCTCAGCTATCTCTTGTGTAATAGCAGATTGGCGAATGGAGTTGTAGAGGAGGTTCAATTTAGTGACGATTTCCTTGCCACTCTTACTGGCGTTTTGCATTGCCATCATACGGCTGGAATGTTCGGAGACGATAGATTCAAGAATATACTGGAAAAGTTTTATTTGCATTATTTTGGGTAAGATTGCTTTTAGAATTTGAGATTTAGCCGGCTCGAATAAGTATTCTAGATTTTTTTCTGACTCGGGGATATCTTGGCTTTCTGCGACTTGTTTTTCAAACGGTAAAAGCCCTGAGATAGTTGGAATTTGTTTTAAGGTTGAGACAAATTCCGTAAAAGCAACGGAAATTTTTTGACAATCGCTGGCGCTAAATTTTTGGTCAACAAGTTGCAATATCGGAGCGATGTCGCCACTTACTGGATTGTCGGAAATTTCAAAATCTGCGATCACCGGGAAACCTCGGCTTTGCAGAAATCGATTGCCCTTTTTTCCGATGGTGATAATTTCAAACTGGCGGTCTTGGCGCGTTCCCATATAATCAACTATTTTTTTCAAAATCGCCACATTGAAACTGCCACACAGCCCTTTGTTTGAAGTGATAATAATAATCAATTCCTTTGTTATTATGTGAAAATTTTTCACATAGCGATGGGAATTGGCTCCGGCAAGTTTTAATATCACGGCAATTTCGCTGGCAAGCTCAGCGTATTTTTTACTTTTGGCAGTTTTTTCCTCTGCTTTTTTCATTTTTGAAACGGCGACCATTTCCATAGCTTTGGTGATTTGGGTGATATTTTTGATCGACTTAATTCTTCGTCTAATTATTTGAGTGTTAGGCATACAAAAAGTTAAATCTGAAAATTATTGTGTCAAATTTTTGACAAAGCAAAAAATTGACAATTATTATTTATTCTTTAATTATTTTTTTTATTTCTAAATCAATTCGTTGTTTAATTTCGTCGGATAATTCTTGAGTTTTAGCAATTTCGGAAAAGATGGATGGGGCATTTTTGTTAATTCCATTAATGATATTTTCTTGGGTTTCAATTATTTTTTCAATGGGTATTTTATCTAACAAGCCATTGATAGCCGAATATAAGACGACCACTTGATGAGGTTGTGGATGAGGCGCATATTGTCCTTGCTTTAGAACTTCAATAACTCGTTTGCCTCGTTCGATTTTTTCTTTGGTTGCTTCGTCTAGATCAGATGAAAATTGGGCGAAGGCTTGAAGCTCGCGAAATTGGGCGACATCGAGACGTAGTTTTCCAGCGACTGATTTCATTGCCTTACTTTGGGCGGCTCCGCCAACGCGAGAAACTGACAAACCGACATTGATAGCGGGACGAATTCCTTGATAGAAGAGATCGGATTCCAGATAAATTTGACCATCGGTAATGGAAATAACATTGGTGGGAATGTAGGCGGAGACATCGCCAGCTTGGGTTTCAATTATGGGCAGGGCGGTCAGCGATCCGCCTCCTTCTTTTTTTGAAAGTTTGGCGGCGCGTTCTAATAAGCGCGAATGGAGATAAAAAACATCGCCGGGATAGGCTTCGCGTCCGGGCGGGCGACGCAAGAGGAGAGAGACTTCACGGTACGCCCACGCATGTTTGGAAAGATCGTCGTAGACTATCAGCGCGTCCTCGCCCTTGTCGCGAAAATATTCTCCGATCGCGCATCCTGAATAAGGAGCTAAAAATTGCATTGTGGCAGGCGACGAGGCAGACGCTTGGACAATGATAGTATGAGCCATGGCGCCTTCTTTTTCCAAGCGATCTTTGATTTTAATGACTTTTGACTCTTTTTGACCAATGGCGACATAAATACAAGTGACATTTTTGTCTTTTTGGTTAATAATGGTATCAATGGCGATAGCGGTTTTGCCGGTTTGGCGATCACCGATAATGAGTTCTCTTTGCCCGCGACCGATTGGTACCATAGCGTCAATGGCTTTGATGCCAGTTTCCAGGGGGGTGTTGACGGACGCGCGCGCAATAACGCCGGGCGCGATTTTTTCCACAGGGGAAGATTGACTAGTTTTAATAGCTAGTCCGCCATCAATTGCCACTCCTAGTGGATTAACGACGCGACCTTTTAGTTCTGTACCGACGGGAATTGATAAAATTTTTTCGGTTCTTCTGGCTTTTTGACCAGCCTTAACAACTGAAATTTTTTCAAACAAAATTACTCCGACCGAGTCTTCTTCCAGATTTTGGGCGACTGAGCGGATTTCGCCTTCGTCAGTTTCAATGATAATCATTTCTTGATATTGACACTTTGACAGTCCGGAAATTCTGGCGATACCATCGCCGGTCTCCAAAACTTCACCGATTTCTTGCTCTGTTTTTTCGAACTTAAGTTCGTTAATGTCGTTTTTTATTTGTTCGATGATGTTGGTCATATACAATTTGTTATTATTTCCAATTTATTTTTTATCGAAAAATCCCACACTTTGTCGCGACTGGTAATTTTCACTCCTCCCAAAATTTGCGGATCTAACTGATAATGATATACAATTTTTCTGGAAGTTATTTTATGTTGAATAAAATTTTGGACAATTTGTTTTTCAACTTTACCAAGCTTTGTGTGTGAAGTTATCGCGACTGGCTCGGCGCTGCTATTTTCAAAATAGATGTTTTCAAGCGATCGCAAAATAATATTAATTTTCTTGTTTATCTTTTTTTTAATTAAAAAGCGATAGATTTTTTTTGCGTTATTATTGTTTTCATCGCCGATATAATGATAAATTCCGCGAGCGACTTGCCTGGTGGTTAATTTCATAAATTATTTTTTAAATATTTAATATTGGTTTGGCGGTCAATTTTTCCTTTTAAAGATTTTTCAGTAATGGCAACAGCCAAATCAATCAGTTCTTTTTTTGCTTCTTTTATCATTTTATCTTTTTGAAGCGCGATTTCTGCGACAGCTCTTTTTGTAGCGCGATTTGCTTCGTCGCTAGCTTTTTGAATTATTTTTTTGCTTTGCATATCGGCGTTTAATTTTGCTTCTTGCAGAATTATATTAGTTTTGTCCTTGGCTTTTTTTATGGCTTGCTCTTGCATTTTATCCCAATTTGCTTTTTCTTTATTGGTTTGTTTTATGTAAAGATTAGCGTCGTTAATTTTCTTTTGTCTTTCGTCCAGTATTTTTATGATCGGTTTAAATAAAAATCGATTCAAAAGATAATAAAGAATTAAAAAATTGATTATTTGAAAAATAATACCACTTCCATCTATCCCAAGGGCAGAGATACCAGTTTTTTGATCTGTTGCTTTTGTTTGGGCTTGCGTGGTAGGGGATTGATCTAATTCTTGCGCGTTGACAATAGTATTCATTATAAAAATTGCGATCGCAATATAATACGATTACATATCAAACAAATTTGATAATCAATGCGATTACCAAAGAATAAATCGCGATTGCTTCGGCAAATGCAATGGCTAAAATAAGCACAGTTTGCATTTTACTAGACGCTTCTGGGTTTCTGCCAATGGCTTCCATTGCTTTGGCACTCATCGCGCCGATTGCCCATGCAGGCAACATTCCGCCCAAGGCGATGGTTAGCCCAGCGGCAACGAGCTTAATTGATTCCTCGGTCATTTTTTTCCTTTCTGCCCAATTTGGCAACTTAATTTATAATTTAAAATTTAGCATTTTTTAATGCCCTTCTTTTGTTGTGGCGATTTTCAAAAAAACAAGTGTTAGCATTGTGAAAACTAATGCCTGGATTAAACCAACAAAAATTTCTAGCCCAATAAATGGCAAGGGTGCGATTACTGGCACTAAAAACGCTATCACTAAAAGTAAAATTTCACCAGCAAAGATATTGCCAAATAGTCTAAACGAAAAAGATAGCATACGAGAAAATTCTCCCAATAATTCCAAAAGTCCTACCGCGAAAAAAATTGGATTTTTGAAATTAAAGAATTTTTGGATGTAGATGCTTTTGGTGTGTTTGATGCCGTAATAAGCAGTGGCAGTGATTGAAATAATCGCCAAGGCAAAAGTGGTTGAAAGATCAGCGTTCGCGCTACGTAGGAGTGGTAGGTCATTATATTTGATGGTGCCTACCCCGGGCAATAAGCCGAACCAATTATTAATAACAATGAAAATAAAAAAGGTAGTAAGGAGCGGGAGAAATTCGCGGGCTAGTTTTCTTGATTCCAACACATCGGAAAATAAACCATATAAGAATTCGATGATAGTTTCTAAAAAACGCGAACGGCGGAAAATTATTGTAAAAGTGACAATTAAAATCGAAACAATAATCGAAGTTAGACGCGCGTTGGTTACATTAAACGATCCAATTAAAAACAGCTTTTCGGCTGAAAGTGAAATTTCGTGCATAATTTTGAAAGGTGAATTAGTTGTTTAATCGTTTGATTTTGAAGTAGATAGCAAGCGCTGAAATAAGGATGGATATTGGGATAGCGATGAGTGTAAATAAAATTTTAAAGCCAAGATTTTGGTCCAGCCAACGACCAAGCTGAATCAATACAACCAGTGGAAGGGCGATGATAAAACCAAGATTAGCGCATTCTCGCGCCACAAACCAACCATTTATTTCGTTATTTTTTTTAACCATGACAATATAATTATGCCATCCATGAGTAAAAAGTCAAGAGCGGGACTTTGCCGTCAAGAAAAAGTTGAGCTTGAAAAAATTATTTTATTTGATATTATTGAATTCTGAATAATCAATATAATCAATAATGGAAAATATTATGTCTCACATTGCCCCCAACATCGTGGTAGCTTGCGTTGACTTTCGTTTTCAAAATGAATTTTTAGCGCACTGCAACAAACAATTAGGCAACAAAACTTTTGACTATCTGACTTATCCGGGCGCATCTAAAGCAATTTTAGACAGAAAAAGTCGCGACGCGATTTTTTCCGCTATTAGCACTTTGGTAAAAATTCACCAAACAGAGATGGTTGTTATTTTAGACCACATCGATTGCGGAGCGTATGGCGGGTCAGTGAGGTTTAGCAACATCAAAGACGAAATTAATTTTCATAAAGAAAAGCTTACCGAGGCAGGAGAATTATTAACAAAAGAATTTCCTGAAATAAAAGTGGGACTATTGATATACAATTACCGCCAAAATAAATTATTGACGGTATAAAATTTATACCATTATAAGATTTTTAGAAAATCCCAGAGTAAAAGAGAAACGTCCCCCCCTTTTTTGGGTATCCCCCCTTTTTTCTGTGAGAGATTTTGGAGAAATAGTATTTTAAATATCGTATTACGCCAAATTTTATAAAAAAACCGCGCATAAAGTTACGCGCGATTTTTAAATTCAAAATTCTAAAACGAATTTATCTTTTTTCCATTGGTCGGGCAACATTGACCACGATTTTTCGACCATCGATTTCAGTATCATTTAGCCCTTCGATAGCAGCCTTAGCTTCTTCGGCGGTTTTGTATTCAACGAATCCAAAACCCTTGCTTCGACCTGAAATCTTGTCTGTGATGATTCTAGCTGAAACGATTTCGCCAAATTTGGCGAACATTTCAGTCAGCTGATCTTCGGTGGTAGTAAATGTTAAATTTCCGACAAATAATCTGTTTTCCATTGTGATAGGTTCCAAAAATTAAATTTATATTTATCCTATTTCGACGCGAGCAAAAAAATTGCACTTAGAGACATTTTTATTATAACACAACGTAAAACAAATGTCTACGCCTCAAGTAGCGTAAAATCTAACTATGGCGAGGTGGTTAAGCAATTTAAAAATCTAACCGAAATTATCGCGACTTAAATTTTCTTGACGCCACACTACCAATAATCCCTTGCTCGCAGATACAATGAGAGTAAGGAGGAAGGATGAATATGCAATCTAAAAAACAATATCTCCAAGAGTTGCAAAAAGAATATCTTGGAGCCGATAAAAAGCAAAAAGGTTTGCTTTTGAACGAAGCTGAAAAGCGTGCTGGTCAAAACCGAAAGTATCTGATTGATCGCCTATCAGCTAAAACAAGGTGGAACAAACCAAAGAAAAAGGTTATCCGTCCAAGGCAATACACCAGTGATTTAACCTTACCCCTAGTTAAGCTCTG
>Ga0210049_1002000_pt1 | contig 19179 bp, 24 predicted proteins | sample CryGeyCG2014_300_2_FD_183964 | JGI IMG/M metagenome (GOLD analysis project Ga0210049, IMG submission 183964) | Groundwater microbial communities from aquifer - Crystal Geyser CG06_land_8/20/14_3.00 (SPAdes) (version 2) | ecosystem: Environmental > Aquatic > Deep subsurface > Groundwater | place... | reverse complement strand
GATAGAATTCTTTCATGAAGGCCGTGTGCCCGGGAAGCAGCCCATAACGGTCAGAAGAGAATATGTGAGGTCTCTTTTGGGAATTGCTCTGCCGTCCGAAGATCTGGCCAAGGCCCTTTCTTTTGCCGGGGATGTGCAGAGTGCGGAAGACGGCTCGGTCAAAATCCTTCCGTATTCATGGAGGAACGATCTCAGGATAGAAGAAGACATGGTTGAGGAGGCCGTCAGGTCAATAGGTTATGACGCTATTCCGCCGAAGTTTCCCCAGCTTCGCCGTCCCCCGTACGGTTTGCCCGATTCGGTGAGAGTTAGGGAAGAACTGATGAGCACTTTCGTGTCCGCCGGCTTCAGCGAGGTTATAACTCCGGACATGATTTCGGAGAGCCGCCTCTTTCAGAATTATCCGGAAGTCATAAAAATAAAGAATCCTGTTTCAGCCGATATGGGAGTGGCGCGCCCTACGCTTTTCGTAAATCTTGCGGATGTGGTCAGGCACAACATATTCCGCGGTATCACCGATGTAAAAATATTTGAGAGCGGTTCGGTTTTCAGGAATAACGCGGGCCGGTATGTTGAAGAGGAGATGCTCGCGGGAGCGGCCACGGGCAGTGTCTCGCCGTTGAGCCATTATAATAGCGTGCCCGCGGATTTTTTTTATGTGAAGGGTGTGCTGGAGTGCCTCGCCGGGCGCGCGTCCGTCAGTGAGAGAGTCAACGCGCCTTTTCTTGAGAACGCCTTTGTGTTTAAGGGAGGGGAAAAACCGCTTTTCCTGATAGGAGAGGTGACGGATAAAGCTCTCAATTCCTTTGACATAAAGAAGGATTTTCTCACATCTCCCATCATTTATTTTGAGTTTTATTTCAGGAACATTTCTTCTCCCGCTAAAAAATACTCGGCGCCTCCGACGGTGCCGGCGTCGCTGAGGGATTTGTCTATCGTGATAAAGGAAGATGTCAGATTTACCGAGGTGGAGAAGAAGATATTATCCCTTGGGGTTGAGACACTTGAGAAAGCCGTTCTCATAGACCTGTACCGGGGCGCCCAGGTGGAAAAAGGAAAAAAGAGCATGAGTTTCAGGCTTTTTTTCCGGGGCCGTGAGACTCTTATTCACAGTGACATTGACGCTCAACTGGATAGAATATTAAAGGCTCTGGCTGAGGCTTTCGGCGCCGAGCTGCGGCAAAAGTAATTGGTTTTTTTCCGGAACAAACCTTTCAATCAAGCCTGGTTTTACACGGTTTTATTTATCGCGGCGCTGATACTGTCTTTGTATGTCAGATTCTCTGTCATAGCCGCCAACAACGGCGAGCCGCTCAGGGGTGACGCCGGAGGTTTCGCTCTGCAGGCGGCAGCCATGAAAAATTTTTATGCTGCCTCCGCCCGTGAGCCTTTCTGGATTCTGTGGGTGAAATGCGCCGCCGCTCCCTTCAAAGAAGCCAAAACCGGAATGAGACTGGCCGCGGCGATGGCATTTTCTTTGTCTGCCGTTATGCTCTTTCTTATTCTCAGTCGTGAGCTTGGAAATATACCCGCTCTCGCGGGAGGGCTTTTCTATCTCGTCATACCATATATGTATTTCAGTCACATCAGGGCGCACCGCCTGGAACTCTATCTTTTGCTTTTGCTGCTTTTCGCTTATCTGATGCTCAGGGGGATGAATAGCGTTTATTCCGTCGTTGCCGCGGCGATGACGGCCTCTGCCCTCATTCTTACGAGAATGGAATCCCTGGCCGTTGTGATTGGCGGCTTCGCTTTCTATGTTTTTTCAGAGAGAAGAAATCCTCTGCCCGCTCTTCGGAAAAGCGGCGCCGCCCTTTTTGCCGCGCTGCTTCTGGCGGCTCCATTTTTTATATCCTGCCGCCGGGCTTGCGGCGCTTTTTTTCTTGTTTTGAACAATCACGCCAGATTCTGGGATTCTCATGAGCACGCCGGTGAGGGGGGCTTCCGTTCTCCCGAAGAGACGCTCGCGAAACCCTATGACGGCAGGAATGTCTCGGTCTTCCAGTATGTTTTTTCCGGCAGAAAGCCCGGCCGCATCGTCGTCAGGTTCGTAAAAGGTTATTACAAAACTTTCACCAGGGCCGCGAGGCACATGCTGAGGTTTTTTTATGACCTCTCATTTTTAATCTATCCTTTCTGGGCGGGGCTTCTGATGATGCCGTTTTCAAAAAAAGGCAGGGAGCTTCTTTTCTGGGGTCTTCTTTTTATATTTCCGCACGCTTATATTCTTAATCTGAATGTGGTGGGCAAACCTTCCGTCGATATAAGGTTCGCGGCATCATCCGTGCCCCTGATGGCTTTTGCCGCCGGATTTTTCATTTTCGCATTAACGAGAATGGCTTCCATTCTTTTTAACAATAAGTCACGAAATGTTTCACCCGCCGTGGCGGGTTCAACTCCCGGCATTGACAACGGGGAATGGAATTAAATAGAATTAAGAGCGATGAAAGACAATCTAAGAAGACTTTATGAGGATATAGACCGGGCGGTGAGAGTGATAAGGACTCTCAAAGAAGAAAACGAAAAACTCAACAGCAGCCTCATGCTCAAAGACGAGCAGATACGCGCGCTGGATTCAGAGGGCAAAAACTCAGAAAAAACGGTGCGGGATTTTGAAAGGATGAAACTGGAAAGAATAAAGATAAAAGACAAGGTCGGCGTGCTGCTCAACGCGCTGGGAGATGTCCAGTGAGCACTTCTGTAACGCTTTTAGGAAACAAGCTCAATATCTCTGATGACGATTTGAGCCCCGAGACAATAAAGGAGGCCGCCGAGCTGGCCCAGAAAGAGATGGACGCCCTTCGCAAGGCCCTGGGAGTGCAGGACACGCTGAAGCTGGCGGCGCTGACCATGATACAGATTGCCGGGCGTCTTCTGGAATTGGAGAAGAAAGGTTATTCCCGCACGGCGGGATACAGTAAAGTTGTGGAAGAGATGGCGAAAAAGTTAGAAGATGAGATAAACGCGTGATAAGAAGAAGGAGAGCGAAAACAATTGCGCAGGCAGGCCGGTTGTCCGGAGCCTTTGTGAAAAATATTTCTGCGGCCGCGGTGATGAATGTGATTTTTGAAGGGCTCTAAGAAGAATACGGGGTTTCGATGCCGCGGTTCTTGGACCGCGGATTTAAGAAAACCCACTTTGCTGTTCGCAGCCTTCTTCTGATCACATCCACCCGGCCGCGGATAATTCCCGCGTTCTCCCCGCTTTTCATCACACGCTAAGGATTTAGGAATGAAAACAAAACAGGCCGATATACAGCCGCTCTCATGGCGGCTTGTGCCGGATTCGCTTGACGATTTCCGGGGTCAGGAACACCTTTTCGCCACCGGAGCGCCGTTGAGGGAAATGATCATGAATGGGCGTTTCATGTCATCGCTCCTCTGGGGTCCTCCCGGCACGGGCAAGACCGCTTTCTCAAGGTTTATAGCGGGAAAATTAAAATACAAACTGGTGTTTATAAACGCCATCAATGCTGATGTGGCGGGAGTGCGGGAAATTCTCAGAGTGGCGGATTTTGAAAAATCCAGCAGAGAAACGCTTCTGGTCGTGGACGAGATAGAGCATTTCAGCCGTTCGCAGCAGAATGTGTTTCTGCCCTGCACCGAGAGGGGCGACATAAAACTGGTGGGAATAAGTTTTGAAAATCCTTATTACCGTATGAACACAGCTCTGCTTTCAAGGCTGAAAGTCTTTGAGTTCAAAATTCTCAGCTCAGCGGACATAGCCGGGATACTGGAAAACGCCCTGAAATCCGCTCAGGGTTACGGCGGTAAAATAAAAATCAGCTCTTCTGTTTCGGACCTGCTTATCAGAGATGCCGCGGGCGACGCGAGAAAGCTTCTGAATCTGCTGGAGATGCTCGTTCTTTCATCTGTTGGAAAAACGATAACGGCGGAAGCCGCGCGGAAGGCTTTCACCGGCGGCAGGAAATATGACAAGAATGATCACTATGAGATGATCTCGGCTTTTATAAAGAGCGTCAGGGGTTCCGATCCCGACGCGGCTCTCTACTGGCTGGCCTGTATGCTCAAAGGCGGCGAGGATCCCCGTTTCATAGCGCGGCGGCTCATGATACTTGCCTCGGAAGATATAGGAAATGCCGATCCCGGGGCTCTGACGCTGACGGTGTCGGCGATGAAAGCCGTGGAATCTGTGGGTATGCCGGAGGCGCGCATAATTCTCTCTCAGGCTGTCATATATTGTTCAATGACATTCAAGAGCAACGCCTGTTACGAAGCGATCTCGGCTGCCGAAAAGGCAGTCGGAGAGGCCCGCCCCGAGGTGCCGAGACATCTGACGCGCGCGGGGGCCTCGGATTATATCTATCCGCATGATCACGGCGGCTGGGCGGACCAGCAATACAGCGCCGTTAAAAAGAAAATTTATAAAAGCAGAAAAAAAGGTTTTGAAAAGGAGCTCGACAGGATACATGAAAATGTCCGAAAAAGAATCGCTTAGGGAAACCGGCCGCCGGGCGCGGAAGGGTCTTCCCGCGGCGGCGTCTTTGAGCGCGCGGATATGTGAAAGGATAATGAACTGGGATATTTTCGTCTCATCCCGGAGGATAATGAGCTATTGCGCCATAGACGGCGAGGTGAACCTCCTCGCGCTGAACAGCTCACCCGGCGCGCGCGAACTTTATCTGCCCGCTGTCGCGGGCGATGAGGGGAGTTGTGTTATTGAGGCGCGAAGGTTTTTGAAAGACGCTGTCTGCGTGAAAGGAAAATTCGGCATCAGCGAAGCGCCGGCGAGCGCCCCTGTGATAAAGCCGGAAGAGCTGGAGCTCATACTTGTGCCGGGCGTGATGTTCAGCCCGGCGGGCGGCCGTATAGGTTTCGGCCGCGGCTATTATGACCGCTTTCTGGCCTCATGCAGCGCAGCGGTGAAAGCCGGCGTTTGTTTTGAGGTCCAGTTAGAAGACGATTTTGAGACGGAGAGAGATGATGTGAGTATGGATTTTGTAATAACGGAAAAAAAGATATATGAGGTTGTTAAAAAAAGAGGGGAGGGAAAATGAATATTATCGTATCTGTTATAGCGGGTATAGCGCTGGGCGCGCTTGTGGTTTATCTTATTTACAGGAGCTCCATGAAAAAGAAAGGCTCAGGGTTGATCAGACAGGCCGAGGAGGAGGCGGAGCGCATACGCGAGAATGCGCGGCGTGAGAACGAAAGAAAACTGAAGGAGAGAGAGGAAGAGCTGATCAATAGCCAAAGGCTCCGTCAGAGCGCGCAGGACAAAAAAGAAAACGAGCTTTCTTCAAAGGCGCAGGAGATAGAACTTAAAATCAGGGATTTTGAACAGAGCCGCAGGGATGTGGAAAACGGCAGAAGGGATGTTGAGCGTAAAGAAAAACTTTTGAAAATGAAAGAAGAGGAGCTCTCCTCCAAACTGGCGACTCAGAAGGAGCAGCTGCAGAAAGCGGCCAACATGTCACCGGAAGAGGCGAAGAAGATTCTTGTTTCATCCATGGAGGACGAGGCGAGAAAAGACGCCCGGAAGCTCATAGGTGATATCATAAGGCAGGCGGAAATAGACGCCGCGGGAAAAGTCAGGCGGATAATCGCCACTTCCATACAAAAGGCGGCCACCGACGAGGTGCAGTCTCTGACCACCACCGTCGTGCAGCTCAAAAACGATGATTTGAAAGGCCGGATTATCGGCAAAGAGGGCAGGAACATCAAGGCTTTTGAGGCGGCCACGGGAGTTGAGCTCATCGTGGATGACAGCCCCGGCGTTATCACACTGTCAAGTTTTGACGGAGTGCGCCGTTATGCCGGAGCGCTGACACTTGAAAAATTAATTTCCGACGGCAGAATACATCCCGGCAGAATAGAGGAGCTCGCCAAAAAATCCCAGGCCGAGGCGGAAGTCCACATAAAGGAAACCGGCCGCAAAACAGCGGAGCTTCTGGGGATCAAAGATATTAAAGACAATCTGATTGAAATGCTCGGCCGCATGGAATTCCGTTTTTCTTACGGGCAGAACATCCTCCAGCATTCCATTGAGGTGGCCAGGATTGCCAAGGCGATGGCCTTTGAGATAGGAGCGAACCCGGCGCTGGCTTCGCGCGCGGGTCTGCTGCACGACATAGGTAAATCCCTGCCGGGCGAAGTGGACGGCAGTCACGCTATTTTAGGAGCGGAGTTCCTTGAGAACACCGGCGAGTCGGCAAAGGTCATCAACGCGGTGAAGGCTCATCACGAAGAAACCCCGTTCGAGACCGTTGAGGCTGTGCTCGTCGCGGCCGCCGACGCTTTATCCGCGACGCGTCCGGGGGCGAGGATGGAATCCGTGGAACATTATTTCAAGAGAATCCAGAAGATAGAGGAAATAGCCATGCTCTTTGAGGGCGTTGACAGGGCTTACGCCATTTCAGCCGGCAGGGAGGTGCGGGTCATAGTCCAGCCGGACAAAATCACTGAGGCGAACGCCCCTGTTGTCGCCAGGGAAATCGCCCAGAAGATAGCGCGGGAAGTGGAATATCCGGGACAGCTCAAGGTCTCTCTCATCAGGGAACAGCGCTGGAACGAACTGGCATGAAGGTTTTGTTCATAGGCGATATTTTCGCCCGGCCGGGGCGGGAGATTGTCGCTCGGACTCTCCCCCGTATTTTTGAGACGGAAAAGCCGGATTTCGTCGTGGCAAACGCCGAGAACGCCGCCGGAGGCAAAGGCCTGACGCCCAAGACGGCATACGAGCTGTTCAATGCCGGTGTGGATGTTCTGACGCTGGGAGATCATGTTTGGGACAGAAAAGAGATACTTGAAATCATAGACGACAAGCGTATTTTAAGGCCGCTGAATCTGCCGCAGGGCAATCCCGGCCGGGGCCGGGGCCTTTACACAAAAGGCGGAAATAAACTCTGCGTGGCGGTGCTGATGGGCCGCACTTTCATTGAAAGACCCATGGACTGTCCTTTTGCCGCCGCCGCAAAAGAGGTCTTTGATGAGCCGACTCTCATTGATTTTCACGCGGAGGCGACGAGCGAAAAAATAGCCATGAAATGGTTTCTCGCCGGGCGCGTGTCCGCGCTCCTTGGCACGCACACGCACATAGCCACTGATGACGCCGTCATAGAAAAAGGCAGCGCCTATATAACGGACTGCGGTATGACGGGAGCGTATGATTCCGTAATCGGCGTGGACAAAGACATAATAATAAAGCGTTTTCTCACCGGGATGACGGAGCGTTTTGAGCCCGGCCGCGGAGACGCGCAGTTTCACGGCGTGATGGTTGATATTGAGGGGACAAAAGCCGTCGGCATCAGGAAGATAAGGCATCCCCTTTTCTTGACGGGCCGCAATTTATAGTGTATATTTGCAGTAAGAATGCAAATATGCAAGAACAAGGAGGTTTTTAGATGGCCGTCGCATACCGGAAGCGGAGCATAGAAAATGTGGTGAAGAAAGCCGCAAGGCAGTTTCCAGCCGTTATTGTGACCGGTCCGCGGCAATCGGGCAAAACAACGCTTTTAAAGCATATCTTCGCAAAAACGCACAATTATGTTTCCCTTGATGACCCGGATATGCGCCTGATGGCCGCGCAGGAACCCAAACTTTTTCTTGCAAACTATCCCCCGCCGGTGATTATAGATGAAATACAATATTCGCCGGAACTCTTTACATATTTGAAAATAGAGATAGACAAAAAAAGATCCAAAAAGGGGCAATTTTTATTGACGGGTTCCCAGAGTTTTCCGCTTATGGCTAAGGTCGGAGAATCGCTTGCGGGTAGAGTCGCTGTTTTTAAACTTTTATCCTTCTCATACGCGGAACAATTCCCGGGCAATGATGAACCGGATATTAAAAGTTTGAAACAGATGACATTAAGGGGCGGTTTCCCCGAGCTTGCTCTTAATAAGCGTCTGGACAGGAAACTGTGGTTCAGCGGGTATTTGCAGACATATCTGGAGAGGGATATACGGCAGGTTCGTCAAATCGGGGATTTAATGGATTTTCAGAGGTTTCTGGAACTTCTTGCGGCCAATAACGGACAGGTTTTGCATCTTTCAAATCTGTCAAACGATTTGGGCGTGGCCGTGAATACGGTGAAGGCATGGATTTCTGTGCTTGAGGCCTGCAATCAGATAATTTTAATCAAACCGTTTTATAAAAATAAAGGCAAACGCATAATCAAAAGTCCAAAGATATATTTTTTAGACACGGGTTTTTTGTGCTATTTGCTGGGCATTGAAAATAAGGAACAAGTGTTTAAGGGGACGTTGGCGGGGGGATTATTTGAAAATGTCGTTTTGGGAGAATTGATAAGAAAATTCAACAACAATGGTGAGCTGCCGAGAATATTCTGGTGGCGGACATCTTATGGCGACGAAGTTGATTTTATAATTGAGCGGAATGGTAAAATAAGTCCGGTAGAAGTAAAGATGTCATCCAGAATCAATAAAGTGATGACACGCGGACTTTCGTCTTTTTCCCTCATATTCGCGGATGAAATCAAAAAAGCCGTTCTGGTGAATTTGGCGGACAGAAAAATGTCTTTGGGAAATAAAATGGAATGCGTCCCGTTTAAAGATATGATCAAAACAGGCTTATGGTAAATGTTAAGAAGACGGAAGAGGTATAACGCTGAGCTAAGGAAATGCGGGAAAGTCTTTTGGGGAGGATATTTATGAAAAGAGTTATGAGGGTCGCTGGCGGAATTCTGCTGGCGGGGCTTGTTGTTTTGGCGTTAAGAGAGATATATGTGCGGGTCACGACCGACGAGATATACCTTATCTACACTTCCGATATCCACGGTCATGTCCTGCCGGAAAAGCACTACGATGCCTCAACCGGCCTGACATGGGAGACCGGCGGCGCGGGCTCGCTCAATACCTACCTCTCTTTTCTTGATAAGCCCTATCTGCTTCTTGATGCGGGAGACATCTTCATGGGCACGCCCGAAGGCGCTCTGGCTAAGGGCGGGTTCATCGTTAAGCTGATGAATGATCTGAAATACGAAGCGGCGGCCGCCGGTAACCATGAGTTTGATTACGGCATTGAGCATTTCCGCGCGCTTGCAGGAAAAGCGAATTTTCCCTTTTTGTGCTGCAACCTCACAAATAGAGACGGCAGTGAGATACCCTTTATAAAACCTTATGAGATATTTGATGTCGGAGGACACAGTATAGGCGTGACGGCCGTCATAGAAGAAGATTTGCACAAAGTGCTGGCGGGCGACACCGCGACCGGTTTTTCCGTGAGTTACGCATCATCAAGTGTGCAGCGCGTCGCTGATGAACTGGCTGATAAATGCGACATTGTGGTTGTGCTCTCCGGCCTCGGCCTTGACGGTGATAAGGAGCTCGCTTCCAGGATTACGGGCGTTGATATAATCGCCGGAGGCGAGACGCACATAGCCCTGAAGAAAGCTTTGATGATAAACGGTATTATGGTTTGTGAGCCGGGTTGGGCTTTGCGCTACGCGGGAAAAATAAAAATGCGCGTGGGGAAAAGAGGCCTGGTGAGAGCCGAATGGAAACTGGCTCAACTTCTCTCTTCTAAATATCCCGAGGGTAATTTTGTTTCGCAACGCATAGGCGAATATGAAAACGAGGATTATAAGAGGGTGAATATTCCCGTGGGTTCCGCGTCAATGTGGATACAGCGTTATTCGGGAGGGCCCGTCAACCCCATGGGTAATCTTATCGCGGACGCTATGAGGATGGCCGCGGGTTCTGATTTCGCTTTCCAGAATGAATACGGGATACGCGATGAGATCGCCCCGGGCACCGTCAGGATCAGGGATCTCGTCACGGTGTCGCCCTTCGGCAACACGATTGTGACGATGAAACTGACCGGCGGGGAGCTTCGGGAGCTGCTGGAGCAGAGCGCGACCAGGGAGAAGGGTCTGCTTCAGATAAGCGGCCTGAAGATGATATTTAATTCGGAACTCCCGAAAGGCAGAAAGCTCCTGAATGTGATAGTGAAAGATGCCGAGATTGACCCGGAAAAAGAATACACTCTGGCGACGAACAGTTTTCTTGCCGGAGGCGGCGACGGTTTTGTCACCTTCAAAAAAGGCAGGGATATCAAAGACACGGCTATGAAACTGCTAGATGCCACGATTGAATATTTTAAAAACAACTCGCCCGTGAGCCCCTCAAAGGAAGAGAGGATAACGGATATCAGAAGTTAAGATTTGTCTCGAAAAGCAGCTGTTTTACTTTTCCGCCGGTGGCGGAGGTGGCTTCGCCCTGCGTAAAGGACGAGTATATCAGACGGAAATCAAGATTTTTCGTGTGGGCGTATTCAATACCGAGGTCCATTTCTTTACCGAGTTCTTTCATCCCCTGAGCGTCCACGGCGGAGAGCTCGTAAGTGAAATAGTTAAACAGCAGTTTCATGGGTTTATTCATGACGGATGATTTGAAACCGGCACCCATTATCCTTAGATTATCCAGGCTGTTCTCTCTGCCGTTCTCCCTGTTTTTCATATAGTACTCGCCGAAGTTCTCCTCTTCGTTGATAAACGCCGCTCCCGTGCGGAAATATTCTTTACCGTCGGCAAACAGTATAAAGGCGTTGCCTTCTCCTAATTTATATATGTCTCCGTAAGCCGTAGCCCGCGCGAGCGCAGCGCTTGTGTCTATGCCGGAGCTTCCGCTTTTCGCGTATTCAAAAACCCATTGCACCTCTCTGTCCGCGCCGCTTTCATAGCGGATATCCATCAGGCTGAGTTTTGTCGCGCTTGAAAGAGTACGGTCGTAATCGTTGAAATAAGTCAGCGTTGCCCTGCCGTTGAGAGCATTCCTTGAAAGAGAAACAAAAGATATGTCCCGGTCAGAATCGCCCCCCGCGAAAGAGGCGCTGGACGCCTCTATGAGTTTGAATGACGCGCCTTCGGCTTTGAAACCCCAGGGCAGGGACGCGTTAAACCGCATCCCGCTGAGGCCCGTCTTATCATCGTTTATAAGAAGGCCGTCGCCGAGCTTGCAGCCTTGGCGACCGAGAGAGGCCTCAAGCGGAAGCCCCAGAAGGTCTCCCGCGCTTATGTAAGCCCTGTCAAGAAAAAGTTCTTCTTCGTCGTCTCTGCCCCACACTCCGTTGTTCCGGACTGTGACATTCGCTCTCACATTTTTTTGAAGCAGTCCTTCAAAATAAAAGCGGGAGCGTTGCTCCCAATAAGAAATTTTCCCGGTACCCGCGAGCTTCTCACAGCTGAAGGATCTCCCTCTTATGTCCAGGCCGGTGTTGATATCCGCGCGCGCCGAGGCCGCAAGAAGGACTGTCAAAGCGGCGGCAAAGTATCCGGTCATTTTATTCATATGGAACAATGATAATTTTTTTCAGTAAAATTTGCAAATGGGGCGGCTTTTATATTAGAATAAGCTCAACCAAAAATGCGGTTTATGGAGGAAAGATGTTGAACAAAGTGAAATCCGCCTGCGGCGGGACAAACACATTTGAGAAAGTGACTTTCAGGACGGTGCCCGTCTATACAGCGGTTATAGCGCTGCTTTATTTCGCGAAGGCCGATGATATGAGTAAAATATTTCTCATAAGCGGCGCGGTGATCGCTGTCATAGGCGAACTGCTGAGGATTTGGGGCTGCGGCCATCTTGTGAAAACCAGAGAGCTGATAATTTCAGGGCCTTACGCGCATCTGAGGCATCCTCTCTACGCGGGCACATATCTGATAACTTTCGGTTTCTGTGTGATGGCCGGCATGTGGTGGCTGCTCATTGTCAGCCAACTGGTCTATGCGCTGTACTATTATCCGCGCAAAGAGGTTATTGAGGGATTCAGACTCGCGGATATCTACGGGGAGGAGTATTACAAATACGCCAGAGCCGTGCCTGCGCTCATCCCGTCGCTCAAGCCATACGCGAAAAGCGATAAAAAATGGTCTTTTCAGAGAGTGGTCAAAAACAGCGAGATAGGGATACTGCTTGCGGTTATTGCCGGAATAGCGGTTCTTTATCTCAAGTTCACCGGAAAGATTTGAATTTTATAAAAAGTCTGTCCAATCCGTCCTATCATCAGGCGGATGTGTGGCTCGCTGAAGAAGGCGGTAAAAAATTCGTCCGCAAGGATTTCCGCAAATGGGGCCTTCCGGGTCGTTTCCTGCTTGACCGTGAAGCATCTTTCTACAAAAGGCTCAGGGGAATAAAAGGCATCCCCGAATTTTACGGCTCGCCGGAGTCAGGCGTTGTGGATATTGAGTACATAGAGGGGAACTCCATAAAAGACCACAAAGATCTGCCCGCGGAGTTCTTTGATAAATTAACTCAACTGGTTTCCGCGATACAGTGCTGCGGCGTACTTTATTTTGATTTGCGTCACAAGAGTAATCTGCTTGTCAGAGACGGCGAGCCCGTTCTGATAGATTTCGCCACCTGTTTTTACGCCCCGCCGCTTGTGCCGTTTCTGAGCTGGGTGGATTCGGAGGCGGTTCTTTTCCTTAAGCACAGCGTTTCGCCGGGGCTTTTGAGCGCCGCGGAACTGAAGCATGTCAAAAAAATGAACCGTATCTGCAAGCTGTGGTTCTTCAACCGCATCGTCAAGGGAGACTGAAATACTAATCGGGGCAGATGAACTTTCACAGCGCAGGCAGGCTGTCCCGATAGATTGTAGCTGCCGCATTGCTATGCGGCCTTTTATGGCGGGATAGCAATCCCGCGGCTACAATTTTGACTTCCATTGACAAATCAAGCAGAATACATTAGAATACATTAGAAGCGGACAGAATAAAAACAAGGGGGGGGTAAATGTCTAAAGTAATAACGCTAAGGCTTTCACAGGATGAATACGAAAAAATATCGGCGGCGGCTGATATTGAACGCCGGCCTGTCTCTAATTTTATCACAACGAGGGTGCTGACGGATATAGAAGATTCTTATTATGCGGATTCAATTGAGATGGCTCAAATCAAATCTGATAAACAATTGCTAAACAGGATTAAGACAGGGCACAATGACGCGAAAAACAGAAAAGGGAAATTTGTCGAATAAATTCAGGATTTTTGAAACAAATCAATTTCTAAAAGACCTTAAACTTGATTTTGGGGGCAGGCGGGAAAAAATAAAAACAAAGCTCAAACTATATGTTTATCCGCAATTAAGGCAAAATCCCTATTTTGGCAGGAATATAAAAAAACTCAGAGCTTATAGGCCCGATACATGGAGATATAGAATAGGCGATTATAGATTTTTTTATACGATAGACAAGCGGGAAAATATTGTTTCAATGATAGCCTCAGATACCCGCGAAGATTCATATTGAAATTAAGGAAAGATTTGGGTGTGCGCGCAGGGATTTTGACTTTGAGGCGTAAATTTTATATTGTTATTGGTGAATTTTAGGTGTTTACAGCCGTGAGGCATTGAGGAGGAGAAGAGTGGTTAAAATAAGACTTAAGAGATTAGGGGCGAAACACAGCCCGTATTACAGAATTGTTGTTATGCCGTCGGAGAGACGGCGTGACGGGCGTGAGATAGAACAGCTCGGCTGGTATGATCCTGCGGGCAAGAGTAAAGAGCAGTATAAAATCGACCTTGTACGCGCCGACTACTGGCTTTCCAAAGGCGCGCAGCCGACGGAAATCGTGCGCGGCCTTATTAAAAAAGAAAGAGTGAAGAGCGCCTGACCGGCTGTTATGGGCAGGGTTCTGATAGGCAGGATCGGCCGAAGGCACGGTTTGGGCGATGAGTTTTATATGACCGCGTTTATGCCTCTTCCGGAAGATTTAAACAGCGTTTTTTTAGAAGAGAACTCTGATAACCCCGGCGGGAATTCGCGCGAGATCGGGATTGAATCGCTGAAACAGGCCCGCCACGGCGGACATTCTGCCGCGGATAAGTGGCTTGTCACTTTCACGGGCGCCGACGATTCTTTGACGGGAAAATGTATAAGCTGTGAAAAATGGGAGCTTGACGGCGGTTTTTTCTGGCGTGAAGACCTTGTGGGATGCGAGGTCATGGAGCCGTCCGGAATAAAACTGGGCAGGCTTTCGGAGATTATAGACGATGCCTCCCAGGTATGGATCAGGATAGAGCGGGAATCGGGTGAGACGATATCTGTCCCTTTTTTGGAAAGGTTTGTCAAAGAAGTGGACACAAGGGGAAAGAAGATCATCGCCGTTTTTCCGGAAAGCGTGATTGTGAGGGACGAATGAAAATAGACATCCTCACGATATTCCCTGAATATTTCGACGGGCCGCTCAGGAGCGCGCTGCTGGGCAAGGCCGTGGAGAAGGGCCTGCTGGAAGTGAGAGTGACGAACATAAGGGATTTTACCCCCGACGGCAAAGTGGATGACAGGCCCTTCGGCGGCGGCGCGGGCATGATATTGAAGGCAGAGCCCGTTTACCGGGCGGCAAAGAGCGTGATGACCGCGGGCTCTGAGCTGATAATGCTTTGTCCGACGGGCGAGCGTTTCACGCAGGATACGGCTGAGTCTCTTGCGGTGAAAGAGCACATTGTGCTGATAAACGGGCGCTATGAGGGTATAGACGAGCGCGCGGCGGAATTGCTGGCCGTGAGGAAGATTTCCATAGGCGATTTTGTCCTTAGCGGCGGCGAGGCCGCGTCAATGGTTATTATTGAGGCGGTGACGAGGCTTGTGCCGGGCTTTATGGGAAATCCGGAGAGCCTCTCCGATGAGTCTTTTATAGATGGTTGTGTTGAGTATCCTCAATACACCAGGCCCGCGGAATTCATGGGCATGAAGGTGCCGGAGGTCCTTTTGAGCGGCGACCACGGAAAGATTGAGGAATATAGAAAAAATAAAAAGAGGAAGGTTAAAGCATGAGAACTGGATTTGACAATTTTAAGGCGGGGGATACCGTTGATGTGACGCAGAAGATCAAGGAAGGCGAGACAGAGCGCCTGCAGATTTTCAGCGGCTTGGTCATGGCTGTCAAGGGAAAAAAGAATCCTGTGACTTTTACCGTCAGGAAGGTCTCCTACGGTGTTGAGATAGAAAAAGTCTATCCTTATGACATGCCAGCGCTGCAGTCGGTGAAGATAAAGAGCAGGGGCAAAGTGGCCCGAGCCAAACTTTATTATCTGAGAGGCATCACCGGCCGCGCGGCGAGGATAAAAGACCTCTAAGTCTCTCGCCGTGGTATCGGAAAAAAGAATATCCGGAAATCTCGCCGAAGGGAAGGCCTGTTCCTTTCTGGAAGAGCGGGGCTTAAAGATACTTTTCAGGAATTACACAGCCCGCACGGGTGAGATAGACATCATAGCCGCCGACGGCGATGAGCTTTGTTTTGTGGAGGTGAAATCCTCCTCGGGTGATTTTCTTCCCCCCGAACTCAAGGTGAACAAAATTAAACAGAGAAAAATAATCAAGACGGCGTCCGTGTTCATGGACCGCGAGGGCAGGGATTACAGAGCTTTCAGATTTGATGTGATAGCTTTTGAACGGGGTGAGGCAAGGTATTACAGAGACGCTTTTACGGCGGATTTATGAGCGAAGACAAAAATTTAAAATCCTTTGCCGGAGCCGGAGAGAAGGAATTTGACAACAGCCTGCGCCCGCGCGAGCTGGGCGAATTTATCGGTCAGGCCTCACTCAAAAAAAAGCTTGACATATGCCTGCGCGCGGCGGGGGGAAGGGAACAGCCGCTGGATCATCTTCTTTTCCACGGCCCTCCGGGACTCGGTAAAACCACGCTTGCCTACATCATGGCGAAAGAGATGGGTGTGAACATAAGATGCACATCGGGGCCCGCGCTTGACAAGGTGGGGGATCTTGCCGCGATACTCAGCAGTTTTTCTCCGGGAGATGTTTTTTTTATAGACGAAATACACAGGCTCAAAGCCAGCGTTGAGGAGGCATTATACCCGGCCATGGAGGATTTCAGGCTTGATATAATCATAGGCGAAGGGCCGTCGGCCAAAACGATGCAGCTCCCTCTGCCGAAATTCACGCTTATCGGAGCCACGACCAGGAGCGGCTCTCTGGGCGGCGCCCTGAGGGACAGGTTCGGTATCGTGGAGAGAATAGGCCTTTACCCTCCCGAAGAGCTGTCTCTTATAATAGAAAGGTCAGCGGCTATTTTGGCTGTGAGGATAGAGAAGGATGCCTGTTTTCTGATAGCGTCCAGGTCCAGGGGCACCCCGCGCATAGCCAACAGGCTTCTGCGCCGCGTCAGGGACTGGGCCCAGGTGCAGGGTCATGACATCGTCTCTGCCGCCGCCGCCGACGAGGCGCTGGCTGTTTTTGGTGTGGACAAGAACGGTCTGTGTGAAATGGACAGAAAGCTGTTGACTGTTCTCATAAAAAATTATAACGGCGGTCCCGCGGGTCTTAAGACTTTAGAGGCCGCGCTGGGTGAAGAAGCCGACACTATAAGTGATGTGTATGAACCTTACCTCATACAGGAAGGCTACATAGAGAGAACAAAAACCGGACGCCTCGCCACGATGAAAGCCCGGAAGAAACTCGGGATTTCAAAAAACAGCGATGATGAGCTCTTCTGATTGCCTGGTGCATATTTGCTGCGGGCCCTGCATGTGCGGAGTGTATCCGTCGCTCGGCAAAGAAAAAAATATCACCGGATTTTTTTATAACCCCAATATTCATCCCCGCGCGGAATACATCAGCCGCTATATGGCGGCCGGTTTTACCGCGTCATATTTTAATTTTCCCATGATTTCCGACACCGCTTATGACCCTGAAAGCTGGGCGCGGAAAATTTTATCAGGGTCCACACGCTGCGCCGCGTGCGTGACAGAAAGGCTTATGAAAACAGCGGAAACGGCGCGTGAAAAAAGTTTTCCGTCTTTCACTACAACTCTTTTGCTGAGCCCCTATCAGGATCACGATTTTATCAGGTCCGAGGGGGAGAGGATAGCGGCTTTTATGGGCATTGAATTCGTTTACAGGGATTTCAGAAAAAATTATGCCCAGTCCCTCAGGCTTTCAAAGGAAATGCTTTTATACAGACAGAAATACTGTGGCTGTGTTTTCAGCGAGGCCGAGCGTTTCAGCCCCGCCGGGAAGACGCCCGCGGCATGAAACCCAAGTTCTCGCGGACAGGTGTATTGCTTCCGACCGTTTTTTTTACGCTTATTTTCGCGCCGCTTCTTTTGAGCGCGCGTGACACGCAGATCATCACCATACTCATAGAGGGCAGGCAGAAAACCCTCAATGTGTCTTCTCCCGGCGGCATGACAGCGGTGGATATGCAAAGCGGCCGGAAGGTGTTTTTCCCTAAGGGCAGTTCTTACAGGGTGACGCCGGTGCCGGGCGGCATAGATATCCGGGGCGAGGGCTTTTCTGATATGTTCAGGCTGATACCGAAAGGAGAAAGCGTGCGGGTGAACGGCCGGGCTTTCAGGGGCGGCATAATACTGCGCAAAGACGGCTCTCTTTTGTCGGCGATCAATGAGGTGGAGGTGGAAGATTATCTTCGCGGCGTTTTGCCGAGGGAGCTTTCCCCCGCCTGGAATGAGGATGCGTTAAAGGCGCAGGCGGTTGTCTCAAGGACATATATAATGGCCAATCTGGGCCGGTTCGCAAAGCAGGGTTATGATCTGACCTCTTGCGAGAACTCTCAGGTTTACGGAGGCCTTGACTGTGAGCAGAACACGACCAGCGAGGCGGTGCGCGCGACGGCCGGAGAAGTGCTCAAATACAGGGGTGAGATAGCCAGGGTTTATTTTCACGCTGATGCCGCGGGGCACACGGAAAGCCCCGAGTTCGTGTGGGGTTCATCCGAGCCCCCGCCCTATCTTAAAGGGCGGAGGGAGCCGGCCAGAAATGAGACGCCGTATTCGTCATGGGAATATGAAATAGGTTTTGAGGAGCTCGCGCGGGTGCTTGAAAAAAACGATTATAAGACCGGCCGAATCAAACGCGTTGTCGCGCGGGGTAAAACCGGTGCGGGCCGCGTAAAAAATTTTATGCTCTATTCCGAGACGGGCAAGACGGAAATAAAATCCGGAAAATTCAGGACAATGCTCGGCGGCAGGAATATTAAGAGCACAAAAATCCAAAATATCATTAACGGGAGAAAAAGCGTTGTGTTTAAGGGCTCCGGCTGGGGCCACGGCGTGGGAATGTCCCAATGGGGCGCCAAGGAACTCGCCGAAAAGGGCTGGGATTACAAAAAAATACTCAGATTATATTTCCCGGGAACCAGAATAGCTAAATATTAAGCTAAAGTATTTCGTCGGGGATATCCTGTCTTTTGTAAACAGGCTTGGCGACGGATTTGCGCTGTTCGCGGCTTGTCTTTGCCGAGCGGAAAGTTTCCCCCGGCAGATTTTCAAGTATTTCAAAAATGTCATCGCGAAGAAAAATATTCTGAAGCCTTGAAGGTATCCGGCCGCAAATAAACATCAGCTGCTCGTGGGGCATGTTAATGAACTTCGCTATTTTCACGATTGCCGCCTCTTCCGCGGGAGGGTTGCGTTTGCCTTTCAGCACCTTTGAAAGATAAGAGCTGTCCAGGGAGCATTCTTTGGCGAAAGAGCGAAGCGACAGCCCTGACTCTTTAAGAGCATCCGTTATTACCGACGCGAAATCTCTGCGGCTCACTAATCTTTGGAAAGCCGGACGAAGTCGCCCAGCTTGACAGGTTCCTTGGTGTAATTGATTGTGGCGATGCAGGAGTTGTCCTGTATATCGTCGCTCACTGTCAGCGTCCCGAGACGGCGTATGAGCACGCCCATGATCTTTTTGGTCTCCGGATGATGTATTTTTTTGCTGGCGCGGTAGATGTCAAACTTGTCACTGGCTTTGACGCCGTCTTTTTTCCCGGTATCAAGGACCACTTTTGCCCTCTGGGCATGGATAGCGACATTGTCCGTGAAAGCCGATATTTTTCCGGCGTATTTGAAGTCCAGCGGCACCGCGGCCCTTTCATTGTAGGGGGCTATGAACATGTCATGGTTCTCATCTTCATCCGCTTGCTCCGGAGCGGGCTCGTCCGTTTTAACCGCCACTTTCTTTTCGCGTTCAATCGGTATTATAAGGTCGTCTCCCGGAAATATCCAGTGCGATTTCTTAACATATTTATTGAAGTCCCAAATTTTTTTCCAGAGTTCGCCGTCGCCGTAGAACTTATCGGAGATCTTAAACAAAGTGTCGCCTTTTTTAACAGTGTATACCTTAAAAACAGTTTCCGTTTCAGCGGCGCTAAGACCCGCGCCGAGAAGCGGCATTAACACCAGAGAACTGAGAATTATTTTTTTCAACATCGCCGTGCCCTCCCTTTTGCATC
>Ga0210049_1001995_pt1 | contig 19196 bp, 18 predicted proteins | sample CryGeyCG2014_300_2_FD_183964 | JGI IMG/M metagenome (GOLD analysis project Ga0210049, IMG submission 183964) | Groundwater microbial communities from aquifer - Crystal Geyser CG06_land_8/20/14_3.00 (SPAdes) (version 2) | ecosystem: Environmental > Aquatic > Deep subsurface > Groundwater | place... | reverse complement strand
TTTTTTGCCTTAGTGTCCTCAAGTTAAGTAGTTAATTCACTATTAGCAGCCGGCAAATTTGAAAATCATTAAAAAGGTTGTATAATAAAGACAACCTTAAGGAGGACACCATTGGAACCAAATATAAACACAAAAAAAGAACGGATAAAATCAACACCGGAACAGTTATTCGATATCTACATGGAATGCAACGCTCCCGGATCTCCAGTAAAAATGATCCTACAGAGACATGGTCTCGTCCCATGGGACATGGTAGCCATACGCAAAAAGGTCAAGGCAGCGGCTCTGGAAGCATTGTCCAGGCCGGGAAAACCAGGAAGAAAGCAACATGTTGTTCCGGTAGAACAATACCAAAAGGTCACCAGACAACTCGAGGAAACAAAAGATGCTCTGGCTGCAGTGGGGCACGAGCTATCCTTGCTAAAAAAAAGAATGGACTAGGACTTTCGGGCAAACTTAAGGGTCACTTTAAGAGAGAGGTCAGGACTGCCGTGGTAGAAGCTATCAAAGAAACAATGTCTCAAGGGTTAACCCAGGAACGGGCATGTAAGATATTTGGAATTGTCCCCAGAAAATTCCGCAGGTGGGCAAATCCAAAACCTACTGTCCCTCGCACTGCCTGGAACAAGATTCTTCCTCAGGAACGGGAAGCAATCCTGCAAACTGCATGCGAAGAACAGTTCTGGGATAAACCTATGAGCCATATTTTCGTCCACGGACATAACTCCGAAAAATTCTTCGTCTCGCTTTCCACTGTCTATAATGTCCTCAAAAGTGAACAACTGGTTCACAAAATACCTCGCAGGAAAAGGAGTTCTCCATACGTTTCCGCTCACGACCTCATGGAACAGGGTTTCTCGCTCCTATGTTATGACGCTACAATGTTTCCTATAGAAACTGGTATTCAGGTGTGGGCACTACCTGTGATAATATTACCTCACAGATATCTCCTGCACATAGGACATTCATTAAACAGTGTTTCGTCGGTAGACCTCACACGTTCAGTCACAGAGGCATTGACTTTATTACCAAGTCACCTGTTTGAGAAATTGCTTGCCCATTCAGACAGAGGTTCTGCAATGAAGTCCGCTTACACAAAAAATATTGTCAAAGAGCTGCTCGGTGCTCCTGTACATTTCGGTCGTCCACATACACCCGATGACGAAGCGTGGATAGAATCATTTATTAAGACCCTTAAATACCACAGGGAAATACCGGATTCTTTTGTTACCGTCGATGATGTTGTCCAATGGCTCATTCGCTTCCCGGACATCTATAACAACGACCCTCATAGTTCCCTGAAGTATGTTACTCCACTACAGTCACTGTCGGGGCTGAAGGAGGTGATACTCAATCAAAGAAAACAAAACCTGATTGCTGCCAGAATGACCCGGCATGCTAACTGGAACAGTAATCAGATGTCTCTCGGTCTATCCCCACAGGGAGTTTCCCGTGAGGCAGTGGTAGTTGCATAGTCCCCATGAGGTCGATTTGGCAAAAAAATTCCGCCCACCATGCCCACAAATTGTTAAATGTAAAAAATAAAGTTAAGATTGAAAATAAGCTAATTAATCTATTAATATTCATTGTTCTGACAAAAAAACCATTAGTGGAAGAATCTATAATTTCTCCATTTTTCAACAAGATTTATCAGAAATCATTACCAGAAAGAAAGTGAAGACTTACAATATTCTTTAATCTAATACATTTTTTGGAAGGTAATTTCAAACGATACTATTTTTCTTTCAAATCTTTTATTTTGACTTCGTTGCTTACATCAGCATATAAAAAAAACGGACATTTCTTACCTTTATAATCTAAACAAGATATATTGATTCTATTTTTACAATATTTTGGAATTTGAGATTTTACATAACAGGTATTCCTAATTTTTTTACTTCTATTCTCCTTACTGTGACTTTTATTCCAATCAATATGTTTTTTGTCTTTTGTCCATTCAACTGGGTAGAAATATGTATATTTATCCCTCATAAAATCTCTACCGCAGAAACTTTCAAGAACAATATGTCTCCAGTAATTTATGTGATTTTTTTTCTTCATTTTTGATTACATACGGACAAATTCAGAAGCTAATTAAAACCCGAGATTATCAAAGAAATGAAGTTGCAGTAATTAGTTTAAAAGTCCGGGGGGGGTTTTGCTCATTTTTTTATTTGAGGATTTTGAACTCTTAATAATATTTGCAAATTCAACTAATTCATCTACTATTTTCAATTTTTTATCAAAAGGTAATTTAGCAAATAATTTACGACATTCTTCTTTTGATTTAAAAATCTTTTGCCTATATTCTTCAATTTCCTGTTTGTTTTTGGCTGCTCTTATGCATTTCATTTATTACTTTTAATGCTTTTTCTCTTTTTGTCATTTTATCCTATCTACAATAAACCAAACGTGACTACAACTTACTCACCCCGTTTAAAATTTCTATTTAATGAACTTAAATTATTATATAAATTACTTCTCAATAAAGTCAAGGGAAAAATTTTATGTTTTTTCAACATATAGGAAAGTATAAAACAATCCGTCCCAATAAATAAGATAATCCTGCGGATAAATAAGATAATCCTGCGGATAAATAAGATAATCCTGCGGATAAATTGGGACGCTACATTTTTGTAGGATTTTCTTTTGACAAATCGTCGCAAAATTTGATAGAATTGAGGAACGGCAACCGAAGGGTTATTATGGATAAACAATATAAAGATGAATATAATATCTTAAAGACAAGAATCCAAGAGCTCGGGAGGTATCTTTGAGATAGAAAAAAAACAGAGTCAGGTTGATGAACTTGAAAAACAAAGTGCTTCAACAGGATTCTGGGACAATGCACAGCAGGCACAAAAGACAATGCAGGAGTTGAGTGATATTAAAACAATTGTCCAGCAGTGGAATAAGTTGAACAAAGAACTTTCCGAGCTCGGGACCACTTTGCAGTTAGTAGAAGAGGAACCCGATGCCTCCCTTGAAAAAGAGTTTATAGACGGCATCATAAAACTCAAATCCGAGATTGATTCCCTGGAATTAGAGTCAACGCTTTCCCAGTCACTAGATAAATCAAATGCCATTGTTTCAATACACGCCGGAGCAGGAGGGACGGAGGCGTGCGATTGGGCAGGGATGTTAATGAGGATGTACATGCGTTGGGCAGAGAAAAAAAGATTTGAAGTGCAGGTGGTTGATATGTTGCCCGGCGAGGAAGCAGGAATAAAAAGTGTGACTTTTATGGTCAAAGGACAGTATGCCTATGGACTGCTCAGGGGGGAACTGGGAGTCCACAGGCTCGTGAGAATTTCACCGTTTGATTCAAACAAAAGGCGTCATACTTCTTTTGCTTCCTGCGATGTTTTACCGGAAATTATAGATGACAGCGAAATAAAAATTGAAGATTCAGAACTACGGATAGATACATATCGTGCTTCAGGTCACGGCGGGCAGCATTTACAGAAAACAGATTCGGCGGTGAGGATAACTCATTTACCCACGGGTATAGTTACGCAGTGTCAGAATGAACGTTCGCAGTTTAAGAATAAGGCGACAGCGATGAAAGTCCTGAAAGCAAAACTTTATGAGCTTAAACAGGAAAAGCTGCGCTCGGAAATTGAAAGGCATTATTCTGAAAAGGGCGACATAGCCTGGGGAAACCAGATAAGGTCTTACGTGTTTATGCCATACCAGTTAGTTAAAGACCACAGGACAAACAGAGAAGTCCCGAATATCCAGAGTGTGATGGACGGCGGGATTGACCCGTTTATTGAGGCATTCCTCAAGTATAAGAAGTAATAAAAAGGTTTGATAAATCAAACCACTACAGTAGTGGTGCGATTTATCGCACTTTCTTATGGATAAGAAAACAATACTGATAATTGAAGATGATATTGAAGTCCGCAGGTTGCTCAAGTTCTTGCTGGAAAAAGATAATTATTCGGTTGTTGAAATCGGAGACGGTCAGGAAGCATGTGAAAGACTTGGGCTGGCAAAACCGGCTGCGGAGTCACCGGGTTTACAGGTAATAGAACCAAGCCTGATTTTACTTGATATAGTGTTGCCCAATGTTGATGGCTATAGCATACTTTCAAAATTGTTGCAATATGAAAACACAAGGAACATTCCTGTGATTGTTGTATCAGTTAAATCACAGATGGCTGACCTTTTGCTGTCAAACGCAAATGTAAAACACTTTTTTCCCAAGCCATTTGACCCAAAAATATTGAGGACAAAGATAAGGGAGATTTTAGCATGAAAGAATCTCAACCGATAGAAAATCTCATTGCCAATAGAAAAGAGAAACTTGAAAAGTTACGTATTGCAGGTATTGAACCCTATCCGTCAAATTTCTCATATACACATACTACTTTTGATATTCATAAAGAGTTTGATAGTTTGTCTCCGGGTGTGGTGGCCGACAAAAAGATAAGAGTTTGCGGCAGAATTATTACACGGCGCATAATGGGTAAAGCGACATTCTCGGATATATTTAATTCAACAGGTAAAGTGCAGATTTATGTGAAAAAAGACACTGTCGGCGGTGATTCTTTTGAAATTTTTCTGAACCTGATAGATATAGGCGATTTTATAGGTGTTGAAGGAGAGCCGTTCAAGACAAGGACAGGTGAACTTACAATAAATGTTTCCCGGTGGCAGTTGCTATCCAAATCCCTGAGACCTTTACCGGAAAAATGGCATGGACTGAAAGACGTGGAGACAAGGTACAGACAGAGATACCTTGACCTTATTTCAAATGAAAATGTAAGAAAAACATTTCAAATCAGAGCGAAAATAATAACCGCAGTCCGGGAATATCTTGATAGAGAAGAGTTCCTGGAGGTGGAGACACCTATGATTCAATATCTTGCCGGAGGTGCGCTGGCAAGACCATTTAAAACTTTCCATAATACATATAACATTGAGCTGTTTCTGAGAATTGCGCCCGAACTGGCATTGAAAATGCTGACAGTCGGCGGTCTGGAAAAGATATATGAACTGGGCCGCTCTTTCCGCAATGAAGGCATAGACAGACAGCACAATCCTGAATTTACGATGGTTGAGATATATAAAGCATACAGTGATTACAATGATATGATGGCATTGTGCGAGGGGATGTTATTGCACATAATAAAGGCGAATGGTTCGGGTGAGGAAATAACCTACGGGGATAAAAAGATTTCTTTCAAGATACCCTTTAAAAAGGCAAGTTTACAGGAATTATTTCAGCAGGTTCTTAATAAAGATATAATGAAAATAATTGCAGAAGGAAATTTAAAGAATCTGGCAGATGAATTAAAGATTAAAAGGACCGGAGAAGAATCTGACAGAAATATTTTTGACCATATATTTGATGAATATATAAAAAACAAATTGATAGACCCGACTTTCATCCTTGATTATCCGCTGGAATTTTCTCCGCTGGCAAAAGGTAAAAGCGGCTGCCCTATTGCAGAACGATTTGAGTTGTTCATTGCAGGAGAAGAAGTCGCAAACGCATATTCTGAATTAAATGACCCGCAGGAGCAAAAGGAACGGTTTGCCAGACAGAGAAAAGATGCCGAAGTCCATCCGTTAGATGAAGGTTTTATAACAGCGCTTGAATATGGAATGCCGCCCTGCGGTGGGCTCGGGCTTGGCATTGACAGGCTTACGATGATACTCACAAATTCTTCCTCTATTCGTGAAGTAATATTGTTTCCGTTACTCCGTCCGGAAGAGAAATGAGAATATTTTATATGTCAGTTGAACTGTTTATAGCAACCAAATATCTAAAGGGTCGTGTAAAAAACTTATTCGGATTACTGACAACAGTTATCGCAGTTGCTGGCGTAACTCTGGGCGTGGCAGCACTGATTGTTACACTGGCGGTTATGAGCGGGTTCCATGAAGATATCCGGACAAAAATACTCGGTTTGAATCCGCATATAACAATTTTTGGTAATTTAGATAAAACCGAAGAGGATAATATTACAAAATCTCTGTCATCTATTAAAGAAATTACATCAGCGGCACCTTTTGTTTATGGGCAGGTAATACTGAAAAGCAAATCTTATGCTACGGGTGTTCTGCTTAAAGGCATAGATTTCACAAGAGAAAAAAATGTCGTTCCGATAGAGAAAATCCTGGCAAGGGGCAGGTGGGAAAATCTCACCGGAAGAAAGAATATAATTCTCGGGAAAGAACTCAGCAGGAATCTTGCTGTTGATATCGGTGATGACATTATTATGGTTTCTCCGGGAGGGGAACAATTTTTACCGTCAGGCATCCCTAAAATGGATAAGTTTACCGTAACAGGCATATTTGATTCAGGAATGTATGAATACGACGAAAACCTGGCATACGTGGATATAGATAACGGTAAAAGATTTTTTAACACAGGTCGTATATCAGGCTTGGGAGTAAAACTGAAGAACATTGATTCTGCAGTAAAAATATCCGGTGCATTGAAAAAGATAATTCTTGCGCGGGTAATCACCTGGGAAGAGTTGAATAAGAACCTGTTTGCAGCACTTAAATTAGAAAAAACGATGATGTTCCTTTTACTCACCTTGATTATATTAGTTGCATGTTTTAATATTATTTCCAACCTGGTTTTGCTGACTGCAGAAAAGGCAAAAGAAATCGGGATACTTACTGCGTTAGGTATGAAGGCCGTAAATATCCGCAGGATATTTTTATACGAGGGGTTAATGATAGGATGGATAGGGACAATGCTTGGCACAGTTTTAGGAGTGGTTTTGAGTTTGGTTGTCAAAAAATATCAGTTTGTCCGGTTACCAGCAGATATTTATTATATAGAAACACTGCCCGTGAAATTGTCTGCAGGTGATATTGTAGCAGTGGTGCTTGTGGCTATGGTTATAACACTCCTGGCAACTATATACCCCGCACACAGGGCGAGTAAACTTAATCCTGTTGAAGTTATCAGGTATGGGTAAATGATTAAGGTAAAATCATTAAAAAAGAATTTTTATACTAACGGCAAAGTTATTCCTGTATTGAAAGATATCAATGTTGAGATTAACACAGGTGAAATCGTTGCCCTGTGCGGTCCTTCAGGGGTCGGGAAAAGCACGCTCCTGCATCTTTTAGGGTTGATGGAGGAGCCGACTTCAGGGGTTATTGAATTATTCGGGACAGACACCTCTGTGTTGGATGCCAATTCAAAAGCGGATTTCAGGAAACAGCACATAGGATTTTTATTTCAGTTTCATTATCTGCTCGCTGAATTTACTGTCCATGAAAATTTATTAATTCCTGTGCGTATTAAAAATAGTACAGCAGACCCCCGGGATAAAATTAAAGATTTACTTAAAAAACTGGGTCTGGAGGATTTTGCGGGCAGGTATCCAAACGAACTCTCAGGCGGTGAACAGCAGAGGGTTGCTTTAGCCCGCGCTGTTATTAACAGACCCGGGGTTATACTTGCTGATGAACCGACCGGTAATCTTGATAAAGAAAACAGCGAAATTGTTGCAAACCTGTTGATTGACGAAGCGAAAAACTGTAATTCAAATTTAATTATAGCAACGCATAACACAGAACTGGCAAAGAAAACAGACAGGATTATTTATCTGCGCGATGGTAAAATAACATAGGAGAGACATTCATGAAAATCTGGCTTAATGGAAAATTCGTTGACAGAGAAAAAGCAAATATTTCTGTATTTGACCATGGTTTGCTCTATGGAGACGGTGTATTTGAGGGGATACGGGCTTATGATGGCCGTGTATTTCGTTTAAAAGAACACCTGGATAGACTCTATAATTCTGCAAAGGCAATATTATTGAAGATTCCTTTGAGTAAGGAACAAATGGGAAAAGCAGTACTGTCAGCAGTGCGTAAAAACAAACTTCATAACGCCTATATCAGGTTGGTTGTTACACGCGGTCCGGGTGACCTTGGGCTTGACCCGAGGAAATGCCGGGTTCCGTCTATGTTCATTATTGTTGATAAAATCGTCCTGTATTCGCAGGAATATTATACAAACGGTTTAAAGATTATAACTGCGGCTACCAGAAGAAATCCGCCGTGTGCAATAAGCCCGCATATAAAATCATTGAATTATCTTAACAACATACTTGCAAAAATTGAAGCAATAAAAGCAGATGTACCCGAAGCAATAATGTTAAATGAGAAAAAACAGGTTGTTGAGTGTACCGGTGATAATGTTTTTATTATTAAAAATGGCAAACTTATCAGCCCTCCGACATCCGCAGGTGCCCTGCCAGGCATTACCCGGAATGCTGTTATGGAACTTGCAAGAAGAAAATTAAAAATACCTGCGGAAGAACGTTTGTTTAAAATGGAACAGGTTTATAATGCTGATGAATGTTTCTTAACCGGCACAGCGGCAGAAGTTGTTCCTGTAGTAGTAGTTGATGGAAAGAAAATCGGTAACGGCAAACCCGGCAGGATTACCCGCAGGTTAATGGAAGAATTCAGAAAACTTACAAAATCCACAGGAGTGCCGATATATTAAGGAAGAATTGTGGTTAATAATTTTAAAGAACGTGCAAATTTTATATGGGGCATTGCAGACCTTTTACGCGGTGATTATAAGCGGTCAGAATACGGACGGGTGATTTTACCGCTTACGGTTTTGCGTCGTTTGGATTGTGTGCTTGAACCGACAAAAGAAACTGTATTGGCATATCTTCCACAGATAAAAAAATTGTCCCCGGAAGCAACTGAAACAGTTCTCAAGAAAAAAGCGAAGTTATCTTTCTACAATAAAAGCAAATTCGATTTTAAAAAGCTTGCCGCTGACCCCAATGACATTGCCTCAAACCTACGTAACTACATAAACGGCTTTTCTAAAAATGCACGGAATATTCCGGAGCATTTTAACTTCAATGACCATATAGACCGCCTTGATAAAGCGAACCTGCTATATAAAATCATTATTCGTTTCGCAGAAATGGACCTGCACCCTGATAATGTTTCTAATATAGAAATGGGTTATATTTTTGAAGAATTGATACGCAGATTTGCAGAACTATCAAATGAAACAGCAGGTGAACATTTTACGCCGCGTGAAGTAATCCGCTTAATAGTAAACCTTCTGTTTCTCAATGATAAGAATATACTTACAAAAAAAGGTATTGTTAAAACTTTATATGACCCTGCATGCGGAACTGGGGGAATGCTTTCTATTGCAGAAGAATATTTAAGAGAACTTAACCCTGATGCCGACCTGCGGGTATTCGGGCAGGAACTTAATCCTGAATCATTTGCTATCTGTAACTCGGATATGCTCATAAAGGGGCAGAACCCTGACCAGATTAAATATGACAACTCCTTTACCAAAGATGGGTTTAAAAATGAGAAATTTGATTATATGTTAAGCAATCCTCCGTTTGGGGTTGAATGGAAGAAGATTGAAGATGTTGAATTTTACCGTAAAATGACAAGAAGCCTCGGCAATAAAAGAAACGAAATAGGAGAAGAAGATATTGTAAAAATAACTAAAATATACGGTGAATTCAAAGACGGAGAGTACTGCAAAATTTTCCCAAACGAGTATTTTGGTTATACCCGGGTGACAGTGGAAAGACCACTTCGCCTTAACTTCCAAACATCAAAGGAAAGAATTGCCCGGATAGAGCAACAGCATGGATTTATTAACCTTGCCAAATCAAAGAAAAAAGGAAAAGAAGGACTTAATGAAATAGAGGAAGGTAAAAAACTTCAGAAACAGGTTGAAGAAATGCTTTTAAGCATGGATGTGAAAGTCCTCTATAAGAACCGGCAAAAATTTATTGAAGTCATTGAGCAGAAAACAAACGACATTGGTGTCAATCTAAAAGCACCGGTGACGAAAGCAATCTTAAATGTCCTGTCCGAGCGAGATGAGACCGCTGATATTTGTATGGACAAAGATAATAAACCAGAACCCGACACCGACTTGCGTGATTATGAGAATGTTCCACTTATGGGTAATATAGATGAGTATTTCAAACGCGAGGTCCTGCCCCATGTCCCCGATGCATGGATGGACAGAAGCAAAGATAAAGTTGGTTACGAAATTAATTTTACAAAAGAATTCTATAAATATAAGCCACTCCGAAGCATTGAAGAGATTCGCAAAGACATACTTGCACTTGAAAAAGAAACAGAAGGGTTATTGCAGGAGATTCTGAAATGAAACTTATCAAACGTTTTGATAACCAGTTTGCTGAAGTAGTGAAGATGATTCATCAGGCACGATATAACGCCATTAAAAATGTCAATACAGAGTTAGTAAAATTGTACTGGAATATCGGTGAATATATCAGCAGAAAACTTGAATCAGCAGAATGGGGCGATGCTGTTGTTGATCATCTTGCTGATTATATACAAATAAAACACCCTGAATTTAAGGGGTTTACCCGTCGTGGATTGTACCGAATGCGTCAGTTTTACGAGATATATCATCAAAAAGAAATTGTGTCAGCACTGCTGACACAAATTAGCTGGACTAACCATTTGCTCATTCTTTCTAAAACTAATACAAAAGAAGAACGTGAATTCTATCTGACACTTTCCATAAAGGAGAAATATAGCTCTCGGGAACTTGAACGTCAAATAGACAGTGGCTATTATGAGCGGGCAGTGCTCTCAAAGAAAAAAGTGTCACCAGTGGTGACACAAATACATCCTGATATAACCAATGCGTTTAAGGATACTTATGTTTTGGATTTCTTGAACCTTCCAAAAACTTACAGTGAAAAAGACCTTCAGCAAAGCATTGTTTCAAACCTTAAAGATTTTATTCTTGAATTTGGTAAGGACTTTGCCTTTATTGGTCAGGAGTACCGCATTCAGGTGGGAAAAAATGATTATTTCATTGATTTGCTTTTCTTCCATCGCGGATTAAAATGCCTGACAATGTTGGAACTTAAAATAGATGACTTTAAACCTGAATATCTTGGCAAACTTAATTTCTATCTTGAAGCGCTTGACCGCGACATAAAGAAAGTAGATGAAAACCCGAGCGTTGGTATAATTTTATGTAAATCAAAGGATGATGAAGTTGTTGAGTATGCACTCAGTCGCAATCTGTCTCCGGCACTCGTAGCTGAATACAAAACAAAACTTATTCCCAAGAAAGTGCTTCAGAAAAAATTGCATGAATTGTTTCTTTTAAATGAACCAAATAAGGAACATAAGAAATGAAACCGTATCCGACATATAAAGATTCAGGAATTGAATGGCTTGGAAAAATCCCGAAGGACTGGGAAGTAAAGAAGTTAAAATATTTTGACTCGGTTATTATGGGTCAATCACCAGATTCGGAAGATTGTAATAAAGACAGAATTGGAATATCTTTCCTTCAAGGCAATGCTGATTTTTCCAGTACAAATCCTATCCCAAGCGTTTGGTGTGAGAAACCTAACAAGACTGCAGAAGAGGACGATATTCTTTTGTCAGTAAGAGAACCTGTTGGTGCTGTAAATATTGCTGAACAAACATACGGCATTGGACGAGGGCTATGTGCTATAAGACCAAAATGAACACAAGAAAAGTATTTATATTATTGCAGGAAAGAAAAAGGGGACGCTACTTGAAATTTGATACTTTTGCTCTGTTAAAACACTCCCGCATACAAAAATAGCTGGGACGGTAGGCAGTTATTTTTTTAGATGGACTTGATAGTATTGAAGGATTAAAAGGAGGATTTTTGAATTAGGACATGGAAAGAGAAAATATTCTACTTTGCAGGATTTATTGAGAGTTGGGGTAGAAGGACAATAAAAATTATGGAGAATTGTTTAAATCAGGTATTGCCAGAGCCTGATTTTATTGAAGAGAACGGAATAATGCAGGTTATCTTTTATAAAGACAAGTGGACAGAAGAGAATCTCGTAAAGAAGGTAGTATAACTCTTTCTTCTTTTAAAAATCTAATTCAAGATATGTCAGAAAAAACTTTGTACAGAGATTTGTAGGAATTGGTAAGAAGAAAGGCAGAAAATATGAATTTTAATAACGGCCATTTATCGGACATATTATGGATAAATAAAATAGAAATTGGTCTTGTAAAACGACCAAGAGTTGACACAATTAGTAAAATAGCCAAAGCATTAAATACCAAAATAGATAAGTTAGTTAATGGATAGCAGGACAATGAGGGTAAAGAAATGCAAAATCTATTAGAAGAATTGAAAAACCTTTTAGAACAAGATGAAAGGCTTGTTGTTGACGGTAAACTTTTGAAGAATAAGATAATTGAATTATCTCTTAAACTTGATGCTGACTTGATTAAACTTTTGTTAAAGAACGAGACTATCAAAAAACATTTCTTTCAGGAAGTTGATGGAGTGCTTGTTTTTGACAAAATAAAATTCCAAAAATTTATCAGTAATAAAGCGTTTTTACCCGATAGTTATACTTCGTTTAAAAACAAAATAGGGCTTGTAACTGAAAATGAAGAATATCTTTCTGAAAGCAAAGAAGTTGTTTTAGCATGGCCATATAAAGATTGTGTACTGGAAGGTCGTATGGAAAAAGAAGACGAGAAACGAGATGAAATATTCTATAATGAAATACTTGCCCCAGAGGAAATCGACCGCTTACTTGAACCGAAAGTTTTAACTAACTTTAAGAGAATAGACAAAAACGGGGGACATAAATTTGATGGATTTAAAGCTGATGAAAAAGGAGATATAAAAGAAAATTTAATTATAAAAGGTAATAATCTTTTAGTCCTCCATTCTCTCCAAAAATGCTTCGCAGGGAAAGTTAAACTTATTTACATTGACCCACCGTATAATACTGGCGGCGAAGCGAATATATTTACCTATAATAACAGCTTTAATCATTCGTCGTGGCTAACTTTTATAAAAAATCGTCTGGAAGTAGCTAAAGGACTTTTAAGAAAAGATGGTTTTATGGCTATAACTATTGACCATAATGAATTGTTTTATTTGGGCGAAGTAGCTGATGAAATTTTAGGCAGAGAAAATAGATTAGGGGTAGTTACTATTGTTATAAAACCGGAGGGAAGACAATTTGCAAAATTTTTTGCTGTTACAAATGAGTTCATGCTGGTATATGCCAAAGATATTAATGTAGCAAGTTTTGAAGATGTAATAATAGATGAAAAAGAAAAGGGGAAATTTGATAGAAAAGACGAGAAAAGCAACTATAAACTTAGGCTTTATCTAAATTACAATAAACCGGAAATTTCCGGTAGAGATATAAACCCAGAAGGATGGTATCCGTTTTATGTAAGCAAAGATTTAAAAACGATTGTTTTAGAGGAAAGGAGCGGTTATATTGAAATTTGGCCGATAGATAACGAAATAGAAAAGTCATGGCAAACAAGTAAAAAAACTGCCCAAGAGCGAATAATAGCTGGTGATATAGTTTGCGAAAAAAATAAAAAAGGAAAATTGGAAATCTTTTTTAAAGATAGAGAACACCAAAGATATCTAACACATTGGTTTGATAGCAAATATAACGCTACCCATTATGGAACGAGGCTACTAGAAAAAACTTTGGGAGAAAAAGTGAAGTTTAGTTATCCTAAGTCACTTTACTCCGTTCTAGATACTTTAAAAATTATGACAAAAAATGATGATATAATTTTGGACTTTTTTGCTGGTTCTGGAACTACTGGACACGCAACATTAGAGTTAAACAACCAAGACGGCGCAAATAGAAAGTTTATTTTAGTAGAACAGCTTGATGAACATATAGATGTATGTAAAAAGAGAATTAAGAAGGTTGTCGGTAATAACAGTGGTGGAGATTTTGTCTATTTAGAATTGATGAAATGGAATGAGAATTTTGTGGAGAAAATTAAAAAAGCTAAATCTACTAAAGAACTTCTTGAAATCTGGAAAACGATGAAAGAAAAAGCATTTTTTAGTTACAAAGTTGATGTTAAACAGTTTGACGAGACTGTAAACGAATTTGAACAGTTGAGCTTAGAAAATCAAAAGAAATTTCTAATTGAGTGTTTAGATAAAAATCAACTGTATGTAAATTACAGCGAGATTGATGACGAGGATTATGGGATGAGTAAAGAGGATAAGAAGTTAAACAAGCAGTTTTACGAGGTGAAATAAGATATGCCAGGACAAACATTAGAACAAAAAATATCAGCAGCAAAAGAACTCGGGTTACCTTTTCCTGAAGTTCCTGATACTATAAAAAACAATCTTAATCCTTTATTCCAATTAAGACCATATCAAATAGAAGCATTCTCTTATTTTATATTTTATATGAATAACCCACAAATTAAGCAAAAACCCGCTCAACTTCTTTTTCATATGGCGACAGGCAGTGGTAAAACATTAATAATGGCGGGAACAATTCTTTATCTTTATGAACAAGGTTATCGCAATTTTATATTTTTTGTAAACAGCACCAACATAATAAACAAAACAAGAGATAATTTTCTAAATCCTTCATCTATAAAATATCTTTTTTCTGAAAATATTACTTATGGAGATAAAAAAGTTTCTATAAAAGAAGTAGAGAATTTTCAAATTGCTAATCAGGATGATATAAGTATTATTTTTTCAACAATTCAAGGGTTACATTCTCATCTGAATACTCCTCGTGAAAATTCTATTACTTATGATGATTTTACTGATAAAAAAAATGTTCTTCTTTCAGATGAAGCTCATCATATCAATGTAAAAACAAAAAGAGGAAAATTAACTATTGAAGAAAAGGAAGAAATTATTAGTTGGGAAGGTACTGTAAATCGCATCTTCAGGTCAAATCCTGATAATATCTTACTTGAATTTACTGCTACAGTGGATTTTAGCAACCAAGATATCGCTAATAAATATTTTGATAAACATATTTTTGATTATCCATTGAAACAATTCAGGATAGATGGATATTCCAAAGAAGTAAAAGTTTTAGAAGCTGATTTACAGCCGATAGCCCGTGCATTACAGGGAATATTATTAAACCAATACAGAAGAAAGATATTTGAAAAATATAAAAAGAGGATTAAACCGGTTATATTATTTAAATCAAAGACAATAGCAGAAAGTGAAAAATTATTTGAAGAGTTTAAATATAAAATAAAGAACCTAAAAGAAAAAGATATTAAGAAATTTAATAATCCGAACAATGATAAAGTAACTAAAAAAATCTTTGAATATTTTGAAAAAAGTAATATTTCTATTGAAAATATCATTACTGAAATAAAAGAGGATTTTTCTGAAGATAAATGTATTATTATAAACAGTCAACAGGAAAGCGAAGAAAAGCAAATTGATATAAATACTCTTGAAGATGAAAATAATGAATACAGAGCAGTTTTTGCTGTAAATATGCTAAACGAAGGCTGGGATGTTTTAAATCTTTTTGATATTGTTCGGTTATACAATACAAGAGATGCGAAAGATGGCAAACCCGGTAGGACTACAATTTCTGAAGCTCAGTTGATAGGGCGTGGGGCAAGGTATTGTCCATTTCAGATAGATGACTCACAACCAGTATATCAGCGTAAGTATGATAAAGATATTGAAAATGAACTGCGTATTTGTGAAGAATTATATTATCATAGTGCATATAATCCAAGATATATACAGGAATTAAATACTGCTTTACAGGAAATTGGTATTAAAGCCAAAGAATCAAGAGAGATACATCTTACCTTGAAACCTTATTTTAAAGAATCTGAAATTTATAAAAATGGTATTATTCTTCTAAATGAACAGCAGAAAAATGACCGTACCGGGATATTTACCCTTCCAACTACAATTACGGTACAGTCATTTGAAGTCAAATTAGAAACTGGTATCACATCTACAACTACAATTTTTGATGGCCAAAGTGTTGTTAATATAGAGCTGAAAGAAAAAGAGTATCGTATGAGGGATTTTGATATAAATATTATCAGAAAAGCATTGAATAAACTGGAGTTCTATAAATTTAATAACCTGAAATTATTTTTACCAAATCTTAAATCTGTTTCTGAATTTATCACTTCTGACGATTATTTAGGAAAAGTCAAGGTTAATATTAAAGGATTGTTAAGCCAAATTACAAATTTGATACCGAAACAAAAGGTTGATGTCGCAACAAAAGTATTGGAAAAAATTAGCCAGATAATTATATCTGAAGATGTTGAGTTTAAAGGAACAAAAGAATTTAAACCTTATGAAGTACGCAAGACATTCAAAGATAAAACCCTGAATATATATGTCCGAGAAGGTGGTGACCAAGAATACGGTGTTGGGCAAAGTGAAACTGGAAATACAGATTTAAAATTGGACTTAAGCAATAAAGAGTGGTATGTCTTTAATGATAATTATGGAACATCAGAAGAGAAAAACCTGATTAAATTCATAAATAAAACTTATGAGAAACTAAAAGAAAAATATAACAAAATATACCTTGTTCGTAATGAGAAATATTTCCAGTTATACAACTTTGATGATGGTCGTCCATTAGAACCTGATTTTGTCTTGTTTTTAGAGAAGACGGAAACAGGGCAATCGTTATATTATCAGGTATTCATTGAGCCAAAGGGTGGGCATTTATTAAAAGAAGATGAGTGGAAAGAAAACTTTTTAAAGTCATTAAAAGAAAAAGTAGAAATTAAAGTCCTATGGAAAACAAAAAAATTTATTGTATGGGGTATGCCTTTTTATAACGAACAGTTGCGTAAGGTTGAATTTGAAAATGAGTTTATAAAAATAATTAATGATTAAAACTTGGGGAAAAATGGGGACGCTTCTAATATTTTGTCGTCTTTGAAAAGTTGTAGTAACAATTTTTGCAACAAGTCAATAGTTTTGAATTTTGCCAGATTTCTCAAGGTTTGAAGAGAAATTATTAATGTTATACTATCTATTATTTGCAAGAATTGGAGAAAAGGAACATGAGTAATAAAGAAAAAATATATTTTCTAAAGGAGCTTCGTGATACAATTGATAAGTATTTATTTCTTGGATATGCTCCATCAGTAGGTAGTCCGGGGGGCGACTCTAGTATGCGACAAATGTCCGAAGCGATGGGGAAAACTGAGTTTCAGGAATTGCGGAAAAAGATAAATAAAATGAAAAGTAGAGGAAAAGATCTTTTAGATGAATGTGGGATAGAGGCTGTAGTTCAACAATATCCTCCACCTGCAGTAGGAGGGCCTATTATAGATTGTAGCATATTAGACATAGTAACAGAGAATCTCTTATGGAGACGAGTAAGAAAAGAAGAAATTCTTGATAAAATTGATGAGGCTATTGGTAAATTAGAGTCGGATGTTAGTACAGATACTAAAATAACTAAACCAACTGGAGAAAGTAATATATTTAATCTTAGCAAACTACATCCTGAAATATGCAAAAAATGTAAAAAATTATTCAAAGAGAGTACTTATACTGAAGCAGTAGAAAAAGGATTCAAAGTAGTCAAAGATAGATTGAGAGACCTTACTGGATATGAAAAAGGTTCTGAAGCATTTGGTAAAGGTAAATTGTATATTAAAGGTGCTGCTGCTCAAAATGTAGACAGTGACTTCAATGAAGGGGTAAAATTTTTGACAATGGCAATAGATATGTTTAGAAATGAAAAGAGTCATACCTCAGATGCAAATATAGATGATCCTATACGTGCCTATGAGTATTTAAATTTAAGTAGTCTGGCTATGCACCTACTAGACTCTGCTGAAATAAAAAACAATCATTCTGACTGTGCAGAATAAAATAGGAAACTATTCCTGTTTTTGGTTATCGAATTGTAGTAGTTGATTATGAAAGATAAAAGTACATTTGTAATTGCACTTGCAGGATTAATTTTTATTTTGCCTTTTAAAGAGCAATTGGCTAAAATAAATATTGATTTTGGCTTTACAACTACAAATATTTTAAATTTGTTATTTATTACATTCGTTTTATTGTTAATTTCTATTTATTTTTATGCACTTGATTATATAAGATATGGATTTAAAGGACTAGAAGATTTAATATTATTTAAACATTTTCAATTTATTGCTAATTACTTATATTTTATTGCGCTTATATCACTCCCAATTTATTTATTAATTTGGGGTATTGTTAAAGTCTATAGACTAATTTTATTCCTACATTTTCCGCAATTAATAATATATATATTGCCAATAATTTCTACTGTAACAGCTATTTTATCTTTGTTTATTGTTATAAAACAAACTAAAAACCATCGGCTTACCCAAGAGGAAAATATAGATGGATCTATGTCAATCTCAAAAAGTAAAATTGACCAGCTAGTTGAAAATAGAAAATGGAATTTAGCAATAATAGAAGCCTTTCGTTATCTTGAACTTAGTATTAATAAAACACTTCTTGAAATTGGACTTGATGCTGGAAGAATCCCTTTTTCACATTCAATTGAACTACTCTATAAAAAAGAAATTATTACGAAAAGCGAAATGAATAGCCTTAATTTTATTAGAGACTTAAGGAATAAAGCAGTACACTCTTCTATTGAATTCACAAAAGAAGAATCTCTGACTGCAGCTAATATTATTGGTAATATTCTCTTAAAACTTGAAAATAGAACCATGACTGGTTTTTTATTTGAGAAAGAGGTTATTAAAGTCCTAGGTGGAAATAAGGGGCTATTTCCAGGTCACCATATTTTCCCTCAATATAAAATAGGGAATCATATAATTGATGCAAAAGCAGAAGGACCCAAGTACAATTATTTGATTGAAATAACGATAACAATAAATCCTATAGTTATTAATAATGCTATACAGGAACTAAAACAGTTTTCGGGTGAAAACATTAGGAATATTATGATTTTGCCTAAATCAGAAAGAAAAATAGATATAAGAGAAGAAAACACAAAAATATTATATTATAATCCTGAAAAACAAGAATTCGAAAATAGAGATGAATTATATAATTGGATTTATAAAGTAGCATAGAAAGAAAATCGTCCATTAATTGCAACAAATCAGTTGTTTTGGACTTTGACTGATTTCTCAAGGTTTGATAGAAATATACAATTTGTTTTCTGCAAACTAAAAAACTAATTTTACAATAGAGGTGCTATCAATGTATATTAGTTATGCAAAGGTAGAAAATTTTCGAGCATTGGAATCAATATTTTTCCCATTAGATAGGTTTAGCGTTATAATTGGTGAAAATGATGTAGGTAAAACTTCTTTTTTATATGCACTTGATACATTTTTTGGGGATACTAAAATTGATGCTACAAGTGATTTTTTTAAAATGGAGACGGACAGAACTATTATTA
>Ga0210049_1001979_pt1 | contig 19239 bp, 14 predicted proteins | sample CryGeyCG2014_300_2_FD_183964 | JGI IMG/M metagenome (GOLD analysis project Ga0210049, IMG submission 183964) | Groundwater microbial communities from aquifer - Crystal Geyser CG06_land_8/20/14_3.00 (SPAdes) (version 2) | ecosystem: Environmental > Aquatic > Deep subsurface > Groundwater | place... | reverse complement strand
AAGATGCCTGCTCATTCCGCACTCCCGGATGGGGGGTTCCTTCCCCTGTGCGAACCGTTTCGGTTCGATGACGGGGGAAGGTGCGAACCCTTTGGGTTCGAGGATGGGGGTTGTTGCAAGAACTCACTCAGGACCGACGAACCGCGAACTGCGTTACACAATCACTGTCGGTTTCCAGACTATAGGCGCCGATGGTTCCGGCTGGGCTGCATAGGGCTGACGATCACAAATCTTACTTACACCCTTCAGCGATCCCAAAATCCCTGGAGAAGAGTGGCTGGGAACCCCCTCGCTGATCTGCACTGGAGAGTCTATGGTTCAACTTCCGGTGTCACGCTGACATCGTCGAGGTCGATCGCGCCCTGCAGATGGAAGGCCAGCCGCAGGACTTTGTCGTCGTCACATTTGTGTGCCGCGCCGAAGGCGGCCCAATCGCCGGCATCGAGCTTCGCGGTTTCCAGAATGACTGTGTCTATGTGTCTACCCGACTTCCGGTCGTACTGGAAGAGAGCAATCTGGAGAGTGCCCTTGCCTCGGGCCTTCAGTCGAATCCGCAGGTTGTCCCGGTATTCGGCTGGGAAGTTGATTAACTGGAAAACCCACCCCCTCCCGCGGTAGAACCGTCTGCCGGAAGCGGCGCCGCCGTCGATCACTGCCGCCGTGCCTCCACCGGTGAAATTCCAGCCAACGGGAGCCAGGTCGTCTGCGAACTTCCAGTCGGCGAGCTTCACCTTCTCGGAAGCCTTCACCACCACCTCGAAATCGCCGTTATTGATCAGCGCCGTTTCGCCGAAGACCACCGGGCGATATGCGTCCGAGCCGTGAAAAGCGCCGTTGCTCCAAGAGCTGGCTTGAGACTTGGTGTCGTCAACGAGCTTCCGGTTGCGTGCCACGTTCACCTTCCAGGTTTCTCCGTCCCGAATGGTCCTCCCAAGCGACGCGGCCGGAATCCTTGCCTCAACAACCCACCGATCCGCCAGGACAACCGTCTTGATTTCCGCCCCGGAGTCGAACGTGAGGTCTGCAGCCTGCGAGGGAGCCACACGCGCATCGTAGACAGTTCCCTTGGGCGTAACGGCGATCTGGGTATACAGTCCATCTACTTCCGGAACAGCAATGAAAAACTCCACGGTGCTGTCTCCCCAGAGCTGGGGACCGCCATGCACGAGGCTTGCGGCCTTCAACTTTCCGGTTTGCGGCTCCATCGCCTCCACTGCGAAGTAGAGATTGTCGGCGTCGTACAGCATCTTCACGTAGGTCTGCGGTTCCGCTGCCGTCTCTCCGTCATTGACGATGAAGTTGGTGGTGAACTCCACCTTCCTCCAATCTTCTTCGTCAAAGCTGCCGTCGACAACCATCTTCCCGGCGCGTCTACCGGCGCTGGTCTCTTTGGGCCGTTTGGACAAATACTCCTGATGGGAGCCTTCCCAACACCATCTGAAGAAGTCCCCGTCGCGTCGCACTCGTTTGAGAACCAACTCGTCACGGGCCGCGGCCTTCTCTGCCTGTGTGAGCAGGCTGTTCAGTCGCGACTGGACACCGGGGCGTTCCAGACACTTGCCCATCATCATGTCCGGCGTCCCATAGATGATATGTCCCGGAGTTGTCTCGTATGTCTGGACCAATAGCTCACGATACTGCTGCATGGCCGGCCATGCGGGCCCGTAGTATTTCGATCCCATGTCCTCGATGGCTTCCGCGTATTTGGTGTTGATGTCCCACCCTAACAATGCGGCGAGGTAAAGCGCCTGCCAGTGGGAGTACCATGCATTAAGCGTGCGGCGGTTGTTCCACGTGGGGCCGAAGGTCCCGTCGGGAGGGGGGATTGGGATTCTGAAGCCACTCATGCCCAGCCGGTAGTAATACTTGAGGTCCTCGCAGTAGACCCGCTCAAAGGGCACGTAGGCCGGATCGCCGGGAAGGCATTCGTTGTACTCGCGCGATTTCACCGGCAGGCCCAGCTTGCGCCATCCCGTCAGCATTTCACGGAACATATCGTTTGCCGCGCAGGTCTCGTCGGCGAGGCTGTGGCGATAGCAGCGGTGATGCACGCACGCTTCCACGGAAAGCCGCTTGTCCGGAACAACGCCGGTCGGTGGCATCCGGTAGTTTTGGTAAGCCCACGCCCAGAGATCCGCACCCGGGTGCGTGGCATACACCTTGTCTGCGATCTGGTTGATAAAGGTGTAATAGCGGGTGCTCACAAATCCTTTCTGTTTCTCCTCTGGAGGATCGAGGCGGGTGCAATTGTCGCACTGACACCACCGGGTATCGTCATTGTTACCGATGAGGTATGAGCCCCCCGTCGGCAACGCGTCCAAGACTTCCCTGATACCTTCGGCCATGATCTCTGCTACGGCTGGATTGGAGGTGCATGGCTGTCGCCGCCATTCCTGCGGCACACGCTTGCCGTCGATCAGGGGGAAGTACTCCGGATGCTCTGTGAAGAGATCATCGCTGAGAAGATACGAGAAGCAGTGCCCCCCGTCGTGGCTTTCCGCCCCGCGTTTCTCAAGCTCGAGCTGGAGCATGCGGTAGATGTGCTTCCCCGTCTGGATCGCAATGCCGTTGCGCGCCATCCAGTCCCGGGTGTCCACCGTCTTCGAGTTGACGTTGGCGCAGATGAACCCGATCTCGCGGTGCTGGAAGCTGGGATTGCTGACGGTCACCTGCTTCGGGACCGTGATGGTCGTCTTCCGCGGGCAGTGCTCGCCATCTGCGCCCGGGTAGAACCAGCGCATCCCGGCGTAAGCCTTCAGCAGGTGGTAGACGCCATAAAGCACACCCACGGGCTTCCTGCCGATTACCCGAATCCTCTTCGCGTCGGCGGCAATGAAGAAACCGTCGTCCTGCAGTTGGCTGACAGCTTTGTCGATGGCGGCAGAGCGCGGCACGGTCTTTGCTTCGGTCGTACCGAGGTAAACGTTGCACAGGCCCTTCGTCGTCGAATCCACGATATGGACTGCCGCACCGGAGACCCTCTGCAGAAAAAAAGCGAGTTCACTGGCGGCGTATTTCTCGACCGGCCCCGCGTTGTCCGGGAGAACGATGCAACTGGTCGCCTTGCCGTCCGTGACCAGAGCATAATCCTCCGCACTCGCAACGATCGACGCGCTTATCAGAAAGCTGGTCAGCCATAACTTCAGCTTGCGATCCATCCCTCGCTCCCTTCCGACCTCCAGGGTTCCCGGGAATCCAACCTCATATCTTCTTGCCTCGGACAACGGTCACATCGTCTATATCAATGCCCTCGGTGGACGTGAAGTACAACGCCAGAGAGAGAAGCGCCTTCCCGTCGTGACTGTATTCGGCCTCGAATGGAGTCCAATTGGGTGAGTCAACTTTGAGTTCCTCACCGAAGGACGGCGAGCCGAGATGCCTGTGGGTCTTCGGGTCATAGAGAAACATCACGGCGCGGACAACTCCTTTCCCGCGGACCTTTGCACGTACCAGCAGCGAGTCCGCGGCCTGGAGGTTGACCGGTTGATAGATAACGGCAAGGGCCGTGTTACTGACGCTCTTTATGCGCAGGTACTTCTTGCCCGACGCGGCGCCCCCATCGAGAAGGGCAGCTTCCCCGGCGTAGTCATGGAACGACCAGCTCGCCGGAGCCGCGTCAGTCTCGAATTTCCACTTTGTCTTTTGTTTCCATTCGGAGGGTTTCTGAACGTCCTCGAAGTCGCCATTCCGGATCAGTCCCTTGCCGCCGAAGGCAACCGACCGGAAAGCCTCCACGCCGTGGTAGGCGCCGTCGCACAACGAGCTGCCCTGCGAGGTTCCATCTGTCAGCACACGGTTCCGCGCAACGTTTAATTTCCACACTTCTCCGTCCTTGATTGTTGTGCCCAGGGCGGAGGTCGGGATTCTGACCTCCACAACCCACCGGTCGGGCAAGGCCGCTGTCTTGACATCCGCACCGGAGTCAAATCCGACATCCGCTGCGGGGCCGGTCCCCGTAGCCGTTGAGTCGTAGCAGACTCCTTTGGAATTGACGATCAAGTGCAGGTACTTCCCGTTGCCGATGGGCGCGGCAATGAAGAACTCGACGCCGTTGTCCGTCCACAAAGGCCCGTCCCTCTTCGTGGCGAGAGTCTTCATCTTTTCCGGCTGCGCTTCCAGGGACTCGACACCAAAGAAGAGGTTATCGTTATCGTACAGGATTCTCACGAAGGTCTGTGGGTCTGCCTTGTCGCCTTTCTGCGCGATGAAGCCGGTGATGAAGTCCGCCTTCTTCCAGTCTTCCTCATTGAGTTGGCCATCCACGTTAACTTTCCCGACCCGTTTTGACGCGCCGACCTCCAGCTTGGACTTGGCGACATACTCCTCGTGCATCTTCCGCCAGCTCAGGTCGAGATACTCGCGCTCGCGCCGGATCTTCTTTAACAGGGCATCGTTCCCGCCGGCGGCTTTCTCCGCGTCGTCCAACAGCTTGAGGAGATCGGCATCAAGCCCGGGTCTGTCCGGACACTTGCCGAGAGCAATGTTCGGTGTGCCGTAGATCATCTCCCCCGGGGTTTCCTCATACGCTTTAGTGAGCTTTCCCCGGTACTGCTTCATGGCCGGCCATGCCACCCCGTAGAACTTGGAGCCCATGTCCTCATAAACCGTGTTGTAGTCGGCGTCAACGTCCCACAGGAAGTACGCCATCATGTAAACGAATTGCCAAGTGGCCAGCCACATTTCCCTGGTCCTGCGATTGTTCCAAGTCGGCCCGAACACTCCATCCGGGGGCGCTGTTTCCGTCAGGGAACCACGCACGCCAATCTTGTGATAATACTTCAGGTCGTCAGCGAAAACGTGTTCCAGGGGGAGATAAATCACGTCTCCGCCCGGCAGGCAGTCGGTGTATTCGTATGTGTAAGTGGGGTTGAGCTTGACCCACTTGAGAAGAATGTCCTCCCGGAAACGTCTGTTGCTCGGACAGTTTTCGTCGTTCATGCGGTGACGGTAGCAGCGCTGGTGCAGACATGCCCACACAGCAAAACGTTTGTCTGGCACGATTCCGACGGGAGGCTCCTGGAAGTTCTGATAGGCCCATCCTTCCAGCTTCAAGTCGGAGTTCTGCGCGAGCGCCTTCTCCGCCATCTCATTAAGCAGCGTCCAGTAGCGGGTGCTGACGAAGCTCTTCTCCTTTTCTGCGGGCGGGTCCAGCCGGGTACAGTTCTCACACTGGCACCAGCCGGGGCTGTCGTTGTTGCCAATCAGGAAGGTTCCGCCTCTGGGAGGAATCTCGCTCCACTCAAGCAGTTTCTGCGTCATGATTTCGACGACCGTCGGATTGGACGTGCAAGGCTGCCGAGCCTGTCCTTCCTGCTTCATCCGCTTGCCGTCCATGAGGGCGAAGTACTCGGGATGCTCGTCGAAGAGGTTGTCGCTGATCAGATAGGAGAAGGCATGGCCGCCGCCCACATTCTCGTCTCCCCGTTTCTCCCTTTCCTCCGGATGCAGCCTCTGGCGCGATTGCTTGGGAGTCGTTATCTCCATGCCGTTGCGCACCATCCAATCCCAGGTGTCGGTCATGTTGCTGTTGATGTTGGCGCACACGAGGTTCAACGTTCTGGTTGAGAATGAGGGATTGACCATGCTCACGCCCGCGGGTACGGCAAAGGTCGCCTTCTTCGGGCAATACTCCCCCTCCGCACCGGGAAAGAACCATCTCACATTCGCGTACCTGCGGAGCAGACCGTAGATGCCGTAGAGAACGCCGATGGGCTTGCGCCCGACGATCCGAAGTCCTCCCGCGTCGGCGGCAAGCATGTAACCTTCTTCCCCGACCTTTGCCGCGCTCGCCCGCATCTGTGTATCAAGTAGGATAGCTTTCGTCTCGATCGTGCCGATGTAAATGCTGTATTTCCCAGCCGCGGGCGAGGACACCGTCTCCACGCGCGCCCCGGTGATCTTCTCAAGATAGGCGGATAGTTCCGAAGCGGCGTGCTTCTCGACCGGCCCGGCATCGTCCATCAGGACGATACAACTTGTCGCCTTTCCGTCTCTAACCAAAGCGTAGCCCTTCGCGCTCGCGCCGACCGACGCGCCGATCAGAATTCCCACGATCCACACCATCAGTTTCTCTGTCACGTCAACTCCCCCATATCATTCCTGGATCTCAGTATCTCCATGTCTCGCACGGCACGAGCATTCGACGGCCCGCATGATGATACCCACCCCCACGCAACCCGTCAAGGACACACCCCGACCACTGAAATCCCGGACCGTGTTTAACCCAATGGACCCACAGCAATGCCGGAAACGGCGGTGGGATGTTGCGGAGACTGCCCAATTTCCCTATCGGCCCGCAGCATTACACGATCCCACCGACAGATGGCGGACGCAGGACCGGACTTCGGCAACAATTTGAGGGCTGAGGTTAACCACAGACGCGAGGGCTTGAGACACGGTGACCGGATTGCCATATTGGGCGCCATCCGATAAAATGCACGCGTCCATCATGCAAGAACGAGGTTCAGCTTTCCAGACGATATCATTCCCGCTGTTGTACGTCATCACGGAGGACGTGGCAGTCTCTCCCACCGGCAGGCGAAGGTCCCATGAGGAGGTCGCGCGCGCCGCGGCCGCGGGCGGGGCGTCCCTTATCCAGATTCGCGACAAGAGCGCCAGCACTCGACGTCTCGTTGAGGTGACTCAGCGGTGCGTCGATATCATGCGTTCGTCCAATGGATTGCTCTTCGTCAACGACCGTTTGGATGTCGCGTTGGCCTCGGGCGCGCACGGCGTGCATCTGGGCGACGACGACATGCCCATCGCGGCGGCGCGCGGGATGGCAGGGGATCGGCTGCTCATTGGCGCGTCCGTCGCCAGCGTTCAGGAAGCCGAGGCGGCTGTCGAGGCGGGCGCCGATTACGTGAGCGTGGGCGCCATCTACTCCACGTCCACCAAACTGGATGCCGGAGACCCCATTGGTTGCGAACCCATCAGGCAGATCAAGGCGGCCGTGAATGTTCCTGTCGCCGCTATTGGCGGCATCAGCCTTGAGAACGTTCACTTGGTGGTGGATGCGGGGGCGGACATGATCTGCGTCGTCTCAGCGGTGACGCGAGCGGAGGACATGACGGACGCGACAAAGAACCTCCTCCACTGGATGAAGACAGAGAGGGGCGATTGAGTGTTGCTTTCTGATGTTGGTGAATTTGGTCTGATTGAGCGCGTCGCCGAGATTGTGGGCGGCGACGATGAGCGTGTGGTCATCGGCATTGGCGACGATTGCGCGGTGCTCGAGTGGAACGATGCAAAGTATCTTCTCGTGACCACGGACACCCTTGTCGAACAGGTTCACTTCCGCCTCGACTGGGCAACGCCCGAGGATGTCGGCGGGCGCGCGATAGCGGCTAACCTCAGCGACATCGCGGCCATGGGCGGAACTCCGCTTGCAGCCACTGTTTCCATCGCAACGCCGCCGGAGCTTGCGGTAGACACGGTCGAAGAGCTGTACCGGGGAATGCAGCAAGTGAGCGCAAAGTACGGGCTGCCCATCGTCGGAGGAGACACGGTCAAATCCGATCGGTGGATCACCCTCTCCATCACCGTCCTCGGCGAGGTGAAGAAGGGGAACCTGCTGACGCGCTCGGGGGCACGCCCCGGGGATGTGGTGGTGGTGACAGGAACATTGGGCGACGCGGCGGCGGGACTGGACGTTCTGGAACGAGGCACCGGCACGATGTCGCCGGAGATCGAGGGACGGCTGCTCGCTGCTCATCTGCGACCGGAACCGCGGCTCCGCGAGATCCAACTTCTCTTCGACTCGCTGACGCCCACGTCCTGTATCGACCTGAGTGATGGCCTCGCCAGCGACCTGCGACATATCTGCACCGCCAGCGGCGTGGGCGCGGAGGTCGAGTTGGAGAAGGTTCCCATCTCTGTGGAGTGTCACAACATCGCCGCTCTCACCGGCAAGCCGGCATTGGAGTATGCTCTCAGCGGAGGCGAAGACTTCGAGTTGCTCCTCACGATTCCGCCGGACAGTGTCGGAGACCTGCCGCGCCTTCTCCGAGCAACCACCACAAAGGTCATCGGACGGATTGTGGACGACGCGTCCATCGTGACCGGTGTGGATATCGAGGGCAACCGCGTCGCGCTCGGGAAGGGGTATGAGCATTTCTAAAACGGCAAGCGCGGTAGCCTCCAATCTGTAACGATAGAGGTGACACTTGGAGCGTGATTACCGGTTTCAGACACGCGGGATTAAAGAAATACTACGCGAGGGGTGTTTTCACCCGTAACGAGTATAACGGCGTCCCCCATGAGGAAATGACCGGATAGCAGGACTGCAAGACCTCCACCGTTCCCTCACCTCGATGGACTGCTATCCCGTCATCCTGTGATCTACAGTTGCTCCTCGAGCAACACTCGCAGCAACTCTCCCACACTCCACGCCTGGGCGAAGCAACCACGGGGTGAATGGGGCGGGTCGCCGTCGAAGATTTCGGAGACCTGACCAATCCCCGCTTGGTGAAGGTGACTACGTAAGCCCGCCAGCCAGGCGGAAGCCTGCTGGCGCGCCGCGTCGCTCCGGTCGTTCACTTTCAGATACGCTGTGATGAAAGGCCCCATCAGCCACGCCCACACCGTCCCCTGATGGTATGCCCCGTCACGGCGCCACTGATCTCCTTCATAACGGCCGCAATACCGATCATCGCGTGGCGACAAACTGCGCAAGCCGTAGGGGGTGAGCAACTCCCTCTCCACCGTCGCGACCACCTGCCTGGCCCGTTCGGGTGTCAACATGGAATGATAGAGGCTGACCGCGAGAATCTGGTTGGGGCGCATAGCAGCATCTGCCTCCGCGTCGGTGACGACATCATACAGGCAAGCCTCTGCATCGTTCCAGAACCTGACGTTGAAGCTGTCGGCCGCCTGGTGTGCGATCTGGTCGCAATGCTCCTGCTGGACGATGTCGCCGAAGTTACCGGACAGGTCTCGCGAAACACAGAGAGCGTTGTACCAGAGCGCCTGAATCTCCACGGGCTTGCCGCAGCGCGGCGTCACCACCCAGTCGCCAACTTTGGCGTCCATCCAGGTCAGTTGAGTTCCCGGTTCGCCTGCGATAAGCAGCCCGTCGGCGTCCACACGAATGCCGTACCGTGTGCCGCGTTCGTGCCACTCGACGATATCCACGAGCACTTCGTAGAGATGCTCGCGCACAAAACCGATGTCCTCCGTGTACTCGACCAGGGATCGCACGGCTTCGAAGAACCATAATGTCGCATCGACGGTGTTGTAGTCCGGTGTCTCTCCCGCGTCAGGGAAGCGATTGGGGATCATTCCCTGATCGACGTACCGCGCGAACTCACGCAGAATGCTCTTTGCTGTCTCATGCCACCCCGTGGCGAGAGTCAGCCCCGGCAGGGCGATCATCGTGTCCCGCCCCCAGTCGCTGAACCACGGGTATCCGGCGAGGATCGTCTTCTGATCCCCGCGTTTGACGATGAACTGGTCCGCCGCCATCGTCAGCGTCTTCACAACCGGATGGCGCACGGGCGCCGATGATCCAAGCCGTGCGCGCCGCGCAAGTTCCTTCTCCCTCGACAAAGGTGCGCCGTCCACCGAGCGGTCTTCCAGTGACGCGATGAGTACAGCGGTCGCGTCGTTGGTCAGGTCGAACCGGAGAGAAAAAGGGCTGCAGAGATCCTCGACGCAGTCCAGGCCTCTCTCCCGCTCCACCTCATACTCGAAGTTGAAGTACCAGTGTCCGCGTGGGTCAATCTCCGCCGCGTTGTGCGCGAAGTGCAGCGGAGGGAGTCCCTCGTAGGGCCGCACCGTAGCTCTCTGCTCTGCGATATCAACGTGCTGGCAGAATGTGTCGTTCTGCCGCGTCGTATGATGATAGTCGCGGAAGGCGAGGAGGGGACGGAGGTCCAGGAAACAGTGGTCGGTGTTCGGTGGACCGTGTTCAGAAAGCAGCCGGTATTCAACGATTGTTGTGTTCTCGCCGTGGACCATGAAGATGGATTTCTCCAGCACGACGTTCCCGATTCTGTACGTGAAGGTCGGGAAAGGGTCGAGACGGAATTCGTGCAGGTATTCGAAGCCGCGGGGATAGCGGGTGCCGGGGTATTGATTGGTGGAGAGTTCGTGCTGCGCTCCGCCGATTGTTAGCGACTCCTCCAGCTTCGACAGCAGAACGAATCGACCCACCGGAGGGTGCAGCGCGGCCGTGAGCAGGCTGTGGTACCGTCGAGTGTTCATCCCGAGGAGGGTCGAGCATGCAAATCCACCCATGCCGTTCGTCTCAAGCCACTCGCGTTGTCGAGCCCGCTCAAAATCCGCGCAGACATCCCGCTGTAGCTGGATCACTTACCATCCCCCCTCATCATTGTGCAGGCACAACGCACTGACTCAGCCCCAGTCCCCGACAACTCCTGGAATGAAAGCGGTTGACGCGGTGATCAGTCCGCAAGCTGGAAGCTGAAGGTCAGTGTCTCTTCGACGACCACCTGATAGGGATTTGAAGAGCCATCTCTGCCTGTTATCAACCCAAGCATCTGTCCCATCATTCCACCACCGAACATGCCGCCCATCACCTGTCCCATAATCGCCTTCGTATCGGCGAAGACGACGCCCTCCACCTTCCCCAACGGTCTACCGGTGAAGACTGCCAGTTTTTGAGCCAACGCCGTGGCCCGGGTGAAACCGTCCTGGAGGGCTTGGTGATGGAGGCTCTGCATGTCCTGCACAACAAACGCGACAGCAACGGGCTTGTTGGTAGATTTCTTCAAGGTTTCAATGGTCTCCTGTACTTGATCGAGGGATCCGTCCATGTCCGCGGTACTGAAGGGAATCTGAACTTTCACCAACAGAGTCCCGCGGTAGGCGGGTTTGACGGGCGGCGCGCCAATGATGGGGGGCTGCAGGAGCATTCCCATATTCCCAAAGATGCCGGGGCCCTGTCCCGTTGCCAAATCGGGCCCATCAACGGTAACGGCGCTATCCTCAACGCGCATCCCCTTCATCGCCTGAAGGCACTGGGATTTCTGGCCCTCCAGCGCGTGATTGATGTCGGCCAGCGATTCCCCTGTCGCCTCGAGCACCACCGTCAACCGGCAGGCATCGGCCTCCCCCTGGGCGCGCCCAGGCACAGTCACGCTAACTGTTCTGCCCGCGGGAGTGAGTTGGGCTATTTGGGCATGACCCATCGTCGTGACGACGATGGACGCGAACACGCTGATGAGAATCCCTAGTGCATCGTTTTGGAAGTTCCCCCACAAAAGGACGCCGGATCGCTTCAGCGTCCGGTAGCTCACACAGGCAGCTACACGATGGAGGCTACCCTTCTTTTCTCCCCTTTCAACCCGTGTTCGTGCCGAACACGGGTTGAAAGGGGAGAAAAGAGGTCCTTTTTTGGCGCTCGGTAGTCAGTTGTGTGAGCTACCGGACGCTGAAGCGATCCGGTTTCTAATGTCGAAGAATTTACGAAAGGATACAGTAGTATGTTGTCAGCATTGATTATTGATGGTGAAGCATTCGTCAGGGAGTTGCTCTCCGATGTCCTTGTAAGGAGGGGCTACGAGGTTAAGGCGGCCACCGACGGAGCCGAGGGAGTCAACTTCTTCCGCGACGGCCACTTCAGTATTGTCATTCTCGACGCATCGTTAACGGACATGGACGCGGTGGAGGCGCTGGCTCGCATCCGGGTCCGGGACGCGAATGTTCCTGTCGTGATGATGATCGGGCCCGGCTATAAGCCTGACCAGGCCCGTATTAGCCAGTTGGGAGCGGTCTATCTGCCCAAGCCTTTCTCCATCGGGCTGTTGCACACCGTCCTCGAACTCATGGAGGGCAAGCGCAGGGAATGGCTGGAAGCACAAACAGTCGCCGGGGATGCAGCGTCGCAGCCTCTCACCGGAAGCGCACAAGACCGTCGACGCCATCTGCGGGCTGCAGTGAACCTTTACGCTTCCGTCGTATCTGACGAGGGGTGTCGTGAGTGCAGGATCATCGACATCAGTCTTGGAGGAGGCGGACTGCATTTCCTGTTGGATGAGGTTTTCGCCACCGGAACGGACGTGACGATCATCTTCCTAACCTTGCCTCATGAGGAACCCCTGTCGATGCCCGCCACAATCGTTTGGGAAAGCCCGGCGACAAAGCACTGTGGAGCGGTCTTCCATGACCTCGATTGGAGAAATGCGCTCCGGCTGGAAGCGATCATCACACAAGCTATCATGGAAGCGGAAGGGGAGGAAGGATAGCAATAGCAACAATAAGTACGGATTGGCGGGCACATATTGAATCCGCTCACCACCAACAAGGAGGAATGACAAAATGATCTGCGGGAAACGAAAAAACTGCGCCGGAATTACCGTGATCGAGTACGGCGTTGCCATAGGCATGTTGGCTTTGATCACCTGGGCGGCCTTCATTCTGTTTGGACCCAAGATTCGTGACCGCTTTGTGAGAGTGAATACGACGATTACTTCCACGGAGTATGCCGAACAAGGTGGGGGAGCAGGAGGTAGTTTCGGAGAGTCGAGCACCAGTAGCTCCAGCTCCGGGGGATCGTCAAGCTCAAGCGGATCACACGATGATGATGACGACGATGGGGAGCATGACGACGGCAATGGACACCACGGGGACGATGGCGGGGACGACGATCACGGCGGCGGACACGATGACGGGGACGACGATCACTAACCAGAGGTGTCGCCCGGCGCTCCCCTGGTGGGCGAGCACAAATCGCTCCTCCCGAAGTCACCCAAACAATAGCGGTGGGTTCACGGAAGCCCTGTCCGGGAACATCGAGGCCCCCCCCCAACAAACATCCATTGGGACGGCACCAGCGTCCAACAGGCAAGTCTTCTCCGGAGCGAACAAGCGAACCTCCAGACCATAGTGGCGGACCGCGGAAGTATAGTGCGGAATCGCGGGACCATAGTGCCCAACGGCGACTGCGCGCGGGCTTCTACGGCAGCGAGGTGGATGAAAACGCTGCCGCGGTGACTGAAAATGGCGGCTCGGCGTGCATGGACGTTGCGTCGAGGGCGCCTCCCGACGGCACCAGAGGCGAACGCGACCGGGCCGCGGAGGCTAATGGTCACTCAAACCTCAACTGCGGATTTGGTGCGGCCCGATCCGGCGTGGGGGCCGCGTAGCCGAGGTGGGCGTATGCGGCCGGCGTGGCGCGGCGACCGGATTGGGTACGCGCCAGGAAGCCAATCTTCAGCAGGAACGGTTCCACCATGTCGATGAGGGTGTCCGACTCCTCATTCAGCGTCGCTGCGAGGGCTTCGATCCCCACCGGTCCGCCGTTGTAGACTTCGATGATGGTCTTCAGCAGTGAGTGATCCAGCTTGTCAAGCCCGATCTCATCGACGCGAAGCAGCCGCAGCGCATCATCCGCCGATTGCTTGGTGACGCGTCCATCTCCCTTCACCTCCGCGAAGCTCTGGGCGCGGCGCAGATAGCGATTGGCGATGCGAGGGGTGCCGCGCGAACGGCGGGAAATCTCCCATGCGCCTTCTTCATCGATGGGTACGTTGAGAATTCTTGCGGAGCGTCGCACGATCTGAGTGAGGTCGTCCACGGCGTAGAAGTCGAAGTGCAGACGAATCCCAAATCGCTCCCGCAGAGGAGCGGTCAGCATCCCCGCCCGGGTGGTGGCGCCGATGAGCGTGAACCGCTCCAGCTTGAAGGGCAGCGGCTTGGTGTAGATGCCTTTGTCGAGGGTGAAGTTCACGAGGAAGTCCTCCATCGCTGAATAGAGGAACTCTTCGACCGGCCGCGGGATGCGGTGAATTTCGTCGATAAAGAGTATGTCGCCCTGGCTCAGGTTCACCAGAAAACCCATCAGGTCGCCGGGACGTTCCAGCGCCGGACCCGAGGTGGCATTGTATTCCGCTCCCATCTCCTGCGCGATGATGTGCGCGAACGTGGTCTTCCCCAACCCCGGCGGGCCGTGGAAGAGGATGTGATCGAGCGGCTCTGAGCGTTGCAGCGCGGCCTGAATCTCCACGCGCAGACTCTCAATGATTTCCTGCTGACCGATGCACTCGTCCAGCGAGCGAGGTCGGAGCCCCCACGAGACCTCCTTCTCCTCGATCTGTTCCTGCGGTGTGACGATGCGCTCTCTCATGGGATTCCTGTCCAAAATATGCCGCACTCATCCGTAGGTTAGAGCTCCAGCTCTGACAATCGCGAAAGTCCATGACAGAGCAGAGCTCTATCCTACGGACCAGACAGAGCAGAGCTCTATCCTACGGACCAGACAGAGCAGAGCTCTATCCTACGGAGGCGTCGGACTGTTGGCGTTTGTAGACCAGCCGGACGAGGTCTTCAACGCTGGTTACCTCGGCTTCCAGCCGAAGAACGTCCCGCACCATGCGGTCGGCCTCGGCCCGACGGTATCCGAGCGCCAGCAACATTTGCAGCCCGTCCTGGTAGAGTTCCCGGTGTTTCTCATCGATCGCGGCTTCGGGGGCGACCGCCGCGGTCTCACCGGGCGTCTCGCCGCCCACCAGATACTTCGCCACTTTGCCTTGCAGTGTGGCGATGATGTCCTTCGCCTTCTGAGCGCCGATGCCCGGCAGTGATCGCAGAAAGGCCGAGTCTTCCCTCTCAATGGCGCGCGCCAGTTCGCCCATGGGTCTGGCAAACGCCCCCAGCGCCGCCTTGGGCCCCATCCTGGGGACGGTGAGGAGCTTTTCGAAAAATTCCTTCTGAAGGGAATCCTCGAAGCCGATAAGAATCGGAACGGCCTTCGAGGTATCTAATTGCAGATAGTAGAGGGTCACCAGTTCCAGCGCGTCCCCCTCCTGCGCTCCCAGCAGATTGCCCATCACAGCGGCTGGTATCCATACCTCGTAACCGATACCACCCACGTCAAGGATGACGCGCTGGTCTTGTAGCTCGATGAGTTTCCCTGAAAGTCGAGAGATCATGGTTGGTGACTGGTTACTGTTCCCCAAAGCGGTGTCGCCGCTTCGCTTTGCCACCGCACTCCAAAGGGTCGTCGGTGCGACACCGGATGGCATGGCAGAACGCCAGGGCCAGAGCGTCCGCGACATCCGAAGGCGATGGCGCGCTGCGCAGCCCGAGCCGCTGCTGCACGGTGCGCTGAATCTGCGCCTTGCTGGCGCGCCCGTTTCCAGTGACGGCGCGCTTCATTTCCGTCGCGCCATAGCTGACGACGGGCACGCCGCCCTGGTCGGCAGCGAGAAAAATGGCGCCACGGGCGTGTCCCATCAGTATAGCAGTCCGCGGGTGCCGGTAAGTAGAGTAGAGTTCCTCGACGACAGCAACTTCCGGCTGGTGTTCCGCAATCACCTCGCTGATGCCGTCATAGATCGCCGACAATCTCGACTCCAACGCACCCTCGCTCTCCGCCCGCACGACACCGGCCTCCACAACGGTCATTGCATTCCCGGAAATATCCAGCACGCCGTATCCAGTGACCCGGAGACCGGGGTCAATCCCCAGCACGCGTCGGGGGGCATGGACAGAGGATTCAGGGATCACCATTGCGCCTCACGCCTCTGCACTCCCGCGCGCGTGAGCGTCCTGCCCGCACTCCGGGGACTTCTTCAGAAACACGGACGTAACGGTCCCCTCCCCCAATCGGCTCTGAATGGAAATCCTCCCTCCCATCGATTCAGTCAACCGTTTGGCAATGGGAAGACCCAGCCCGCAGCCCCCCGCCCGTCGAGTGGAGTAGTACTCAACCTGGTAGAACTCGTCGAATACCTTCTCGATCTGATCCGCGGCAATCCCGATGCCGCTGTCCTTAACGGCTATCTCCACTTCATCTTCTTTTTCCGCTAGAGAGATGACAATACTGCCGCCGTCCGGAAAGAATTTGGCCGCGTTGTCGATGAGCTTGTCGAGGATGATCGCCACACACGACTCGTCTCCCGTAACCAGAGGCACCGCATCGAACTCTCTGAGTTCGCGGCCGTTCAACTGCAACTCCACGCTGTGCATGTCGAGTCGCTCGTTCCAGCAACTGACGGCCCGTTCGACAACCTCGCGCAGGTTCAGGGGGGTCTGCCGCTCAGAGGCGTTGTCCCCTGCCTGGGACTTCTGTGACACTGTCAACAGATCGTTGACCACAAGCATCAGCTTCTCCGCCTGTTCGCCGATTTGGCGAAGCCACTCCGCGCGCTGATCGGCATCGAGTTCCGCGTCCATGCGCGCCATGGTGTCCGCGGCAGCCTTAATGGTCGTCAGCGGAGTGCGCAGTTCGTGAGAGACCAGCGACAGAAACTGCATCTTCAGGCTGTCCCGCTGCCGAAGTTCGAGGAGCTGGCTCGTCTGGCGGCTTGCCTGTGCCGCGTAAACCTTCGACAGAACCTCGTACTGATTCTCTCCCAGGTATTCTGCGGCAAGCTGCTCGATGCGCTTGACAACGTGCCCGTCCTGCGTGTAACCATAGGCAGGCTCCCCTCCGGTATCCTGACGCGCCACGACGTTCCACCGCGAGAGTTCCTCGAGCGCCCGGGCCACGTCCTCCGCGTCCTTCCCCACTCGACGACTGATGGCGAGCGCCGTATCCAGCGTAAACTGATTGTTGTGGAGGAAGAGGAGAAGCTCCAGCTTCACCGGGGAATTAACCATTCTGTTGATGAATTCTTCCAGTTGAGGACTCACTTCTTGCTCTCCCGGGCAGGACGCAATCAACACGAATTCAGTTCGGACTCTCTGAGTCCGAACTGTGAGGAATCATCCAGGGCAATCCCACGGATTCATCGGACGTTTCATTTCTGTAACAGCACCCGCAGGTGAGCCTCGAGGTCGGCGCCGTACTCGGGATCGCGCAAACCCATCTCGGCAAATGCCCTGAAATACGAACCGAAGTTGCCGATGTCATACCGCACTTCATCCGATCGCAAACGAACGGCGAAGACCTTGAGACCTTCGTGGATCATCCAGCGGATGGCGTCGGTCAACTGATACTCCCCACCCTTGCCGGGCGGCTGCGCCTTGATGGCGCGAATGGCATCGAAAACCTCAACATTGAAGACATAGCGAGAGGCGACGGCCAACTGGCTGGGGGCCTCAGACGGAGTGGGTTTCTCAATGATGCCAGACAACTCAAAGGCGTCTCCGATCTCTGTGCGTGGCTGCACGATTCCGTACTTGATGACGTCCTCTTTTGCGACGGTCTCCACCGCCACCGTTGCGGAGGCGCAGGTACTCAAATGCGTCTGCATCAGGCGCCGGAGCAGCGGATCCGTTCCCGATGGAGAGTAGAGAATCGTGTCCCCAAGGGCCACCACAAAAGGCTCTCCCGCTGCGAACTCCTCCGCGAGAGACACCGCGTCTGCAAGACCTCGGGCCCGGCTTTGTCGCACGAAGAAGAAACTGACCCCAAGCTGTTCGAAATCGACGTCCCCTTCGATGCAAGCGTCGGGCCCGTTGCCCCCCTCTTCACGGTCAAAGTGATCCTCAATGGCCCGCTTCTGTCGGCCGGTGACGATCAACACTGAGGAAATACCCGTTGCTGTCGTCTCTTCGACAACGTGCTGGATCGTGGGTTTGCGGCCAACGGGCAGCATCTCCTTGGGTTGCGACAGCGTCGCCGGACGCAGCCGCTTACCCAGACCTGCCGCCGGGATCACCACCTTGCGAATCGTCGACAAGATGGAGTTCTCCTGCGCAGCTATACTTGACTCCAGCGCCGGCTTGTCCATTTCACTCCTTCTGTTGCTTCGCCTCAAGCAGATTCCTGCAACTCCATCGAGAACTGCACATTGGAGTCGGCATCGATCCGGGAGGTTGTTTTTTCCCGAGTGTTCGGGTCCTGAATATCGAGCGTGATCATCTGCTGCACGTGGGCGGTCCCCTCGAGGCTGATCAATCTTCCCCGCTCAATGGAGAAACGGTGGACGGTCCGAAGCTCGTAGGTTCCTTCCACCGTCGTGAGAGCATCAAGAAGCTGCATCGTTGCCTCCATCGGGAACGTTGCGTTTGTCGCGATCTCAGCGCACTGCTGCCCACGCACAACCTTCAAGCCCAGTAGCTTCGAATGTGCCGCAACCATCGTGGACTCGCCAAACGGCGACGTAAAGCGCGACGTGCGGGACCACGTGTCCCCAATTTCCAGCTTCTTTGACGGGAAGCTCAGCGCGCTCATCTGTCCGAAGAACTGGCAGAGATTCAGGCTGTTGGCGCTGATCCCGGTAAGCACGTCCTGCCCTTTTCGCTTGGTCCGGTCTGACGTTTTAACCGTTTCCGTGGAGAGGACGGCGCCGTTGGGAGCCATCTTTAGAGTCATCTCCGGCAGTGAGAAGGGCATCTCGAACCGTTTGTTGGGCAGCGTCGCCACGACGCTGCCGTCCCGGAATTCCATCGTCACCGTTGCCTTGCGCGACCGGTCCACTTCCTTGACGGTCTGGAGGTTGACTACCGTTGCGGCTACATCCAATTCCTGCGAGTCGGTATCGCCATCCAGGAACCGCAGCACCGTCTTGCCTTTCTGCGAGAAAAGGTACCGCAGTTGCTCTCCGGCCTGGAATTGATACTCAAGCCGGAGCGAGTCGGCGCGAGCGCCGGCAACAGCGAAAAACAGAAAAGAGAGAGTAGCGAGATACTTGCCGCGATTCATGTGCGTCTCAGACTTCATTGGTTGCTGTGATTATAGACTTGTGGAGAAGCGCGTGTCAAACAACAGGCGACGCCACCAGCTTGCGCGATTGCACAGTGGATGGCGGACCTGGACAACCCATTCAAACCAATATTCTCGTTGGCGAAGAGGTGTTCGGGTGAGGTCGGTCGTGCAGAGGCAGGGGAACTCAGGGATCAAGGCTACCGGTAGAACAACTCGAATTCTTTGTGGCTTCCAATGAACACCCACACATACCCGTCGCCGTCATGGTGACAGGTGGCGCGGTAGTTCCTGTTGATGCGATATTCCCAGTGAGGCCGAGTGCGCTTTTCAGTGGCACGGACGATCTTCACGTGAAACGATGGATGGTGAGGGTGGGATCGGAAGAGTTGATATTTCTCATTCCCTAAATCCACCGCCTACCTGTCGGGCAGTGTCGATCCAGCCGTCCGGACCCCTGGGTTTACGAGTCAAGGGTTGGAGGAGCATCGCGGGAGCCGGTCTTGCCGGTGATTCCCCGCGTACAGTGCCTCTCGATTCTTCAGAAGCCGTGCTGCCGCTCTCCCCAGGTTACAGCCGTGTCGGTGTGGGGTTGGCGGGTGTCTTTGACCGTTAAGACCTCGTTCTTAACGTCAGCCAGAGGGGACCGTCGCCAGTTGAAGAATCTGTCTCCGGATCTTGAGGAG
>Ga0210049_1001978_pt1 | contig 19243 bp, 21 predicted proteins | sample CryGeyCG2014_300_2_FD_183964 | JGI IMG/M metagenome (GOLD analysis project Ga0210049, IMG submission 183964) | Groundwater microbial communities from aquifer - Crystal Geyser CG06_land_8/20/14_3.00 (SPAdes) (version 2) | ecosystem: Environmental > Aquatic > Deep subsurface > Groundwater | place... | reverse complement strand
CGGGGGACATATTCAATCAGGGGAAAGGGGACATGAGTTTCGCCAAGGAAAAACTGTTTTACGGGGATGCCTCCGGTGTGGTTTTCTCGCCGGATAAATCCAGGTTTGTGGTGAATGTGTCAACGACCGGAACGAGGGACGTTTATACCATAAACTGCTCCTCTTTCAGCGGCAATATACCGGACAAACAGTTTCATTTAACGGGGAAACCTGTTACAATAGAGGGCGAGCGGCTTTCGGGTTTTTCGGATACGCTTGATTGTTCCCCGGCTCACGCCTTGATGAGGGGAAATGCGCATCTTGATTATCTGGAAGCTCCGGCCGCGGCCGGTCAAAGCGGTGACGCATCGCTCCGCCTGCCGTGGAAAGCCGACGCGAGCCATATTAAGATGGATTTTGATGGCGACGAATACGAATTCAAGACGGATGTGAGAGGAGTCTTTTATCCTAAAAATGCTGAAAACCGTTGAACTTGTAAAGAATTACGGGAAAAAAAGAGCGGTCAGGAGCGTTGATATATCCGTTGAGCGCGGAGAGGTCGTCGGGCTTCTCGGTCCCAACGGCGCCGGAAAGACAACCATATTTTATTCGGTCACCGGCATCATCAGCCCCACATCGGGACAGATACTCCTTTCGGGCGGGGATGTGACAGCTCTGCCGCTCTTTCAGAGGGCGAGGCTCGGCCTGGGTTATCTCGCGCAGGAACCGTCAATATTCAGAGGCCTGAGCGCCAGGGATAATCTCCGCGCAGTGGGGGAGTTTATTTACAGTGACCGCCGCCTTCGGGAAGAGAAGATAGACGCCCTCGTGGAAGAGATGGGCCTTGTTTCATGCGCGGACACGCTCGCGGCGAGTCTTTCCGGCGGAGAAAAAAGAAGGGTGGAGATAGCGAGAGTTCTTCTCACCAACCCTTCTTTCCTTCTTTTGGATGAGCCTTTTGTGGGCATAGACCCTATAGCGGTGGAAGACCTTAAAAAACTTGTGATCAAACTGAAAGAAAAGAATATAGGCATCCTGATAACCGACCATAATGTCAGGGATACTCTGAAGATAATAGATCGCGCCTATCTGATCTGCGAGGGCAGCATCATGATGAGCGGAACAAGCCGGGAACTCATAGGTTCCGAGAAAGCCAAGGAGATATATCTTGGCCGCGATTTTGACATGTGATTGAAAAAAAAGCTGGAAATTGTTAAAAATACGTACAGGAGGGCAAGTGAAAGTAGTTGTAAAAAATTTTAAGCTGACAGCGGCGTTTGAAAAACACGTTCATTCAAAAATGGACAGTATCGAGAAGACATTCTCTCTTACGGATGTGACAATCACCGTATCCAGGGAGAAAACTTCGTCCACAGCCCAATTCCTGGGCAGAGAAACGCATGGTGCCACAGTGAAGATCAGATGTTCCGCTCCGGACGCTTACGCGGCGGTTGATAAGCTGAGAAATCTGTGCAAGGAAAAGTTTGCCCGCATCAAAGAGAAGCAATCCAGCAAACGCCGGACGGCGGAAGTCATTCCGGAGCCCCCGAAAGAAAGAATAATAAAGATGCGTGTGTCGCCAATGTCCCGTCAGGAGGCCACCGACAAGATGACCAGCCGTAATTACAATTTCTGGCTTTTTGTTGACAGAGAGTCGGGTATTTTCACGGCCCTTTACCGTAAGGAAAACGGGGAAATGGCTGTGGCGCATCCCGTTTTTGACGAATAGCAATATGAAGTTAAGCGAATACACAAAACTCGCGCTCCTGAAGCCCAGGACACTTTCTGTGTCCAAGAAGAAAGTGATAGAGGAGCAGGTGGCGATTCTTGAGAAAAATAAGATTATTCCCCCAAAATCGGCCGCCCTGGTGTGTAAAGCGGTGCTGAAAAGGGAAGCCCTGGGCTCGACGGGCATAGGCCAGGGCGTGGCTCTGCCTCATGTGAAATTCAAAGGCGTCAAAAAGATAAGTTTTGTTTTTACGAATTCCGAGCGCGGCGTGGAGTTTAATTCTCTGGACGGCGAACCGGTCAACATCATATTCCTTTTAATAGGGCCCGAAAAGGCGGGGGAAGAATACATAAAAGCTCTTTCATTGCTCGCCCGGAATTTAAATGACCCTTATTTCCGCAGGGCCTTGGCCTCAGCCAAAACGGGTAAGGAAGTGTTAGACATTCTCAAAAAAGTGGGACAATGAAAAAAAGGCCTGGCCGCCGCTCAGCCGCAGAAAGCACAATTATCATAACCGGTGTTTCCGGGGCGGGAAAGACCCTCGCACTGAAATTCCTGCAGGATCTGGGCTACTTCTGCATAGACAATTTGCCGGTGGGCATGATGGAGTTTTTTTTCAGCGATAAAAGTCTCGTCTCAAATCCCGCGGCGGTGGGTGTGGACATACGGGAAAAAGAGCATTTTAATTTGTTTATCAAACTCCTTGAAAAAAACAAATCCATTAAATTGATATTTCTTGACAGCAGAATGGATGTGCTCGTGGGGAGATTTATGGAAAACCGCCGCAAGCCTCCCTTTACCCGCGCCGGCCAGAGTATATTGTCGGCGCTGGATGATGAGCTGCGCTGCCTTGCTCCGCTCAGAGCTTCGGCCGATATTATCATTGACACCTCCGATCTGAATCCATGGCAGCTCAAAAACGCTATCCGAAGAAAACTTGGTTGTTCATCCGTATCGTTTTCGCTGATAGTGCAGAGCTTCGGTTACAAATACGGCTTGCCTCCCGAGGCTGATATGATATACGATCTGCGCTATCTGCCCAATCCCAACTATGAGCCGGGTATGCGTTCTCTGACGGGCCGTTCCGCCCGGGTGGCGGCATTTCTCAGAAAAGATCCGCTTTACGGCGCCTCGCTGAAATCAGCGGCGGATTTTTTGAAGCTCATAATACCCGCATATAAGAAAACAGGCAAAGCTTTTCTCACAATAGGCGCGGGTTGTACCGGCGGCCGTCACAGGTCTGTTGTCTTTGCTCTGGATTTGAAAAAAAAGCTTGGCGGACAATATGATGTGAAAATTTTTCACCGTGACGCGGGGCGGCGGCCGTGGTGAGAGTGGTGGTGGTGGCTCACGACGACCTGGCCTCGCATTTTTTAAAAAGCGCCGAGGAGCTGTTGGGGACCATGGAAGGCGTGTATGCCCGCGATTTTACGCGGAGGCAGTCCACCGGTGAGCTCGTGGATGAGCTGGGTAAACTTGTGGATCTGAGCGGAGGCGACGATGTTTTTATACTCACGGATTTTCTCGGCGGCTCACCCTGTAATTGCGCCTGTCATTTTATAGCGAAAAACAATGTGTGGATAATATCCGGCGTGAATCTTCCGATGCTGATAGAGATTATGATGAAAAAAGACAAAATGCCCCCGGCTGAGTTGTGCGAAGTCGTCATAAAGGCGGCAAGGGATTCCATAGCGGATGTTTGCGCGAAGTTTTTAGAAGGCGTCGGCGCGCGCGCTGATGAGACGAAGGGGGCCAGTTGATCAAGTTTCTGCGGATTGATTCCAGGCTTATACACGGCCAGATAGTGGAGGGCTGGCTGAGATTTACGACGGTTGACGAGGTGCTGATCATAGACGATTTTATAAGCGAAGGCTCTTTTGAGAAAAAGATACTGAGATTCGCCCTGCCGGCGGATATAGAAATGGAGGTCTTGTCTGTGCGGGAGGCGGTCGCGCGCTGGACGGATGTGAGGTCGTCTTCCAAAAGATTTTTTATCCTTATTCAGTCAATAGATATGCTCGACCGTCTTTACAGATGTATTCCCGGCGACGGCCGGGAAAAAGAGGGCCTTCCGCCCGTTAATCTGGGACTTATCAATTTTACGGATTCAAAAACGCTGCTGACCAACGCGGTTTATGTGGATGAACATGAGAAAGAACAGCTCAGGGCGCTGATAGACAGCGATGTGCAAATATACGCGCAGGCTCTGCCATCAAATGAAAAAACTTTCATAGCGCCGCTTCTGGGCAGCGTGGACGCGGATGAACGGGGGGATAACAATGGATAGTTCGTTCTTTGCCTTCGGCGTGCATTGTCACCAGCCGGTGGGTAATCATCCCGCTGTCTTTGAGGATTGCTACAAAAAATCATACGAGCCATTTTTTAAGGAGCTGGCGCAATTCCCGAAGCTAACAATGAATGTGCACATAAGCGGTTCTCTTCTTGAATGGATACGGGAGAGTCATCCGGAATTCATAGAATTGCTTGCCGGTATGATAAAAACCGATCAGGTGGAACTGCTGGGCGGGCCGTTTTACGAGGCGATACTGCCCATGATAACGGAGAACGATATCAGGGAGCAGATAGTTCAATATTCGGGTTATCTCAGAAAACTTTTCGGGGCCGCGCCGAGAGGCATGTGGCTGCCCGAAAGGGTGTGGGAGGCTTATCTGGCCAAGCCCCTGGCTATGAGCGGTATGGAATACACACTCCTGGATGACACCCATTTCCGGGCGGCGGGCTGGCTGGATGACAAGCTGCACGGTTATTACACGACCGAACATGAAGGATTTAAACTCAATATTTTCCCAATCCTCGAGAGCCTGCGTTACAGGATGCCCTATGCGCCGCCCGAGGAAGTGATCGGGCTCATAAAACGGATGGGAGAAGACTCCGGCGGCGGGCTGAGGGTTATGATGGATGATGTCGAGAAATTCGGCGTCTGGCATGGCTCCTATGAACATGTGTATGAGAATAAATGGCTGCGTAAGTTCTTTACGGCCCTTGAAAAAGCCCAGGCCGACGGTGATTTCGCTACGACCGGCCTTTCGCGCTATATGGATTTTTATCCTTCCGACGGTCTGATATACATCCCATCCTCGTCATATTCCGAAATGGGGCGATGGGCTATGCCCTATGAGGCCGGACTCAAATACGGGCCCGTTCTCAACGCCGTCAAGAATGCCCCCGCCGATAAAAAAGAATCATGGATGCCGTTCATTCGGGGCGGTTTTTTCAGGAACATGCTTGTAAAGTATCACGAAAGCGATATGATGCACAAGAAAATGCTGAATTTATCCAGGAGGATAGATTCTTACCGCGATTCCCCCGAGTTTGAAAAAATGCAGAGACATCTTTTCCGCGCGCAGTGCAATTGCGCCTACTGGCACGGTATTTTCGGCGGCATCTATATGAGGCATCTCCGCGCAGCCATCTTTCATGAATTACTGCAGTGCCAGAAGATATTGCACAGACTTGCCGGAGGCGGAGAGAAGGTAACTAACGACGGCGCCGGATATTCCGGATATAATGAGATCCAATTCTGTAACAATGACTACTGCCTGCGCATACTTCCCTCGCTGGGAGCGTCGGTGTCGGAATTTTCTCAGTATAAGAGCTGTCACAACATGGGTTTTGTCATCCGCCGGCGCAGAGAGGTTTATCATGAAGAGCTTAAGGCCGCAATGGCCCATGCCGCGCTTTCTTCAAAAGGGGCCGTCCCGCCGCCGGATGCGGGCGGTGACAGCGCCTGCGCCAAGGATATTTTTTACGACTGGTATGACAGGAATTCTTTTATCACTCATTTTTTTCAGAGGGATACCCAACTCTCTGATTTTGCCAAAAGCGCGTATGGCGAACAGGGCGATTTTGTCAACCAGATGTTTTCGCGCTCAGGCAAAGCGGGCCCGGGAGAATTGGATTTTATCAGAACCGGACATGTCTGGTGCGATGATTATTTCGCGGGCGTCACCGTTGAGAAAACATTTGCCCTGAGGGACGATTTTACGCTTGTCTGCGGCTGTAAAATCAGGAACGATTCGGACAGGCCGCTGCGCTTTTATCCGGGCACGGAGATAAATTTATCTCCCTCGTCGGCGGGCACGGCTGTTTTTCTCGTATCCGGCAAGGAAGAGAAATGCGATCTTTTTCTGGATAAGCCGGCGAATAAAGTATTTCTAAAGGATGATAAATACGGCGTGACAATGGAGTTTTCTTATTCCGCGCCCTCGCGCGTTTGGGTATTCCCGGTCTATGTCGTCTGCAGGCTGGAAGACGGGCTGAAAAAAATATACCAGGGAAGCTCTCTCACATTTCGCGAAGAGCTCTTTCTCCAGGCGGGGGAAAGCGCTGAAAGAACTATTACGGTGAAAACTCTGTGACGGAAATATTATGCTTAGCCGTGATTTTCGGCATATTGTCCTGTGACACTGTGCTGGTCGGTCAGTTCATGTATTCGCGGCCTCTTATAGCCGGTCCCATAACCGGCTTGTGCCTGGGCAATCCCTATGCCGGTTTCATAGCGGGTTTGTGCGTTGAGCTCATATGGGTCAGGATGATTCCCATAGGCGATTCCACGCCCCCTGACAGCACTCTGACGGCGGTTCTCGCCGCCGCCGCCGCGGCTACGGCGGTGAGCAGGCTCGGAATTGATAATTTTGCCGCTGTGATACCGGCTCTCGCCGTGAGTGTGCCCTGCGGCATGGTGTATAAACTGGCGGAGATAAAACTTCGCGCGACGAATACCGCAATCGTGGACTCGATTAAGGTGAAAATAATCAGGGGGGATTTCACCTCCGTTGACAGGGCTGTTTTTTACGCGATAATCAGAAAGTTTGTTTTCGGCGCGTTGTTTTTTCTTGCATCGTTTATGCTCGTTACCTCGCTGCCGGAAGGGTACTGGCGTGTCATGGATCTCACCCGCGGTGTTGAGGTCACGATGAGGTTTATATATATTTTGTGTTTCGCGCAGCTTTTTGAGATGTTTCTTAAATGGAAGTAGAGAAAATATTAATCCCGTCAGGCGTTCTGAGAAAAGTGTTTTTCAGATCTTTTTTCCTTCAGTCTTTGTGGAACTTCAAGGGCATGCAGAACGCGGGTTTTCTTTATGTCATGAGGCCGGTGCTGGATTTTCTTTATCCCGAAGCGCATGAGAGGAAAAACGCTTATCTCAGGCACCTGGATTTTTTCAACACTCATCCCTATTACGCCTCGTATATAATCGGCGCCGTCTGCGCGGCCGAGGAAAGATACGCATCCACTGATTCGGAAGATGATCTCAGGCGGATAGTGGAAACAAAGAAAATACTGGGCGGCCCCATAGCCGCTTTTGGTGAATCGCAGATATGGGGGACGCTCAGGCCTTTCGCCGCGGTCATAGGCGTTTTTTTTATTATTCTGTTTTCCAAAAACATCACTTTGATGTGGTCCGGACCGATCGCGGCCTTTCTTTTTTACAGTTCCGTTCACATATATCTGAGGTGGTACGGCCTTGAAGACGGATATAAACTTGAAGACCGTGTTTTTGACGGGATTTTCACCGGCCCTCTCCGGAAGAGTTTCGTTTATATGAGGATCACGGCTATAGTCCTGGTTGTCTTTCTGCTCGTGCGGGGTTTCCTCGGCGCGGGCACATCAGTGATGCTCAAAACGGTGTACCCCGTGGTTTTTATTATCATAGCGCTGTTTATCAGAAAGCTGCCGGCAACCGTTCTTTTTTATGCTGTTCTTATCGCGGGAGGGCTCTTTGCCAGATACTGTTATTAGAAAATATCTCATCCGGCTGGACGCGGGCCTGCATGTGCGCACAGCTCTGACAATAGCAAAGCTGGCCGAAAAATTTAAGAGCCGGCTGTTTATAGGCAAAGACGGTGAGGAAATCGCCTTTGACTCGCCGCTGGGCCTTCTCACCCTCGGTATCAGCAAGGGCGATGAGATTTCCGTGCGGATAAACGGCCCCGATTCCTTGGAACTTGCGCGCGCATTTGATAAATTGGTGGATGATAATTTCGGAGAATAAATATGGTCTATAAAGGAACAGTTCTTTCGCCGGGCATAGCCATAGGCAAGGCCTATCTGCTGAAGAGGGCGGTTCAGAAGGTGCATCGCAGGAGTATCCTGCCCAATGAGGTGAAGAACGAACTCGCGCGTTTCAGAAAGGCGGTGGACGATACCCGCAAAGAGATGCTCCTTGTAGAGGACCAGGTGAAAAAAGCTCTCAGCAGCAAAAAGAGCGGTATATTCGCCGGTTACCGTCTTTTTCTTGAAGACAAGATGCTGATAAATGAAACAGAAACGCTCATCAAAGATCAGAGGGTGAACGCGGAATTCGCGTTTTCAATGCAGCTGAACAAAATAATCTCGGAATTTAAGAAGATAAAAAACGATTACCTGAAGGAAAGGGCGCGCGATGTGTCGGAACTGGGAAGACGGGTTATGTCTAATCTCATGGATATTGACGATAAAGTCCTCTGGGAAGACATCCCCCCCGATTCGGTGCTTGTGGCTTACAACATCACCCCAGCTGACACGACTCACATGAAGAGCAACAGCATCAGGGCTTTTGTGACGGACACGGGAGGCAAGACCTCTCACACCGCCATTGTGGCCAGGGCACTGGAAATACCCGCCGTGAGCGCCCTCAAAAATTTTTCGGCCATCGCCGAGGCCGGGCAGGACATCATCGTTGACGGGGAGAACGGCATAGTTATCACTGACCCCGATGAAGAGACGGTGATGAACTATAAGAGAGAAAGGAAGCGCTACCAGGACGAACAGCATTCTCTTCAGAAACTCATGGATATGCCCGCCGCCAGCAGCGACGGGACGGTTTTCGGCATGGAGGCCAATATTGAGATAGCTGAGGAAATAGGGACGGCGCTCGCTCACGGCGCGGAGGGCATAGGCCTTTACCGCAGCGAGTACATGTTCATAAATTCCGAAACGCTGCCCGGCGAAGAGGAGCAGCACGCGCAGTATAAAACGGTGTGTGAGAAGATGCTGCCTTATCCTGTGATCATCAGAACAATAGACCTTGGCGCGGATAAGCTCGCGGATGCCGTCAAGCTCCCGCCGGAGCAGAACCCGATGATGGGGCTCAGGTCCATACGGCTGTGTTTCAGGATGCCGGAGCTGTTCAAGACTCAGATAAGGGCGCTGCTCAGGGCTTCCGCTGCGGGCAATCTTAAGATTATGATTCCTATGATCACCAATGCCTCGGAGATGAAAAAAGTGAAGATCATCATTGGCGAGGTCAAGCGGGATCTGGCAAAGGAAGGCTTGCCCTTCAATGACCGGATACAGGTCGGGGCCATGATAGAGGTGCCGGCCGCGGCCGTCGCGGCGGATCTGATAGCGGAGGAAGCCGATTTTCTCAGCATTGGAACCAATGACCTTATCCAGTACACTTTTGCCGCTGACAGGATGAACGAGAATGTGGATTATGTTTATGACCAGGGTAACCCCGCGATCATGAGGATTATCAAATATGTCATTGAGGCCGCTCACAACAAACAGAAACCCGTCTCTCTCTGCGGCGAGATGGCGTCCGACCCCGCCTTTACCAAAATACTTATGGGGCTGGGGCTTGACACATTCAGCATGTCGGCCATAGCCATACCCAAAATAAAGAAAATCATCAGGACGACTTCTGTCAGGGAAGCGAAGGAATTCGCCGCCAAATTCGTCGCGGGCTCCTGTTCGCAGTAAATCTTATGCGGGACACGGAAAAAGTCAAATCCATAGCGGATAAATTCGAGCTCATCCGCGGCGAACTCTCAAAGGTGATTGTGGGTCAGGATGATGTTATCAAACAGCTCCTGACGGCGCTTTTCGCGAGAGGCCATTCCCTGATAGTCGGCGTCCCGGGACTTGCGAAAACGATGATGGTTTCTTCACTTGCCCGGGTCCTGGATCTCAAGTTTTCCAGGATACAGTTTACGCCCGACCTGATGCCTTCCGATATAGCGGGCACGGATGTGATAGAGGAAGACATGAATTCGGGGAGAAAGAATTTCAGGTTTATCAAAGGCCCTGTTTTCGCCAACATCATACTTGCCGACGAGATTAACCGTACGCCGCCGAAAACCCAGGCGGCTCTTCTTGAGGCGATGCAGGAGCATCAGATCACGGCCGCGGGAAAAACATACAGGCTGGATGACCCCTTTTTTGTCATAGGCACGCAGAACCCCATTGAGCAGGAAGGGACATATCCTCTTCCCGAGGCGCAGCTCGACAGATTCTTTACCCAGATCAACATCTTCTACCCCAGCGAATCCGAAGAGAGAGAAATAGTTCTGCGCACAACCTCGCCGGAAAATGTAAAACTCAAAACAGTTATATCGGGAGACGAGATAAGGGATATCCAGGAGTTTGCGAGAACGATACCTGTCACTTCAAGTGTGCTTGAATACGCGGTCCGGCTGGTGAAAATGAGCAGGCATCCCGACGGCTATCCTGAAATCATCAAGTGGCTTTCATGGGGAGCCGGCCCCCGCGCGTCGCAGTCTCTTGTTCTGGCGGGAAAAATAAACGCCGCGCTGGACGGGCGTTTTTCTGTGGAAGAACGCGACATCATGGCCGTGGCGTATCCTGTTTTGAGGCATCGGCTCATCGTTAACTTCAGCGCCGAGGCCGAAGGCATCAGCACGGATGATATAATCAAAGACATGCTTGAGAGGGCACCGGAAAAATGATTCCCGCCGAGCGCCGTTTTTTTTACGCCAGGCGCGCCGGGTTGCTGTTATTGTCTGCGGCGGGCGTGTGGCTTTTGCTCAATCTCGCGGCCTTCATTGATGTGACGCTCCGCGCGCGAAGCGCTTATCTCGAGGGGATGAAGTATTTAAAATGGCATGAGTCTCCGGAAGTTAAAAAGGCGGCTCTTGACCGCTGGCTTGAGAGGTCAGAATCAAAGCTCGGCTCCTCTGACGACAGAGATCTCCTTCAGGAATCTCTTCGGATGCAGTACAAAATAAAAATGGAAGACAATGACGCGAAGAACGCCTATTACTGGTTTAAAACCGCCATAGAATGTTTTCAGCCCCCGCGTTCATCTTATGTAAAAAAAGCGGAGGAGCAAATAAAAGTCGCCGAAGAACTTTGGAACAGGCCTTAATGATTTTTATTTATCTCGCGGTCAGTTTAATTTGTTTTTTCGCGGTATTTAAATCAGCTGATGTTCTTGTCAGCAGTTCCGCGGCCATAGCCTCTCATTTCGGAATCCCCCCCGTTTTTATAGGAGTTGTGCTCGTGGGGATAGGCACTTCGGCTCCCGAAATTTTTGTCACCGTCATAGCGTCGTTTTCCGGCCACCCCGGCATTGTGCTGGGGAACGCCACCGGCAGCATAGCCGCCAACACCGGAATAGCCATGGCGTTTATATTCTGGCTGATTGAAGGCAATCGGCACAAAGCGACAGGCGCAGACGCGGAGGTTATCCAATCCGCGCGATTTTTCGCGCTGAACTTTACTTTTCTCGCGCTCGGAGCTTTTGTTATGATGTTTGCCTTTGCGGGAGGTATCAGCCGATTATCCGCGCTGCTGCTGCTGGGTTTAATTGCGCTTTATTTTTTTCTCACGGCCAAAATAACCAAAAAATATATTATTCCTAAAATCAGAAACGGGAATTTAACGGTCAGATTTTTGAGATTCGCGGAGGCCCTGGCGGCGCTGATCATATCATCCAAGATAATAGTCTGGGCGGTCTCGGCTTTTGCCGCTGAGCTCGGCATATCGGAATTCATCATAGCCGTTACGGTAGTGGCGGTGGGGACTTCACTTCCGGAGATCGCCACATCCATAAGCGCCACCCGTCAGGGTGAGCTGGGCATCGCCGTCGGCGAGCTTGTGGGCTCGCAGGCGCTCAATCTTTATTTTCTGCTCGGTGTTTCCGCGCTCGTAAAACCGATACAAATTGATAATTCATATTTTGTCTTCGGCTGGATGGCTCTGCTCCTCGGGGAACTATGCTTTCTCATATGGATGAAAAAGATTCCATCCAGAGTGAAGGCCGCTCTGCTTTTCGTTACCTACTGTATCTATATTTTCATGAACTTCAGGGTAATGGCCTGATTGCAGTTGCAGGAGGGACATTCCTGTCCCGATTATATCGCGGTTGCCTGCCTTATACAGGCAGGCAGGTGCCTCGGAATGACTGGAATGTTCCTCCTACGACATATCGAACAGCCATTGACAATCTCGGACAAAACGTTTATACTTATGTATAAGTAATGACACAAAATACGGAGGGGCAATGAGGGGAAAAGCGGATCCAATAATTAAATATTTCAAAACTCATGGTGGTGTTGCCCGTTTTTCTTCGATCCGAAAAGCCGGATTTCATCCTGACCGGATCAAGAAGGCTGAGAATGAAGAAAAAATAGAGAAAATCGGCAGAGGTCTGTACCAAATTACCGGAGATAATATAGGCTCGCACCCTGATTATCTCATTGCGTCGCTTCAAGCGCCAAAAGGAGTAATCTGCCTTCTATCGGCTCTGTATTTTTATGCGGCTACGGATGAAATACCGCGGCTTGTTGATATCGCTATTCCAACCGGGGCGCGCGCGAATAAAATAACATATCCGCCTGTAAAGTTTTATCGGTTTTCGCCGAAGACTTGGAGCGCCGGTGTTGAGCAGCATGATATAGAAGGCCATACGGTTAAAATTTACAGTCTTGCAAAAACTGTCGCTGACTGTTTCAAGTTTCGCAATCGAATTGGAATAAATGTGGCCAGGGATGCGCTCAAGATCGCTGTTGGCGAGAAACACATTAAGCCTGCGGATATTATGAAGTACGCTAAAATTTGCCGCGTTGACAGAATTATTAAACCGATAATAGAGACTATGCTATGAAAAAAGAAATAAAAAATATCAAAGCCTCAATCAAAGCGCGGCTTAAAAATAAGGCGCAAGAAACAAGTCGTCCCTTTGCGGAAGTGATGCAGTATTACGGCATGGAAAGATTTCTCTATCGGTTCAGCAAATCAAAATACGCCGATAAATTTATCCTAAAGGGCGCGCTTTTGTTCGCGGTATGGCAGATATCTGACAGGCGCACCACCCTTGATATTGATTTTTTAGCCCGTTTTGGTAACGAGGTTGCTACCATCGAAAAAGTGCTGAGAGATGTGTGCAACACCAGCGTGGTTCCTGATGGGCTTGAGTTTGATTCCCGTACAGTCAAAGGGATGAAGATCAAGGAAGACGCGGACTACGAAGGGGTTCGAATAAAATTCACCGGTTTTTTAGATCGCTCGGAAATTCCGATGCAGATCGATGTGGGTTTTGGCGACATCGTGTATCCAAAGACCAAGGTCATTGATTATCCGGTAATTTTGGATTTCCCCAAACCGCATTTAAATGGATATCCTCAAGAGAGTGTTATTAGTGAAAAATTTGAAGCTATGATCAAGCTCGGTCTATTGAACAGCAGAATGAAGGACTTTTATGATATCTGGCTTATGACGAGGCAATTTGAATTTAAGGGGATGAATATTGCAAGCGCTATAAAGAAAACCTTTAACAATCGAAAGACGGTCATTCCTCATGAAAAACCTTTGTTCGCCGATGAAATCTATGATGAAAAATCCGACAGACAGACGCTTTGGAGCGCATTTTTGAAAAGGGGAGATATCCAGCGCGCGCCGAACGCTTTGTCGGTCACGGCAAAAGCGATAGAGCTTTTTCTTATTGAGCCCGTTATGGCGCTCAATGACAATGTTGCGTTTGATAAGACATGGAAATCTCCGAAGGGATGGGAATGAAGGTCTGGTGATGATAAAACAGCCGGCCCCCGAAAAATAAATCTTATTTAAGCGCAGCGGCGGCGGTCAAGGTGGAAAGAAATCAGTGAAAGGGGTATAAAAAATATTGTCAAACAGGCTGGTTGATTCCATGGACTTCAGGACAGATTCAGTGTTATAACAATGAGAGACTTTTGAGACACAGGCTTAGCCGTGGGCAAGCCTGAAAAAGGAGATTGAGTGATTGATATAATAAGCAAAGCGGTACTTATTGAGGAAGAGGGTGAAAAAATATACAGGGATCTCGCCGCTAAATCGCGGAACACAGGATTGAAAAAAATATTTACTTATCTCGCGGACGCGGAGCTTGAACACAAGCGTGTTTTTGAGCTTATGGACAGGGGTGGAAATACCTTTTCGGCGGAGGACGATATACTGAAAAGGGTCAAAGCCGTTTTCGCCGCGCTCGGGAAGAAAACGGACAGCGCGACCATGGAGCATTATGAGGTCGGAGTTTACCGTAAGGCGCTATCCGTGGAACAGAAAAGCATAGATTATTATGAAAATATCAAAGGGAAGATTGAAGACTTCCCAATCATTTATCTCTCTCAAAAATCCCACGCATATTAGACGCCCTTGATTATACTATAGGATAGATTATCTGCTTTTGAAAGTCCGTCAAAATATGTAGAATGTGGTCTATGAAAACGAAAATCTACATCCGGACATTCGGATGTCAGATGAATGCCGCCGACAGCGGCGTTATGAGGGGCATTCTGGAGGACAGGGGATTTGAGTTCAGCGAAAAACCTGAAGACGCGGAGCTTGTGATATTCAATTCCTGCAGCGTGCGGGATCACGCCGAGAACAGGATGTTCTCTAATCTCGGCCTGGCCATGAAGAAAAATCCCGAGGCCGCCTTTATTCTCGCCGGATGCACGGCCAAAAGATACGGCGAGGAGCTTTTTAAGCGTTTTCCCAGGCTGGGCGCGGTCATGGCTCCGTCGGAGCTTTTCAGCATAGGAGATATAGCCGAAAAGGTTATGTCCGGCGGCCGGGCGGCGGCGCTTGAGGGGGGCAGTTACGGTTTCGTTTCGCGCAGGGGCGGCGTGAGCGAATTTGTTGTCATACAGACGGGCTGCGACAATTACTGCTCGTATTGCGTGGTGCCTTTTTTAAGAGACGCCGAGAGATACCGTCCCGCGGAGGATATTCTGAGAGAAGCGGAATGCCTGGCGGCCTCCGGCACGAATGAAATAGTTTTTCTGGGACAGAATGTGAATTCTTACAGGGATGAAAAGACCGGCGGGGATTTTTCGGATCTTCTCGCGCGCGCCGCGAAGATTGACGGCATACGCAGGATAAGATTCCTGACTTCGCACCCTAAGGATATTTCCGGCAGACTGATTGCCGAATTCGCGGCTAATCCAAAGCTCGCGAGGCATCTTCATCTGCCAGTCCAGAGCGGTTCCGACAGCGTTCTCAAGGCGATGAACAGAAAATACGGGTCGGGGGATTATCTGAAAATTTTAGAGAAGCTCCGCGAAAGCGCGCCGGATATTGCCCTCACGACGGATGTGATAGTCGGCTTTCCGGGCGAGACGGACAGCGATTTCGCTCAAACTCTAAATCTCATAAGAAGCGCTGCTTTTGACGGCGTTTATGTTTTTAAATACAGCCCCAGAGAGGGCACGGCGTCATTCAGCATGAAAGACGATGTGCGGGATGAACAGAAAAAAGAAAGGCTCTCTGCGGCGCTCGCCCTTGCTAAGGAGCTGGCTCTCAAAAAAAGAGAGGGCTGGATAGGCCAAAAAGCGGAAACACTTTTTGAGAATGACGATGTTGGACATTCGTCACAAAATTATTTAGTATTTAAAAAGGGCGCTAAGGCGGGTGATTTCGGCGGGGTCCGCATAAAAGCCGTGTCCGGTTTCCGCCTTATAGCGGAATAGGGCCGGAATCTTGCGATGTGGGTCCGGAAATTGAAAAAATAAGGCGGGAGTCACGAAAATTAAGGACGGAAAATTAAGGATGTCCCCTTTTTCCTTTTTCCCCGCCTTATAGCGGAATAGGGCCGGAATCTTGCGATGTGGGTCCGGAAATTGAAAAAATAAGGCGGGAGTCACGAAAATTAAGGACGTCCCCTTTTTCATGGAGGAAATATGACACAGATAAAACTGCTGTTCGCGATGGCTGTGCTGGTGGCGCTGACTGTTATCACGGTTTATGTGCCGAAAGACTTGGCGACCGTGCCGCCTATGGTGGTTCTCGTTTCTTCGCTTTTTATCGGAGCCGCTTTTTCAGCGGTTCTGGGTATAGCCGAAAACCTGAGGCTTGGCGGGGAAATAAAGAAACTGAAGAAAGAAGCGGAAAAATCTTCTGAAAAAATCAAAAACCTCCAACTTAAAATAAGGGAGCTGGAAGAAGAAACGGAAAGCTCTCCGGATACGGAAGAAGACCCGGGGGTCTGAAAAAGTTTTCTATGGCCGGCACTACCCCCGTCATGGGGCAGTATGAAGAAATAAAAGCGGCTTATCCCGGCTGTATAGTTTTTTTCAGGCTCGGCGATTTTTACGAGATGTTCGGGGAAGACGCGCGCGAGGCGTCAAAAATTCTGCAGATAGTTCTCACCTCCCGCGGCGGCCGTCCGATGTGCGGCATCCCCTATCACGCCGCCGACAATTACCTTATGAAAATAATTGCCGCCGGCCGTAAGGTTGCCGTCGTTGAGCAGCTTGAGGAAGCGGCCAAGGGTAAAAAAATAGTGGAGAGGGGTGTGGTGAGAGTCGTCACCCCGGGCACGCTCACTGAGGACAGCCTCACGCCGGAGGCAAATAATTTCATACTCGGCCTTTTTCCGCAAAAAGAGCTCTTCGGCTGTGTTCTGACGGATATCTCAACCGGGGAGATGCTCGCCCGCAAGGTGACGGGAAAAGACCTGCCGGGTTTTCTCAAAAGCGTGGACAGGATAACGGAAGCCGTCTATCCGGAGGGATCGGGCCTGGAAAAATATTTCGCCCGGGGCGTTTTCCTATCGCCTGTTGATAAGAGTTTTTTCAGTGAGTACGAGGGTGGGGAGAAGCTGAAGGAGCTTTTTAAGGTCAAATCCCTGGCCGGATTTGATATGGAGGAAGGCGTTCTGCTGGCCGCCGCCGCGGGCCTTTTGAGTTATCTGGCCGGAACAAAACTTGATATTTTGTCGTCAATCAAAAGCATTTCAAGGGTAAGGCGGGGAGACAACCTCTTCATGGACGAATCCACAATACGCAATCTTGAGCTGGTAGAGGGGATTGCGGGCGCCACATCCGGCGCAACGCTCTTCGGCGCTTTGAACAGAACCCTCACGAGCGCGGGGGCGAGGCTCTTGAAAAAAAGGCTTCTCAGCCCCTCGCGGAGGGTGGAAGTCATCAGACAGCGTCAGAAGGAGCTTGCGCTTTTTATGGAGGATGCCGCGCTTAAAGACGCTGTCGGCGCGGCCCTTTCGTCCGTCAGGGACAGCGAAAGGTCTTCCAGCCGCATAGCCATGACCGGCGGCCGTCTCGCTGATTTCATGAATATACTGAGCGCTTTGAAAGCCGCCGAGACAATTGACACAAAGCTGAAGGGCGCTGTTTTCGGCGATTTGAATTTTATCCCGGACCTTATGATGACGCTGGATAAGGCGCTTGCGCGCGATGATGACGGCCAGCTTGTAATAGACCCGTCTTTTGACCCGCGCATGGAGCGGTGCCGCGCGAAACTCGCGGTTCTGGAGAAATGGATAGATGATTTTGAGGCGGCGGAGCGCGAGAGGCTCGGAATATCTAAGCTCAAGGTGTCATTTAACTCGGTTTTCGGCTATTACATTGACATTACAAGGGTGAACCTCGGAAAGGTGCCCGCAGATTACATAAGAAAGCAGACGCTTGTCAATTCGGAGCGTTTTATCACGCATGAGCTGAAAGAAAAGGAAACGGAAATATTGATCCTGAAAGAGGAGCTTGGCGGAATAGAAGGGGAGGCCAAAAAGCGTCTCTCGGAGAGCGTCAGGCGTGAGCTCGGGGCGCTCAAAGAACTTTCAGCGAAACTCGCCGCCATAGATGTGGCCAGATCTTTCGCCGTCGGCGCCGCCTCGGGAAATTATGTCATTCCCGAAGTCAGCGACAGCGACGGGATCGTCATAAAAGATTCCCGCCATCCCGTCGTTGAGCGGATCCACGCGGGGACTTTTACGCCCAACGACATAGATCTTGACAGAAAAAACAATCAGGTCATGCTCATAACGGGGCCGAACATGGCGGGTAAATCCACCTATATCAGGCAGACGGCCCTTTGCATTATCATGGCGCAGGCAGGTGCGGCCATTCCGGCCTCATCGGCCAGGATTGGCGTCGCCGACAGGATTTTCACCAGGATCGGGGCGGGGGATAATCTTGTCCAGGGCGCTTCAACCTTCATGGTTGAGATGAACGAGGCGGCGAACATACTGAACAATTCCACGGAAAAATCGCTCATAATAATAGATGAGCTGGGTCGCGGCACATCAACTTACGACGGAATATCCATAGCGTGGTCATGCCTTGAATACATAGCCGCCGACCACCGTCATTGCCGCTGTCTTTTTGCCACCCATTTTTTTGAACTGATAGAATTGGAAGAGAAATTTTCAAACATAAAGAATTTTAACGCGGCGGTCAAGGAATGGCAGGGGAAACTTCACTTTCTTCACAAGATAGAGAAAGGCCCCGCGGACAGGTCTTACGGCATCCATGTGGCGGAGCTGGCGGGGATACCGCCTTCCGCGGTTGCCCGGGCCAGGGAGATCATGAAAGAGCTCGAGGCCAAACACATCAGGACAGAAAAGGCGGCGGCCCCTCCTCAGCTTTCTTTTTTTGACGATAACAAATATGAAGGGCTGATAAAAAGAATCAAAAACGCTGACACGGATAATATGAAGCCCGTTGCGGCGCTGAATTTTCTGGATGAGCTGAAAACCGCGCTGACAGAAAAGCCCGGTGACGGCAAGGGCGGCGGGAAATGAGGAAGGGGCGCGAAAGGGGCGGAGAAATGTCCCGTAAAAAAGAAGGACGTCCCCTTTTTCTTTTTTTAACACTGCTTTTCGCGTTTTTGATCGTGTGGGGCCTGTGCTTGAGGCGGCACATCGTTACAGGCGGCATAGCCGGACACATCTGTCTTGAGTGCATGGGTTTTAAATAAACATGAAAAAAGAAAAAAGGGGACGTCCTTAATATTTTTAACATTTTGAGGAAAAGGGGACGTCCTTAATATTTTTAACATTTTGAGGGTGGCAGTGAAGAGAGGGAATTGTGAAAAAAAGCTCGTATCGCGCTAAAAGGAAAATTGTTCAGATACTTTCGCTTCTGCTGGTAAACGGACATTTCAAAACTCTTTGGAGCGGCAATCTTTACGGAGGGAAACTTAAAAATGTCTGTATCCCCGTTTTGAACTGTCACTCCTGTCCTTTTGCCCTCACGGCCTGCCCTTTGGGAATGCTCCAGCAGTTTCTCGCCATGGGGTTGAGGCAGGGTATTACGGGATTTCTTTACATTCTCGGTTTGATAGGCCTGCCGGCTATGTTCCTTGGCCGCTTTTTCTGCGGCTGGATCTGCCCTTTCGGTTTTTTTCAGGAATTGCTCTACGGAGCGAAACATAAGCTGAATGTGAGAAGACGGGGCAAAATAGCGATTCAAACTCTAAAATACATTTTTCTTTTCGGATTTGTCCTGCTCTTCCCTGTGATTTTTACTAACAAATTCGGCATAGGTTCCCCCTCATTCTGTAAATACATTTGTCCCG
>Ga0210049_1001973_pt1 | contig 19270 bp, 16 predicted proteins | sample CryGeyCG2014_300_2_FD_183964 | JGI IMG/M metagenome (GOLD analysis project Ga0210049, IMG submission 183964) | Groundwater microbial communities from aquifer - Crystal Geyser CG06_land_8/20/14_3.00 (SPAdes) (version 2) | ecosystem: Environmental > Aquatic > Deep subsurface > Groundwater | place... | reverse complement strand
CATCCCGCATCTTTCAAGTCAGCAATTATTTCATCAAGCACTTCCTCGCGAAGGTCTGGGGGGATATTAATAGTCATTGTATTCCCGGAATAACCCCTCAATGCTTTATTGATTTTTGTACAAAAAGCTGTCTTGTCTTCTTCGTTCTCTTTTGAACGAATTTCAATAATTGAGGCTTTGGTGAGAAAGTTAAACTTTTCCATTTATTGCCACTCCTTTCATTATTTTGAATTTTAACTAAAAAACCACTATTATTTATATTACTCTTGAATTCTGCTATACTTTTACCACATATTCTCCAGAATATCAAGGACAGCTTTTTCGAATTATAATCCCAATCAAAAATACCGTCTTATTTTATAAAAAGAGTATAATTAAGATAAAATAATTTTTAATCTATGGTCAATAAAACAAACTTTTCGTTCAAAAAAGATAAGTATAAGAGTGCTCGCGGAGGATATTCACGGCTATTAAATGTTTGCTGTCGCAAGTGCGAGAGCATTATTGTTGTTTATCAAAAAGATGGTCCTGGCAATTTACGACGACTATATTTTGATAGAATATTTAGCCCTGAAAATTTAACTGGCTTGCAAGCTCTAATCATAGAAAATGTGCCTGAACTAAAATGTAAAAAGTGTAATAGAGTGCTTGGCACGCCCTATATTTTTGAAAAAGAAAAAAGAAAAGCTTTTCGCCTATACCAAGACGCGGTTATTAAACGAGTAAGAAAATTAAGTGAGTAGTGAGAATTTGTTTAGCTCTATAAATCTTCTTCTGTTAGCACTCTTATCCCGTTCTTTTTTAATAAAGCGGCGGTAACTCCATCGCCCTCAATTAATGTGTCTGAAAAATTACCATCATAAACTTTGCCACAGCCACAAGAAGGGCTTTTTTGTTTTAAAATTGCTTCCTTAATACCAAAAAGCTTGGCCAAAACTAAAACTTGTTCTGCTCCTTTTATAAAATTCTCAGAGACATCTTTCCCTGATTTCGTTATAACATTAACTCCCTTTTGCTCTGACGGCTCTCTTGGAGTTGGCAAACCACCTAATTGTTCTGGGCAAATAGGGATTAGAGTTTCTTCTTTAGACAATTCAATAACCTTATCATTTGGCTTACTCCTGCCATCATATCGACATTGTATTCCTAATAAACAAGCACTACATAATTTCATATATTTTAATTGTAAATAACCCTGCGGCAGAGACCGCAGGGCGTTAAGCGCCGAGGTCAAAGAGCCTCAGTTGCTTAATGTCCTGTTCCCTCCCCTGATTTTTGATGTAGTTCTCTATAACCTTTTTGTTGCCCCGTCCACTGATTGTAGCGACATAATAACCGTCTGTCCAAAATTCTCCGCCCCAGAGCTCTTTCTTAATTTCGGGCAATTGTTCAAAGATAGCCTTGGCAGTCAAACTTTTTACCACCTTGATTACTTGGCCAGCAGAATATGTAGGTAGAAATCGGAGCAGAAGATGTATGTGGTCTTGGTCAAAACCAAGATGGCTTATTTCAATGGCGTATCGCTCTTTGATGCCTTGCAGTGTTCCAATGATTATACTTTCTGCTCGGTTGTCCAAGAGAGCCTTTCGGTATTTGACAGTGAGCTGAACATGATAGTAGCACTCGGAGACATTGTGATACCAATACCAGATGTTTTTTGAGATATTCACCATGTCTCTATTATACCACTATCGTTGTTCGCCTTCACGATTCTGATTCGTTGGTAAGGGGGGGAACCCCCCTTACAACCCCCCGCCAAAGTTCTCTGCGGCAGAGACCGCAGAGTGAATCAATTATTTATTCTATTGGGTGGTTTTTTCTTTTTTTATGGTTAATTTGTATGGCCGTGTTATGTGTTTTGAATGGAGATGGTTGCAAAACTATTTCGTAGCGAAATTTTAGATTTTCGAGCGAGGCGAGGAAGACGAGCAAAATGTTTTGAGGCCGTAGCCCAGCTACGGCGAAAAGCATTTTGCGAAGTCTGACGATGACGCAGCCGAAAAGATAAAATTGCAGCAGGAATAGTTTTGCAACCATCTCATGGAATTTATGAAATAAAAAATCCAGATTGGTTCTTAACGCCTTTTGGTTATCACTCCGAGGCTTCGCTTGGGTGGAATATCGACGATAAACACAAAATCATTTTTAAAATTACAGCCCTGTTGAAGTTAATTATTGGAGTAGGAGTATTTGTCTTCGCAGTATTTTTCTTTGTTTTTGCTGTGCATTCGTTGTTGGGATAATAATAGTTCCCGCATATTTTTTTGACAGAAAGAAATTTTTGAGTATGATTAAATAAAAGAATAAAATATATGGCAAGCCGAATAAACAACAACATAACCCTGTCAAAAGCAACCATCTTAAAACAAAAAGGAATGGTTATTTTGCCTTTGCGGGAATATAAAAGATTGTGCGAAAATGCCGTGCCCACACATCATTTAGAGGGCAAGGAAGCGCGGGAGCTGGATTGGTTAATTAGAGATGGAGTAGCTGAATACAGGGCAGGCAAAACTATTAAGGCCGATTCCCTAGGTGAAGCATTAAAAATTTATGGACGAAAGAAGAATAATAAATGTTAATTATTCGCGTAAATTTCTGAAAGAAATGACAAAATTGCCTTCGTGCGTTATTGAGCAAGCCAAGGAAAAAGAGGAAGTTTTTCGCGCCAATCCGTTTGACCCATCATTGAAAACGCATAAATTATCAGGAAAAAATGAAGGGTGCTGGGCTTTCTGGATTAATTATTCTTACAGGATTAAATTTATTCTTGTTAGCCAATCAGAAGTTTTGTTTTTAGAAGTTGGCCTTCACAATATTTATAACTAAATTAAAAGTTGGTCGCCTTGTCCGCTATTCCATAAAAGCGGATTTTGTTTTATACTAAATTATTAAAAATTACACTGGTCTTACCAGTAAAAAACTATGCTTGATATTAAATTTATTCGCGAAAATCCTGAAAAAGTTAAACAAGGGGCGAAGAATAAAGGCGTGGAAATTGATATAGATCGGCTCTTAGGTCTGGACAAAAAAAGACGCGAAATTATTGCTCAAAGCGAACAATTAAAAGCCAAGCAAAATAAGTTAAGCGGCCAGGGCGCGCCCACCCCGGAAATAATTGAGGCGGCCAAGGCCTTGAAAGAAAAATTTCAGGCCCAAGAAATTATTTTGAAAGAAATTGAAAAGGATTTTGATGAATTAATGCGGCAAATTCCCAACCCGGCTTTTGATGAAGTGCCAGTGGGCCAAGATGATTCAGGCAACAAGGTTAAGGGATTCGGCAAAATAAAAGAAAAACCCAAGTTTGATTTTAAGCCCAAAGAACATTGGGAGATAGGGGAGCAGTTGGACATAATTGACACGGAGAGAGCGGCTAAGGTGGCGGGCAGCCGATTCTATTACTTAAAACGGCAAGGGGTTTTGTTGGAATTCGCTTTGATAAATTTTGCTTTTGAAAAATTAGTTAAAAAAGGCTTTATTCCAGTAATCCCGCCCGTGATGATTAAACCAGAAATGGCTTGGGCCATGGGCTACTTAGAGCAAGCCAACGACGAAGAGGCCTATCACTTAGCCAAAGATAATTTGTATCTAACCGCCACTTCCGAGCAAACTTTGGGCGCTATGCACGCTGGTGAAACTTTTGAAGAAAATATCTTGCCTTTGAGGTATGTTGGGTTTTCTACTTGTTTCAGAAGGGAAGCGGGCAGTTTTGGCAAAGACACCAAGGGCATGTTAAGGGTGCATCAATTTGATAAGATAGAAATGTTTGTTTTCTGTAAACCAGAGGATTCGCTAAAAGAACATGAGGCATTGCGCGCCATAGAGCAAGAGCTAATGGACGACTTGGGCTTGCATTATCAAGTAATTGATATTTGCACCGGCGATTTGGGCGCGCCAGCCGCTAAAAAATATGATATTGAAACCTGGATGCCCGGCCAAAACAAGTATAGAGAAACCCATTCCACTTCCAACTGCACTGATTTTCAAGCAAGGCGCTTAAATGTTAGATATCGCGACAAACAAGGTAAGCTCAACCTTGTCCACACTCTTAACGGCACAGCTTTTTCCATGCGCCCGATTATCGCTATTCTTGAAAATTATCAGCAAAAAAACGGCTCCGTAGAAGTACCAAAAGTATTACAAAAATGGACAGGATTTAAGGAGATAAACTTAAAAAAATAAATGGACACTCTAATCATTTTACACGGCTGGCAAAGCTCCCAAGAAAAGTGGCAAAAAGTTAAAGAACTGCTGAAAAGCCCAATCTTAAAGGTGGTGGCTTTAGATTTGCCCGGCTTTAAGCCCGAAAACCAACTCCCACGGCCCTGGAACCTTGATGACTATGCGGCTTGGCTGGAAAATTTATTAATCGCTTACCCGGAGCCAGTTTATCTTTTGGGACATTCATTTGGTGGTCGCATTGCTATTAAATTGGCCGCTAAAAATCCTGAAAAACTCAAGGGCCTTATTTTAGTGGCGGCTGCGGGCATTAAGAGAAAGAAAACAATCAAAGACAGGATTTTATTAAAAATAGTTCGGCTAGCTAAAAAATTAGGCGTGCAAGAGCAGTCTTCAGATATGCGGGGATTCAACCAACTGGCCCGAAAAATTTTCTATCGCTATGTTTTACGACGAACTGATTATTTTACAGCCAACCCTATACAAAAAGAAATAATGAAAAGCGCTTTAGAAGAAGACCTCACCGCGCTCTTGCCAACTATTAGCGCGCCTACCTTGATTATTTGGGGCAAAAAAGACTCATTTACACCCATCAAAGACGCTTATTTAATGAAAGAAAAAATAAAAAATTCTCGGCTGGAGGTCTTACCCCAAAATGGCCATTCACTGCACTTGCAATGTCCGGAAAAATTAGCGCCAGCAATAAAAAATTTCATTAACTCAACCCTTTTACCATAAACCCAAACCCTCTCATAATTTATGCGATCGCGCAAATATTGATTATGGAACAAATAGTTAAAATTATTATCGCTATTTTTTGGTATTTGTTTTTTGTCAAGATATTTTTATTCTGGCTGTGGTTATGGCAGTTAAAAAATTATCACTTAGGCCGTTTCAAAGCGCATTTTGAAGCGCAAAAAATAAAAAAGCTTATGGCCGCTTGGTATCGCGTCAAACTGCCTTTGGCCACCAAAAAAACTATCTTCATAGCCGGCCTTTGGTTTGTTTTGCAAGGAGCTTTTTTTTGGCTTATTTTTAGCCAGTCAGACAGCGCTTTTCGTTTGCTTATTTTGCTGTGGCTATTTTTCTTGCCAATTATTACCTCTGTTTTTATTTTAATTTTTCAAATACCCGCTTGGCTTTGGCAAATTTATATGATGAAAAAAGCCCAAGCCAAAAGAGCGCAGTTCAAAAACCTTACCGTGATAGCCATTACCGGCAGTTATGGCAAAACAACTACCAAAGATTTTCTTTCAGCCATGCTCTCAGAAAAATTTTCAGTTTTGGCAACTGAAAAAAACATCAACGCGGAAATCGGCATCGCCCAAACAATTCTCCATAAGCTTAAGCCCGAACACCAAGTTTTGATAGCTGAAGTAGGCGCCTACCAACGAGGAAAAATTAAGCAAGTTTGCGCTATGCTCCAGCCGCAAATTGGCATACTCACGGGCATCAACGAACAACACTTGGCGACTTTCGGCTCGCAAAAAAATATTATCAAAGCAAAATTTGAGCTGATAGAAGCCCTGCCCGAGCAGGGGACTGCCATACTAAATGGAGACGATGAAAAATTATCAATTAGCAATTTGCCAAGAACCGTTCGCTCCGCTCACTGTAATTCCTTCGGAATTAAACAATTTTCAAAAAACCTGCAAGTTAAATCTAAAATATTTTGCTCCAGTGAAACAAAGGCAGATTTTTGGGCCGAGGATATAAAAATAGAAAAAGAAAAAATTTCTTTTACCGCCCTTAGCCAAGATGGCGATCAGGCGCGCTTTGCCATAAACCTAATTGGCCGACAAAACATTATTAATGTTTTAATGGCCGCGGCTGTAGCTAAAACATTGGGTCTGACCATGGCAGAAATCGCTTTGGCTGGCCAAAAAATCCGCTCACATAGCTTGAAGCAGGGGATTAGCGGCCTTAATATACTTGACTACACTTATTCGGCCAATCCCTCTGGCATTATCGCTCACTTGGACTATCTAAAAACAGCCTGGCCGCAAGCTCGTAAAATTATTGTCATGCCCTGCTTGATAGAGTTAGGGAGCGCCTCAAAAGATGCCCACTACAAAATAGGCCAGGCCATTGGCCAAATTTGCGACTTGGCCATTATCACCACCCAAGACAGATTCAAAGAACTAAAACAAGGCGCGTTGGGGGCGGGCCTGGCCCAAGATAAAATTTTATTATTAGAAAAATCAGAACAAATTTTAGAAAAAATCAAAGCCGCTACCCGCCCCGGAGACATCATCCTATTAGAAAGCCGCGTCCCCAGCGCCTTGCTGGCACTGTTGCAAGATATGAACGATCGCTCACATAATGCAACACTAAAAAATATCAACCAATTTTTATGAGTCAATATCGCATTAAAAAAAAAGCGGCCCGCCTCAAGACAAAATACAAAAAAAAGAAATCTCTCTGGAAAAATCAAGGGTTTCGTTTAATTATTTGGGGAATAATTTTAGCTTGCTCTTTGGCTTATTTACTCTTATTTTCGCCGCTTTTAGCCATCAATCAAATAAAAATAATATCCCCGGCCGCCTTGGCTGACATCACGCCAACTATAGAAAACTTAGTCAACCAAAAATTAGAAAACCATTGGGCTTTTTTGTCCATCAAAAAAACTTTCTTCTTGCTAAACACTACGAACCTTAAAAAAGAAATAGAAACAACCATGCCGCAAGTAGAAGGGGTTATTATCAAAAAAGAATTTTATCACACTGTAACTTTACAGCTGAAAGAAAGAGTTCCTCGGGCGGTCTGGTGCTATGCTGGAAATGACGCTTGTTATTTAATTGACAAAGCAGGTATGGCTTTTCAAACAACCTTTGAAAAAACCCTGCCTTTAATTACCGTAGAAAATAGCGCAGCCCCAACTGCTTTGCCCAGCCAAGTCATTGAACCATCAAAAATAACGCTAATTTTGCAAGTCATTAGTTTTTTCCAAGAAAAACTGGCCATTGCTTTACAAAATTGCCTGACCGATGGCCAAGATAAACTAACCATGAAAACCCAAGAGGGCTGGGAAGTTTATTTTAATTTAACAAGCGATCTTGAACCCGTCCTAACAAACTTAAGCCTTTTAATAGAAAAAACTCTGCCCCCAGAAAAAAGAAAAAACCTCCAATATATTGATATGAGGTTTTCCCGCGCGTTTTATAAATAAAGATGAATCAATAAAAAATTATGCGTTTCATTGGCTGCAAGGAAAATTTACTTGGCTTTATAGAAAACTTTGTCAAACAAAAAGACATCAGGGGCAACACCTTTTGCGATCTTTTTGCTGGGACGGGTAGCGTGGCCAAACATTTCAAAAAACTCGGTTATAAAATTATTGCATCCGACCTTTTATATTTTTCTTATGTTTTGCAAAAAGTTTATATTGAACAAAATCAATATCCTAAATTCACGAAATTATTAAAACACTTAAAGATAGACCCCTTAGAGGAAACGCTTTTTACCAGCGATAGCCAAAACTCAAAAGAAATAATCAAATATCTTAATAATTTAGAGGTGATTGAGGGTTTTATTTATAAAAACTACTCACCAGAAGGCACGCGGGGTCAAGCAAATACCCGCAAATATTTTACTGGCGATAACGCTAAACGAATTGACGCTATACGAGAAAAAATTGAAGAATGGAAAAAATCAAACTTACTTAATGAGCAAGAATATTTTTTCTTGCTTGGCGCGCTTATTGAAGCAGTGCCATTTATTGCGAATATCAGCGGAACTTACTCTGCTTTTCTTAAAGAGTGGGACAAGCGAGCGCTTAAGAAGCTGCTGCTTGAGGTGCCAGAAATTATTAAAAGTAAAGAAACACATAAAGTATTCAATATCAACGGCCTAAATGTTTTTGACCAAGTGAAAGGTATTGATATTTTATATCTTGACCCGCCCTACAATGAGCGGCAATACGCGCCAAACTACCATATTTTAGAAACTATCGCCAAGTGGGACAAGCCAGAAATTAAAGGTATTACTGGAATGAGGGCTTATGAAGATCAAAAATCCGAATTTTGTAATTCAAAATCTGGCATAAAAGCGCTTGGCGAAATTATCAGAAAAAGCGATTTCAAACATTTAATTTTGAGCTACAACGATGACGGTATTATGCCGGAAAATGAAATATTGAAACTATTTAATAATGCCGGAAAAACCGAAGTAGCAGAGCAGGATTATCAAAGATATAAAAGTAATAGTAATGGCGATCAAAAAAACGGGGTAAGAGAAAAGCTTTATTATCTCAAAAGCATAAACCAGAATAATAAACTTAATGATTTAAGCGGTTCAGAGTGGATTTACTTCTTAAATTCGGTTGATGTAACGCATTATTCAACAAAAGGCGCTGACGGCTTTGCCCATTATTTACGGGGGAAGCACCCATCGCCAAAACCGCCTCAATTAATGAAAAAGTTTGTTGATTTTTTCACAAAGGAAGGCCAGACTGTGCTCGATCCGTTTATGGGTGTTGGCGGAACATTAATCGCTTGCTCATTGTCTAACCGAAAAGGAATCGGCATAGATTTATCAAAAGAGTATATTGATTTATACAAAAAAACTTGTAAAGAGCTTGGTGTCGCTGAACAAACGGCAATCATTGGTAACTCCTTAGGGATAGATAAATTATTAAAGAAAGGCACAACCGTTGATTTTATTCTAACCGATCCGCCATATGGGGAAATGTTGAGCAAAAAGCGAACAGGACAAAGAAAAAAGAAAACTGGCATAGCCGTAGCCACGCCATTTACCAATCAGGAAACTGATCTTGGAAATATGGAGCGAGAAAACTTTCTTGAATCATTGAAAGAAATAATCATAAAATCAGTAGAATATTTAAAGCCAAAAGGATACATCGCTGTTTTTGTAAAAGACTTACAACCGAAAAATGGCGAACATAATATGCTTCATGCTTTTATAGCGGATAAATTATTAGAAATTCCAGACATATCTTTTAAGGGCTACAAAATTTGGTATGACGCAACGCAAAAACTATATCCTTTCGGCTATCCGCACGCTTTTGTTGCCAACCAATTTCATCAATTCGTTATGATATTTCGTAAGGAAAAATAATATGAAAAATAAACATTTGTGGATTTTAACCGAAGAAAGGCCAAAACAAGAAGTTATCGCTAATATTTTGACGATGTTCGCAAAAGACCATAAGTTTGCCTGTTTTATTGATACTATTCGGATTTTACCAATTTTAGAAAATGGCAAATTTTCTTTTCTCTATGAAGTAGCAGGTTTTCGCTCAAATAAAATTGGCAAGGTTTTTATAAAATCCGTTAGTGGTTTTTCCAGCTTTGTTGATTTCCTTATTTTTTATCAAGAAAAGCAACCAACCCAAAGGGATATTCCCCTATATGCCATTGAAGAAACAAAAATTGATGACAAAGAGAGTAGAAATACTGGCGCTTATCAACGCGCCTCAAAGTTTGTTTTCATTGATTATTATTACCCTAAAGTGAAAAAGATGATGCTTTATAATCTACAGATAACGCAAAAAGAAGTGCCAACGGCTACATATATTTTTGGCACGCGATTATTATTAACTCTGGGCGTTGCAATACTCGGTAAAAAATTAGATAGCAAAATTTTTCAGCCGTTCCGTTCGGTTGATGAAATTATCGCTCTCAAAGGAGCAATGAGGAAAGCCCACAAAGGCAACATTCCAATTTTAATCAAGAAAGTTGGCGATAAAATTACGGTTTCTGGCAGATTATATAAATCAGACGGACTTGCCCATGATCCGAATATCGGAGCATTAAGTTTGGTTTGCGCCGCCATTAGAAAATTAGGCTGGAAAGGTGAGATTATTATTACTAAACACGGCTTAAAGCAAGCCCATATTCAGCCGAATAATAAGTTTATAAAAATTGCTAATCGGCTTGGCTTAAAATTTGATCGTTTGAGTGTCCCTGCAAGTCCAAAGAGCGATGCCTACTGGAAATACGAAACAGAGGGCGAAAAACTTGGCACAATTTTTATTCATTTGGTAATTGAAAATTTCACAAAAGGTTATTCAATTTTTGAAAATCACGCCGGATGCGAAAAAGGTTATTTTATAACGAGCGAGGGCAAACATATCCCGCTTGAAAAATACTCGGACAGAAAAGCGTATAAAGCCGGCAATAAAAATAAAATAATCAGCATTCCTGATTTAATTTTGATTGATTTTGGCAGAAGCGAAATTATCAATATTGAGGGCAAAAAATATCAATTTCGCCAAAACGGAATTAAGGAATTAAAGGGCTTTAGCGATATAGAAAAAACCTATATCAAAGAGTATTATCCAAAATTCAAAATTACTCGCACTGTTGTTTTGTATGGCGGAACGGAAACGAAAATCATTGAAATTAAAGTCGGCTTTTTACTCAACGAAAACGGCGATTTGGTCTTGGGCATCAAAGCGCCGAAATTATTCAGAGAAGCAATCAAAAATTTACTTGATTTTTGGAGCTAAAAATAATTAAAGCAATTTTAAAATAAAATCATGTTGATTGATTGGGAACAAATTATTTTAATAGTTTTAGGATCATCTGTCATAGCTACTTTAGTAACTAAATCTTTTGATTGGCTTAGTGAGAAAGGAAAGAAGAAAGAGAAAGAATATCAAAAATTATATGCTCCTTTGAAATTTTATCTTTCATGCTTTGAATCAGTAATTGAAAATAAAAATCAAATTATTGAATTATCAGAGAGAGAAATTCCCATAGATGAGAGGGAATGAGAGAAGATACCAACTTTTAAGACACAAGGAGAATATCTAAAAAAAATTAAAGAGGTTCTAGAATCTAATCCAGGGTATATAAAAAAAGAACATCTTCCATTAGTGAGAGAATTTATTAAAGCTTATATTGATAACAGCCCCCAAAGACCTTCAAAATTACTTACTGTTATTGAAGTGTTAATAAAAAAATTATTGCCGTAGGCACAAGAGGGTTGGAAGGCCTATTTTAATTTAACAAGCGATCTTGAACCCGTCCTAACAAACTTAAGCCTTTTAATAGAAAAAACTCTGCCCCCAGAAAAAAGAAAAAACCTCCAATATATTGATATGAGGTTTTCCCGCGCGTTTTATAAATAAAGATGAATCAATAAAAAATTATGCGTTTCATTGGCTGCAAGGAAAATTTACTTGGCTTTATAGAAAACTTTGTCAAACAAAAAGACATCAGGGGCAACACCTTTTGCGATCTTTTTGCTGGGACGGGTAGCGTGGCCAAACATTTCAAAAAACTCGGTTATAAAATTATTGCATCCGACCTTTTATATTTTTCTTATGTTTTGCAAAAAGTTTATATTGAACAAAATCAATATCCTAAATTCACGAAATTATTAAAACACTTAAAGATAGACCCCTTAGAGGAAACGCTTTTTACCAGCGATAGCCAAAACTCAAAAGAAATAATCAAATATCTTAATAATTTAGAGGTGATTGAGGGTTTTATTTATAAAAACTACTCACCAGAAGGCACGCGGGGTCAAGCAAATACCCGCAAATATTTTACTGGCGATAACGCTAAACGAATTGACGCTATACGAGAAAAAATTGAAGAATGGAAAAAATCAAACTTACTTAATGAGCAAGAATATTTTTTCTTGCTTGGCGCGCTTATTGAAGCAGTGCCATTTATTGCGAATATCAGCGGAACTTACTCTGCTTTTCTTAAAGAGTGGGACAAGCGAGCGCTTAAGAAGCTGCTGCTTGAGGTGCCAGAAATTATTAAAAGTAAAGAAACACATAAAGTATTCAATATCAACGGCCTAAATGTTTTTGACCAAGTGAAAGGTATTGATATTTTATATCTTGACCCGCCCTACAATGAGCGGCAATACGCGCCAAACTACCATATTTTAGAAACTATCGCCAAGTGGGACAAGCCAGAAATTAAAGGTATTACTGGAATGAGGGCTTATGAAGATCAAAAATCCGAATTTTGTAATTCAAAATCTGGCATAAAAGCGCTTGGCGAAATTATCAGAAAAAGCGATTTCAAACATTTAATTTTGAGCTACAACGATGACGGTATTATGCCGGAAAATGAAATATTGAAACTATTTAATAATGCCGGAAAAACCGAAGTAGCAGAGCAGGATTATCAAAGATATAAAAGTAATAGTAATGGCGATCAAAAAAACGGGGTAAGAGAAAAGCTTTATTATCTCAAAAGCATAAACCAGAATAATAAACTTAATGATTTAAGCGGTTCAGAGTGGATTTACTTCTTAAATTCGGTTGATGTAACGCATTATTCAACAAAAGGCGCTGACGGCTTTGCCCATTATTTACGGGGGAAGCACCCATCGCCAAAACCGCCTCAATTAATGAAAAAGTTTGTTGATTTTTTCACAAAGGAAGGCCAGACTGTGCTCGATCCGTTTATGGGTGTTGGCGGAACATTAATCGCTTGCTCATTGTCTAACCGAAAAGGAATCGGCATAGATTTATCAAAAGAGTATATTGATTTATACAAAAAAACTTGTAAAGAGCTTGGTGTCGCTGAACAAACGGCAATCATTGGTAACTCCTTAGGGATAGATAAATTATTAAAGAAAGGCACAACCGTTGATTTTATTCTAACCGATCCGCCATATGGGGAAATGTTGAGCAAAAAGCGAACAGGACAAAGAAAAAAGAAAACTGGCATAGCCGTAGCCACGCCATTTACCAATCAGGAAACTGATCTTGGAAATATGGAGCGAGAAAACTTTCTTGAATCATTGAAAGAAATAATCATAAAATCAGTAGAATATTTAAAGCCAAAAGGATACATCGCTGTTTTTGTAAAAGACTTACAACCGAAAAATGGCGAACATAATATGCTTCATGCTTTTATAGCGGATAAATTATTAGAAATTCCAGACATATCTTTTAAGGGCTACAAAATTTGGTATGACGCAACGCAAAAACTATATCCTTTCGGCTATCCGCACGCTTTTGTTGCCAACCAATTTCATCAATTCGTTATGATATTTCGTAAGGAAAAATAATATGAAAAATAAACATTTGTGGATTTTAACCGAAGAAAGGCCAAAACAAGAAGTTATCGCTAATATTTTGACGATGTTCGCAAAAGACCATAAGTTTGCCTGTTTTATTGATACTATTCGGATTTTACCAATTTTAGAAAATGGCAAATTTTCTTTTCTCTATGAAGTAGCAGGTTTTCGCTCAAATAAAATTGGCAAGGTTTTTATAAAATCCGTTAGTGGTTTTTCCAGCTTTGTTGATTTCCTTATTTTTTATCAAGAAAAGCAACCAACCCAAAGGGATATTCCCCTATATGCCATTGAAGAAACAAAAATTGATGACAAAGAGAGTAGAAATACTGGCGCTTATCAACGCGCCTCAAAGTTTGTTTTCATTGATTATTATTACCCTAAAGTGAAAAAGATGATGCTTTATAATCTACAGATAACGCAAAAAGAAGTGCCAACGGCTACATATATTTTTGGCACGCGATTATTATTAACTCTGGGCGTTGCAATACTCGGTAAAAAATTAGATAGCAAAATTTTTCAGCCGTTCCGTTCGGTTGATGAAATTATCGCTCTCAAAGGAGCAATGAGGAAAGCCCACAAAGGCAACATTCCAATTTTAATCAAGAAAGTTGGCGATAAAATTACGGTTTCTGGCAGATTATATAAATCAGACGGACTTGCCCATGATCCGAATATCGGAGCATTAAGTTTGGTTTGCGCCGCCATTAGAAAATTAGGCTGGAAAGGTGAGATTATTATTACTAAACACGGCTTAAAGCAAGCCCATATTCAGCCGAATAATAAGTTTATAAAAATTGCTAATCGGCTTGGCTTAAAATTTGATCGTTTGAGTGTCCCTGCAAGTCCAAAGAGCGATGCCTACTGGAAATACGAAACAGAGGGCGAAAAACTTGGCACAATTTTTATTCATTTGGTAATTGAAAATTTCACAAAAGGTTATTCAATTTTTGAAAATCACGCCGGATGCGAAAAAGGTTATTTTATAACGAGCGAGGGCAAACATATCCCGCTTGAAAAATACTCGGACAGAAAAGCGTATAAAGCCGGCAATAAAAATAAAATAATCAGCATTCCTGATTTAATTTTGATTGATTTTGGCAGAAGCGAAATTATCAATATTGAGGGCAAAAAATATCAATTTCGCCAAAACGGAATTAAGGAATTAAAGGGCTTTAGCGATATAGAAAAAACCTATATCAAAGAGTATTATCCAAAATTCAAAATTACTCGCACTGTTGTTTTGTATGGCGGAACGGAAACGAAAATCATTGAAATTAAAGTCGGCTTTTTACTCAACGAAAACGGCGATTTGGTCTTGGGCATCAAAGCGCCGAAATTATTCAGAGAAGCAATCAAAAATTTACTTGATTTTTGGAGCTAAAAATAATTAAAGCAATTTTAAAATAAAATCATGTTGATTGATTGGGAACAAATTATTTTAATAGTTTTAGGATCATCTGTCATAGCTACTTTAGTAACTAAATCTTTTGATTGGCTTAGTGAGAAAGGAAAGAAGAAAGAGAAAGAATATCAAAAATTATATGCTCCTTTGAAATTTTATCTTTCATGCTTTGAATCAGTAATTGAAAATAAAAATCAAATTATTGAATTATCAGAGAGAGAAATTCCCATAGATGAGAGGGAATGAGAGAAGATACCAACTTTTAAGACACAAGGAGAATATCTAAAAAAAATTAAAGAGGTTCTAGAATCTAATCCAGGGTATATAAAAAAAGAACATCTTCCATTAGTGAGAGAATTTATTAAAGCTTATATTGATAACAGCCCCCAAAGACCTTCAAAATTACTTACTGTTATTGAAGTGTTAATAAAAAAATTATTGCCGTAGGCACAAGAGGGTTGGAAGGCCTATTTTAATTTAACAAGCGATCTTGAACCCGTCCTAACAAACTTAAGCCTTTTAATAGAAAAAACTCTGCCCCCAGAAAAAAGAAAAAATCTCCAATACATTGACCTAAGGTTTTCCCGCGCGTTTTATAAATAACAATATTGCAACAAACAAGAACGATCGTTCATACTTGTTGCATTTAATTTTACAGCCACTTTTTCTTTTTCAGCATTAATAAGAGGCCAAAAAATCCGACAAACATTAGGCCGTAAACAAGCCAAAAATCATGGGGCTTGGCTGTCCATTGTAAAAACTGGCCGTTCATACTAAAAATATCCGCAAAAAGCGAAAATGGATACAATAAGACCAAAAACATAGTGAGCGCTTTCATAGTAGAGTTGGTGCGAGTGTTAATCAATGATTGATTGGTGGTGTCCAAAGCGTCCAATATCTTGCTTTGGGTTGATAAAATAGTGCTTATTTGATTATGGGTATTGAGCAGGGAACGAAAATAAGGAGCAATATCCTCGTCAAAAAATGACTCGCTTTTTTCAATCAAACCTCTTAAAACCAGGCCTTGGGGCTCAACAATTCTCTGAAAGCCGATAATATCTCGTCTGACCAAAGAAATTTTTTGCACGCTTTCTTTATATTGCTCCGCGTAAATGGCCGCTTCAATTTCGTCAACATTTTGTTTAATATGGCTTAATTTGGGGAAGCTGGCTGATAAAATTTCATTAACAATGCGGTAAAGCAAGCTGTGGGCGCCTTTTTGCGTGTATTCTTCCCTAATATTTTCATAAAGATTGCACTTGTCAAAAATAGCTTTCAAGGGAACAATGTCTTTATAATGATTGGTAATGATATAATTTTTAGAAACCACTATGTCAAGCTCAATGGGTATGGTGCGAAAACTGCGACTGTCATAAAAAGGATAAAAAAGCACCAAAAATAGATAGCGCCCGAATTGTTCTATTTTGGGATAATCAAGTTGGGGGGGGAGTTCTTTCAAAACCAAAGGATGCAAGCTAAAATTATCTTTTAACCACTGCAAGTCCTTTTCATTTGGTTCTTTGATATCAACCCAAGTAATATTTCTGGCCTTAATGGTATTTAACATTCTTTTATTTTAACACATCAACCTATTAAAAAATAATTTTGGGCTGTGGATATCCTTGAGGCAATTAGCACCCTTGACATTGAGTGCTAATTTATTATAATGGATTATAATAACTGTGAGAGATGGAAAAAAATTACCAAAATAAAAATTGGCTTTGCAAAAAATACCTCACCGAAGAGCTAACCATTTCAGAAATAGCCCTGAACTGCGGGGTGAACATTACCACCATTTCGCGTTGGGCGGCTCGTTTTGAAATCAGGAAAGTCCGACCTTACGAGGCCGATAGAAGCGGCCCCAACAATCCCTATTGGAAAGGAGGCAAGTATAAAGACAGCCAAAGCGGCTATATTATGGTTTTTCTGCCCGAGCACCCTACCGCCAATAAAAAAGGTTATTTGCCCGAACACCGCTTGATTATGGAACAATTCTTGGGCAGGGAGCTAAAACCCAATGAAACAGTGCGCCATAAAAACAAGCTTAAAGACGACAATTCAATAAAAAATTTAGAGCTGGTTGTTTTAGGCGAACCCAACGACTGCTCGGCTATTAAATGCCCTTTTTGCGAAAAAAAGTTTAAGATAGGCTAAATAAAATTATATGGATTTAGAAAATAATATAGAAGAACAAAATACCGATGAACAAAAAAAATGCGAACAACTTCGCGACGATTATCTGGCTGGTTGGCAACGCGCCGTGGCTGATTTGGCCAACTACAAGAAAAACGAAAGTGAAAGGATTACCTGGCTGAAAAAACAAATTGACCAGGATTGGCTTTTGAAGATTTGCGAATTTTGCGACGACTTAGAGCGCGCGCAAAATCATATTCCTGAAAATTTGCAAAATGAGGATTGGCTCAAAGGCATTTTCCTGGCTAACTCTAAATTTTTAGAAGAACTAAAAAAACAAGGCCTCGCAGAAATTAAGGCCTTGGGCGAAAAATTTAACCCGGAGTTTCACGAAGCCATAGAAGAGGTTGGAGGAGAAGGGGAGTCGGGCACAGTGGCGGAGGTGATACAAAAGGGCTATCTGTTAAATGGAGAGTTGTTAAGAGCAGTAAAAGTTAAAATAATAAAATAATAATAAATAAAAAAACTATGTCAAAAATTTTAGGTATTGACCTGGGCACAACTAATTCAGCTATGGCCATTGTGGAAGCCGGCTCGGCTCGCATCATTGAAAATAAAGAGGGCGGCCGCACCACGCCTTCCATCGTGGCTTTAACCAAAAACAACGAACGCTTGGTGGGCGTAATTGCCAAAAGGCAAGCCATCACCAACCCGCAAAATACTATTTTCTCTATCAAGCGGCTGATTGGGCGTAATTTTAACGATGAAGAAGTACGCAAAGACAAAGCGCTTTTATCCTATGAACTGCGAGAAAAAAGCGAGGGCGGGGGAATAGAAGTAAAGATAGGCGACAAGTGGCACACTCCCCAAGAAATTTCCGCTATGATTTTGCAAAAGTTAAAACAAGACGCCGAAGACAAACTGGGCGAACCAATTACCGAAGCCATAATTACCTGCCCGGCTTATTTTGACGACTCCCAACGCAAAGCCACCAAGGTAGCGGGCGAAATTGCCGGCCTAAAAGTTCTGCGAGTGATTAACGAACCAACCGCCGCCGCCTTGGCTTATGGCTTAGACAAAAAGAAAAACCAGCAAATTGTGGTTTATGATTTTGGCGGAGGCACTTTTGACATTTCTATTTTAGATGTTTCTCAAGACACGGTGGAGGTTAAGGCCACCGGCGGGGATACTCATTTAGGGGGAGATGATTTTGACCAAAAAATAATGCAGTGGGTGGTGGCTGAATTCAAAAAAGAGCAAGGCGTTGACCTGTCTAAAGACACTTTGGCCTTGCAGAGAATTAAAGAAGCGGCCGAGAAGGCCAAGATTGAGCTGTCTACTAGTTTGGAAACTGAAGTTAACTTGCCCTTTATTACCTCGGGCGAATCAGGCCCCAAGCATTTACTCTTAAAATTAAGCCGGGCCAAATTAGAAGATATGGTGGGCGACGACATCAAGCGCTCCATTGACTTGGTTAAGCAAACTTTGCAGGAAATAAACTTAAAGCCATCAGACATTGAAGAGATTGTCTTGGTGGGCGGACAAACCCGTATGCCCAAAATCCAGGAAGAAATTAAAAAATTATTCAACAAAGAGCCCAACAAAGAAATCAACCCTGACGAAGTGGTGGCTATTGGGGCGGCTATCCAAGGAGGCATTATGCAAGGCGACATTAAAGATGTTTTATTGCTTGATGTAACGCCCTTGAGCTTGGGCATTGAAACTTTGGGCCAAGTGAGCACTGTCTTAATTGCTAAAAACACTACTGTACCCACGGCCAAATCCCAGGTGTTCTCCACGGCGGCCGATAGCCAGCCCTCGGTGGAAATCAAGGTTTTGCAAGGCGAGCGGCCAATGTCGCGCGACAACAAAACCTTGGGTCATTTCATCTTAGATGGCATTCCAGCCGCTCCCCGAGGCGTGCCGCAAATTGAAGTGTCATTTGATATTGACGCCAATGGCATTTTGAATGTGTCAGCCAAAGACAAAGCCACCAGTAAGTCCCAATCAATTAGGATTGAAGGCGCTTCCGGGCTGTCGTCAGAAGAAATTGAAAAAATGAGAAAGGACGCGGAAATTCACGCCGAGCAAGACAAAAAAAAGCGCGACCTAATTGAAACCGTTAATTTGGCTGACAATTTAATTTACGCCTCGGAAAAAACTATCAAAGAAGCGGGCGATAAAATCGCCCCAGACGCCAAAGAGGAGGCCGAGCAAAAAATTAGTGAATTGAAAAAAATAAAAGATGATGATAATATAGAGGAGATTAAAAAGAAAACCGAGGAGCTGTCGCAAGTTATTCAAAAAATCGGCGAGGCAATGTATAAAGCCAAGCAAGCCGAACAACCGCCCCAACAGCCAGAGCAAGGCGACCAGCCCAGCGACGAGCAACCAAAAGCAGAAGAAGGAGAGTATAAAGAAAAATAATTTTTTATGTCAGATTATTATCAAACACTTGGCATCAATAAAACCGCCTCTCAAGAGGAGGTTAAACAGGCCTATCGTAAATTAGCTCACCAACATCACCCCGACAAAAAAGGCGGCGAT
>Ga0210049_1001968_pt1 | contig 19282 bp, 23 predicted proteins | sample CryGeyCG2014_300_2_FD_183964 | JGI IMG/M metagenome (GOLD analysis project Ga0210049, IMG submission 183964) | Groundwater microbial communities from aquifer - Crystal Geyser CG06_land_8/20/14_3.00 (SPAdes) (version 2) | ecosystem: Environmental > Aquatic > Deep subsurface > Groundwater | place... | reverse complement strand
TCACGCGTGATAGTATTTAAGATTTATCTATCTTTATCTATCATAGATTAAGTTGCAACCTTTCTCTTAAATCCAGTTAACTGGGCTTGCTATCAAATAATGGTTTCAATCAGTGATTGAAACCATTGGCAGCAAGAGAGTTATCCTTAAGGTCAATCGAGTAAGTTTATTCCTCCTTCGGTTTTTTGTCTCATCATTAAATGAAAATGATTGGGCATTAGAGTAAAAACTAAAATTTCTACCAGCAATTTTCTCGGCTCTCGTTTAACCTTAGGAAGTCCCACTTCCTAAATGATATTTCAACTTGTCCTATCGAGGTTGAACCTCAATAATTGCCTTTTCTAATAGTATTTCCTTTATTTCTTCTGAATCTATAATTTCCGATTTGGGGCTTCGATATATCAAACTAAAGTTTGCTATAGTATAATAATTTAGTGAAAACTCTCTTACTAATTGATGCTAATGCCTTAATCCACCGGGCTTTTCACGCCCTGCCGCCTTTCACTAGTTCAGACAATAAGCCGACTGGCGCTCTTTATGGTTTGTCCTCAATTTTAATAAAAATTTTACAAAAACCAGCTGATTTTATCGCGGCTTTATTTGACAGGCCAGAACCAACCTTTCGAGAAGAATTATTTAAAGAATATAAGATTCAACGGCCAAAAGCGCCGGATGAACTAATCTTTCAAATCAAAGAAGCTCATACAGTTTTTAAGCATTTTAATATCAAATCTTTTGAAATTCCCGGACTTGAAGCTGATGATTTAATCGGCACTTTGGTTAAAAAATTTAAGAATACCCCTGATTTAAAAATCAAAATTTTAACAGGCGATTTAGACACTTTGCAGTTAGTTGACAACGAAAAAGTAGTTACTGAATTTTTAAAAACCGGCGTCAGCGAGACAAAAATTTATGACGAGAAAGCAGTAATTGAACGATATGGAATTTTTCCTATTCAACTTCCAGATTTTAAAGGTTTGGCTGGTGATGCTTCAGATAATATCCCTGGAGTTAAGGGTATTGGTCCAAAGACAGCCAGCCCTCTAATTTTAAAATTTAAAAACTTAGAAAATTTATTTAAAGAAGTTGAAGCTAACCCTGCTCTTGTTAAGGAAAAAACACTTAAAAAGATTTTAGACAGCAAAGACCAAGCTCTTCTTTCTCGGGATTTAGCTAAAATTAACTGCCAAGCGCCAATAGAGGTAAAAGACATAGAAGAACTGGCTTTTAAGGGGTTTTCTAAAGAGGAATTAAAAAATTATTTCAGAGATTTAGGATTTAAGTCTTTAATCAAGAGAATAGAAGCGCTTTAAGTTGTTATTTAGAGCCGAAAATGAGACAATAAATTAATGGCTATTATATCTAAACCTCAAAAACAAAAAATTTCTTTAATTAAAGTTCCGGAAATGAGGGCTTTTTGGATTTTCCTTGTTATTGCCGCTTTAGTGTTAATTGCCAGCGCTTTTACTCAGTCAGTTTCTTGGATTTTAATAATTTTTACAACTTTTCTAGTTTTAGGAGTTATTATTTTTTTAATTAGCTTTAATTTAGCGAAAACCAATAAAGACATGAGATTGGAACGCACCGAACTAAATGCGATAATTTCCAATTTAGATATAGGCGTTATTGCTTATGACGCAAATTTTATAATTTTAGTTTGTAATCGAGCGGCCGAAAACATTCTTGGTCTAAGCGCTAAAGATATTCTTGGCAGGCAGTTTTCTTTGGCTTCAACCAAAGACCCAAAATTTAGGATTATGGCCCAGGCAATGTTTCCATCTTTGGCGCCGCTGGCTTTAAAAAGATCAGAACCCGGTGTTTATCCTGAAGTGATTGATATTTCATTAGAAGAGCCTCGCGCTGAGTTAAGAATTTCTACGGAAAAAATTGTTGGATTAGACGGAGAGCTTTTAGGTTTTGTGAAACTAATAAAAGATAGAACCAGAGAAATTGAGATTTTACGTTCCAAGAGCGAGTTTATCAGCACTGCTTCTCATCAATTGCGAACACCTTTAACCAGTCTTTATTGGGCTTTTGAATCCCTAAACAAAGAATCGCTTTCAGAAAGTCAAAAGAATTTAGTTAATGAAGGGCTAACCGTCTCCTCTCGAGCCTTGAAAATTGTCAACGACCTGCTTGACGCCTCAAAAATCGAGGAAGGAAGGTTTGGTTATCATTTTGAAAATGCTGATATTGGCGCGTTTTTAGAAATGGTTTTGAAAGAAAAAACAGCTCTTAGTGAAGAATATAAGGTCAAAGTTTATTTTCAGAGACCTAAAGAATCTATTGTTTGCCTAATTGATAAAGAAAAGCTGGGTTATGCCGTATCTAATCTCATCGATAATGCTATTAAATACAATGTAAAAAATGGCGAGGTGATTGTCGGTCTTGAAAGACTAAAAGACCGACCTTATATCTTAATTTCCGTAAAAGATACCGGTGTTGGGATTCCGGTTGAGCAAATCAACAAAATTTTTACTAAATTTTTCCGAGCGGAAAATGTGATAAAAATTGCCACTGAAGGCTCCGGTTTAGGGCTTTTTATCGCTAGAAACATTATTCGGCGTCATGGAGGAGATATTTGGGCCGAATCAGAACTTAATCGGGGAACCACTTTCTACTTTACCATTCCAACGGACCCAACTTTAGTTCCGCCTCGAGAAATAGTTTACGAAGAAGAGTGAGATTGAGATAAAACCAATACAAAATAATCGAAAGCAAATACTTAAGAGAGATTCTCGTGCCCCCCTTCTCACTTGGTGCTGTTAACAGCACCAAGTGAGTCCTTCGCAAGGTTTATGCCTAAAATTTTAAGAGATAAATTAAATAAAAACCTTAAAGAGCATAGCTGGAAAGCTTTATTTAAAGAGATTCAAAAAATCAAAACTATAAATGAGTTGAAAGAGTTTTTTGACAGATTTTTTACTCAAGACGAAACAGTGCTATTTCTAAGGCGTTTAGCTGTGATAGAGTTGATTGAAGAAAAGAAAAAATATCGCGACATCGAAAAGATAATAGGCGTTTCTCGCCATACAATTAGTGCGGCAAAAGATATTCTTTTAGGGTATGGTTACAATAGAAGAAACAAAAAGAAAGTGTATTCAGCAGACGAAACAAAAGAGAAGAGAAAGCTTTTCCTTACGCCACCCAAAATGGTTGGCAAAGGAAGATGGAAATTCCTTGATGAAATCTCTGACTAAATAATTGAACGAAAAATAAATTAAGGCCCCTTAAATCCTTAATCAATCCCTTAACTTCATATCATATCTACCTTGGTGCTGTTAACAGCACCAAGTGTTTATTAAGCTATTGTTTTATAGTTCAACAAAATTTGACTTTTTTGTGGTGGTAGTGCATAATACAGCTAATTAATAATGAAAGGCCCATGAGGGGCAGTCCGTTAAAGCGGACAGCAGTTCTTTAAAAAAGAAAGGAGGACTGGCTATGAAGAAAAATATAGTCGGCAGCATGTCGGAATGGTCCGGCATGCTCAAGGATTTGTTCCGTCAGATTGGCGATGGGAGCATAAGGCTTGCACAGGTTCAGGCTTTTTTGGAACATGAGAATCCTTTCGGAGACGAAGTATTGCTCTCTGATTGGGCTAAGTTTTACCAAGAGGTTTTTGACCTCAAAGTAGACCTTTCTTTTGTCCAGCTCCCGGAGAAGAAGAAGGGTTTTAACCGTCTGATTATTGTAGCTCCTGGGATGACTCCCCAGAAACTCTACGACAAATGTAAGGAGTTGTTTCCTTGCTGGAAGTGGACGGACAGAAACCTGGATGAGATCGTCAGTTCTGACCGTTCCGCCAAAGACGGCGCCTACGCCATCTGGCTCAGGGACAGGATTGAAGCAGACGAGGAACTGAAAAACCTCTCTGCCAACGACCTGAAACGGATGAATATCCCAGGCGTCACCTTAGAAGAACGGCTCCTCTATGAGCTTAAGTTCTTCAAGGAAACCGGAAAACACCTAGATATCCAGAACATCACCCTCGGGACGGGTTCGCGGTCTGACGATGGCAGCGTGCCGCGCGCGAGCTGGTACGTCGACAGGCTCGAGGTGCTCTGGTTCCACTCCGGCGATTGCGACGGCCATCTGCGTTCTCGCGTAGCAGTTTCGTAACCCTTGTAGCTTATGCTTATGCCTTTAAGGGCTCGACCTTTGTCGAGCCCTTTGTTTTTGCTATTATTAAATCAAGCATGCCTGAATTACCAGAAGTTCAAACAACTGTAAGTAACTTGAAAAACAAAATCGTTGGTTTGCGTATTGTTGATGTTTGGGTTGACACACCACAGCTTATTAAAAAGCCGTCCTGGGTTGAGTTTAAAAAGCAAACCAAAGGCGCAAAGATTGAAAAAATTTCCCGTCGCGGCAAAAATATTCTTATATATTTAGATTCAAGATTTAAGATTCAAGATTCAAGAATATTGCTGATTCATCAGAAACTAACCGGTCGCTTACTATATGGAACATGGATTATGAAGCATGGAGCATGGACGCCGATTCAAAAAGTCCCTGTTGAAGAAAAAGCCAATCAATATATTCACTTATTGTTTTTCTTAAGCAATGGTAAAATGTTGGCGCTTTCGGATTTAAGAAAACTCGCCAAAGTTATTTTAGGACCGGCTGAAGAAATTTTGAATTTAAAAGACATAAAAAAACTTGGACCAGAGCCGTTAGAAAAGAGTTTTAATGTTGAAAAGTTTATAAAAACCCTTCGACAAGCTCAGGATAAAAGAAAAATAAAGGAAGTTTTAATGGACCAGGAAATTATCGCTGGAATTGGCAATGTTTATTCTGATGAAATTTTATGGCAAGCGAAAATTCACCCATTTAAGCCCGCTCGCCGGTTAGGCAGCAAAGAATTAAAAGATTTATATCAGGCTTTAAAGGATGTTTTAGAAAAAGCCGTAAAATTGCGGGGCACCGATATCCGCCGAGTTTATCAGCGCGAAGGAGAGCTTTGTTTTCGTTGCGGAACAAAAATTAAGAGGATAAAAATTGGAGGCCGCAGCGCCCATTTTTGCCCTAAATGCCAAAGAATATAAAAAGATGATAATTTTTTTATATGGCCCTGATAATTATCGGCGCCATCAAAAATCAAAAGAGATTATAGAAGAATATAAAAAACGGCATCCGAATTTTGTTTTGCAGTTTTTTAATCTGGAGGGAGAAGACGAATTTTTAAGACTTCAAGAATTTAATCAAAACCGCTCCTTTTTTGAAGAGATTAAAATGGCAGTTTTAGAGAACGTTTTTGCAACAATTGAGAAAGGAGTAGGAGATTTTTTAAAAAGTTCTATTGAGCAGAAAGATTTGATTTTGCTTCTCTCTGAAAATAATTTACCACCGAAAGAATTTAAATTTTTATTAGAAAAACCGGTTCAATCTCAGAAATTTCCAAATTTTAGCGCCAGTCAGTTGAAAATTTTTATAAGCAAAGAAACCAAAAAAAGAAATATCAATTTGACCGACGAAGCTGTTCAATTTTTAATAAATGCTTTCCCAAGAGACACCTGGAGCTTAATCACTGAACTAGATAAGTTAGCTCTTATTCAGAAAACTAATTTAGATGCCGCCGACCTTAGAAAACGCGCTGACATCGACTTGCCTCATAATATTTTTAGTTTTATTAATAACTTGAACAGCAAATATTTAGCAAAAAATTTGACCTCTTTAGAAATGTTGTTTTTTTATCGCGAGGAACCGAGAAAAATTTTCAATTTATTGGCAGGTTCAAGAAGAAAAACAAAAGATTTAACCGAAAAATTAGCTCACTACGATGTTTTAGTAAAACTAGGGAAGCTCGATTACGAAGAGGTCCTATTGGACTTAGCGATTACCCAGTAACCTAGGGAGAGTCATTCGTGTCATACGAATAATCTTTTGGCATTAAGCTTTTTTGAGAATCTTGATTTTAGGCGGCTGGCTTTATTTCTTTTGATAATATTTATCTTAGCTGCTTTGTCTAAATTTTTATAAATCAAAGGGAGGAGTCTTTTCGCCTCCTCTAAATTCTTAGCTTCAATGGCTTTTTTGTACTGGCGAATAGCCTCTTTGAATTTCTTTGTAGTTTTTAGATTTCGGAGTCTTCTTTTTTTGTTTTGCCTTAGAGCTTTTTTCGCGGATTTAGTAATAGGCATTTTCGTAGAATAAAGGTTTATTATTACTAAGTCAACCCCATTAAATTAAAGGCGTTATAGGGCTCGGTCTACTACGGGGTCAAGCATTTGATATAATAGAAATTATGAAATCGACAATAAAAATTTTACTTTGTTTGTTGCTTGTGGTTTTTGTTTTTGGTCAAGGTAATTTTTCTTTGGCGGCAAACCAAGCGGAGCTTCAAGAAGCCATTAAAAAGAAAAATGAAGAATTGCAGCAAGTAAACACCCAAATACAAGAAACCCAAAAACAACTTGGGGCAGCTCAGGGGGAAGCCAAAACTCTTAAAAAAGAAATTGCCCAGACAAACAAGCAGATTAGCCAGTTTAATTTAAACATTCGTTCAAGCGAACTGATTATTGAGAAGTTAAATTTAGAAATCAACTCTCTTCAATATGATATTTCTGACACTGAGAATAAGGTTGAACTAAAAAAAGAGGCGATTGCTGAAATTTTGCGCCAACTTCAGCGGGTCAGCGAGGAAACTCCCTTAACTATTTTCCTTAAGAGCAGTAGATTAACTGACGGCGTTTTTGAGATTCAAGGGCTTAAAGATTTTAATAACAATTTGGCAATTGAGGTTTCTGAGTTGCAAACATTTGAAATCCAACTCAACAACGCTTTAGGAGCAACTATTGATAAACAACAACAAGTAAAAAATGAAAACCAAACATTAAAGCATAAAAAAATTATCAGCGATAATTTAAAAAAGAGCAAACAAGTGATTTTAACTCAAACAAAAAATCAAGAGAAGATTTACCAGCAGCAATTAAATAATTTAGAAAAACAGCAGATAGCGATTTTCGACGAGATTAACAAGGTTGAAGAAGAGCTCCGTCGTAAGTTTGACCCCAGTCTTCTACCGGCAAAAAGACCCGGCGTATTTATTTGGCCAATAAAACTTGTCCGAGATGGTGGTATCGGGAAAATTAGCCAAATTTACGGGGAGACCGCTTATTCTCATCTTTTTTATAAGGGTAAACCGCACAACGGCATTGATATTGAGGTTCCGATAGGCACGCCTGTTTATGCAATGGCAGATGGCGTGGTTACAGCAGTGGATAACAATGATATGAGCAGTTTTCTGAAATATCAGTACGGTAAGTATGTTTTAATAAAACACGACAATAATTTAAGCACTCTTTACGCCCATCTTTCAATGCCGCTGGTCTCTAAGGGTAGTTCGGCCAAACGAGGAGATTTGATTGGCTATTCCGGTAATACGGGTTTTAGCACTGGCCCTCATCTTCATTTTGGAGTATATTGGGCGCCGAGTATTACTATGGCATCAAAGCCACCAGCTAATGGTTTGGTGCCAATTGGCATAACTGTTAACCCAGAAGATTATTTATAAATTACTTATGCTTAGAAATATTTATCATTTTTGTTTAGCATTTTTAGGAGCTTTGATTTATGGGTTTCCTTCAAGGCGAATTTTTGTCGTGGGCATTACTGGCACTAAAGGTAAATCGACGGTTATTGAGCTAATCAGCTCTATTTTAGAGGCCGCTGGCAGAAAAACCGCTTTAATATCTTCAATCAGAATAAAAATTGCTGACAGGTCAGAGAAAAATTTAACTGACACCACAATGCCAGGGCGGTTTTTTATGCAGAGATTTTTAAGGAAGGCACTAAATTTGGGTTGTGAAATTGCCTTGGTTGAGGTTACTTCACAGGGCATTATTCAGCATCGCCATCGCTTTATTAATTGGTCAGCCGCTATTTTTACCAATTTAGCGCCTGAACATATTGAAGCGCACGGCGGCTTTGAAAAATACCGGCAAGCAAAACTTAGTTTTTTTAAATACATCAGTAATCAGCAACAAGCGATTAGTAATCAGAATAAGAAGTTGTTTTTTATTAACAAGGATGATCCTAACAGTTCTTATTTTATTGAGGTTGGTAAGGACGGTAATATAATTTTATACTCAAAAAAAGACCCCTTAACCTTCAACCTTCAACTTTCAACTAATTTGATAGGTGATTTTAATTTAGAAAACCTTGCGGCTGCTATTGCTTTTGTTAAAGCCCTTAGAATTGATGATGAAGTTATTAAAAAGGCCATTAATAATTTTAAAGGTGTTCCAGGCCGAATGGAAATAGTTCAAGAAAGACCTTTCAAGGTAATTATTGATTACGCTCATACACCGGATAGCTTGGAGAAGGTTTACCAAGCTGTAAGTTCAAAGTTCAAAGTTCAAAGTTCAAAGTTCATTTGCGTTTTGGGTTCGGCTGGTGGTGGTCGCGACAAGTGGAAAAGGCCAAAAATGGGAGAAATAGCCGCAAAATATTGCGATGAGATTATTTTGACTAACGAAGACCCTTACAGCGAAAATCCTTTTCAAATTATAGAAGAGATCGAAAAGGGATTTTCGCAAATTCCAAATTCCCCCGAAGGAAAACCTTCGGCTTCCTACGGGGCAGGCAAATTCCAAATTTCAAAGAATTATTGGAAAATCATTGACCGGCGAGAAGCAATTAAGAAAGCTATTTCTTTAGCAAAAGAAGGCGATATTGTGATTTTGACTGGCAAAGGTTGCGAACCTTTTATTCATCTAGAGAAAGGCAAAAAAATGCCCTGGGATGAAAAGGGAATCGTTGAAGAAATACTCAGTAATCGCGAATATACAAATTAAGATAAATATACAAATAATCTATGGCCGAAGTTATTTATCTGGAGTTAAGTTATAAAATTATTGGATTGGCTTTTAGGGTTTTTAATGAATTAGGATACGGAATGAATGAGAAGCATTACCAGAAAGCATTTGTTAAAGAATTAGAGCAAGAGGGCATTAATTTTGAAAGAGAAAAACCAGTAATAATAAATTATAAAGACAAAACAATTGGTAAATATTTTCTTGATTTTGTTATAGACAATAAAATTATAGTGGAATTAAAAATACGCCCCCGGATTGGATATACACATATTAAACAGGTTTTTAGTTATCTTAGAACTACCGGGTATAAGCTTGCTATTCTAATTTATTTTACCCGAGAAGGAGTAAAATATCGTCGCGTCCTTAATTCTTTATAATTTGTATATTTGTTAATATTTGTATATTTGTGAGTACTGGAGCAAAATATCGTCGCGTCCTTAATTCTTTATAATTTGTATATTTGTTAATATTTGTATATTTGTGAGTACTGGAGCAAAATATCGTCGCGTCCTTAATTCTTTATAATTTGTATATTTGTTAATATTTGTATATTTGTGAGTACTCATGAAGTACAAAATTTTAGAACATAAAGCTGATATTAAAATAAAAATTTTCGGCAAAACTCTTGAAGAGCTTTTTAAAAACGCGGCTTTGGCAATGGCGCAAATATTAAAACGCGATCCAAAACTACGAATACATCCGAATGCCTCAAAAGAAAAAATGAAAATTAAATCGCTTGGCAGAGAGATTCTACTGGTTGATTTTTTAAATGAGATTTTAGCGCGTTCACAGATTAATAAGTGTCTCTATCGTGTTTCAAGTTTTAAGATTCAAGATTCAAGCATTGAAGCTGAGCTCATTAGTTATCCAGTGGAAAGTTTTGACGAAGATATTAAAGCTGCCACTTATCATGATTTGAAAATTTCTCAAAAAGATGGTAGATTTGAGGTAGTTATTTTATTTGATATTTAACTTTTTAACTGAAAGGAGAAAGAAATGGTTAAACTAATGAGCGTAATGAGCGGTTTGATCGGCTGGACTTTAAGTCTTGGAGTGGGAGCATTGATTATTTTAGCAATAGCAGCTGCCCTTTTGGTAAAAGCTGGGAAACTTTATTTTTTAAACGAGAAGTCACCAAGTTTCAACAACTGGGATTGCGCTTTCCCAAGCATTCTTTTATGGGCAGGCATTATTTTTTTGCTGGTCTCGTTGTGGATTAGCAGCCGGTGGATGGCGGGGTTCGTGGCTAAAGATATTTTTTCGTCTAAGCCTCTTTCCAATTATGGCATCTACGAGACAATAGCTTGGAAATGGATTGGTCCAGATAAGTATGTGGTAATTTTAAAGGACCAAACCAATAGATTACTGGCTTATGAAATGGGAAATATTCCGCCAAAAGCTTTTAAAGCCATACCTGTAAAAAAGAAGGGTCAAAAAAGAGAATACCAACCCTATCAAGTTATTATCCAGAAAGTGACGCCAAAAATAACAGATTCAACTCAAGTAGAAACCGGAAGACAGGGGCAAGAACTGGAAGAGCAAAAGGAAATTCCTGAAATGGACGAGCAGTAAGAGATTTTTAATTAAATGGCAGTCATGATTTATCATGGCTGCCATTTTTGTTTCATGTTAAAATAAAAATACACGCTAATGGAAATAAGAGATTTTAAAAAAATTTCTGACTATCTTTGGGAGATACCCAAAAGTTTTCGGGCTGATATGAGAGTGCCGGCCAGGATTTACGCTTCAGAAAAATTACTTCAGGAAACTGAAGATGAAGCCATAATTCAATTGGTCAATACTACTACTATGCCGGGAATTGTGAAATATGCAATTGCTATGCCTGATATTCACTCTGGTTATGGGCCTCCCATCGGAGGAGTAGGAGCAATGAGATTGCCAGAGGGAGTAATTTCTCCTGGTTTTGTAGGTTACGATGAAAATTGTGGGGTTAGATTATTAAAATCAGACTATACTGAAAAAGAAATCAAACCTTATTTAGAAAAGTTAGCTATTGAGATTCAAAAAGAAGTGCCTTCGGGTTTGGGTCGAGGAAGACAGATAAAACTTTCAATTGAGCAGATTAATAAAATTTTAGAAGGAGGAGTACCTTATTTGGTAAAGCAAGGATACGGGGAAAAGGAAGATATTGAAAATTGCGAAGAAGAGGGGAGGATGGAACAAGCTGATGCTTCAGCTGTTTCCACTCAGGCTAAGAATCGGGGCCGCGATCAGGTCGGCACTTTGGGAAGCGGCAATCATTTTTTGGAAATTCAAAAAGTGGAGGAAATTTTTGACGAAGAAACCGCTAAAGTTTTTGGTCTGTTTAAAAACCAAGCCGTAATAATGATCCATACTGGCTCTCGGGGGCTCGGCCATCAGAATTGCACTGATTATTTAAGGATAATAATGCCGGCTTATTCAAGATACGGGATAAAATTACCGGACAGAGAATTAGCTTGCGTTCCTTTTAATTCGCCAGAAGGACAAAGATTTTTCAAAGGCATGTCAGCCGCTTGTAATTTTGCTTGGGCTAATCGTCAGATGATTAGTCACTATATTCGAGAAGCTTTTAAATCAATTTTAGGAGAAAAGGTGAACTTGGAACTACTTTATGACGTTGCTCATAATATTGCCAAAATTGAGGAACATGAAATAGATGGTCAGAAAACAAAATTAATCGTTCATCGAAAAGGCGCGACCAGAGCTTTTCCCGCCGGCCATCCAGAACTTCCAGAAAAATACAAAGAGACAGGTCAGCCTGTGCTTATCCCCGGTTCTATGGGTACCGCTTCTTATGTCTTGGTCGGAACCGAAAAATCAAAAGAGGCATGGCACACTGTTTGTCATGGTGCCGGAAGAACAATGTCGCGTCATCAGGCGGTAAAAACCCTTTCTGCCCAGGAAATTGTTAAAAATTTAGAAAATCAAGGCATTATTATAAAATGCTGGTCTTTGCGCGGCATTGCCGAAGAAGCGCCCCAGGCTTATAAAAATATTGATGAGGTTGTGGAAGTGGTTCATCAAGCCGGGTTATCAAGAAAAGTTGCGAAATTAAAACCTTTAGCTGTTATTAAAGGAGAATAAAAAAAGGTAGGATAAGTGAGTTTGACAAAAAGAAAAAGCCTCAGCTTGAAGCTGAGGCTTTGAAGGATAAACTTGTCTGTTGTGCCCTTTTGATGGTTTTCTTTCTGCGTTGACGATGATCGTTTAGAATCGCCAACGCCTGTCGGTGCATTCCTCTGTATATGCTACGGGGAATATCAAGGTTAGCAGGGTCATATACCTGGGCATTGCTTTCTTTACAAACACTCAATGTATTCTTTCCCCAGTAGAATGTACATTGTATATTTCCAAAAGTCATTACGACTTTTGGAAAATTCACCTGGTCAACGCTCCATGAATTTTTCATTAGCATTCTCCTTTTCAGTTCGAGCCTGAAGCTGTGCTACCACTTCTTCTGTTAAAGTGGGCACTTCCTCATGATCCACCCACCTTCTTGCAAGACGGTCGTATAATTTACCGTCTCTTACTTCCAGAATGCTTAAATAACACCCCATTTTTTGCCTCCTTTTTTAAAAGTTTAAGAGCTGCTTATTTTCTATAATAGTATCATAAAAGTTTATGTTTGTCCAGCGGATACTCTAAACCGCTTATTTTTGGTATATTTAATATATCATGAAACTAACTTTTTATGGAGGGGCGCAGATGGTGACCGGCTCCAACTATCTATTAGAACAAAACGGAAGAAAAATTCTGATTGACTGCGGGCTTTTCCAGGGAAGCGATTACTGCGAGCGAAACAACTTTGAGAAATTCCCTTATAATCCAAAAAGTATTGAAGCTGCGCTGATTACTCACTCCCATATTGACCATATCGGCCGATTGCCCAAACTTTATCGTGATGGTTTCCGCGGCAAAATTTTCTCCACGCCGCCAACCAGAGAATTCGCTCGTCATCTTTTAATTGATTCAGAGGATATTTTAGCCAGAGAAGCCAAGGAAAAGGGTTTAAGCTCGATGTATTCTCGCAAAGATGTCGATGATTTAATGAGACGATGGGAGGTCTATGATTATCATCAGAAATTTAAAGTTGGCGATTTTCTAGTTGAGTTTTTCAATGCTGGCCATATTATGGGTTCAGCTTTTATTGTTGTTGAGGCAAAAGGAAGAAAAATAGTTTTTTCCGGAGATTTGGGTAATACCCCGATGCCCTTAATTAGTCCGACTGATTTAACAAATTCAATTGAGGCTGACTATACTTTAATTGAATCAGCTTATGGCGGCCGGGTTCACGAAAACATTGAGAGACGAAAAGATATTTTAGAGGATTTAATTGAAGATACGGTTAAAAAGGGTGGAACGCTCTTAATCCCGGCCTTTGCCATGGAAAGGACTCAAGAATTACTTTACGAGCTTAATGAATTGGTTGAAAATGGTCGAATCCCAAAAGTCCCGATTTTTCTTGATAGCCCTTTAGCTATCAACCTGACTAAAATTTATAAAAACTATTTCACTGATAAACGATATTTTAATAAAGAGGCGTTTGAGGCGACAAAAAAGGACGAGGCGATTTTTGATTTTCCAGGCTTAAAGATGATTCTTAGCCACAGTCAATCCGAAGAAATTGATAAAATTAAGGAATCTAAAGTAATTATTGCCGGCGCGGGAATGAGTCAGGGCGGCAGGATTGTCCGGCACGAATATCATTTCTTGCCTGACTCAAACAGCGCTATTCTTTTTGTCGGCTACCAAATTAAAGGCTCTTTGGGCCGCAAAATTTTGGATGGCGAAAAAACCGTGAAGATTTTTGGCGAAGAAATTCCGGTTCGAGCTCGAAAAGAATTTATCAGCGGCTATTCAGCTCACGCTGACCAAAATATGCTTTTGAATTGGCTCCGGCCAATGAGAATAACCCTAAAGAAGATTTTTCTTGTTCAGGGCGAGGAAGAGCAAATGTTACCTTTGGCCCAGAAAATAAGGGATGAATTAGCGATAGAAGTGGCGATACCTTCGTTGAACGAAGAATTTATGCTATGATGGGAGTAATCGCGAATATACAAATATTAAACAAACATACGAATTCGTACATTAGCATTCAATTCGTATATTAGTGATTACTCTATGGATACTTATCCTAAATATAAAATTTGTGTTTCCGGCGCAGCCGAAACCAGCCATTGCGGTCCCGAGGCTTTTAAAGTTGCCGAAGAGCTTGGTGAAGAAATCGCCAGCCGAGGTTTAGTTTTAGTTGATGGTGCCACCACTGGTTTTCCCCTATGGGCAGCCAAAGGCGCTAAGCAAAATGGCGGCATTGTTGTTGGCATTTCACCGGCTAGCTCGCAAAGAGAGCATATAGAGAGATTTGAGTTACCAGTTGATTATCATGATTTAATCATTTACACTGGTTTTGGTTATTCAGGAAGAAATCTTTTACTAACCAGGGCGGCTGATGCGGTAATTATCGGCTGCGGCCGAATGGGGACAGTTAATGAATTTACCATTGCTTTTGAAGACAAAAAACCAATTGGGATTTTGGAAGGGGGTTGGGAAACCGATGAGGTCGTGAAAAACATCTTAGAGAAATCTCGTCGTCAGACCGAACACCCCTATATTGTTTTTAATTCTGTCCCAGCTAAACTTTTAGATAAGCTTTTGCTTTTTATTAAAGAAAGAGAAAATAAAATAAATAACAAAGGTCGTTGTTAACACAAGCAATGCAAAACTAATTTATGGCTGAAGAAGCAAAACAAATTGGCGAAATCACCCACTATTTCTCGCATCTGGGAGTAGGAATTTTTAAGTTTAATCGGGCAGTTAAAGTAGGAGAGAAAATCCATATTAAAGGTGCCACCTCAGATTTTATTCAGGCAATTTCTTCAATGCAGTATGACCATAAAGACATTGGAGTAACTAAGAAAGGCCAGGAAGTAGGCATTAAAATTGACGAAAAAGTCAGAGAGGGCGACAAAGTTTACGAAGCACTTGAATAATAAGCCTCCATAAATGGAATTTTTTAATAATCCGGAATTAGTTATTTTTGGTCGTTTGGTTTTAGCAGTGCTTTTAGGAGCCTTAATTGGTGTTGAGAGAGAATTGGCTAAGAAAACCGCCGGAATTAGAACTCATGCTTTAGTCAGTTTAGGCGCCTGTCTTTTTACCAGTATTTCTTTATTGGCTTTTAAAAATTTTGGAGCAGTTTTTGACCCCTCTAGAATTCCTTCCAATATCGTGGTCGGCATTGGATTTTTAGGCGCCGGAGTAATTATCTTTTATGAAGCTAAGCTCCGGGGTATAACTACGGCTGCTGGTTTGTGGGTAGCCGCTGCTATTGGGACGGCTATTGGTTTTGGGTTTAATCTTTTGGCGATTTTCGCTACTTTTTTGACGTTTTTAGTTTTCACTCTTCTTTGGGCTTTTGAAAAAGAAATTGAAGAAAAAGCTAAATAATTTTTCAGCTTGACTTATGCGGCTAACTAATAAGCCCTATCCGAGTCGATTTAAAGATAGGCAAGAGCTGAAAGCAAAAAAAGGATTAAAGGTTTGTAAAAGCTGTCAGGCGGTTTTTTATAAAAAATCTTGGCACCATCCCGGACCAGAACAAAGCATGGTTCAGGACAAATCTCATCTAAAACCTAAAACCTATAACCTAAAACCTAGTTTGTGTCCGGCTTGCCAGATGATTAAAAATCACCAATTTGAAGGCGAGATTGCGATAACCAACTTTTCTGAAAATTATCCTCAGGAGCTTATTAATTTAATTAAAAATTTTTGTCAAAGAGCCTATGAAATTGACCCAATGGACCGCTTAATTGGTATTAAAAAAACAAAAGACGGCCTAATTATAACAACCACCGAAAATCAATTAGCTGTCAAATTAGCAAAGAAAATTAAAGATGTTTTTAAGAAAGTTCAAATAAAAATTTCTTATTCAAGTGAGCCAAGCGAAGTAGTTCATATAAAACTCATTATGTCCTCGTAGTTCAATGGATAGAACGCTGGCCTCCGGAGCCGGTAATGGCAGTTCGAATCTGCCCGAGGGCACTGATTATTAAAAGAAAAAGGCGGACGTTTTGTCCGCCTAGTTTTTACCCTCCTTTTTTAATTTATATGATTATAAAGATCCCGGTAGCCTGCAATTTTCTCAAAAACTTTTTTGAGAGAAATCTAGTTGCCCAAGAGCGAAGGATGATTTCTTTCGCCTTAGTACCGGTTCTTTCCAGCCTTTTCAAAAGGTTTTTCAATGCCTTTTCAAAAGGCACTTTAATCTCGTTTACTTTCCTTTCGGATCCAACGGAGACTTTCCCGCACTCCTGACAGACGTATAATACATTACTAATGAGATGCGGATTTCCGTTATAATATACTCTCGCCCCAAGATCTTTTTTGCCTGTACAATCGTGCCATTTGTCTACTGGAATCATTTTCCGTCTCCTTTCTTTTAATTTTACCTTCCCTTTTTTCTTTTAACCACGGAAACAAACAATATTCATTCATATCTTTCACCACCTCCTTTTATTGGGTTATTTTTGTTTTTAGAAATATAACAAGCAAGTATGGCTGAGGAACCCACTCCAAGCGCGAAAGGAGCCTATCTTTACGCTTGGGATTGGCCGGGAAGGGTGGCTGTAGTTCCTCGAATTTTTCTTTTAAGTCAGTTTTCAAAAAACTACTTTCCATTATCTCATAAGAGATGATGTTTTGTCAACTAATTGTTTTTTTCTTTAAATTTCTTTAGAATTATTTCACCTATGAAATTTATTGCTGATTTGCATATTCATTCAAAATACAGCCGGGCCGTGTCAAAAGATATGACATTAGAGGAAATTGACCGTTGGGCTGATGATAAGGGAGTAAAAGTGATTGCTACTGGCGATTTTACTCATCCTAAATGGCTTTCGGAGATTAAAGAAAAATTAGAACCAGCTGAACCTGGACTTTTTAAATTAAGGCCTCAGCATAAATTAAAGACCATAAAAGATACTTTAGCGGATACGCGGTTTTTTTTAAGCACTGAGATTTCAGGAATTTATTCTAAAGCGGGCAAGGTTCGTCGAATTCATAACCTTATTTTTGCGCCAGACATTAAAACTGTTGAAAAAATTAATACCCAGCTTTCTTGGATTGGCAATTTGGCTTCTGATGGCCGACCGATTTTAGGCCTAGATTCTGAAGAATTAGCAAAAATTGTTTTTAATACCAATCCTCAAGTAGCAATTGTGCCGGCGCATTGTTGGACTCCTTGGTTTGCGGTTTTCGGCTCAATGAGCGGCTTTGATTCAATTGAAGAGTGTTTTGGCAAATACGCAGATAAAATTTTTGCTCTTGAAACTGGACTTTCCAGCGATCCGGCTATGAACTGGCGATTGTCAAAATTAGATAATATTTCTTTAATTTCTAATTCTGACTCGCATTCCTTACAGAAAATCGGCCGGGAAGCTAATATTTTTGATACTGAATTATCTTATGATGGAATCATTGAAGCAATTAAAAGCGGCATTCCGAATCAGCGTAAATCAGCTTTAAATCAGCATAAATCAGCGTTTATCGCCACCATAGAGTTTTTCCCAGAAGAAGGAAAATATCATTATGACGGTCACCGGCTCTGCGGCGTTTGTTTTTCGCCCGAAGAAACAAAAAAACATAAAGGGGTTTGTCCGATTTGTGGCAAGAAATTAACCATCGGCGTGATGAATCGAATTGATGAGTTGGCGGATAGGCCGGCTGGTTTTAAAGACGAAAAAAGAATTCCTTTTTATAGCTTAGTGACGCTTGATAAGATAATTGGTGACGCCTATGGCGTTGGCCCTACTTCAAAAAAAGTAAAAGAAAAATATGACAAGCTAATAAAAGAGTTTAAGACTGAGTTCGGTATTCTTTTAGAGGTTCCGATAGAAGAATTAAAAAAATTTGCTGATTTGCTGGTAGTCGAAGGGATAGAAATGGTAAGAGAGGGAAAATTAGAAATTAATCCGGGTTACGACGGCGAATACGGAAAGATAAAAATTTTTAGCGAAGAAGAGAAAACTAATTTTAACATTCAAAAAGGATTATTTTAGCGCGTCTTGGCCTTAGAGGAAGCCAGGGGCGACCGGTACAGCAATAAGATTGGTTTAGAGAATTTCTATTTTGGAAATTTTTACGCCGAAATTTTGCGCTTTTTCTTTGCTTTCAAACCAAACATCAATTTTATCGCTATGTTTTTTATTCATTCGGTCCTCAACAACAAAAATTTGCTCTCCAAAAATTCCTGGCAAGCGGATTTTGGTGCCTAAAGGCAAAAAGTTGGCGGCCACAATTCCTTCTTTGACATATTTACCCGAAGCAGTAATAAATGGCGTTTCATCAGTTTCTTCCGGGGTAGAAGAGTAACCAGTGACTGAAACTGTTGAAAAAGAACCCAATGGGGCCTCGTTTAGCAAAGAGTCTTTATTTAAAATTGCCAAAGAGACCTCGTTTTGGTTTTCGAACTTTTTAGGCGAGCTTTCTTCTCTGGTAGGCAAACTGCTGTTTACCCCGTTAAAAAAATACACACTTTGACTTGGAGACGAAGAATATTGTGTTTGTGTCTCGGGAAAAATGTCTGCCTTCAAAACCCAGGTTTTTATAACGGGGTTTACCGGCTGAAACAGAACTATTAAAATAAGCGAATAAAACAAGGCTTTTTTCATATAAAAACCCCTTTTCGGGGTTTAATTGTTTTAACTTTTAAAGTATAGCAAATCGGATAGATTTGTCAAGCGGCTAGAGAAAAGGTTAAAATATGGGGATGATTGAGTATTTTACCGAAGGAATAATCCTAGACAAAGAAAGAAAGGCCGATTTTGATGGCTCGATTTGCCTATATACTAAAGATTACGGCAAGATTATCGCCAAAGCCAAAGGAGTTTATAAACCAACCTCAAAATTAGCCGGCCACTTGGAGCCTTTAAATTTGGTAAATTTAAGAATTGTTGAGAAAAACGGTTTTCAAATAGTCGACGCTTTAACAATTAAAAAGATAGTTGGTAACCAAGCGACAAAATCCAAAAAATTCTATCAACAAGCTATTGACCTTCTGCTTTTTATTAAAGAAATGACTTTTGACCTCCAATTTGACCCAAAGCTTTGGCAAGCGATTTTAAAAACCTTCGAAGCCATAAATAAAAAAAGAACGCCAAGCTGCTCATTGATTCTTGGAGCTTTGGGTTTTTCCCCGAAATTCGCCCAATGCCAAATTTGCAAAAATAAACCAGTAAGGTATTTTTTCAAGAAAGACCAAGTTTTTTATTGTAGTAAATGCGCTTTAAAAGTAAACAAAAATGATTTAATATTAATATAATTATTTGTAAGAATCCCGAGCCTTGTTTACATCCAGCTGGAGCAGATACCTATTTTCAGGAACCGGTGGTCATTTTGCTCCAGCGGCAAAATGCCACCTTGACTCTCAGCGCCAAAACTTTTGCTTGGCAAAAGACCAATCT
>Ga0210049_1001967_pt1 | contig 19282 bp, 19 predicted proteins | sample CryGeyCG2014_300_2_FD_183964 | JGI IMG/M metagenome (GOLD analysis project Ga0210049, IMG submission 183964) | Groundwater microbial communities from aquifer - Crystal Geyser CG06_land_8/20/14_3.00 (SPAdes) (version 2) | ecosystem: Environmental > Aquatic > Deep subsurface > Groundwater | place... | reverse complement strand
TGATGACGCAGGCATTCCCCTGAAAGAAGTGGACAGCATGGTGACAGGAATCGCAGGAGACGAATTTGCTTTAGGCCTTCAACCCTCTGCACAGGTCCACGACTATATCGGATTTCATCCAAAACCAAATTTTCGTGTTGAAGGAGCGTGTGCTACAGGAAGCATAGCTCTTAGAACCGGCATTATGAATGTGGCCTCTGGATTGGCCGATGTGGTTCTGGTCGTCGGCGTAGAGAAAATGACCGAGGTTCCAACCAGTATCGCTACTGAAATTATGGGGAAAGCAGGGGATTCCATCTGGGAATATCCTTTCGGCACAACCTTTCCAGGTTATTATGCCTTGATTGCCAATGCCCATATGGCCGAATATGGAACCACCGAAGAGCAGTTGGCCATGGTATCGGTGAAGAATCATTATTATGGGAGTCTCAACCCCTATGCCCATATGCAAAAGAAAATCACCTTGGAGAAGGCCCTGACCTCTTTTACTGTGGCCTATCCTTTGAAACTTTATGATTGCAGTCTGATCACGGATGGAGCGGCTGCCGTGATCATTGCTTCCGAAGAGAGGGCGAAAGTGATTTCTAAAAAACCGGTTTGGATTGTAGGGGCTGGCCTTGCCACAGATACATTAAGGCTCGGTGACAGGAAATCATTGACCTCTATTTTGGCTGCCCGGGAGGCAGCGAAGACCGCCTACAAGATGGCAGGAGTGGGACCCTCGGACATTGACGTGGCCACAGTTCACGACTGCTTTACGATTGCAGAGATCGTGGCTTATGAAGATCTTGGGTTTTGCGAGAAAGGGGAGGGAGGTAAACTGATCGCAGCCAAAGAGACCTATGTCGGCGGAAGAATTCCCGTCAATGTGGATGGAGGCCTGAAGTCAAAAGGCCATCCCATTGGAGCCACAGGCGTCTCCATGGCCATCGAAATCACTAAGCAGTTGAGAGGGGAAGCAGGTGAAAGACAGGTAAAGAATCCAGAAATCGGCCTTGCCCATAATGTCGGAGGAACCGGACAGGTGGTGGCCGTTCATATCTTCAGGAGGGAGTAGAATGGACTTCAAAAATTTTTCTCTTAACATTTCACAGACCAAGGTGAACAGATTTGTCGATGAATTGTCAGCGGGCAAATTCATGGCAACCGTTTGTAAAAAATGCGGTAAGAACTATTATCCACCTCTGGCTGATTGTTCAAATTGTATGCAGAGCGACATGGAATGGAAGCAGATTAGTGGAGAGGGGACTCTGGTGACTTTCACAAAGATTCATGTTCCTCCAGAGCATTTTGCCGTCCGACAACCCCTCATGCCATTTTCGAGCATCCAATTTGAGCCCTGCCCCATTGGACTTTTAGAGGTAGAGGGTGGATTGAAGATCATGGGCTGGATACCGAAGGGGGATGTGAAAAAGATCAAAGTCGGAATGAAGATGAAGGCCTCGCCCTTTACTCTTCCTGACGGCAAGGTGACAATTATTCTGGAACCGATTTAACCCATAACCCAAAGGGTCCGAGGGTTCTAGGGTTCAAGGATTCAAGTGAAATGCTTTTATTAAAAATAACTTGAACCCTCGACCCCTCGAATCCTGGAACCCTGGATTTACGGAGGACTTCATCATGTTACTAAGGGGTAAAGTGGCATTGGTCACTGGAGGTTCAAGAGGGCTTGGAAGGGTGGATGCCCTGGCCTTGGCCAAAGAAGGTGCAGATGTCGTTGTCGCCGATATTGTGATGGAGGGAGCGGAAAAAACATCCCAAAAGATCCAGGCCATGGGGAAAAGGTCTTTTGCCATTAAGATGGATGTGACCAAGAAAGATGAAGTGAAAGAAGGGGCCGCGAGAATTAAAAAGGAACTGGGATCCATTGACATCCTGGTGAACAGTGCAGCCACATTAGATCACCTCAGTCAGATCCTGGAACAAAAAGATGAACTCTGGGAAAGGGACCTTCGGGTCAATCTTACAGGCACCTACCACTGCTCCAGAGCGGTCTGGCCATATATGAAAGAAAAGGGTTGGGGAAGAATCATCAATATGGCCTCTGTAGCAGGAACACTCGGTGGGTTTGGTCAAGCGAGTTACTCCACGACCAAGGCAGGGATCATTGGGTTCACCAAAACTTTGGCTTTGGAAGGGGCGAGGTATGGAATTAATTGTAATGTGGTCTGTCCGGGAATTATCGAATCCGAATCCTTCCGACTCATTCCTCCTGAAATGAGGGAGAGACTGGCTAAACGGACGGCATTCCGAAAGCCGGGAGAGCCTGAAGATGTTGCCAACGCCATTGTCTTTTTAGCTTCGGACAAAGCCAAATACATTACTGGCATTGTCCTCAATGTCTCGGGAGGGATCGAGCTTTTCACTTTTTAAAAGCTTCTCTCTCATTGCGAAAGATCATTATTTCTTAAAACAGTCCATGCATAGTAGTTTCTTATCTTGTGGTGGTTGGACTTGAACCACCACCTCTTTCCCACAACCCGCACAATTAATTTTGTAAGATTTTGGACGGTTTGAACGGTGGGATTTTGAAACACGCATTCTCCCATGTCTCCTTCTTTGCATCCTGCTCCCTTCTTTTACCCCGTTAGAAAGCCCCGCTGCTTGCAATGGGGATGAATATATAATTACTTTTAGAGCGAACACGGAATTTAATGCCCCGTGTGAGCCCTGTAAGAGACCGAAGGTCTTACGGGGTGAGCCTCCCCATTGGGGGGTCAAAGACTTTCTAACGGGGTTTACCCTCCTTCGCAGAAAGCCGCGGGCTTTAACCGCGAATAAATGTGAGGGGTACCCCTATCTCGTTACGAACGTAGTGATATATGCTTCGGAGAATTCCGCTCTTCGGAGCATGTGGAAGAGCCATGGGCTTTAGCCCGTGCCTCCACGGAGATTTATCGAAATGAGCGTAAACATTTCACCGTTCAGAAATTTTGGGGCGATCTTAATAACGGCCCCTGCCACCGTAATTGGATCTTCCCCCTCGACCCCCAGGTCCTCCTCGATTAGGGCGAGGGCGGGCCTCATTCACATTCATCTGTCGGCCGAGGAGTTCTTTTCCATTCAGGTTCGCAATCGCCGTCCGAGCCTCATTTTGATCAGGCATTTCGACGAAGCCAAAACCCCGAGGTTGGCCACTATACTTGTCTCTCACAATGGTGGCTGAGCTGACCTGCCCGAAGGCTTCAAAGGCCGTTTTAAGATTTTCCTCTTTTACATCAAATGATAGATTCCCCACATAAATGTTCATCGTCTCTCTCCTCTTTTTAATATTCGATAAAACTCCTCAGTTTTTCCGCCCGGCTGGGATGTTTTAACTTCCTTAAGGCTTTCTCCTCAATCTGACGGATCCGCTCTCGTGTGACGTTAAAGTCCTGTCCCACCTCCTCGAGGGTATGATCATGCTTCTCCCCGATCCCAAACCGCATCCTTAGAATCTTTTCTTCCCGCTTATCCAAAGTCGAGAGGACCCTTTGAGTCTGTTTTGCCAGATTAGAGCTGATGGCTGCATCCTGAGGAGATATGGATCCCTTATCCTCGATAAAATCCTCCAGACGGCCATCCTCTTCCTCACCGACAGGGGTTTCAAGGGAGATGGTTTTTTTACTGACCTTTAAAATCTTCTGAACATGATGAAGGGGCACTCCCATTTTTTCAGCGATCTCTTCCAGGGTGGGTTCTCTTCCCATCTGCTGAACGAGGGATCGAGAGGTCCGGTTCAGCTTGTTGATGACCTCGATCATATGGACCGGAATGCGTATGGTCCGGGCTTGATCTGCGATGGCCCGTGTGATGGCCTGTCGAACCCACCACGTGGCATAGGTGCCGAATTTATAGCCCCTTTGATATTCAAACTTTTCCACTGCCCTCATTAACCCAATATTTCCCTCTTGAATCAAATCCAGAAACTGGAGCCCTCGATTCAGATATCTCTTGGCAATGGAGATGACTAATCTCAGATTGGCCTTGATCAGTTCAGCCTTCGCTTCCCTGACCTTGGTTTCTCCTTTCTCCATCGCCCTCAACGCCTCTTTAAGCTGCTCCGTAGAAAGGCCACACTCTGCCTCCATCCTGCTTATTCTCCGTTTAAAATTTCGGACGATCCTATTCCTCTCCTCCGAATCTTTACGTTTTAGGTTCGTCTTCTTTGTCTTTAGAGATTTTTCAGTTCCTTCGATAGAAATCCCGAGGTCACCCCCAATTTTTTTTACCTCCGATTGGACCTTTTGCATTTGAATATCCCACTGCTTCAGCCTCTGAATGATTTTGCTAATCTGCTCTCCTCTTAAGTTGATCCGTTTAAAAGCATCCAGTATTTCACCCTGTTTCTTAACGATCTTTTCCTCAATCTTCTTTTTAGATGATTTCTTTTTCATGATTCTCAACTTCTTCTGAAGAAGTTGAGTTTTATTCCTTCCCCTCTGAATTTTGTTGATGAGGTTGAGAACCCTTTCTTTCTGAATCCTTTCTTCTTTAACATTGGTCTCCTCATCGCCGATCTCATTGGTGACCTGACTGATCCCGGTCTTCCCTTCTCGGAGAGCCTTTCCAAGGTTGACGACCTCCCTGATCGAAATGGGGCAGTTGAGAACCACACTGAGAACTTCCTGCTGTCCATTTTCGATCCTCTTAGCCGCCTCTACCTCTCCTTCACGGGTCAATAGCGGAAAAGATCCCATCTCCTTCAGGTAAATCCGAACAGGATCGATCGCCTTCCCAGGAAGACCCACATATCCAACTTCAACGGCTTCCTCCTCTTCGGTTGATTGAGTATTCTCATTCTCCGTTTCGATTCCTGGAACCTCAACCAATATATCAATATCCAACTCATCCGATAGGATTATGGGATCTTCGCTCGGCTCAAATAGGTAAGGTTTTTCTGAAGCCCCCTCTTCCAAACTTTTCTCCTTTTTCCAATCTCTTTGCATCAAATTTATTCTTAATGAAACACGATGAAGGGTTCTGTCAGGCAAGGAGGAATATTAGCGATTAACAAAAAACCGCAAAGGAGAAATATTTTAGAGTTCTTTGCGGTTTTCCCCATATTGGAACACTAATAGGCTCTTTGCAACTAAATTCGATTTTAATATACACTATCCCCGGCCGAATAGCAAGTAAATTCGTGGCCTCCTGATTACACCGATTATTTAGGATTACGCAGATTTTTCATTCCAAAAATCTAATCTGTGTAATCGTTTTTAATCTTTTAATCAGAGAACTTTAAAGCTTTTTTAGAGCTCTCCTGTGAGGCCTCCTGGGCAATGTCGGGTGCAGTTATCACAATGATAGTGGATAAAAAACTGGAGATATTGCATGTGACGGAAAAAACTTTGTTTCTAATAACTTCTTTCATCAGTGATACTCCCTGCATTTGAAAAGTATATTAAGACAACCATCTTTTCCTTCTTCGGTAGTGCTTCACCTCTCGAAAGCTTTTCCGTTTTCCCACCTGGCTGAGCCCGAGAGAGGGGAAGAGTTCAATATTCTGGAAGGTTCGCCCAATGCCTAACCTGGCAATTTGGTGAGGGGGGAGGTGGTAAATGTTATGATCTTCAAAAACCATCTCCCCTTTTTGGGGGCGATAAAATCCATTGATGCAGTTGAGGATGCTGGTTTTCCCAGCCCCGTTGGGCCCGATGACGGCCAGCATCTCTCCCTCTCTGACATCAAAGCTGACGCCTGAAAGGGCAGCGACACCCCCAAAATTCAACCAGATATCATTGGCTCTTAATTTGGCAGAAATCTTTTTGTCCTTTTGGAGAGGAAGGAATTAGAAATGGCCTCATCTTATAAGATCGAATCGCTTTATGTCAATAGAAAAAATTGACCCATTCGGCGGCGCCAAGCCCCGCCTTTGAAGGCGGGGTAAAGAAGCGCTGCTTCCTTCGGCAAGCTCAGGACACTGAGTTTATCGAAGTGCAGGGTCAACCCTGAGCCCCTCGGCCTGAGCTCGGGTCGAAGGCAAGCCACGGCCTTCAGGCCGGGGAGTCGAAGGGTTGACAGTCTCTGTCAAATTGTGATAAATAGAATTCGAATCTGGGCGATTAGCTCAGTTGGATAGAGCGTTGGTCTCCGGAACCAAAGGCCGTGGGTTCAACTCCCGCATCGCCCGCCATTTTTTTTGGGATCGAGGTGTTTGTAGACAATGAAGAAATGGTTTGTTCCTCTCATATCTTTCTTTCTGATCCTTATCGTAGGAATTGGTTTGGGTTTCGGTTCTTTTTCCTTTTTGAAACAGGAGATATTTAGGGAGACAAGAGTAGAGGGATACCGGATAATCCTTGTCCAGGAAGAAAAGGAAAAGGGAGAAACGGATCCTCACCTAATTCTGGTTTTAAAAGAATTACAAAAAAAGTTGGACGAATGGCTGAAATCGCTCAATGAAAGGATTGAGAGCGAAGACGTCACCCGTTTTGAGGTTCGGTTTTTAGAGATTTTAAGAAATATCTTGGAATGGATAAAAGGGAAGGTCGATGCAAAGATCGAATCTTCTGAGAAAGAGAAACCCATAAAAAAAGAAAGGAGAGGGATATTCCGAGAGATTCGTCAGGAAATTATGCCATTGTCTAAAATAGGATGAAAGAAAAAGTATTTATTCCATCTGCCGGGATTCAGTTGGAAGACCTCTTGAGTATTCAAGAGGCTTCTTCTTTTAGAGGCGGAGTCATCCTTTGCCATCCTCATCCGCAGTATGGTGGAGATATGGGCCATCCTGTTATCACGACCGCGGCAGAAGCAGCCTCTCAAGAGGGGTTCTCAACGCTTCGTTTTAACTTCAGAGGGGTGGGTGAAAGTGGAGGATCTTATCTTCTTTTTTCACACCCGTTATCTTATTCAACCCTTGAGGGAGTTTTTTAAAACCATTTAGGGTTCAAGGATTCAAGGGTTCATGGGTTTAAGTGGTTTTTTTCAAAAAATGTCTTTCCATCGTAGCGTCCTTACGTCTTATAGACTCAATGACTCATTGGCCTATGTCTAAATAATTTGCTTATCCCCTTGAACCCTAGTAGAGCGATTCCAAAATACAATTACAAACCATAAACGGTAGCCGCTCCGGTATCACCGGAACGAAAATGGCGCAACCTAAAGGTTGCGGCTACAAAGATTTGTTGACACGTTAATTTGGGATCGATCTACTAGAACCCTAGACCCCTAGGACCCCATAATTTTTTCAACCGCCCAGCCGAATCGGTAGAATAAAAAGCGATGAGAATAGGTTCGAAGCGCTCTTTCCATCGCTTCCCGGATCTTTCTGTCATCCCCTGCATAAGCCAGAAAGAAACGCCAGCGGTTTGTGCGAGTGATCGGCAACCCCAGGCGTTTCCACTTTTCCACAGAACGATTGAGGCGAAAAAGATTCTTCATCTTTTTATGGATAGAGAGATTCGGTTTTCGGTAGGAGCGATCAAAATCGATGAGAAGAAGTTGGTCTCCTGCTACCAGAATGTTTTTAAGCTGAAGGTCGCCATGGAAAAATCCGGCCTGGTGAAATTGTCGAATAAGGAGGCCGGCAGAGCGAATAGTTTTTAGCTTCAATGAAAGATTTTCGCGGGAGGGGGGGGCAACCCTTTCTTTAAAATATTGAATCAGATCCAAGGCACGAGGGACTTCTAAGGAAAGAAAATAAGCCTGGTAGAAGGGGAAGAAAATGCGATGGTGGATGGCGCCGACAGAGGGGATCGTAGGAATTCCACAGGATCGAATCTCCTCTGTTAAGGTCAGTTCTTGGAAAGATCTCGCCCCGAAGAAGTAGAGGTTTCCAGTGATGGTTCGTAGCAGTCCTCCATGTGAATATTGGCGAAGAACCATCCGCTTCCCATCCCCAAGGAGGATGGAGGGGTGGGGAGTTCGACCTTTGAGATAGTGAGAGGTTTGGCAATTTTTAAGAAAAGTTTTTAAATCATCAATCCCTTGCTTGAGAAGAAGGTTTTTATACTCCTCCTTAAGTAGAAGAGAGACTTTCCCTTTTTCAATCAGGGAAAATGAGGGAGGAATTTGGATATTTTTAAACATTTTGGATTAAGGTAATGGAATCAATCAGGTTTGTCAACCCTGAGGGGGATTCACTGCTGTCCCTTGCAGAACGCAGTCAAGAGAACATACTTTTGTTGAATCTCAATGTTCTTAAATTCATTATTTGACAAGGGTTGGACTTTATTATAATTTTAGAGCCAGTCATCTCATGAAAGAGAGGGGGATTTTGTGGAATACGAACCTGTCATTGGCTTAGAAGTCCATGCCCAGCTCCTGACCCGATCGAAAATATTCTGTGGGTGTTCCACAACATTTGGGGAAGAGCCTAATACACAAACCTGTCCTGTCTGTACCGGCCAGCCCGGTTCTCTTCCAGTGGTGAATCGGAAGGCTGTGGAGTTTGCGATTAAATTGGGGTTGGCCACCTCCTGCCGAATTGCTCCTTACAGTCTTTTTGCCAGAAAGAATTATTTTTATCCTGATCTCCCCAAAGGGTATCAGATTTCCATGTATGAGTATCCTTTGGCGGAAGATGGCTTTATCGAAATCATGTTGCAAGGACAAAAGAAGCGAATTCATATCATCAGGATTCATATGGAGGAGGATGCCGGGAAGCTGAAGCATGGTGAGACACCGGAGACGGCTTCGTTCAGCTATGTGGATTTCAATCGCACAGGCGTTCCTTTAGTTGAGATTGTGAGTGGACCTGACATCCGATCTCCACTGGAAGCAGGTGATTATTTAAGAAAACTTCGATCGATTCTGCAATATCTTGAAATCTGCACAGGGGATATGGAGAAGGGAACTTTTAGATGTGACGCGAATGTTTCCGTCCGGCCAAAAGGCCGGAAAGAATTCGGGACAAGAACAGAATTGAAGAACATGAACTCCTTCCGCCATGTGGAGAAGGCATTAGAGCATGAGATCAAGCGTCAGATTGCGATGTTGGAAGACGGAGAAAAAGTGGTTCAGGAGACGCGACTCTGGGATGTTGATCAGGGGATTACGATTTCAATGCGGGGAAAAGAAGAGGCTCATGATTATCGCTATTTCCCTGACCCGGATCTTGTTCCGCTGAGGATCGATGGAAAATGGGTCGAGGAGATTCGTAAAAGCCTTCCTGAACTCCCCGATGAGAAAAAGGAAAGGTTTGTCCGGCAGTATCAGATTCCTGAATATGATGCCGAAATCCTCACCTCGACAAAACCATTATCTGGATACTATGAAGAAACGGTCGGTTCCTTTTCTGACTATAAGACTGTCAGCAACTGGATGATGGGAGACCTTCTCAGGGAGTTAAAGCGCGACGAGAGAGAGATTGATCAATGTCCCATACCTCCTCAACATCTGGCAGAGATGCTTTCGATGATCAAAGAAGGGACGATCAGCGGAAAGATCGCCAAAGATGTTTTTGAAGAGATGTATCGAACAGGCGAACGCCCGGAGAAGATCGTTCGAGACAAAGGCTGGGTTCAAATTCTGGATGAGGGGGAGATCGAAAAAGCCATCGAAAAAGCGATGGAGGCCAATCCAAAACAGGTGGAGGATTATCGAAAAGGCAAGGAGAAACTCTTCGATTTCTTCGTAGGAGAAGTGATGAAACAGACCAAGGGGAAGGCGAATCCCAAATTAGTCAATGAATTACTAAGAAAGAAACTAAAAGGTTGAGGCTTAGGCTAAGGCTGAGAGTAAAAGCAAAATAAGTTTTTACCTGAACCTAAACCTTAACCTCAACCTGCGATTAGACGATATGAAATTTAAAACGATTGAATGGAAGGGAGATCGGGTGAGGATCCTTGATCAGAGGAGGCTTCCTCAGGAGGTCCGGTATTTGGATTGCCGGGATGCCTCTTCTGTGACGCAAGCCATTCGAACCATGGCCATCCGCGGTGCGCCAGCCATCGGGGTCGCTGCCGCCATGGGAATTGCTCTCGCCGCGAAGAAGACTCTGTCCCATCAACCTGAAGCCTTCCGTAAAAGCCTTGAAAAGGTTTGTCGTGAGATGAGGCAAACCAGGCCAACGGCTGTCAACCTTTTTTGGGCCGTGGATCGAATGAAGAAAATATTGGATCAAGTTTACACTCATGGAGTTGACGAGACCAAGGAGAGGTTAGTGAAAGAGGCTCTCAATATTCTTAAAGAGGATATCGAAATCAACCGCAAGATCGGGATGTTTGGGAAGAGGCTCATCAAAAATGGGGATAGAGTGCTTACACATTGCAATGCAGGGGCATTAGCCACGGCTGGATATGGAACAGCGCTGGGAGTGATTTATGCAGCATGGGCTGAAGGAAAACGGTTCTGTGTCTTTGCAGATGAAACGAGGCCTCAGATGCAGGGAGCCAGGCTGACAGCTTGGGAGTTGGTTCAGAAGAAGATCCCCGTGACAATCGTTACTGACAATATGGCAGGATGGCTGATGGAAAAGGGCCAAGTCAATCTCGTCCTGGTAGGAGCAGATAGGATTGCCCGGAATGGAGATACAGCAAACAAGATTGGAACCTACAGCCTTGCTGTTCTCTCGAAATGGCATGGCGTTCCTTTCTATGTGGCCGCTCCAACGTCCACCCTCGACCTTACATTAGATTCTGGATTGGACATCCCCATTGAGGAAAGAGATATAAGGGAAGTTACACATTTCCGGGGATATCCCATCGCTCCCAAAGGGGTGAAAGCCTTTAACCCCGCCTTCGATGTGACACCCCATTCACTGGTTCATGCCATCATCACAGAGAAAGGACTCATTCGAAAACCCTTTGAAAAAAATCTAAAAAGGATAAAGGTTTGATGAGGAAGCCTATTATCACTCTGCTGACCGATTTCGGCGAAAAAGACCACTATGTGGCTTCGATGAAGGGGGTGATTTTGAATATCAATCCTCAGTGTATCCTTGTTGATATTACCCATGAAGTAAAACCACACGATATACAAGAAGGAGCCTTCATCCTGGCGAATACCTATTCTTATTTCCCAAAGGGGACAATCCATCTTTCTGTAGTGGATCCTGGGGTAGGGGGGGGAAGGAAGCCTATTCTTATTGTGACTCAAAATCATTTTTTTGTAGGTCCTGATAATGGCCTCTTCACTCTTGTTGCGCAGAGGGAAAAGGTGAAGCAGATGGTCGTCCTTACTAAGCAGAAATATTTTCTTCCGAAAGTCAGCATGACCTTCCATGGAAGAGACATCTTTGCCCCAATAGCGGCCCACCTCTCGTTGGGGATCAAGCCAAATGCTTTCGGATATAGAACTAACTCTTTGCAAGAGTTTGGGTTTCAAAAACCTATTAATAAAGAAGGGAAATTATTAGGAGAGGTTCTCCATATCGATGCCTTTGGTAACCTTATCAGCAATATTGATGAGGAAAAACTTTTCAAGTTTATTAAAGGCCGGCCTTTTGTAATCCGTGCAGGAAGGAAAGCCATCCAGGGTTTGAAGAAAGGATATTTGGAAGGGAGGAAAGGGGAACTGATTGCCCTTTTGGGCAGTAGCGGTTTCTTAGAGATATCTGTTAATGAGGGGAATGCCCAAAAGGTTTTGAAAGTGAAGAGGGGAGATCCGATCAGAATCCAACTGAAATAGACGATGGACGATGGACGATGAACTACGAAAAACAAACAAGGGGTAAATGATGATTTCAAAGAAAGCTCAGGAGATTCCTCCGTTCATTGTGATGGATGTTCTGGAAAAGGCTCAAGAACTGGAGAGGAATGGCGAGCGTGTCATTCATCTGGAAGTAGGGGAGCCAGATTTCGACACCCCGGAATGTATCAGTGAGGCCTGTTATCGTTCGATCCGTGAAGGCAAGACCCATTATACGCACAGCCTGGGTTTGATTGAACTGAGGGAAGCCATTGCAGAGGATTACTGGAATAAATATCAGGTGAAGGTGTCGCCCGAACAAATTCTTGTTGCCTCAGGGACTTCCCCAGCCATGCTTCTTCTCTTTTCTGCCCTGTTGGAACCCGGCGAAGAAGTCATTCTTTCCAATCCTTATTATCCCTGTTATCCCAATATCATTCGGTTTGTTGATGGCTCTCCTGTTTTTGTCGAGGTCTTGGAAGAGGAGGGCTTCCAGTATCTTCCCGAGATGATCGAAGAGAAACTGGGCCCCAGGGTAAAAGGGATCATGATCAATTCTCCTTCCAATCCCACTGGAAATGTGATGTCTGAGGAAAGGATGAAAGAGATTGCCAAATTCTCTCCTTTTATTATTTCTGACGAAATCTATCATGGACTGGTCTATGAAGGAGAGGCTCATACGATTCTCGAGTTCACAGATCATGCTTTTGTCATCAATGGGTTTTCAAAACTCTATGCGATGACCGGGTGGAGACTGGGATATATCATCGCGCCCAAAGAGTTCATACGACCTATGCAAAAAATCCAGCAGAACCTTTTCATCTCTGCAAGTTCCTTTGCCCAATGGGGCGCCTTGGCCGGCCTGAAGGAAGCCGAAAAAGATATTCAAAAAATGAGAGGGACCTATGACCGGCGAAGGCGTTTTTTAATTCCAAAGCTTAGAGAGTTGGGATTTGGAATCACGGTAGAACCCACAGGGGCTTTTTATATCTTGGCCAATGCAAAGAGATTTTCAAACGATTCCTATCAATTCGTCTTCGATATCCTCGAAGAGGCAAAGGTTGGAGTGGCGCCCGGCATTGATTTTGGAACGAATGCAGAGGGATATATGCGATTTTGCTATGCCAATTCTATGGAGAATATCGAGGAGGGCATAAATCGCCTGAAAAGATATCTGGAAAGATACCGGTAGTTGATTTTGGCAAATGGCAGAGCGCATAGCGCATCACGCAGAACGTCTAAGACCTCAAATCAAAAATTCTAAACAAATCCAAAATCCAAATTTCAAATAATAGAGTATTTACTCACCCCCACTTTTACCCTGTGGAGTATGTTTTACTACTCCACAAGACAGGCCCTCCCCCGTCAAGAGACTGTGTCACAATGTCATTCTGAGGCGTTAGCCGAAGAATCTCTGTTTTCTAAGGTATTGATTCCATGAGATTCTTCACGGAGTTTACCCTGAGCCAAAAACCAAGACCCTTCCCCTTCGGTTCACTCAGGGTCAGGGTGACACATGGCGAAGGGTTCAGAATGACAAGCATAGCATTTCCCTCATTATGATGACACAGTCTCCAAAGGGGGAGAGGGATTGTATTGTTGTTACGGTGAAATCTGTTCAATTTGACCTTTATTTACTTTCAGAATGTAGAGGGTTCGAATCCCTTTTCCGTCTTCTCCAAAACCTTTTAGACCGGAAACTCCCTGAAAATTTTTAACCTGCCGGAGCGCTTCTTGAAGTTGGGAAGGAGAGGATACTGATTTGGATAGAAGGATTTCTTTTATGAACTTAGCCCCATCATAACTCAGGGCTTCGAGAGTCTTGGGTTCCCTCTGGTATGTTTTCCGAAATTCTTCTACAAAACGGGCGACCAAAGGAGAGGGGTCTTTTTTAAAAAATGTATCGACAAAGATCGACCCTTCGGCTCCTTTCCCGCCAATTGAGACCAGGCTTGCTCCATTCCACGCGCTGGTGCCTAAAAAGGTCAACCCCTTTATATCATAGTAAGCCATTTGGGAGAGAATTGTACCTACACGGTCATCAGCATCAGGGATGAAAAGCCCATCTATGGAAACGCTTACATTGAATTCATCATCCTTTTTTTTCCTGGAGTCGTATTTCTGGATGGTCTCGATCTTAAAAAATCCCTTGATCTCCTGACTGAAATCTGTCTGATTCTCTTGATAAACAACAGCCCCCAAAACCTTCCCCCCTTTTCGAGCAATCTCTTGATTAAAGAGGGTTTTGAAATAAAGTCCATAAGGGGAGTTAGGATAAAAGACGGCGAAGGTGCGAAGGTCCAATTCATTGATGGCAAAGTCAACAAGAGTCTGGATCTGCTCTGAAGGGGTGAGGGAATTTTGAAAGACGAAATCCCCTTTGCTGGAAGGGAGCTCCTTTTGGGAAAAGGTGAGAAGGGGGGTTTTTAATTGTCGGGCTTTTTTTGCCGCCCTATCAATATTAATACTGAGAAGCGGGCCAAGAATGGCAATTACTTTTTCTTTGTTCACCAACTCCTCAACCGCTTTTTCTGCCTCCCATGGGCTCCCCTTAGAATCACGGATGGCCAATGAGATCAAGGGCGAGTCCGCTTCTTTTATGGCGCATTGAATCCCCTGAAGGGCTCTTTCTCCAAAGGGACGATGGATCCCACTTAAAGGGAGGATAACCCCCACTGTATATTTAGATCTGGTGGAAAGAGGGATCGTCTCCGAGAGCTCTTTGGCTTGGGGCATATAGTCCATGCCTCGATATTCTTTTTCCAATTCCGTTAGAAATCTTTTTGCCAGAGTGTCATTTCCTTGGCGCTTGGCCGCTTGGGCCAATTTCAATTTGGCATAACCTCCTGCATAAGCCCCTCGGTAGAGAGATTCAATGGACTTTAGTTCCTCTTCGGTATCGAAGGTATCCATGAGGGATTTGACTTTCTTCCTTAGCTCCTCGTTGGGTTGACCGGGAATGAGAAGACCCTTTCCATACCAATGGAGAGCAGTGAGCCGATCCTTTAATTCGAGGTGGCTGTCCCCGAGCAGACTAAAGACCTGTGCCATTCTGGACGGGGAAAGGAAAGTGGGGAGGAGTTCGTTCAGAATACGAATGGCATCTTGAGGTCTTTTGAGTTGGGTATAACAGATCCCCATCCTGAATTTTGCTTCATTGAAGAGAGGACTTTTTGGAAATTCGGCAGTCAACCTTTTAAAGCGCCAAAGTGCTTTTTCCGTTTCACCTTTTGAAAGGAGGATCTCTCCTTCTCTGAAGAGACCCGTATCATCGGGCTGGGGCTGGCCGAAGGAAGGGCTTTGCAAGAAGAGCAAGAAAAGGAGGGCGAGGATAACCTTCCATCTTCTATTCCTTTGCGTGATCGATGGGAGTAACATAATAAATTTCAGGTAAGTGGCGAAATTTTTCGTTGAAGTCAATCCCGTAACCTACGATAAAAAGGTCATCCACTTCGATTCCAAGATAATCCGCCTCCATTTCCACCTCTCTACGGGCTTTCTTATCTAATAGGGCACAAACCTTGATAGAGCAGGGATTTAAAAGCGCCAGCCGGTCTTTTAGGAACTGGAGTGTTCGGCCACTGTCAATAATATCTTCAATGATAAGGACATCCTTTTTCTCAATGGGAATTTCGATGTCTTTGGTCATCTCAGTTTTGCCAGAGGTTTTCATCCCAGACCCATAACTGGCTACCCGAACAAAATCAACTTGGACTGGGATCTGGAGGTGACGGATCAGATCGGAGAGAAACATGAAAGCCCCTTTCAGGATACAGACCAACACCAATTCTCTTCCAGTATAATCCTTCGAGATTTGATTCGCCAAGCCTTGGACGATGGAAGCAATCTGTTCCTGAGAGAGCAATGGATTAAGACGGTATCCTTCCATACCATTTATTAAGAAAATAGAATCTTCCGGTTACGGTAAGGGCAACGATGCCCGCCCTGTACCATAACATATACAACTTAGTACTGAAGAGCAAAGCACCCTATGGCGAATAAGACCGTTATCATTAAAGATCAGATTCAGCAACAAAGGTACAGGGCCCGTATCGTCATTCGGCTACGTTGTTCGGCTCAAGAAGCTCACGCCTGCGTGCCGAAAACGTCTGTCTGCCGACAGGCAGACACTTCGGCGTGCAGGCACGTAACCGTTGGACCTTAAACGAAACGGGCTTCGTAACCGTAGCCCTAACCTAAGAACTCGGAGAATTTTCATGCTTCGAGGGTGACCCGTCATGGCCCATCACAGGGCGTGTTCTAAGACCACAATCTCCATTTGCTGGGGGAGGGTTGCTTTGTCGAAAGTGGCTTCACTGGCCTTGGGCCGCCTTGTGTTCTTTTTTCCTTTCAGAAAGTCTTCCACCGTTGCGATAGGAAATCCGCATTTCTCCGTCTTGAAATGCATCGGGATGAGGATTTTAGGTTTTATCTGTTCGGCGACACGGGTCGCTTCTATTGGGTCAATGGTGAAAACCCCACCTACAGGGACCATAAGAATGTCCACCGGACCGATCTCAGCCAATTCTTTATCACTCAGGAGATGGCCTAAGTCGCCGAGGTGGCAGAGTTGGATATTGTTAATCTTGAATGTGAAGATGGTATTGGCGCCTCGTTCACTTCCCTTAGAAGGGTCGTGGTAGGTTGAGATGCCTTTGATTGAAATTCCTTTTATTGTTTTGGAACCGCTTCCTTTTACGACTTGGGGAGTTCCAGGAAGATCCTTGGTATAATTGTGATCGGCGTGATCATGACTGGTTAAAACGATATCCGCCTGATCTTTAATCTTCCCATAAGAAAGTTGGCCGCCAAAAGCTCCGGGTTCGTAAGGGTCTATCATGATTTTAAGCCCCTGATCGGATGTGATCAAAAAAGCTGCATGTCCATAATATTTAATCTTCATCTCACACCTCCTAAAAAAGTTTTCAACTTTAACTCCTAACTCTCAACTCTTGTACGGAACGGTTTCCCTCCGGGGCAGAAGTCCCTCTCTCCGAGCTGGAGGACTCTCCGAGCCGGAAGCTGGGGCGGAGCCAAACCGTTCCCTACCTAACCCTTAACTTTTTTTGGACTGCTCTCTTTTTCCCCTCCAGAGTGCCTTTTTTATCTCTTCGATCATCAATCTTTAAGGTGGTTACTACTCGCAGGGCTCCTTTTTTAAAAGGGACCTGATGCATTTTAAAGGCGATCTTGAATAGGTCTTTCAGGCTCCCCTCGATATTTGTTCCCATTGACGAAAGTTCGTAACGAACTTTTTCTTTTTTCAAAATACGCAGGCACTCCGCCACATAAGCGCTGAGGCTCGTATCGCCCGTGCCAATGGGTACAACACTGATTTCTAAAATTGCCATGATTCTCCTCCACTTTAAAAATTTGAATTCCCTGCCTTCGGCAGGCAGGCAAAATCCTAAATAGGATGTTTAAAAAATTATCATCAACTCAATGAGTTGTCAACGGTATTAAGGAGTGGTAATAAAAATATTCTTTTTTGCCGAGGAATGAAGTATAATGATTTTAAACTAACTATGAGCCAGCCACAAGAGATTTCAGGGATGATCGCCTTTTCTGCAGGACTTCTCTCCTTCGCCTCGCCCTGCGTCCTTCCTCTGGTTCCCTCTTATATCACTTACATCACAGGGGTTTCCTTCAAAGAACTCACAGAGGTTGAAGTTAGGTCGAAGTTGAGGTGGGCCGCTATCCTTCATTCCCTGTTCTTCATCATGGGATTTTCATTGGTTTTTATCCTGATGGGCGCCTCCGCCACTTATCTCGGACAGTTATTGGCTCAATATCAATACTGGATTATGAAAGGAGGGGGGGTGTTAATTATCCTCCTGGGCATCCATTTCACTGGAATCATCAACATTCCTTTTCTGCAAATGGAAAAAAGATTTGAGATGAGGAAGAAACCCTTGGGTTATGCAGGTTCATTCCTTGTGGGAATAGCTTTTGCGGCAGGATGGACTCCTTGTATTGGACCGATCCTCTCCACAATCCTTATCTATGCCAGCGCATCGAAAAGTTTTACGACGGGAATCCTGCTTTTGACTTATTATTCGATAGGTTTGGGGATTCCATTTTTTCTTTCCTCCCTGGCCTTTAATTCATTCCTCTCTGCTTTTGATAAAATAAAACGATACATGAGGGTGATCACCATCGTAAGCGGTCTTTTCCTGATTGGCATTGGGATTCTTTTCCTGACCGACACGTTTAGAGAGATCAATTCCTATCTGAACGCCCTGACCAATCCTTAGCAGGATATCAGGGAATCAGAATACCAGAATATCAGGATATGAGGCTAAAATGATTCTTTTTGTCCTGATATCCTGATGACCTGATTCTCTGTTATCCTGTTATTGTCTGGTGCTCATCAAGGCGAAGATTCCGGCCAGACCAAAGAGGATGGTAGGAATCCAAGAGGAGAGAAAGGGAGAGAGGATTCCTGATTTCCCAAAAGATAGAAAAACATAAAAGGTGACACCATAGGCAAATCCAATCATGACACTAACCCCGATGCTCAAGGCCACTCCTCCTGATCGACCTGTCTTCAGGGCAAAAGGGACGCCGATCAAGATCATGATCAAATTTAAGAAAGGGTAAGAGAGCTTGGCATAGAGCTCGACAAGATAGCGGGTTGAATCATAACCTGCGGATTGGATCCTTTGTATATAAGTGCGGAGTTCTGTATAACTCATCTCTCGGGACTGTCGCTCGATGTTTTGGAAGGATTCCCAATTCTCCGAAAGGGAGACTTCCAGTTCTCTAAAAGGGGTCGTCTGGATGGAGCCCCTCTCATCAAAATCTCTCACCGATCCATCGTAAAATTTCCATTTCCCGTTGACCCATTTTACCTCACTCGCATCGATCCGTTGAGTACATCGAAACTGTTCGTCAAATTCATAGAGGGTGAACCCCTTCAAGGCTTGTTTCTTCGGATCGAGCAATTGAATGTTAAAGATATGGTGATCGCTGCGATACCATATCTTGTAATTCTTGAAGAAACTCGCGGGGGGTTCCTTTCGCAACTGGACGGAGAGAAGATATCGGGTCTTATGATTGGTGAGAGGGACGAGATACTCATTTCCTAAAAATGAACATAGACTAATGAAAAGAGCGATGAAAAACAATGGGAAGGTGATTCGGTAGAGGCTAACTCCACCTGCCTTCATGGCCGTGATCTCACTGTGTCGGGAGAGCGCGCCAAGGGTGAGAAGCGTAGCCAGCAAAACCCCGTAGGGAAGGGTCCATTGGAAAATCACCTCAGGAATCTTATAGAGGAGGTATAGAAAGATAAGGTGGAAAGGGGCCTTGTTTCGGACGAAGAGATCCACTTTCTGGAAGAAGAGGACGATGACATAGATGAGGAGCAAGCTGCTCAGGCTCAAGCTGAAGATCTTCAGGTATTCCCGTATGACATATCGATGAAGGACACGGTGACTTTCAAACATTTTCAAAAAGCCCTCTCCACTTCCGCTGAATGAAATCGAGTCCGTCAGTCAACCAGACTATTAGTTTAAAAGGAGATTCTTTGGCTGCCTTGACGAGGAGATAGACGCCGAGACCACTGAAGAGAAAATTGGGGGCCCAACCTGCCAAGAATGGGGGTATTGTTTTTCTCATAGCGAAGATCTCTGAGGCTGTGAGGGACATATAGTAAGTCATTAGGATGAGAATCCCGAGAATGAAACCATAAGACCTTGCTGAACGGCGGGGTTGAATTCCCAGAGGA
>Ga0210049_1001966_pt1 | contig 19282 bp, 9 predicted proteins | sample CryGeyCG2014_300_2_FD_183964 | JGI IMG/M metagenome (GOLD analysis project Ga0210049, IMG submission 183964) | Groundwater microbial communities from aquifer - Crystal Geyser CG06_land_8/20/14_3.00 (SPAdes) (version 2) | ecosystem: Environmental > Aquatic > Deep subsurface > Groundwater | place... | reverse complement strand
GTAGATTTCGGAGAAATCTACGAAGTGCTTAGCTGCGGGGACCCATTTTCTAACTATAATAGCAGCAAAAAGTTACGAAGTCAAGTAAAATCGCCTTCGGCGAAGCTTGTGGCGATTTTACGCAGACACCGGCGAATGTGCCGAAATTATCCAGAAAGGATAGCCCTTCCTATACCTATTAAGGAAGGGGCTTATCGCAAGAGAATTTCGGCACATCTTATGAGTCGGGGTAAATATAATTTCCTGGTACTATCAAGAGAAAAGTCTACATTACCAAGGATACCCTGTCTTCGCCAAGCAGAGATTCGATGTCCCGGATTAACTTATCGGATGGCAAAACAAAGAGTCCGTCGCCCACAACCAGATGCACCCTTGATTTGGCAGGCGTATCTAAGCGCAGATAGATGGGAATTCTCCCCGGGTAATGGGTGAGCAATTCTTTTAAGGTCTCAAAAAGGTTTTCGCGTATGCCTGAAAGATTTATATTTACGCTTGTAATCAGTTTATAGGCTTCGTCCATCGGGAATAAGTCATTGGCTATAATCTTAGGGGTATCTTCCCGACGATCAAGCCTGCCTTTGACCAGCACTACTGTATTAGGCTGGATATACCTTGCTGCTCTTTGAAAGGCAGCGGGAAATACCAGAATCTCTACAACACCTTCAAGGTCTTCTAATTTAAGAATAGCCATCTTCTCCTGTTTTGCGCGTGTTACTGTCTGTTTAATCTTGACAATCAAACCTACTATCTTTATTTCTCTGCCATCCTCGTACTCATGCAAATTAGCAGTTGAAGAGGAAGTAAAACGTTTAAGCTCATGGGCATAGCGCGCCAGAGGATGCCCGGTAACATAGAACCCCAGCATCTCTTTTTCAAAGGCGAGTAACTGAGGCTCGGGCCATTCCTTGATCTCAGGTATATTATTTACCGTGCTCTTAAAACCATTTTGTGATAATCCTGTGTCAAAGAACGAGAGCTGGCCTTTTGCTTTTTCCTTTTGTGTCTTAGAGGATAATTCCAAAATTCTATCAAGCGAGACAAACATCTGTGCGCGGGGTGAGCCGAATAAATCTAATGCGCCGCACTTAATAAGGCTTTCCAGCACCTTTCGGTTAACTAATCTTAAATCAATATGCTGGCATAAATCTTCTAAAGAGCTAAATCGCCCTTGGCGTCTTGCTTGAATTATGGATTCAACCGCGCCACTGCCTACATTTTTTACTGCCAACAGCCCAAAGCGGATAGTTCTATTATCTACAACTTTAAATAAGGCGTCGCTTTCATTGATGTCTGGCGGCAGGACCTTGATTCCCATATGATTAGATTCTTTAACATACTCTACTATCTTGTCGGTATTATCCCTTTCCGAGGTCAATAACGCGCACATATATTCTACGGGAAAATTTGCCTTCAGGTAAGCAGTGCGGTATGAGATCATGGCATATGCGGCTGAGTGTGAGTTGTGGACTACTATGCCATTGGCAATAAAATTATGCGTATCTTCTATTTCCAGGTCAAAAGTCTCTTCCTTACCCATATATTCGATAGATACTACGCTATCCCAGGTTATATCTGCGTTGACATATCTTAATAGCCTTTCAGATTCAAAAAAATGGGCTAATTGCATGATAGTATCGCGCCTAAAACCTTTTCTATACGGTTTAATTCTGCCGTAAAATTCTTTCATGCAGATGCCGGTTTTCTCTTCTACTTCTCTCCAAGTAAGCCCCAGCTTCTCTTTTTCTTCTTTAACCAGTTCTTTTATCGAACTCGGTAATGTATCTTTGCTTTCTAAATGAGGCGGTATCCGCCTGTAATAGCTGCGTAACTCCTCTAACTGCCCGCTCTTCCCAATGATATGTGGACTAATCTGCTGAATGAATTTAGCAATGCTTTCATATCCGTACAAATAAAGCGCATAGCCAACTCTAGTTTTCTTGATGTTTTTGTATCTATAATTAAACTTTTTCTTTGCCAAACGGCTGGCGATACCGAGCTTAAGCAGGAGGTCTTGCAACTGTTGGCATAATTTATACGACGAGGTGGCATAAAACGGAACAGTATTATTCTTAGAAAACAAAAATCCGTCGCCTGACCAGAGCCTGCCTAAGAACAAAACCAGCTGTTCTTTATTCAGGCAAAAAAACTCCTTAGGAATAAATTTCTCTGTTGCTTTTTTGTAATCAAGGCCCAATTGCTCAATCCACAACCTCAACCCGCATTTTCTGTTAGTTATTAATTTTACCGCAGCGCTGTAACTTTCTTTGTTAAACCCCTTATTCCAAGGGTTATCTCCTTTTGAGAATTTAGTATCTTTGCCTGTACCAACGTATACTTCAAAACAGCCTCTTCTTTTGTAAATGCGCGGAACTGTATTGCTGAATTTTCCAACATGTTTTACAAAATCCTCTACTTGTAATCTATCGTTATTATAGTAATAAACTCCACTGGGATGACAAGTATTACCCTCAGAAAGTATACCTGCCAAAACAATTATTTTATATGGCTCCATAGAACAGCAACCTTCGTAAGTCATGGCTCTACTTAAACCAATTCTCTCGCCGATACATAAATCTCCCAGATTCTTCCAGCCACTAAAAGTAAAGACAGGGTGATTTGAAGTGGCAATGATTTCTTTTCCTAAGGAAGTCTTGAGTTTATAAACAGGCTTAATCCCATTATTAACTACATCTTTTATTTTGGTTTTAATAATCTTAAGATTATTATCGCAACTAAAAGTAGATTTTACAGAGCCTATGTTAGCGAATAATTCTTTAACTAAAACTGGCTTGCCAGTATCGGCATCTATAATTTCTGTGGAGCCAACAACACATTTGTTAAATCCATAACCGGAAAAATATTCTATGAGGTCGAATATCCGGTTTGCCACGGATTCGCTAATATTATTTTTAATACAACCTAAAATAAAGTTTTTCCTCTGTTGCTCCATAACTTCTGGAATTTTCTTAGCTATGGCCCGGCGCAGCAAATCAGCCTGCGCAAGGCTAAAACCCGCCAGCTCCGATACAATCTGCATAATCTGTTCCTGATAAACAATTATCCCGTATGTCTCTTTTAGAATTGTTTCAAGTTTAGGGTGCTGGTATTTTATAGGAACGCGGTTGTGCCTGCGCTGCATAAAATCATCGAGCATACCTGAGCCGATTGGGCCAGGCCGGTATAAAGCCAGGAGTGCAATTAAATCCTCAAAGTGGTCGGGTTCCAGTTTCTTCAATAAGTCGCGCATACCAGAACTTTCCACCTGAAATATCCCGATAGTATGGCCGGAAGTTAAAAGTTTATAGGTCCTGCTATCATCCAGAGGGATATTATCAATATCGACAATATCAGCCTTTGTTTTTGCGATGATTTTTTGCGTCTGGTCAATCACGGTCAGTGTTCTTAAGCCTAAGAAATCTACTTTCAATAAACCAATCTTCTCCAGGGCCGACATACTATAACCGGTGGTTATCTGGCCATCCTGGGTTTCGAATAAGGGCGTATAATTATCCAGGGGCTTATCTGCAATAACCACGCCTGCAGCATGAGTGGAGGCATGGCGGTTAAGGCCTTCCAGAGATAGGGCTGTATCAATTAATTTAGTTATCTGGGGGTCATTTTTATAAAGGCTCTTTAATTCAGATTCGCTTTCTAAGGCGTCCTTTAAGGTAAGGCTGGGATCCGGGGGGATCATTTTGGCAATCCGGTCAACATCAGCATAGGCAAGGCCCATAACCCTGCCTACGTCCCTGACCACCGCACGCGCCTGCATTGTACCGAAAGTAATAATCTGGGCAACGTTGCCTCTCCCGTATTTTTTGGTCACATAATCAATAACTTCGTTCCTTCTTTCATAACAGAAATCAATATCGATGTCAGGGAGCCCTAATCTTTCCGGATTAAGGAAACGCTCAAAGAGCAAACCGTATTTTAAAGGGTTGATGTCAGTTATGCCTAAAAGGTAGCTCACCAGGCTACCCGCAGCAGAATTATGAACTACAACATCGTTGGCGATAAAAGTTGAGTCTCTTTCTACAGAAATATCATAAACCTTACCTTTATATCTTTGAGTAGATATACTTTGCATAGAAAAATAAACATAATTTTCATCGATAAATGTATCGTTTCTATAAAAATTTTGCTCTTTAATATTTGCTTTAAAGTCTCTAAAAATTTCATTAAAATAAAATAGTTGTCTGCCAGAAATTCTTAATTTATAAGAATCATTCCAGTTAGAATTCCTATAATTACGTATTTTTATTGATGATATTATACCCAATGAACTTAGTAGCATTTTGACCTGCGATACTAAATTCAAAGATACCGAATCATAAGCTATGCGCATTTTTTCTTTATTACTCCCGTCTCCCAGAAATAATCCTGTAAGAAATTCTCTCTTTATTTTATCGGGAGAATTAAAAACCGCTTCTGGCACTCTTTTATTTCTTGCATATTTTCCACATAAACATTCTAAAAACTCTGCTACTATTTTTGAATAACCAAGAACCTGGTATGAGTTTTTCTTTTTATGAGGGACAATTTTAGAATCTAAATCAAAAGCTGTTTTCATTAACTCTTGCACTTCTCTACATTTATTTTCCTCGTCTTTACTAAACCCGAACCCGATCATTGCTTCTCTTTCTTTTGTTCTAGCCCAGCCCTCAGAAACATAATAACCCAGAAGTCTAGCTACTTTCTCATCTAACTCTATAAATCTGTTGATTCTCTTTTGAATAATTTTATTACTTCCAACTTCATACCAGATATTTTCATTATTATATTTAAGATTTCCCTTCTTGGGAATCATAGTAGCCAAATCAAACAATTGTGTCTCCTTTTTAGGAGTTATTTTTGGTCTAGAATAAACTAGAAAATCATTTTTCTCTAACTTGGCTGCTTCTATCCATTCTAATTTGTATTCCTGCCATAATTTGTTTTTACAATATCTTCTGCAGGTAGGTTTACATATGGTAGGTTTTATATTTTTTACTTTACACATTTTATGTCTTACGGCTAACACTTTATGGTCAGCTGTTAATTTCAACTCCAAAGCAGGTAACTTCGCTTTTATAGCAACTATATCTTCATCAAGATCATAAACAAATAAATCCTTAACTTTATTAGCCCGACCAGTATGAGAGATGACATAGTTACCAACTTTTAGATTCTGAATATCTACTTGCCCCCCGTCGTTCATTAAAATCTTTGTATCAGGCAATAAACATCCCCTACCCGGCCCCACTGGAATATGGCTACTTTTAGCGTAATGAATAAAATCCCAGACAATTAAAAAATAACTTACAAAGCCTCGAGCTTTAATAAGTTTTAATTCGTGTTCCAGGCGCTCCTTTATTGCGGGAGGTGCTTGCGGGAATTTTTCTTTTAATCCGAGTTCGCTAAGCTCCTTTAAATATTCCTCTTTGGTTTTACCTTCAGGAGGTTCATACCGGGGTAAATGTATCTTGGAAAAATCTAATTCTAAATTACAGCGGCTGGCAACCTCCAGGGTATTGGTAATTGCCTCGGGGACATCTTTAAAAATCTCCTGCATTTCCTCAGGAGCCTTAAAATAGAATTCATCAGTTTGGAAACGCAATCTATTGGGGTCATTAAGCGTTGCCTGGGTCTGGATACAAAGTAGAACCTCATGGCTTGCGGCATCTTCTTTAGAGAGATAATGCACATCATTGGTGGCAATAAGCGGTAAATTTAGCTCCTTGGATATCTTTATTAATCCCTCATTAACTATTTTCTGTTCCGGGATAAGGTTTTCCTGTATTTCCAGATATAAATTATCTTTGCCCAGGATATTTAAATAATCATCTGCTGTTTTTAGAGCATCATTAAACCTCCTCTGCTGCAATAACACCGGTATTTCACCCTTAAGGCAAGCAGTCAGGCCAATAAGGCCTTTTTGATATTGAGAGAGAATTTCCTTGTCAATGCGCGGGCGGTAATAAAACCCTTCTAAATTCCCAAGAGAAACTAATTTTATCAGGTTTTGATATCCGGTTTCATCGCGAGCCAAAAGTATAAGATGATATGATGCCTCATCAATGCCGCTTGATGTCTTATCCAACCGGCTTCCCGGCGCAATATAAACCTCGCAGCCAATAATGGGTTTTATCCCGGCTTTCTGGGCTTCCAGATAAAAATCTATTGCGCCAAACATATTGCCGTGATCGGTAATAGCCAGCGAATCCATTTTATACTGCTTTGCTCGCTCTAAGAGTTGGGGTATGCGGCAGGCACCGTCGAGTAGGCTATATTGGGTATGCAGATGCAGGTGGCTGAATTCGCTTCGGGGCATTAGAGATATGTTACAAAGGTTAAAAAGGTTAAAAAGGTTAAGAAAGTTTCAATTTCTTTTTTGTAACCTCCTTAACTTTTTTAACATCCTTAACCTTTTTAACTTTTTAAATTACTCCCACTCAATCGTTGCTGGAGGTTTAGATGAGATATCGTAAACTACGCGGTTGACGCCTTTAACTTCATTAATAATCCGATGGGCAATTTTCTCAAGAACTTCATAAGGAAGCTTTGCCCAGTCTGCAGTCATGCCATCGGAACTCTGAACGCAGCGCAAAGCCACCACATTCTCATAAGTGCGCTCATCCCCCATCACTCCCACGCTTTTTATGGGCAGGAGTATAGCGAATGACTGCCATACCTGTTCGTAGAGGTTAGCATTTCTAATCTCGTCAATTACGCGCCAGTCAACTTCCCGTAGCAGATTAAGGCGGCTGGGAGTCACCTCACCGATAATCCTGATGGCTAATCCCGGACCGGGAAAAGGCTGGCGATAAATTATTATATCCGGTAATGCCAATTCTCTAGCAATTTGGCGCACTTCGTCTTTAAATAGGTCTCTGAGCGGCTCAATAAGTTTAAGCTTCATATGAGCAGGTAATCCGCCGACATTATGATGGCTCTTGATATGGCTTGAGGGCGCGCCCGTAGGAGAAAATGACTCAATTACATCCGGATACAAAGTACCCTGGCCTAAGAATTTTACGCCTTTGATCTTGGCCGCTTCTTCTTCAAAGACTTTCACAAATTCATCGCCGATGAGCTTTCTTTTTTCTTCCGGGTCGGTAATGCCTTTTAAGCGCGCTAAAAATCGCTTGGTTCTATCTACATAATCTAAATTTAAATGATAAATGTTACGGAATACTTTTTTTATCTGTTCCGGCTCATCTTTTCTTAACAGGCCATTGTTAATAAAAATACACCTTAATCTTCTGCCTATGGCTTTATGGATTAACAGCGCTGCTACGGACGAATCCACTCCGCCGCTTAAACCCAAAACCATTTTATCCTTACCCACTGTCTTTTTTATGATATCAATGGACTCATGAATAAACGATTGCATTGTCCAGCGGCCAAGGCAACCACAAATTTTAAATAAAAAATTGCCGAGAATTTGATTACCTTTCTCAGTATGGGTTACTTCAGGATGGAATTGCACGCCGAATATCTTCATTTTCTTATGTGCCATAGCAGCGATAGGAGCATTAGAGGTATGGGCAATGTTCTGAAATCCGGGTGGCAATTTTGTCACGTAATCGCCGTGGCTGGCCCAACAGGTCAAATTACCCGGAAGATTGCTAAATAAATCTCTGGTTCCATCAATAAACAATTCTGTCTTTCCGTATTCACGGCCTTTTGTATGCTTGACTCTGCCGCCTAACATTTCCGCAATAACCTGCATACCATAGCAAATACCTAAGATAGGAACTCTTAATTTAAAGATCCCCTTATCCGGATAAAAACCTTTCTTACTCACTACCGATAAGGGGCTACCGGAAAGTATTAATCCCCGAGGCGTAAGTGCGGCTATTTCTTTTGCAGGTGTATTATAAGGTATAATCTTAGAGAATACCTTGTTTTCCCTGACGCGCCGCGCAATTAATTGAGTATACTGTGAGCCAAAATCTAAGATAAGTATGGTGTGTTTGGTCATTTTTGATGAGCACATAACTTACGAACACGATAGTGTGAGTAAGTTATAAGTGCGAATTAACCCCGACAGCTGCAAGAAAATTTCTGGCACGAAGTGCCGCAAATTTTCGAAGCGTTTTGCTGTCGGGATAGTTCGGACATATAAGTTATGTCGAATACTTTTTTAAAATTATACTCCATAACTTATGTCCTCACTTATTTTCCCATCCCCACTCTCTGGTCAACCTGAAAGATTTTCCCTTCGGTCTGTATGGAAGGGGCAATGATAATCTCTACATCGTGCATCTGTTTTAAATTAACAGCGCCCAATGAACCCATTGATGTTTTTAATGCGCCCATTAAATTCTGTGAACCATCATCAACCTTGGCCGGGCCAACAAGAATTTCTTTTAAGCTGCCGGTCGTCCCTACGTATATACGCGTGCCGCGCGGTAAGTTCACATGCGAGGTAGCCATACCCCAATGGTAACCCTTACCCGGCGCTTCTTTTGCACGGGCAAAATTTGAACCGATCATTACTGCATCCGCACCGCAGGCGAAAGCCTTGCAGATATCGCCGCCGCGGCTCATCCCGCCATCAGTAATTATAGGAACATATTTACCTTTGCTTTTATAATAAAAATCTCTAGCAGCAGCAGCGTCTACAGTGGCGGTCACCTGAGGCACGCCAATACCTAATACGCCGCGGGTTGTACAGGCAGTGCCCGGGCCAATGCCGATTAACAATGCTGTTACGCCGGTTTCCATAAGCGCCAATGTTGTCTCATAAGTCACACAATTACCGATAATCACGGGAATTCTGGTAGATTTACAGAACTTAAATAAATCCAAACTCTTGTATTCCCGTGAAATATGTTTTGTGGTAGTAACTGTAGATTGCACTACAAATATATCCGCACCTGCAGTAATGGCAATTTTAGCAAACTTTTCCGCATAAGCAGGTATACAGCTTACTACTGCTATAGCCTTTTTCCTTTTAATCTCTTCTACTCTCTTAGAAATAAGCTTTTCTTTAATGGGAGTATTGTAGACTGACTGGATGAGTCCTGTAGCTTTTTCTGGAGAGGCTTTAGCAATTTTCTCTAAAACGATATCAGGATTTTCATAACGTGTTTGTACTCCGTCAAGATTTAATACCGCAATGCCGCCTAACTTTGACATTTCAACAGCAAACCTGACATCCACCACTCCATCCATCGCAGCGGCTAATATGGGGATCTTAAATTTTTTACCCGCAATCTCAAAAGTGGTGTCCACTTCATTGGGATTTACCGTTTGCGTTCCGGGCACCAGCGCAATTTCATCAAAACCATAACATCTACGAGCGCGTTTGCCTATGCCTATCCACTCAGCCATATTTAATGAGCGTATAACTTACGGAACGATAGTGAACGTAAGTTATTTGCGCGAATTAACCCCGACAGCTGCAAGAAAATTTGGAACAAATTTTCGAAGCGTTTTGCTATCGGGATAGTTCGGACATATAAGTTATGTCGCTTACATTATCTTTAATATAGGACTCCGTAACTTATGTCCTCACTTAACTTATTGTTTATCAATATGTTAAGGATATGCATCTTATTGTGTGAGGAGCAATTAAGAAAGGATGGGTAGAATTCTACAACAATACTCTAATGTTGTCAATGATTATTTTTTATCCCTCGCAAAGCCCTAGACATGCATAACCTTTTTATCGGTCTGTCTTGTGAATTACTGGAACAATACGTATTGTTGATTTATAGAAAAGAAAAAGGGCGAAGTTTTTGCTTCGCCCTTTTTTGTTGTGTCGCTTTCATTGCTAATCTTGTCGTGGGTCAGTCCCCTTCGGGGACAGACCCTACTGGCAACGCTAGTTTTTAATACATCCCTCCACCCATTCCTCCCATTCCACCTCCTGGTGACATAGGCATATGAGCTTCTTTCTCGGGTTTTTCTGTAACAATCGCCTCCGTCATTAATAATAATGCGGCTACGCTGGCAGCATTTTGTAAAGCAGAACGCGTAACCTTAGTCGGATCAATTACACCGGCTTCAATCATATCCACGTAAGCGTCCTGATTAACATCATAACCCACATTGGCTTTTTCCTGCTTTACCCGCTGCACCACCACTGAACCCTCAAGGCCGGCATTCTCCGTAAGTTGTCTTATGGGTTCTTCCAATGAGCGCCTTATTATATCCACGCCTATCTTCTCATCGCCTTCGAGCCTAAGTTTGTCTAGCGCCGGAAGAGTGCGTAGTAACGCTACTCCGCCGCCGGGGACTATACCTTCCTCAACTGCTGCGCGCGTGGCATGCAGGGCATCTTCTACGCGGGCCTTCTTCTCTTTCATTTCAGTTTCCGTAGCTGCGCCCACATTAATTACTGCTACTCCGCCTGCAAGCTTTGCCAGGCGCTCCTGAAGCTTTTCCTTATCGTAATCCGAATCGGTATCTTCAACCTGCTTCTTGAGCTGGGCGATTCTGGCATTAATCGTCTGGGTCTTGCCTGCACCCTCGACTATAGTGGTATTTTCTTTATCAATTTTTACTCTCTTTGCCCGGCCTAAATCCTCAATATCCACGTTCTCTAATTTTATTCCTAACTCTTCGGTTAAGGCCTTTCCTCCGGTAAGCACAGAAATGTCTTCCAACATTGCCTTACGCCTATCGCCGTAACCCGGCGCCTTAACTGCACAAGCTGAAAATGTGCCGCGGATTTTATTTACTACTAATGTAGCTAATGCCTCGCCTTCCACATCTTCGGCAAGAATTAAAAGCGGTTTTCCGACGCGGGCAATCTTCTCTAATAACGGCAATAAATCTTTGAGTGAGGATATCTTTTTTTCATGAATAAGAATGTAAGGTTCCTCCAGTATGCACTCCATACGCTCTGCGTCAGTCACAAAATAAGGAGAGAGATACCCCTGGTCAAACTGCATACCTTCCACAACTTCCAGGGTTGTAGCCATTGACTTTGCTTCTTCTACGGTGATAACGCCGTCTTTACCTACCTTATCCATAGCTTCGGCAATTAAATTACCGATAGTAGTATCGCAGTTTGCGGCAATTGAGGCTACCTGGGCTACTTCTTCCTTTTTATCTTTAATGGGCGTAGAAAGCTTCTTTAATTCCTCTACCACCTTTTCCACTGCTTTTTCAATCCCGCGTTTCAAAGCCATGGGATTTGCGCCGGCAGTAACATTTTTTAAACCTTCACGGTATATTGCCTCAGCCAGAATCGTGGCTGTAGTTGTTCCGTCGCCAGCTGTATCTGAGGTTTTTTCCGCAACTTCTTTGACCATCTGCGCACCCATATTCTCAAACGGGTCTTCCAAATCAATTTCTTTGGCAACAGTAACGCCGTCTTTGGTGATTGTGGGTGAGCCGAATTTCTTGTCTATTAAGACATTGCGGCCTTTGGGGCCTAAGGTCACCTTTACTGCCGCAGCTAACTGTTCAACACCACTTAAAATCTTCCTGCGGCCTTCGTCCTTAAATAACAATTCCTTTGCCATTACCTCCTCCTTTCAGTCGTCGGAGTGTAAAGTTTTTTAAGTGTAAAGTGTTTAAGTTTTTATTGCTTACACACTTACACACTTACAAACTTACACACTTATTTAATAATCGCGAGGATATCCTCTTCGCGCATAATTAATAACTCTTCGCCTTCTTTGGTCGTAATTTCATTGCCGGAATACTTTCCGTATAATACCTTGTCTCCGACTTTCACTTCCGGTCGCTGGACCGTGCCGTTTTCTAAAACTTTACCTTTACCTACGGCCACCACCTTGCCTTCTTGGGGCTTCTCTTTAGCAGTATCAGGTATGACTATACCGCCCTTTGTTTTTGCCTCTGCCTCCAGCGCCTTTATGACCACGCGGTCTCCCAATGGTTGAATGTTCATTCTTTCACCTCCCTTTTTGTTAGTTCGTAGTTCGTAGTTTTTAGTTCGTAGTTTTGTTTAACTATGAATTATGAACTCTCAACTATGAACTATAATTAGCACTCTTGTTTCCAGAGTGCCAATTATAAAATAAAAAAAACATTTTGTCAAGTAAAATCGCCTTCGGCGAGGCTTCTGGCGATTTTACGCAGACCCCGATGAGTATGCGGAAATTATCGTAGAGAATTTCCGCATATCTTACGAATCGGGGTAGATATAATTTCCTATAGTATCAAGCAAAATTTTCATTTGATTGTTTCATTAATGAAACAATCAAATGATTCTGCGGCACATTGCCGCAGAATCTAAAAAATTTCTGTAAATAAGCTTCAATCCTTTAAGGGTTAAATCCTTATCTATCTTATCAATCTGCCGGCAATATTTTCCCATTAAATCAATATTACCTCCTGTGCCGATGGCTTTTGCGTTCTTACTGATTTTCTTTTTTATTCTTATAACCAAACCATCAGTGAGCGCAGCAAAACCATAAACTATGCCGCTTAACATACTGTTTCTGGTGTCCCGGCCGATAAATTCCTTTGGCTCTTCTAATTTTGTCCTGGGCAATAGTGCTGTCCGCTGATTAAGGGCATCTAGAGATAAACCCAGGCCCGGTAAAATCATGCCCCCCAAATACTCCTTATTCCTTGAAACCACGTCAAAGGTAATAGCAGTGCCAAAATCAACCGCAATTAAAGGCGCGCCATAAAACATAACTCCTGCATAGGCATTAACCAGACGGTCCTGGCCCACTTGTTTGGGTTTACGGTAAAGATTCTTTATAGGCACTTTTATCTCTCTACCTATAATATAAGGTCGCCTACCCAATAGTCTTTTTAAGTCTTGTTTTAAAATCCGAGTAACATCTGGCACGACGCTACAGATGATAATATCATTAATTTCAATCTCTCTTAATCTACTCTTAATTCTCTGTAGATTATAATCTTTTGTGGCAATACTAAATCTTTTCATAATCTTATTGCCAGAAAATAATCCAAAACTAATATTAGTATTACCTATATCAATGGCTAATAGCATATCCTTTCAGAAATTCAAAATCCAAATATTACCAAATCCAAAATAAATCCAAAATCCCAAATCCAAAATCTTTTGGGATTTGGAAATTGGGATTTATTTGGTAGTATTGGTATTATTGGAAATTGGGATTTTATCATTTGTCATTCTTTTAATATCTTTTATCTTATCTCTCAAAACCGCTGCCTTTTCAAACTGTAGATTCCGCGCTGCTAACTCCATCTCATATTCTAATTCTGATATATATTTGTTTAACTCATAATCATCTTTATCCTGGCCGGTTAAATCTGCCACAAATTCCTCTGCCTCTTGGAAATCCTCAATTCCCTGTTTTATTGCTTTTTCAATGGAACGCGGCGTAATCTTATTTTTCTCGTTAAACTCCAGCTGCTTCTCTCTTCTCCTATTACTTTCTGCAATCGCCTTTTTCATTGAGCCGGTCATGACATCAGCATACATAATCACAGTTCCGTTTATATTGCGCGCTGCCCGCCCGGAAACCTGAATCAAAGATGTTGCGGAACGCAAAAACCCTTCTTTATCTGCATCCAAAATTGCCACCAGTGATACTTCGGGTAAATCCAGGCCTTCTCTAAGTAAATTTATCCCCACTAAACAATCGAATGTTTTCTGCCTTAGCTCTCTTAGGATTCTTGAGCGCTCAATAGTCTCTATCTCAGAGTGTAAATATCTTACCTTTAACCCCTTTTCTTGTAAATAAGTAGTTAAATCTTCAGCCATTCTTTTAGTCAGGGTAGTCACTAAAACCCTCTCGTTTCGACTGGCTCGTTTTCTTACCTCTTCGATTAAGTCCTCAATTTGGCCTTCGCTCGGCCTGACTATAATTGCAGGGTCAACTAAACCGGTGGGCCGGATAATCTGCTCAATAACCTTATCCTGGCTCTTTTTTATTTCGTATTCATCGGGTGTGGCTGAAACGAATATCTCCTGTTTTGCTAAACTCTCAAATTCCTCAAATTTTAAAGGCCGGTTATCCAGGCATGAAGGCAGCCTGAAGCCGTATTCTACCAAAACCTCTTTTCTTGCACGGTCTCCTTCGTACATACCTCGTATCTGGGGTATGGCTACATGTGACTCATCGATTATGGTTAAAAAACCCTGCGGAAAATAATCAATCAAGCAATAGGGCCGGCAGCCCGGAGGCCTTCCGGAAAGGATGCGCGAATAATTCTCAATGCCATGGCAATAGCCCATTTCCCTGAGCATTTCCATATCGTAATGCGTGCGGGATTCAAGCCGTTGCGCCTCAAGCAGTTTATTCTTATTTTTTAAAAATTTAAGCTGGCCTTCTAATTCCCACTCAATAGCTTTCAGAGCCACCTCAATTTTATCACTGGAAACAATAAAATGTTTGGCAGGATATATCGCCACTTTATCAAGGGTATCTAATGCCTGCCCGGTGAGAGGGTTTATCTTAAGAATCCTATCAATCGTATCATTGAAGAATTCTATACGCAATGCATCTTCCTGATAAGAGGGAAATATTTCCACCACATCGCCCCTGACCCTGATTCTGCCGCGGATAAATTCATAGTCGTTTCTTTCATACTGAATCTGAATAAATCTTTCAAGTAGAATATCCCGGGAAATTTCCTGGCCTTTATTTATGAAAATAAGTGAGCCCTTATAATCTTCGGGTGAGCCTAAGTTATAAATACAGGATACCGAAGCAACAATCAAAACGTCTTGACGCGACATAAGGCTACTGGTTGCCGACAGGCGCAGCCGGTCTAATCGGTCATTAATCGATGCGTCCTTTTCGATATATGTGTCTGTGGAAGGAATGTATGCCTCCGGCTGGTAATAATCATAGTAACTAACAAAATATTCCACGGCGTTGTGCGGAAAGAATTCCTTAAATTCCGAATAAAGTTGAGCAGCTAAAGTCTTGTTGTGAGAAATTATTAGCGTCGGCAGATTTACCTTTTCAATTGCAGCGGCTAAAGAAAAAGTCTTTCCTGAACCAGTGACTCCCAGAAGCGTTTGGTAGCGATTCCCCGATAAAATTGATTCAGTTAGTTCTTTTATTGCCTTTGGCTGGTCGCCACAAGGCTTAAATTTCGAAACCAGCTTAAATCTATCCATAATCAGAAGATTTCCAAGCTGATGTCAACCGAATTTATAGAATGGGTTAATGCTCCGATAGAAATCATATCCACGCCTGTGGAGGCGACTGCTCTTACATTCTTCAAAGTAATACCGCCTGAAGCCTCTAATTTAGGTGATAGGTGATAGGTGATAGGTGATAGGTGATTTCTAATTTGAACTGCCCTTTTTATATCTCTAATACTCATGTTATCTAACATAATTATATCCGGATTTATTTTTAATGCCTTTTTGAATTCTTTTAAAGTTTTTACCTCAACTTCTATTTTAATTTTAGGTGTGATTTTATTTTTAATTTCTTTTAAACCCATAACCCATAACCTATCACCTATCACCTTTAAATGATTATCTTTTATCAAAATCATCTCATCAAGGTTTAACCTGTGATTAAATCCACCACCTATCCTTACTGCATATTTTTCTAATTCTCTTAGGCCGGGAATAGTTTTACGGGTATCCAGAATCTTTACCCCATATGGCTTTACTTTATCAGCATAGGCTCTTGTCTTTGTGGCAACTCCTGAAAGCAGGCTTAAGAAATTCAAGGCTACTCTTTCGGCAGTTAATATGCCTTGGGCCCTTCCTAATATATGGGCGATAATCTTACCTTTTTTTATTTTTTGGCCGTCTAAAATATGCGGCTTAAATTCTATGTTTTTATCCTGAGTTGTAAATACCTTACGGGCTGTGTCCAGGCCGCAAATCACACAGTTTTCTTCGGCTTTTAAAGCTGCCTTTACATATTTATCTTCAGGAATAATTGCTGCGGTAGTAATGTCGCCTTTTCCTATATCTTCTCTCAGGGCTCGCTTTATAATATCGCTAATGCTTCCTTTATAGTAATTCATTGTGCATCCTCTCTAAACGTTTTAAAGAACTCTTTAACTCCCCTATGCTTTCTTTTTCTTTTTCAACTATTTCTTTTGGCGCTTTTTTCAAGAATTCGGGATTTTTTATTCTCTGCTCTTTTAGATTCTTGATTTTTCCCAGTTCATTTATTTTCTCTTTTATTTTCTGTTTTTCTTTACTAATGTCAAGGAGCCCGCTAAAATGCAAATATATGTCAATATCTTCGATTACAGCGCTAATCGTGGATGCTGGCCTTGTGCTTGAGTCAAGAATTTTCAAGGTTTCTAATTTAGCCAGATTTGTGATTAAAGCTGTATTATTCTCAATTAACTTGTGTTTGAATTTTGTATGGGGATAAACAGAAACCACAACTTTTTGGTCGGGCTTGAGTTCAATCGAGCTACGCAAATTCCTTATTTCTTTAATTACGCCAAATATTGACTCCGTCTCTTTTTCTAGTTTCTTATCTATCATTTGCTCCTGTATATGCGGCCAGGGCTGTATCATAATTGACGCGCCATCATGCGGCAGCCTCTGCCAGATTTCTTCGGTAACAAAGGGCATAAAAGGATGCAGCGCCCTTAAGAATCCCTCTAAGACTTTATACATAACCACCTGATTCTGTCTATTCTTTGCCCCGTTAGAAATATTGGTTTGTGAAGCCAGATTATTTCTAACGGGGTTTATATTTGGTTTTATTATCTCTAAATACCAATCGCAGAATTCATGCCAGAAGAATGCATACAATATATTTGCAGCTTCATTGAATTTATAACTATCGAGTTTTTTAGTGACTCCCTTTAAGGCCGAATAAAATCTGCTCAATATCCAGCGGTTAAAAATATCTAAACCCCGCCCTTTCTTGTCCGAAACATCCTCTGCGCTGGAGAAAGGGCGGGGTAAATCCTCTTTTTTAAAAAACTCGCACAGGTCCACCTTAATATAGGTTGGCTCTAAATTCATCAGAATAAACCGGGAAGCATTCCAGATTTTATTGGCAAAATTCCTGCCTTGTTCAAATCTTTCCCGGGATAAAAATATATCCTGCCCCTGCGCTGTGATAGAAATTATACTAAAACGTAATGCATCGCTACCAAATTCATTTATAATATCCAAGGGGTCAATAATATTACCTAAGGATTTAGACATCTTTTTGCCTTCAATGTCACGCACTGTCCCGTGGATATAAACATCTCTAAAGGGTATGTCTTTCATAAATTCTAATCCTGCCATAATCATTCTGGCTACCCAGAAAAAGATTATCTCTGGCGCAGTAACTAAGACTGAGGTGGGGTAGAAATATTTTAAATCTTTAACAGGGTCTACCCCCGAAGGAGACTGACCCTTCTCTGCTGGCCAGTAAAAGGTAGCAAATGGCCATAACCACGATGAAAACCAAGTATCTAACACATCCTCATCTTGATATATATCATTTGAACCACATACAGGACACTGTGTTGGTTTTACTCTAGAAACAATAATACTCTTGTCAGTTCGTAGTTCGTAGTTCGTAGTTCGTAGTTTTTTACTATGAACTATGAACTCTTGACTATGAACTTCGTTTGCCTGTTTCGTGCATTTTTGACAGTAATAAACAGGCAAACGATGTCCCCACCAAATCTGGCGCGATATGCACCAGTCCTGTAAATTCTGCATCCAGTTAAGGTAAACTTTCTCCCAGCGCCTGGGATGAAACTTAATTTTGCCTTTCTTTACCGCTTCAATAGCCGGTTTAGCCAAAGGTTTCAAATTTAAAAACCACTGTTTAGATAAATATGGCTCGATTATGGTATGACAACGATAACAATGCCCTGCGGATAACTGGTGCGGTTGGACCTTTTCTAATAATCCTTTTTCTTTTAAATCTTCTAAAATAACCTCCCTTGCCTTAAATCTATCCATCCCATTATAACCCCCTGCATTTTTGTTCAGGCTGCCATCCGGATGCATAATATTTATAAATTCCAGATTGTGTTTCTTGCCCAGAATATAATCATTGGGGTCATGCGCAGGAGTTACTTTTACTGCGCCTGTGCCAAATTTCATATCTACCATACTATCCGCAATTATCTTTATTTCTCTGTTGATTAAAGGTAAAATTAAAGTTTTACCGACAAATTTTTTGTATCGTTTATCTTTAGGGTTAACTGCAACCGCAGTATCGCCTAACATCGTTTCCGGACGGGTAGTAGCCACTACAATGTAAGGGACAGTCCCCTTCGGGGACAGTCCCTTAATAGGATATCTCAAATAATAAAGATTTCCCTGCAATTCACGATGCGGGGCTTCTTCATCAGAGAGCGCAGTCTGACAGCGCGGACACCAGTTAATAATATAACTTCCCCGATAAATTAGGCCTAATTCATAAAGCCTGACGAATACTTCTATAACTGCTTGAGAATATTCCTCATCCATGGTAAAACGAGCGCGTTCCCAATCGCAAGATGCTCCCAATTTCTTTAGTTGATGGATAATAGTGGAACCGTATTGCTCTCTCCACTGCCAAACCCTCTCGATAAATTTCTCTCTTCCCAAATCTTGGCGCTTCAGGCCCTCTTTGGCAATAGCTTTTTCTACCACATTCTGCGTGGCAATACCGGCGTGGTCGGTTCCCGGCATCCAGAGGGATTCCTCGCTTTTCATCCTATGATAACGGATGAGAATATCCTGAATAGTATTATTCAGGGCATGGCCCATATGAAGTATTCCGGTAACATTGGGAGGGGGTATTACTATGCAAAACGGCTTTTTATCGGGATTTACCGTGGCGTGAAAAAAATTCTTTTCTTCCCAGAATTTATACCATTTGTCTTCGGTTTCTTTGGGATTATAACGGGTAGGCAATTCATTGGTAATCTCTGGCATTTTAGTTGACTTTATCCTTCAACAATTTATACTCTACGCTGTCAACCAAGGCTTGCCAGCTGGCTTCAATAATATTTTCTGAGACACCGATAGTACTCCAGGTATCTGTTTCATCCTGAGATTGAATAAGCACTCTTACCTTAGCAGCTGTTCCTACCTTTTCATCCAACACGCGCACTTTAAAATCAGACAAATGCATCTTAGACAACGTTGGATAAAAATCCTTGAGCGCCTTGCGCAGGGCATTATCCAGGGCATTTACCGGGCCATCGCCTTCTGCCGCAGTATGCTCCTTTATTCCTTTTACTTTTAATTTAATAATTACCTCAGAGGTTATCTTTTTATCAGAGCGTTTTTCTACTACTACGCGGAAACCTTCTAAATCAAAAAATCTCTTGTATTTCTTCAGCGCCCTCTTCATTAGTAATTCAAAAGATGCCTCTGCTGCTTCAAAATGATAACCCTGATGTTCCAGGCTCTGCACGAGTTTCAAAATCCTTTTTGTCTGAGGGTCTTCCT